>Ga0163151_10000696_pt1 | contig 58391 bp, 57 predicted proteins | sample OliLakLV19MP5IB2_FD_145596 | JGI IMG/M metagenome (GOLD analysis project Ga0163151, IMG submission 145596) | Freshwater microbial mat bacterial communities from Lake Vanda, McMurdo Dry Valleys, Antarctica - Oligotrophic Lake LV.19.MP5.IB-2 | ecosystem: Environmental > Aquatic > Freshwater >... | reverse complement strand
CAGAAACGCGCACCCCGAAAACGATCCAACTGCTTGATCTCGCGCCGGAACTCGCCTCGCGGACCGAGGAACTTCAGGCTAGAGCGGGCCACGGCTCTGCCGCTCGCGCAGGCCGTGCCCCCAGATCTGCAGCCCCCGCCCCACCGGACGGCTCGCCGCGGCACACCGCGGGCACTGCCCAGGACACACCTCCTCGACTGACGGCAGCCGCGCGAGCCAGGTCTTGACGTCGATCGCGCTGCGGACGATGGTCTGATTGCTCCGGCCTTTCTTCATAGGGTTGGTTCGGAGCACGACGGGGTGAGTGTTGGCCCACTCCCCCGTCACCCTTCTTCCCTCGGCGGGCCCCGCGCCCGTGCGCTCCGTCCTCTCGACCGCGCGATCTACATCATCGAGCGCGATCGCGGCAGGTCCAGCTCCGTGATGGCCTCTCTCTCCCTCGCCATCATCCAGTCGGTCCGAAACGGACCCTCACGAAGGGAAAGAGCGTGAGCGGCCACAACCGGAACGGAGAGATGGGCGCAGTCGGCGCGGGGACACGAGTCGCAAGCACCCTACGGTCGCATTGCGCCTCTTGACCGGTGGAAGACCCCGGGGCTAGTGAAGGCCAGCTACGGCGCCGAAGATCATGGAATCCTCGACTCTACTTCGCAGCTACGCCGCCTTCGTCGTGAAGCGTCGATGGCTGGTGCTCACCTCGCTACTGGCGATCACGATGGCCTTGGGCGTCGGTGTCGCGCGAATCTACGTCGAGGTCGATCCAGACCGACAGCTGCCACAGGATCACCCGTACATCCAGGCTCTAAACGAAACGCACCGCCTCTTCGGGGACAAGAACCTGGTCATGATCGGCTTGCAGCCGCGCGACAGTGACCCTTTCAGTCCGACATTCCTCGCCAAGGTGAAGGAGATCACCGACCGAATCGCCGATATTCCTGGCATCGTAATGCCGCTTCTTCACGGCATCGCATCGCCAACGGTGAAGGACATAACGCTGGCGGAAGATGGACTGCGCGTGAGGCCCCTCATGCCGGAGTCACCCGCCACGCTCGCGGCCGCGCAGGCATTGAGAGCTCGGGTTTTCGATGACCCATCCAACATGGGCACACTGGTTTCCTTCGATGGATCGGCGTTGGCGATCTACGCGACCTTCGAGCTCACGCGCGAGCTACCCGGCTACGTCAACCTGCATCGCGCGATCGAAGACGTCCTACGTGCATCAGACGACCGCAGCCTCACCTACTCCCTCTCAGGTATCGTCGTCATCACATCCTCTCTAAGCGCGTATGCGAGCCAAGTGGCATACTTCTTCCCGATCGCCCTCCTCGTGATCGGGCTAGTCCACTATGACGCCTTTCGCACCTGGCAGGCTGTGGTTCTCCCGCTCCTCACAGGCATGCTCGCCGTGATCTGGGCGCTCGGTCTGATGGGACACCTCGCGGTCCCCCTTGACCCGTTTAACTCGACAACTCCCGTCCTGATTCTCGCCGTCGGGGCGGGCCACGCAGTACAGATCCTCAAGCGGTACTACGAAGAGTTTGGCCGCCTCGGCGACAGCAGCGCCGCGATCATCGAATCGATCGCTCGCGTCGGTCCCGTCATGATCGCAGCGGGGACGATTGCTTCACTCTCTTTTTTTTCGCTCGCCACTCTAGGTACCGACTCGATGCGAACGTTCGGCACCTTCACGGGCTTGGGAATCCTGTCCGCATTGGTCATCGAGATGACCGCGATCCCAGCCCTGCGCGCAGTCCTTCGGCCGCCTCGGCGACAGGACTGGGAGAACGAGAACAAGGTTCATCCTTGGCTCGATCGAGTCCTCCGATACGTCGGGCGGAAGCTCGGATCCCTCCCCGCCGCACGGGCCGTCATCCTCGCCTACCTGGCGATCATCGTCGTCGCAGTGCTCCTGGCGGGGCGGATCGAGGTCGACACGAGCCTCATGCGCAACTTCGCTCCGAATGACCCCGTTCGCGTCCAAGACGATACGCTCAACGCCCTCTTCGCTGGGACCAACTCGCTCTTGTTCGTCCTCGAGGGCCCAGAAGAGGGCGCGATCGCCGAGCCAGCTATTCTGCGAGGCATCGACGCCTTCGAGCGACGGCTCGAGGAGCTACCCGGAGTGGGCAAGGCCTTCTCGGTCGTCGACACGCTCAAGCGACTCCATCGAGCAATGAACCCGGACGCGGAATTTGGCGAGCTCCCAAGCACCAAGAGCCTCGCTTCGCAGTATTTATTCCTCTACACGCTTTCCGGCGGCAACGACCTCGCGAGCCGGCTTACGCCCGACAATCGGACCGCCAAGATCGTCGTTATGCTGCACGAAGACAGCACCGGTTACGGCGAGGCGATAATCGCTAGTGCCAAGCAAATTGCCGCCGAGGAGCTGCCAGCCAACTACCGAATGCACGTTGCGGGCACACTCGCGTCGAATGCTGCGCTCACGGAGACAATGGTCAAAGGCAAGATTCTCAACGTTCTCCAGATTGCGGCAATTACCATCGTGGTAGCCGCGGTCATCATGCGTAGCGTGCTGGGGGGCCTTCTCGTCGCCATCCCACTCGCGATCGCTGTTCTGATCAACTTTGGCGTCATGGGCGCCTTGAACATCCGGCTGGATATCGCAACCGCGGCAGTCACAGCTATGGCCGTCGGCATCGGCGCCGACTACGCGGTCTACTTCCTCTTCCGTACACGAGAAGAATACGGGATGGATGGAAACCTCGAGGCAGCCCTCGCCCGATCGATTGCGACGTCTGGCAAGGCGATCATCTTCGTCTCCAGCGCGGTCGCCTTAGGTTACGCTGTCCTTTGCTTCTCAGGCTTCCGAGTCTTCGTACAACTCGGTGCGCTCGTGGGTCTCGCCATGATCACGTCGAGCCTAGCGACACTCCTCGCAATACCTGCGATGCTGACGATCATCTCACGAACCCACCTGATCCACACGGTGCTCGGGGCAACGGGACATCTCGTCGACTCGACCCCCAAGCAGACTCCCCGCTCTGCGGTGGGACCGTAGCGATTCGTCAGTGACAGTCGGCAACTGCCGTCGGACAAGAGTGCACCCTCATCATCATTCCGGCAGGCGGCCGGAGCGTGATACAGACCTCCGGCGACGGGCGTTGCCGCACCAGCATCGACAACGAGAACTGTTGCGCCAGTGTTGCGATTACAAGCTGCATCTCGATAACCGCATAGTAGTTTCCTATGCACTGCCTCGGACCTCCACCAAACGGAAAGTAGGCATATTTAGGTCTTGACGACGCACGGTCTGGCGTAAAGTGTTCCGGGTAGAACTCATCCGGTCGATCCCAATATTCCCTTTTTCGATGGGTGAGATAAGGGCTCACATAGACGACCGATCCGGGCGGGAGACACACTTCTCCTATCCGAACCTCCTCCTTTGCATATCGATCGAACATGTACGCTGGAGGATACAATCGCAGCGCCTCCTCGATCACCATCCTCGTGTACTGCAGCTGCGGGAGGCTCTCCAGTGTTGGAGATCGCCCACCCAACTCTGATTGCAGCTCTTCGCGAAGCCGACTGGCAGCAATCGGGTTTTCGCTCAGCAAGTACCAGATCCAAGCGAGAGCGTTGGCCGTCGTTTCATGACCAGCGATGAACAGAGTCAGGGTCTCGTCGCGCAGCAGAGCGTCGGTCATTGGCTCTCCGGTCTCGTCATCCCTCGCGCGCATCAAGATGGACATCAGGTCAACCGCAGTCGAGTTTCCCTCCCGCCGAGAGCCAACGAGTTGCGTCAGGCAATCGTCGACCGACCGGAGCGATCGTTTGAATCGCTGGTTTCTCGGCGTCGGGATCCACCTGGGCAGGCGCCACGGAGCCAAGATGTCCTGGTTGAGTTGCCAGCTCAACTCTTCGATGGACGAACCAATCCGCGAACTGACCTGGGGGTCTAGGTTCTCACCGAAGAGCGTCTGGAGGACGATCCGACGAGCGAGTTCGTTCATCTCGTCACGAACGTCGACGGCGTGTCCTTGCTCGGCAAATCGATGCCATCTGGTGGCGGCCTCCTCGGCCACCCGAACCATGATCCCGGCGAGGTTCTCCACACGATCACGTCGGAACACCGGCTGAACGATCCGCCTCTGACGCAAGTGCGAGCCGCCCTCGTTCGACACCAGACCGTTGCCTAAAACTTGGAACATCGTCCTCGTGTAACGCGGGCTTTTGCGAAAGTAACTATGACCTTCCTGCAGGATGAACTTCACGTCTGACGCATTAACGAAAACGTAGTAATTGGTTCGTCCAACGCGAAACCTGAATATGTCGCCATACAACCGAGACGATTCGAGAAGAAATTCAAGAGGGGCGCGGCGCATCTGGGGAAGGTGGCCGAGAAATGGCGTTGATGGCGGTTCCGGAACTCCAAGGCTACCTAAATGATTGCGCGTCGGGTTCATCTAGGGCGATACTTATCGAGGACTAACCTCGGAGGCAATGGGCGCCCGTCGACGACGCGGACGGTACTGTTGATGAGTTCGTTGAGGATGCGAAATGACTAAGGTCTCGCAACTCACCCTGACGGGGATTGCGCTCCCCCACCTAACGACCGCTATCCGCAGTTCCCTCCAACGCCTCCAGCCGGGCGGCATCGTCCTCTTTCTGCGCAACGTCGTCACCACGACCGAGCTCGTCCGACTCACTAGGGAGCTGCGGAATCTCCTCAGCCCCCACGCACTCATCGCCGTCGACCAAGAAGGCGGCCGCGTCGCCCGCCTCCGCTCCCCTTTCACCGAATGGCCCCCCATGCGGACCTTCGGCGACGCCAACAGCCCCGCCCTCGCCCGCGCCGCCGGCCGCGCCATGGGCAGAGAACTCGCCGCAGCCGGTTTCAACTGCGATTTCGCCCCGGTCCTCGACGTCGACTCGAACCCCGCAAATCCAGTGATCGGCGACCGCTCGTTCAGCAGCCAACCACGGCGGGTGGCTGCAATGGCGCTCGCCTTTGCCCGCGGCCTTCAGGATTCCGGGATCGTGCCATGCGGGAAGCACTTCCCGGGGCACGGGGACACGGCACTCGACTCGCATCTGGCACTGCCCGAGGTCGCGCGGACGCTGCAAGAGTTGCGGCGGGTCGAGCTGGCTCCGTTCCGGCGTGCGATCAAGGCGAATCTACCGATGCTGATGACGGCGCACGTCCGCTATCCCGCGCTCGATCCCGATCACCCGGCCACGCTGTCGAAGGCCATCCTGCAGACGCTCCTGCGGCGCGAGCTGGGCTTCGAAGGCGCCGTGGTCAGCGACGACCTGTCGATGCACGCGCTCGACGGCTCGGGATCCCTCGGGGAAGTCGCCGTCGACGCATTCAACGCGGGATGCGACCTGCTGCTTGCGTGTCAATCGCTCGAGGCTGGAGAAGAGGCGGCGGCCGCTCTCGAAGCTGGGGTCCGGTCCGGACGAATCTCACAACGTCGGCTGCGAGAAGCACACGGGCGGGTCAGCAAGCTGCGACGGCTACTGGCGCAACGCACTCCCCCTACCGCGGCGCTCGAAGAGGTCCTGCGCTCTGGCGAGGGTGCGCGCGTCCTCGAACGGCTCGAGCAGCGGACGGCGCGACCCGCCGCTACTTCGACTGGCGGCGGCCGCGCTTCGCGAGAGCCTCGTCCTCGGCGCGACGCGACGCGTCGCCACCCCGCATGAGCCGAGCGAGCGACTTTCCGTACGGCGCCCGGGCCACGCCATGCTCGGTGATGATCGCGGTCACGAGCTGGTGGGGCGTCACGTCGAACGCAGGATTCGCGATCTTCACTCCGCGGGGAGTGAGCATCTTCCCGTTGACGTGCGAGACCTCCTCCGGCGAGCGCTCCTCGATGGGGATCTTGTCGCCGGTCCGGCACGCGAGGTCGATCGAGCTGGTTGGAGCGGCCACGTAAAAGGGAATCTTGTGGCGAGCCGCCAGGACGGCCACGGAATACGTCCCGATCTTGTTCGCCACGTCGCCGTTCGCCGCGGTCCGGTCGGTGCCGACGATCACGGCATCGATCTTTCCTTTCTGCATGAAGTAGCCGGCCATGCTGTCGGTGATCACGGTCACGGGGATGCGCTCGCGACGCATCTCCCAGGCCGTCAGCCGCGCCCCTTGCAGAATGGGCCGGGTCTCGTCGGCGAAGACGGCGATCTTCTTGCCGGCATCACGTGCCGCGACGATCACGCCGAGAGCGGTGCCGATACCGGCGGTGGCGAGGCCGCCGGCATTGCAGTGCGTGAGCACCGTACAGCGTCGCGGCAGCAGTGCAGCGCCATGGACCGACAGACGGCGGTTCGCCGCGAGGTCCTCCTCGTAAACGGCGAGCGCTTCGCGCTCGAGCAGCGTTCGTAGCGTATCGACCGGCCGCTGCGCGTTCTCCCGTACCACGCGCCGCATGCGCTCGATCGCCCAGAAGAGGTTCACCGCCGTCGGCCGCGCTGCCGCGAAGGCACGGCAAAGCTTCTCGAAGTCGCGCGCGAAGCGATCCGGCGCGAGGGTGCTGGCGCCCAGCGCGAGTCCCATCGCGGCCGCCACGCCGATCGCCGGTGCCCCCCTGACGACCAGATCCTTGATTGCCTGGATCACATCGCTGGCATCACGATAAAGTCGATAGACCTCGCGACTGGGCAGCAGGCGCTGATCCAACATGACCACGCGGCCACGCTTCCACTCGACGGTCCGTACCTTCGTCACGCCGAGACACTAGCCGCCACCCGCGCTTCGGACAAGAACCTTCGCCAGCATCTCCGCGTCCGGAGGCTGGGCGATCGCTCCTCGCCGGCCTGCGCCTGCTCGTCGCACACAAAGTACATCGGGGCAGCCGCCGCCGGTACGACGCCGGGCGTCTTGACTTGGAGATCGCCTGGTGCGAATCGCGCCTTGCGCGAAAGGAGACCTGGATGGCCGACGCAGAGCAAAGCTTCACGACCGATGTGGACGCAAGCATCGAGGGTTGCTGGGCCGTCTTGCTCGACTTCGAGCGCTACCCCTCGTGGAGCGCTCCGACGACGGCATGCAAGGTCGCCGAGCGAGACTCCGAGGGTCGCGCGCGACTCGTCGAGATGACGCTCGACATGAAGATCCGGAGCGTTCGCTACGTGCTGGAGTATGCCTACCAGCCACCGGACAAGGCCAGCTGGCACCTGGTCGAAGGCGATCTCTCGGGAATCGTCGGCGGCTACGAGTTCGAGGCAATCGATGCGAACCATACCCGTGCGACGTGCCGGCAAGCAGTCGAGCTCGGGTTCTGGGTACCGGGACCATTGCGTCGCCTGATCGAGCGCCAGGCCCTGCGCGACTCCGTGCTCGAGTTCAAGAGCGAAGCGGAACGCCGCGCGAAAGCCCAGGGCTGAACTGCCTTCGTACGACTCGCGAATGGCGGCCCCGCGGATCACAAGCACACCCGCTCCACGACACCGCACGGCGCGCTTCGAGCACGTCGTACGACCGCGGAGCCGCCACCGTCCACGAGCGCGCTAGCGCGTGCTCGCCGCCGAAGCCGTTCGACCGGCCTTGCCGTCCGTCGAGACGGCAGCCGCCGGCTCAGCCTGGGCCTTGGGTCGCGGGGCGGCGCCGGGTCCCGTGGACACCGTCACCAGATCCTTCAGCTGAGCGTACAGCTTCTCGCCGATCCCCTTCACCTCGATCAGCTCGTCCGCGCTCTTGAACGGCGCCACCTCGCGATGCGCGAGGATGGCCTGCGCCTTGGACGGCCCGACTCCGGGCAAAGACTCGAGCTCGGCCGCCGACGCGGCGTTCAGGTCGATGCGCGCCGGCTCCTCGCCACGCGCGACCTGCGCGCCCATGGCCGTCAAGAACAGCAGGGCGGCGACCACCGCCCACGCCGCCGCCCCGAACCCGCTGGATGCAGTCCTACATACCTTCGATCGCTCCATGCTCCACCACCTTGCGCAGGATCACTGCCCGCGCTTGTATGCGGCGCTTGAACGCCGCGGCCCTACAGGGCACCGCCGGGGGATGCGGCACGACGAGGTACCCCTTGCGTAGGCGGTCGCTGGAGCGCGGTCAAGGTCATAGCTTGACGGGCGTGACATAGAAACCTCTCACCATGCACGAGACGACAATCGACGCCGGACTCGAGATCGAGATCCCCGTAGCGGCCGTCCGCATCCGCGGCGTGCTCTACGCACACACCGCCGAGCGGGCGCCTGCGCTCGTCCTCCTTCCTGACGTGCACGGGATCTCTGCACTGTACCGAGAGCTCGCGGCCAGGCTCGCGACGAGTGGATTCCACACCTTGCTGCTCGACATCTACAGCCGCGAAGGTGCGCCGCAGCTTTCGGACACGCCTGCCGTCCAGAAGTGGATCGAGGAACTGCCCGACGCGCGAGTGCTGGGCGACGTCGAAGCGGCGATACGCTACCTCGAGGAACGACCCGAAGTTCTAGCGGGCGCGATCGGCATCGTCGGCTTCTGTCTCGGTGGCCAGTACGCCGTGATGTCGGCGTGCCGCCCTACGGGTCTCGCGGCCTGCGTCGCCTTCTATGGAATGCTGCGGCACGGACGTCGCACCGAGCGCAAGCTTCCCCCGCCCCTCGAGACCGCGGACGAGCTTCGCTGCCCCCTGCTCGGCCTGTTCGGCGCCGACGACCCACTGATTCCGGCTGCGGACGTGAGCGAGCTGCGTTCGCGATTGACCCGCAGCGGCAAGTCGTTCGAGCTGCACGTCTTCCAGGGCGCCGGACACGCCTTCATGAACGACCGGCGGCCGGCGGCCTACCGGGCACAGGCAGCAGCCGAAGCCTTCGACCTCGCGACCGACTTCCTGCGCCGCTCGCTCTCCAGGTGACACGGCGCGATCGCCGCGCCACCCGGAGACGAGAGCCGATTCACGGGCAGGAACTAGCTGGCCTGCCCGGAGTAGATCTTCATCACCGTGTCGAGGAACTTGAGTGCGTCCGCGCGCGGGCGCTGGAACGAGTTCCGACCGATGATGGAGCCGAACCCACCGCCGTCGCGGATACCCCGCACCTCGTCGAAGACCTTGTCGTCGGAGCCCTTCGCTCCACCCGAGAAGATGACGACGCGACGCCCGTTGAAGGTCGACTGAACGACGTGACGGATGCGATCGCCCAGGGTCGTGATCGGAATCTGCTGCGCCTCGTAGACCTTCTTCGCTTCCTTCTGCTCGAGCAACGCGGTCGGCGGCTTCACCTTGACGACGTGCGCCCCGAGCTGGGCCGCGATCTGCGCCGCGTACGCGACCACGTCGATCGCGGTCTCGCCGTCCTTCGAGATGCCCGAGCCACGCGGATAGGACCAGACGACGACCGCGAGACCGACCGACTTCGCCTCCTCGGCGAGCTCGCGGAGATTCTCGTACATCTCGTTGCGCAGCGCCGAGCCGGGATAGATCGTGTAGCCGATCGCGGCACAGCCGAGCCGAAGCGCATCACCGACCGAGCCCGTCACGGCGGAGCACGGATCGGGTGTGTCGTACAGGGTGTCGCTGTTGTTCAGCTTCAAGATCAGCGGGATCTCACCGGCAAAGTCGGCCGCGCCGGCTTCGAGGAAGCCCAGCGGTGCCGCATACGCGTTGCAGCCCGACTCGATCGCCAGCTTGAAATGGTACTGCGGGTCATAACCTGCGGGATTCGGGGCAAAGCTGCGCGCCGGCCCATGCTCGAAGCCCTGGTCGACCGGGAGGATCACCATCTTTCCGGAGCCGCCGAGCACCCCGTGGTTCAGCATCCGGGCCAGGTTGCTCAGTGTCCCCGGGTTGCTGCCGGCGTACCAGCTCAGAATCTCACGAACGCGTTCCGTCATCGGGCCTACTCCTCGCTACCTCGGTACGAATCCCGCGATGGGCCGATTGGCCCTCGGTGCGGTACGGGTGTGTAACCGTTGTGCCCGATTTGCACGGGCGCTTGCAACTCCCTCCCGCGATGGGACTATTCCGCGAAGGTGGCCGATTGCCCGCGCGTCTCTGCGACGCTCACCTCGAGCCTGCGCCACGGACGCGCCCCCTCAGCAAGCAGCTCGGCCCGAACCTGGCTCGCCACGTAGCGTGCCAGCTCCTCCGCCGACGTATGGACGATCGGCAACAGGATCACGTCCGAGCGGGGGAAGACGAAGCGCGAGCCGTCCTCGTACACGGCCTCCACCGAATCGCCTTCTTCCGTGATCCGCAGGCAGTCGCTCTGCGCCGGCAGGATCGTGTACTCGTCGAGCGCCTCGCAGACGCGCTTGGTCGCTTGCTTGACCAGGCCGAAGTCGAGCACGTACCCGTCCGCGCCGAGGTCGCCCTCGATCCGCACCGTCACCTGATAGTTGTGCCCGTGCAGGCGTTCGCGGAACCCCGGATAGGCGATGAAATGTGCCGCGTTGAACTTGAGGTTCTCCTTCGCGACGAAGACTTCGAAGCTTCCAGATGCCATCTTCGAGCTCACTCCTCTCCCAGAATCGCACGCAGCGCCCCGGCTGCGTCACCCAGATCGTCGAGCAGCACGTCCGGTGCGCACGCTTCGAGCTCGGCGCGGGAGTACTGCCCCGTCGACACCAGAACGCAGCGCATGCCGTGCGCCCGGGCTGCGTGCAGATCGTGCGGTGTATCGCCGATCATGACGGCGCGTCCAGCCTCGAATACGATCTGCTCGTCGCGCGCCATCCTGCGCAGCGCGTACCCTGGCAGCACCGCGCGCGAGGGTGAGTCGCTACCGTAGCCGCCGCCGCGAAAATACCCGTCGAGGCCGACCGCGCCGAGCTTGATGCGTGCGGTCGCTCGCATGTTTCCGGTCACGATGCCGAGGCGCGTGTCGGAGCGCGCGGCGAGCACATCGAGCAAATCCCCGACTCCCGGCAGCGCCCACACCGCCACGCGTCCGCTCGCAACCGCTTCGGCCAGGGAACGTGCGAGCGTCATCTCGAAGGCGGCGATCAGTCGCGGCGTGACTGCACCGACCGGCGCCACGCATCCATCGAGCAACCGGGCCAGGATGTCGGGGTCGGTCATGCCGTCTGGACGGATGGAGCCGAGGTCACCGCGTACGCCGAACACCTCCTCCATCGCCGCGTCGAACACCGCCGCCGAGCCCCGTGAGCGCACCAGCGTTCCGTCGATGTCGAACAGGATCGCGCGCGGCGCCTGCCCGGATGCGCTGCTCAAGCTGCCGTCCGCGGCGTGTCCTCCGCCTGAATTCGCCCTTCGAATCCGGCGAGGACGGCGAGCAGCTCGTCGCTCGAGCGTGTATGCGTCACACGCTCGCGTAGCAGCGCGCTTCCGGGAAACCCCTTCATGGTGCGACACGCCATGCCGCGCAGCCGGGCCGACGTGACCCTCTCCGGATACTGCTCGTCGAGGAGCGTACGGTAGCGGCGCAGCGCCGCGAGCCGGGGGTCGAGCTGCGGGACCGGGGCGCTCCGTCCGGCCAGATCGGCGGTGATCTCGGCGAACAACCAGGGGTTTTCCATCGCGCCCCGCCCGATCGCCAGGCCATCGACGCCGCTCTTGGCGAAGCGCTCGCGTGCCCCGGCGACGTCGACCACATCACCGCTGCCGACGACGGGGATCTCGACCGCACGCTTGACGGCGGCGATCAGCTCCCAGTCCGCGCTCCCGGTGTACAGCTGCACGCGCGTCCGGCCGTGCACGGTGACCATCGCCACGCCCGCGGCCTCGGCCATCTGCGCGACCTCCACGCAGTTGATCGATTCCGCGTCCCACCCGGTACGGAACTTGATCGTCAGCGGCACCGACAGCTCACGGCGAACCTCGCGCAGCATGCGCTCGAGGTGGTGCACGCGGCGCAGCAGCTCGGCGCCGCCACCGCGCTTCACCACCTTCGGTACGGGGCAGCCGCAATTCACGTCGACGGCATCGACCCCGGTCTGCTGCACGATGGCCGCCGCCTCGACCATGCGGTCGATGTCGCCGCCGAAGATCTGGATCGCGATCGGGTGCTCGTCGGGATGGTAGCGCAGCATACGGTGGCTGCGCAGATCGTTGCGCGTCAGCCCCTCGATCGAGATGAACTCGCTGACGACGAGACCGACCGCGCCAGGGCTGCACTCCCGCACCAGGCGCCGGAACGCCATGTCGGTCACACCCGACATCGGCGCGAGGACCAGCGGCGTCGAGGTGCTCACCCCACCGAAGGTCAGAGAATTCCGGAAAGACACTCCGCGAGGATAACGGTCCTCTCCGGACGCTCCAAGCCGTCCCGCATCGACCCCGCAGCCCTAAACGGGATCCTGGAGTCGCCGCGAACGGGAGAGCTTCTCGGCGAACTCGCCGCGCTCGGCCGAGCGCTCGTAGTAACGCCGCAGGGTGTCGCGCTCGCCGGTGAACTCGTAGCGTGGCACCGCATAACCACACGAGGTCTGGACCTTGTCGACCTCGATGACGATGAGCTGGCGGGTCTGCGCACCGATCCGCCCTGCGGGCAGCCGCGCGACCAGGTCCTGGTAGCCCGCTGCTTCGGGCAGGAGGACCCTCCCGTTCCCGTACACCCGCAAGATCTGCGCCTGGCTCTCGAAGCCCGCGAACATGAGCGTGAGGCGTCCGCCGCGTGCGACGTGCGAGGCGGTCTGGTTGCCACTGCCGGGCATGTCGACGAAGACGATCTCGTTCGGACTCAAGATCTCGAGCGAGTCGTAGCCTTTGGGCGAGAGGTTGGGGTATCCATCGCCATCCGCAGGTGCCGTGGCGACGAAGAAGACGTGCTGCCGGCGGATGAACTCGACATGATCCGGTGCGAGCGTTCTGTACCAGTCGGCCATCGCGGGATCCTCCTCGATGACGCTAGCGGGACGGCCTCGCACGGGCAACGACCATTGGAGGCACGATCGTGGGAGAGATCGACGGCAAGATCGCATTCGTCACCGGTGCAGGCTCGGGGCTCGGACGAGAGATCGCCCTGTCGCTCGCCCGTGCAGGGGCGCGTGTCGCCATCAACGATCTGCACCCCGAGGCTGCGGAGCGCACGCATGCCGAGCTCGAGAAGCTCGATGCGACAGTGCGCTGTGGACCGCAGGTGGGGGATGTCTCCGACTCGGCGCAGGTGCGCTCGTTCATCGCCGCCGTCGCGCACGCGACGGGCGAACGGCTCGACATCCTGGTCAACAACGCGGGCTATGCCGACACCGAACCCGAGACGGTGTCGCGCCTGATGCAGCAGCTCTCCGAGCTGACCACCAGCGGCCGGATCGCGACCGCGCTCGAGGCGACCAGCCGGATGTCCGACGAGCGCTGGGCGCGCATGATCGCGGTGCACCTGAACGGCACGTTCTTCTGCACGCGTGAGGCGCTGCGCTTGATGCAGTTCCATCGCAGCGGCCGCATCATCAACATGGCGAGCATCGCGGGCATCACCGGCATCGGCAGCGTGCCCCACTACTCCGCGGCGAAGGGCGCGATCATCGCGTTCACCAAGGCCGTCGCGCGCGACGTCGCGCCGTACGACATCCTCGTCAACGCCATCGCACCCGGCTACATCGACACACCGATCCTCGACGTGCTCGGCGAGCAACGCGCCACGCAGACCGCGCTGCTCGCCTCGCAGACGATGCTCGGCCGGCTCGGCGAGCCGCGCGAGATCGCGGCGACGGCGCTGTTCCTCGCCGGGCCCGGAGCGAGCTACTTCACCGGCCAGGTGCTGTCACCCAACGGCGGCATGGTCATCTGACGCGCGCGCGGCGGCATGCGCCCGCAGCCTTGGCGCAACGGCGCTCGCTGGCTACGTTCGCCACATGCCGGAGTACAGCGAAAGGTTCTTCCGCAGCGGCACGCTGCGCATCCACTTCCGCGACTGTGGCGACGCCGCGAATCCACCGCTGGTGATCGTGCACGGCTTGCGCGACCACTCGCATTCGTTCGATCAGCTCGCACGCGGACTGCTCGACCGCTTCCACGTGCTGGCGCTCGACCTGCGCGGCCTCACCGAGACGCAGGCGCGCGAGCTGGCGCTGCTCGGCACCCGGGCGCGCGAGGACGGCAAGCTCGAGTGGAGGTTCGACTCGATACAGAGGAGTGACCGGGGCGGGATACGGCACGCGCCACGCGCGCGTCGTATCCCGCCGGCGTGATCAGTTCATGCTGGCCTGGACGTCGGCGTCGATTCCCGTGCCGAAGCGGTCGCCGTACATGATCCCGACCGCACGGTACTTCGCCTCGGTGCGCTCGGTGATCAAGCCGAGGCGCGCCAGATTGGGCACCACGGTGTGCATGAAGAGGTCGCTGTTGAGCTTGGCCCAGTCGGGCAGGCCGAGACCGATCTGGACGACGCTCTGCGGGTCGAGGCCGTACTTGGGCGCCAGGTCGTTCAGCATGTCGAGCTGCTGGTTCGCGTTCAGGGTCTCGAGGATGCTGAACGCGAAGTCCTCCATCTCGATCATCTCCTCGGGGCTCGCTTCCTTGACCGTCTTGCGCATGGTCAAGATCCCGAACGCCGCATGGCGCGCCTCGTCCTGCTTGACGCGGCGGATCATGTCGGAGAGCAGCGGGTTGCGCGAGCCCTTCTGGATCATGTCGAAGATGCCGACCGCCATGCCCTCGAACAGGGTCTGCATGCCGAGCGTCTTGGTCTTCCAGGTCGGCGCCTCGAGCAGCTTGTCGAGCAGGACCTTCAAGGTCGCGCCGATCGGGTGGATCACGCCGACCTTGCGCTGCAGGAATTTCGCCAGAACCTCGACGTGGCGCGCCTCGTCCGCGACCTGGGATGCCGCGTAGAACTTCGCGTCCATGGTCGGGCAGGCGTTGGTGAGCTGCCCGCAGAGCTGAAGAGCCGCTTGCTCGCCGTGCAGGAGCTGCGAGATCGTGTAGGCGAACTCGTCGACGGCGGCGCGCTTGCAGGTCTCCTCGTCCACGCCCATGAACGTGAGAACGGTGGGCAGGACCAGGATGTTCTCGCGCGGCAGGAACCACTCGTCGAGCGGGAACGGCGCGCTCCAGTCGATGTCCTCCTCGGCGTTCCACTGGCCGCGCTTGCCGCGCTCGTAGAGCGCGCGCAGCTCCTCGACCTCGCTGCCGTAGTTCCAGGTCCAGTGCAGGTCGATCGGAACGTCGATGTCGAGCTGCGAGCGCAGGGCAGCAACGCGGGCCTCGTCCACTTCCACGACCTCGAAATCACCGATCTTTCTCCGATACTCTGCGAGGATCTTGTCCATTACGCTGCTCCTTGGCTTGATGAAGGCCCGCTATCGGCTCCGCTCGTCATGCGACCGGGCGGACGATGAGACCGAACCGAACGAAGTCTCTCAGCTCGTGCTTGCGACGCTGCACCTCGGCCGGATCGAAGACGTCCTTGCCGAGGATCTCCCGACCGAAGTCGCCCGAGGCGAACGGGAATACCGTCTGTCCGACCAGCGTCAAGAGCAGGTGCGGGACGTTGGCGGCACGGAATGCCCCGCTTGCCATGCCCTCGCGCAGGAGCACGGAGGCGCTGCTCATGATGCTCTCGATCGCGCGCTGGGTCTCGATCTCCTCCGGCATCTCGCCCGCCAGATCGTCGTCCTCGAAGAGCGAGCGCAGCAGGACGCGGGCATAGGTCGGATTGTCGGCGAGGAGATCGATCAGGTCGTCGAGCCAGCGCTCCAGGCGGTCGGCAGGAGTTCCCCCGGCGGCGAGCGTGCGCACCAGGCGCTCCTCGATGCGACGCAGGATGCGGCCGCAGACGGCGGCGTAAAGCTGCGGCTTGTTCTTGAAGTGGTGGAACAGCGACGACTTGCCAAGCCCGACCACCTCCGCGACCTCGCGCAGTCCAACGCCGGCATAGCCGCGCTTGGCGAACAGCCCCTCGGCCGCGTCGAGGATGCGATCGCGGGAACTGATCTCGGGGCTCAGGCTGGGAAGGGACATCGCTGCTTCGAATCTCTTTGACCGACCGATCGGTCGAATCGACTATTCCGACCGGTCGGGCGTTTGTCAAGTCGTTCGGCTCTTCGGCGCCGCTCCATGAGACGTTGGTGCGCCCTTCGAGCTTCGTGCTAGGTGCGAGATTCCTCGATCGGACGTTCGATCAGCACCCACACAGGAGGCGGGAGCGATGAAGCTCGAGAACAACGTGACCATCATCACCGGTGCCGGCCAGGGCATCGGCGAGGCCTATGCGCACCGGTTTATCCAGGAGGGCGCCCGGGTGGCGGTCGCCGACATCAACCGGGAGAAGGGCGAGGCCGTGACCGCGGCTCTGCGGGCCAAGGGCGGCGACGCGATCTTCGTACCGGTCGACGTCTCGAGCGAAGACGACACCAAGAAGATGGCGCAGACCGTGGTCGACAAGTGGGGCCGGATCGACACCCTGATCGCCAACGCCGCGATCTTCTACGACATCGACAACTCGAACCACTCGTACGCCTACCTGCGCAAGATCTTCGACGTGAACTTCTTCGGCGTCTGGCTGTCGGCCCGCGCCGTTTATCCGTTCATGAAGAAGCAGGGCAAGGGCTCGATCATCACGCAGAGCTCGGGTGCCGCCTACATGCACCCCTTCGTGATGCACGACGACGAGTTGCCGAGCTTCCACTACAGCATCACCAAGGCATCGATCAGCGCGCTCACGCACTTCATCGCCGGCGCAGGCGGCGTGGCAGGCGTGCGCTGCAACTCGATCTCTCCGGGTCCGACGATGACCGAAGCTACCAAGAAGACGGTACCCGAGGAGATCATGCAGTACATCGTCAACGTGATGATGGCGCTCAAGCGGCCGCTCGAGCCCGAGGACCTGACCGGCACCGCCGTCTTCCTCGCCTCCGACGACAGCGCCATGATCACCGGCCAGGTCTTCTGCGTCGACGGCGGCATGATCATGCTCGGCTGACGCCACCACGAGCCGGGCTGCTGACCCCGCCCGGCTCAAACGCAACCACCGGCACCGCCTCGCGCACGCGAGCCGCAGGCGAGCGCCGAGCGACAGCGAGCGAGGGGGCGGCGCCCCCTCGCTTCGATCAGTTCGCGCGCAGCAGGAAGCTCGAGTCGTTGAAGCCGAACTCGATCATCTGCTGATGAATGTGCTTGACCGTCAGCCCGCCGATCCGATCGCCTTCGCGCACCTGGGTCATACCGCCGCCGTCGACGCTCACGAAGGCGAACCGGCGCTCCGGCTGCGCGGACCATTGCAGGATGTTGATCGAGACCTGCGGGGCCCCGCCAGGCGCACGGCGCAGAACGGGCGGCGCGGCCGGCGGCGGCGCAGTCTGCGGCGGCAGCGCAGCTACCGTCGTAGGCGCTTGCTCCTCCGCTGCGGGCGCCTTGACCTCGTCCGGCATGGCGATGTCGGGATCGCGGATCTCGCCCTCGGCCTGCTCTTCGTGCGTGTTGCCGATCGACACGCCGACCGCTGCCGCGCGCGGCAACGGTGCGCCGGCGGGCGCCGGAGCTGCGGCGATCGCTTCCGGTCCGGGCTCCGCGGGCACGCCGTCGACCGGTGCCGGCGCAGTCTCGCGTAGAGTCGGGCTGTCCGCGCCGGAGGTGACGTCCGGATCGCGCGGCGGCGGGACGACGATCGCCACCGGGGGCTGGTCGGACCGGGCAGCGCCCTTCGCGACCAGTTCCCGGCGCTGCTTGAGCATGCGCTCGCGCAACTCCTGCAGCCGGGCCGAGCGATCTTCGTTGCCGGCGCGCGCCTTCGTCGGCCGCTCGGGGGCACCGAACACGTGCAACTGCCCGTACGGCGTCGGCACCGGCTCGTCGTCGGCAGCGGCCACGCGCGCCGGCGCGGGCCGCGCAGCTGGCTCTGCCACGACGACCGGCTTTTTTCTGGTCTCGTCGACTGCCGATAGCCCCGCGGCCGCGGCAGACGCGATCTCGGTGCGCTCTGCCAGCGCCACCTCCGGTGGGGCGGCCGGAGCCGCCCGCTGCGGATCGGGCCGGCCGAAGAGATCGCTCACGCGATTGCCGAGCGCGAGCCCACCCACGAACGCAACTGCCAGGACTCCGAGCACCGCGGCCAGCCAGCCGAACAGACGGCGCGGTCCCCGTCGTCGGGGCGCCGGCGGCTCGCCGGCCGCGGGCACCTCCTCGAGGCGCACCTCGCGTCCGCTCCCCGTTTCCTCCTGCGCCTTGCGCAGCGCGTCAAGGATCGTACTCAATTCGGCCCTCCCGGCAGCGCGCTGAACCTGTCCCCGCTCCCCTCAACCCTCTCCGGCACAGCGCCGAGGTGCGGCAGCCGATCACCCGACACGCTCTGGTAGAGCGCGATCATCGTCATCGGGCCGACCTTACCATCGGCCACGAGCCTCTTGCTGCGCTGGAAGCGTAGCACGGCTTCCTCGGTAGCGGGCGCGAAAACCGATGTCGCTGCTCCGCCGTACACGTCAGCCGCTTTCAACAGCTCGTGGAGACGACCGACTGCGGGACTCGAGGTACCGATCGACAACATCGACCCCAGGCGGTCGAGATCCTGCCAGAACAGGTGCGCCTTGCCGAACCACGCCTCACCGAGCACCTCGGGCGAGATCTCGATCGGCGTCCGTCCGACGGACACCGTCGCCAGTTCCTCGCCCAACCGCTCGACAGTGACGAAGCGTGCCGGCGAGCCGTCGTCCGGCACGAGCTCGAGAATGGCGGGCAGGTCGAGGAGACGGAGCACCGACAGGTTGCCCTGCAACGCCAGATACTCGAGGCCACGCGAGTGCGCGATGCGTGGCAGGTCGAGCGTCGAGCTCGAGGCCTCCGCGGGCGCGAGCGCGGCGAGTTCCCAGCTCCGCAGCAACGCCTCGGTCGCCTCGTAGGCGCTGTTGCCGGGCGTGATCTGCCGGATCGCGTCCGCGAGCGTCGCGCGCTCGACCACGAGGTCCTCCTCGCGAACGACCGCGGCCACCGGCGCGGGCGCTTCGACGGCCTCCGCTGCGGGGACACTGGCGACCTCCACCAGAGCGTCCTCGGGCACAGGACGTTGCGCGTCCACGGCGCGGCGCTCCTCCGCCGGCGCCGCAGCGGGTGGCGGCGCGGTGGTGTCCGCCAGCTGCACCGGCGCACGCTGTCCCGTCAGGCGCGCGCCGTAGCGCTGCCAGGCAATCACGCCGCCGGTCGCGACCACCGCGAGCACGGCAACGGCGGAGACCGCCCTGAGCAACAGCCCGCGGAAGCGATCGGGGCGCGCACGGCGCGGCTCCTGCAGCTCCTTGATCGCGCGCCGCACCGTTCCGCGCGTGACCCGGGTGCGATCGCCCGCGAATGCGACCAGCAACGAGCGATGGCAGATGATGTTGATCAGGCGCGGCACGCCGCGCGAGAACGCGTACACCTGGCCAATCGCGCCGCGGGTGAAGAGCGTGCGCGGCCGACCGCCGGCGGCGGTGGTCACGCGGTGCGCGACGTACCTGCCGGTATCCGCCCGATCGAGCCGGCCGAGATGCCAGCGCACCGTGATGCGCTGGTTCAGCTGCTCGAGGTCGGAGCGTGCGAGCAGGTCGCGCAGCTCGGGTTGCCCGACCAGCACGATCTGGAGCAGCTTGGCGGTCTCGGTCTCGAAATTAGAGAGCATCCGCAGCTGCTCGAGCGTCCCGCCGTCGAGCGCCTGCGCTTCGTCGATCACCACCACCACGCGGCGGCCACGGCGCTTCTGGTCGAGCAGGAAGTGGTTCAGAGCCGCGAGCATCTCCCGCCGCGTGCCGGTCGAGGGGATGCCGAGCTCGTGATTGATCTCCTGCATCAGCTCGAGCCCGGTCAGTACCGGGTTCAAGATGTACGCGTACTGCGTGGAATCGTCGGCGCGGCTCAGCAGCGAGCGCAGGAGCGTGGTCTTGCCGGCCCCGATCTCGCCCGTGATCGCGACGAATCCAGCTCCTTCGTGGATGCCGTAGACGAGGTGCCCCAGCGCCTCCCGATGCTTCGCCGAGAGAAAGAGGTAGCGCGGGTCGGGAGTGAGCCTGAACGGCGGTTCGTCAATCCCAAAGAATTTTTCGTACATCGCAGCGCCACGAGCCCGACGGAGACCAGCGTTGGACGCTCTCCTGGGCCCGGTTGTTCACTGCGCGGGGCGCCTCTTCAATGCCCCGCGTCCTCCGGGAACGGCTCGGCGTACTCGATCAGGACACCGTGCTGCGCCTTTGGGTGGAGGAAGCAGATCATCCCCGCCAGGCCGCGGCGCGGCTGGTTGTCGATGACCGGAATCCCCTTGGCCTTGGTGGCCTCGAGCTCGGCGCCGACGTCGTCGGTCGCGAAGCAGACGTGGTGCAAGCCCTCGCCGCGCCGCTCGAGGAACTTCGCCACCCCGCCCTGTGGGTCGATCGGCTCGAGCAGCTCGATCTCGCTTTCCCCCGCCTGCAGCAGCGCCGCTCGCACACCCTGATCGGGCACCGTCGCCTCCGTGATCAGCGGCAGCCCGAGCGTGTCGCGATAGAAGCGGTAGCCCTCCTCGAGTGAGCGCACGACGATGCCGACGTGATGGATGCGGCGCAGCATGATCCCCTTTAAGTGGTGCGGCACCCGGAATGTCAACCGATCTTCGCCCCGGCACGACCGCGTTGCGGGAGCTGCTGGCCCGTGCGAAAAGCGATCTCGAGGTCGCGGCTGGCCGTGGCGTTCCGGCTCGGCGGCAAAAATGATGGCGAGCGAGTGGTGGCGCCGGCTGCCGGCGGGGCAGCGACACGAGTACGAGCGCAGCGACGCGATCTCGCAGGTGCGGCTTCCGGCCAGTCAGGCGCTCGCCAGCGCCGTGGTCGAACTCGACGACGCGCTGCGCGCCGACGACCTCGACGCGACGGACAAGGCGTCGCAGCTCCTGGTCAGCCGGATCTGCGCCGGCTTGAGCGTGCCCCCCGCGCGCGTCCGCGTCGCGGGCATGCGCCCGCACGACCAGCGCGGCGAGTTGCACGGGCTGTACTCTCCCTCGGGCGGTGCCGGCCGCGATCGGATCACCGTCTGGATGCGCACGGCCAAACGCCGCGACGTGGTGCGCACGCGCACCTTCCTGCGGACGTTACTGCACGAGGTCTGCCATCACCTCGACTTCGCCTTGTTCTCGCTGCCCAACTCGTTCCACAGCAAGGGCTTCTACCAGCGAGAATCGAGCCTGCTCCGGGTGGTCGTGCGCGGCACGCCGCTCGCACGGCCGGCGCGTGAGGAAGCCGGCGCGAATCGCGCTCGGCGCGTCGCCGACCGGGACGATCCCGGGAGCGGCGCACGGACCGGGCAGGACGGCATCGAGCTGCTGCGTGCCGCCGCGGCGGCGATCGCCGCGCGCCAGAAGCCCGGCTCCTGACGAGCTGACCCGCCTGACCACGATGCTCGTCAGACCTCGTCGACCAACGTCACCTGCTCCAGGAGGGGGTCGGGCAGATCGCTCAGAAAGCGCGATGCACGCGCCACCACCGGGCCGACCGCGCGCTCGTGGATCAGAGTCGGATAGCTGAGGATCAGGTTCTCACGCGCCCGGGTGCAGGCGACGTAGAGCAGACGGCGCTCCTCCTCGATCTCGTCGTCGTCGATCGAGTACGCGGAGGGAAAGCGGCCGTCGGCGACCGAGATCACGAACACCGAGTGCCACTCGAGACCCTTCGCCGAGTGCACCGTCGAGAGCGTCAGCAGCTCGCCCTCCTCGACGTCCACCGCCATGACGTCACCGACCGAGTCGCTCGGCGGCTCGAGCGCCAGGTCGGCGAGCATCGGCGCCAGAGCCTGATAGCGCTCGGCGAGGGTCACGAACTGCTCGAGGTCGCGCAGCCGCTTGGGAGCGTCGTCACGATGGACGCGCTCCAGGACGGGCCGATAGTAGTCGACCACTTGCTGGACGAGTGCGACCGGCGACCTGCGTGGATCTAGCGTGGCCAGGAACGCGCCCATCTGGCGGAGCAGACCGAGTGCGCGGCCGCGCGAGCGGTGCACCCCCGGAAAGTCCGCGAGCGCAGCACCACCCCTCTCCTGCCCCGCCAACCATTCGACGACGTCCCCGGCGAGCTTCGGCCCGACGCCTTCCAGGAGCAGGAGGATCCGGTGCCACGACACCGCGTCGCGCGGATTCTCCACCACGCGCAGGTGGGCGACCACGTCCTTGACGTGCGCGGTCTCGACGAAGCGGAAGCCGCCCCGCTTGATGAAGGGCACTCCCGACCGTGCCAGCTCGAGCTCGAGATCGAACGAGTGGAAGGACGAGCGGAACAGCACCGCGATCTCGGAGAGCGGAACACCCTCCTCGTGCAGCTCGAGGATCCGCTGGCGCACGAACAGGCTCTGCCAGCGCTCGTCGGGCGCCGGCACCAGCTGCGGCCGCGCGCCGCCGGTCCGGCGGGTGAACAGTGTCTTCGCATAGCGCCTGGCCGCACCGGCGATGACCGCGTTGGTCACGTCGAGGATCGCCTGCGTCGAGCGGTAGTTCTCCTCGAGCGTGACCACGCGCGCGCTCGGGAAGCGCGCCGGGAACTCCATGATGTTGCGAAAGTCGGCGCCACGGAACCCGTAGATCGACTGCGCGTCGTCGCCGACCGCCATCACGTTGCCGTCGGGTGCGCCGAGCGCCGCCACGATGTCGGCCTGCAGGTGGTTGGTGTCCTGGTACTCGTCCACCATCACGTGGCGGTAGAGCTCGCGCAGCCGTGTCCGGAACTCCTCGTTCTGGTGCAGCTTGTCGCGCAGCTGGAGCAGCAGGTCGTCGTAGTCGAGCAGCGCGCGCTCGCGTTTGTACTCCTCGTAGGCGGCGTGACAGGCCAGGATGTCGTCGCACTCGTCGATCAGGTGGACATAGTCCTGCTCGACGAGGTCGGCGATGCGCAGGTTCTTGTTGGCCGCGGTCGAGAAGATGGTCGCGAGCGTCTGCTTGCGCGGAAAGCGGCGTTCGGTGCGGTCGAGATCGAGCCGTGCGCGCACCAGGTTGATCGTGTCCTCGCTGTCGCCGCGGTCGAGGATCGTGAAGCGATCCGGCCAGCCGAACAGCGCGCCGTAGCGGCGTAGCATGGAGTTGGCGAAGGAGTGGAAGGTGCCGCCCGTCACACCGTCGAGCCCGCCGTCGGCGAGCAGGCCTTCGGCGCGGCGCAGCATCTCCTGTGCGGCGCGCCGCGTGAATGTCAAAAGCAGGATCGAGTGCGGCGCGACGCCGCTCTCCACCAGGCGCGCGACGCGGAACGTCAGCGTGCGCGTCTTGCCGCTGCCCGCACCGGCGACGACCAGCACCGGTCCGTCGAGCGCGGTCGCGGCCGCGTACTGCGCATCGTTGAGTTCGGCGCGATAGTCGATCCGGTAGACACGCTCGCCCCCGGGCGCGCGCTTGATCGTGTAGGTCGCCATCGGCGGCGCTGCAGCCTAGCACTGCGGCGAGGGATGACACGTCGAAAACGGCGTGCCATGGTCGCCGCCATGGAAAACGATGCAGATCGTCCCGCGGGCGCGACGGCGGCGCAGCAGATCGCGATCCAGGCCGACGCAACCGTCGCGCCCGGCGTGTACTCGAACCTCATGATGATCTCGCACCGCCGCGAGGAGTTCGTGCTCGACTTCCTGTTCGTGCAGCCGCAGCGCGGACCGGGCGGCGAGGCGGTCGCGACCTTGCGCGCACGCGTCATCACCACCCCCGAGCACACCAAACGGGTGCTGCGCGCGCTCGAGGACAACGTCCGGCGCTACGAGGCAGCCTTTGGAACCATCCAGGAAGCAACCGATCTACCCTCGGTTCTGCAGTGACCAGGTCTCGCACCTCGACCGGGAGCCCGTTAGGCTGAGACCATGAACACGACCATGGATCAAAAACGCATCTGCCGCGCCCTGCTCGTTGGGCTCGCGTTGGCGCTCATCGGCGGCCCGGCTGCGGCGGACGACGGCGCCTCGGGCGCGGTGCAGGGCGGGATGGAGAGCGCTGGTGACTCGACCAGGCGTGGCTTGACGCGCGCCGGGGCCGCTGTGGGCGGGGCGCTCGACACCGCCGTCTCGACGACTGGCAGAGGAGTGAGCCGCGCCCTCGAGTCGACCGGCAACGGCATCCAGCGCGCCGGCCGGGCCATCTCCGGTGAGCCCGAGACACCGGCGGAAGAGCCGGCGCCGTTGCCCGAGGCGGCTCCGGAGCATCCGATCCACGAGGAGCCCCTCGACGAGTAGCGACGCCGTCAAGCTCGCACCGGATGCCGCGCGCGGGAGTTCCACCCCGGACGCGGCATCCGCACGCGAAGAAATGGTCCTGCGGGGGGTTCGCTGCCCGCTCAACTGGGCACGGGCCAAGGTGCGCCTCGAGGAGCTCCCCACGGGCGCTCGGCTCACCTTGGTGGTGGACGATGCGCGCGCCGTGCGCGACATCCCGCGCGCTGCCGAGGCGCACGGTTATGCGGTCCTCGAGGTTTCCGACCTCGGTGACGGCTGGCGGATCGAGATTGAGCGCTGAGCGATCGTCCCGGCGCGGCTCGAGCGCCGACCTTCCCGGCAAGGTCTTCACGACCCGCCAGGTCGCGCGTCTCGCGCGTCTCAGCCCGGCGCGCGTGCGCCGCTGCATCCGTGCCGGCTTTCTTTCGCCGACGCGCGGCCCGCGCCGACGCTACGAGTACACGCTGCGCGATCTGATGACCTTGCGCGCCGCGCGGGCGATGTTCGACGCACGCTTCTCGCCGCGCCGCGTGGCGAGCGTCCTCGCGGGGTTGCACCCGCAGATCGAGGGGCGGGAGCTGAGCAGCCTGACCTTCTCGATCGAGCAGGGGCGCGTGCTGGTCACCGATGGGTCGCAGCGCTGGCACGCCGACTCGGGCCAGCTCCTGCTTCGCTTCGAGCGGCCGCGCAGCGGCAAGCGGCGCGTCCATGCCCTGGACGATGCCGACTGCCCGGACGAGCGCGCGGCGCAGCGTGCCTTCGACCGCGCGCTCGCGCTCGAGGACCGCTCCCCGGAAGATGCGAAGAGCGCCTACCGGATCGTTCTCGAGCACGATCCCGAAGTCGGCTCCGCGCACATCAATCTCGGCCGCCTGGAGCACGAGAGCGGCAATTTTGCGGGCGCGGAGAAGCACTACCTCGCAGCCCTGACGCTTTCCCCGGACGAGCCCACGACGCTGTTCAACCTGGCGCTACTGGCAGAGGACCAGGGCCAGACGCGGCTCGCGATCCGCCGCTACCAGCACGTGCTCAGCGTGGTTCCCGGCCTCGCCGACGCGCATTACCGGTTGAACAGTCTCTACCAGGGGCTGGGCAATCGCGCGGCGTCGCGCAAGCACCTCCAGCACTACCGGCGCCTGCTGCGGCGCCGCTGAACGAACCCGACGAGGATCGCCGGAGCAAAGCTATGTGCGCCCTGCAGCTGCACTCCCTTGCCGCGGCTGCGGACCGGCGATACTCCCGCCATGTCCCCGACCCTCTCATTGGGGCACATGACATCGAAGGCACTTTCTGCCGTTCTCGCCGGGATCTCCGCGCACCTCGTCGAGGTCGAGGTGGACGTCGCCGGCGGCCTGCCAAATTTCGCCATCGTCGGGCTGCCGGGCAGTGCCGTACGCGAGAGCAAGGATCGTGTTCGCGCGGCGCTGCGCAACTGCGATCTCGCGATCGCCGAGCGTCGGGTGACGATCAACCTCGCGCCGGCGCATCTCCGCAAGGAAGGCGCGACCTTCGACCTCGCGATCGCGCTCGCCCTGCTCGCCGCGAACGAGCTGATCGCGCACGACGCGCTGGCGTGCTTCGTCGCGGTCGGCGAGCTCGCGCTCGACGGACGCCTGAAGCCGATCCACGGCGCGCTGCCGATCGCGCTCGCGGCGCGTGACGCCGGCCTGCGCCGGCTACTGGTCCCCGCAGAGAATGCCGCCGAGGCCGCGCTCGGCGGCGGGCTCGAAGTCTACGGGGCGGCGCACCTCCGCGAGGCGGTCGGGCTGCTGCGCGGCCCGTCCACGCTCCAGCCGACGCGCGTCGACGCGGCTGCTCTCCTCACCTGCGGTGCGCAGGCCGATCTCGACTTCGCCGACGTGCGCGGTCAGGCGGCCGCCAAGCGGGCGCTCGAGATCGCGGCCGCCGGTGCCCACAACGTGCTGATGGTGGGCCCGCCAGGCGCCGGCAAGACCATGCTCGCGCGCCGCCTCGCGACCATCCTTCCCGCGCTCACGCTGCGCGAAGCGCTCGAATGCACCGCCGTGCACAGCATCGCCGGCCTGCTCGGCGCGCGGCCGATGATCACCGCGCGCCCGCTGCGTGCGCCGCATCATACGGTGTCCGAGGCCGCGCTGATCGGCGGTGGGCGCCCGATCCGTCCCGGCGAGATCGCGCTCGCACACCACGGGGTCCTGTTCCTCGACGAGCTGCCGGAGTTCCCCCAGCCATGCCTCGAAGCATTGCGCCAACCGCTGGAAGACCGGACGATCGTCGTCGCGCGTGCCAGCGGTACATACAGTTTTCCGGCCGACGCGCAGATCGTGTGCGCGATGAACCCTTGTCCGTGCGGTTACGCCGGGGACCCGATGCACGCCTGCTCTTGCGCGCCCGGAGCCGTGCAACGCTACCGCGGCCGGGTCTCGGGTCCGCTGCTCGACCGACTGGACGTGCAGATCGAGCTGCCGGCCCTGCCCTACCGCGAGCTCAGCGCGGGCCGCACCGCGGAGGGCTCAGGCGAGATCCGCGCGCGCGTGGCCGCGGCACGGGGGCGCCAGCGTGCCCGCTACGAGCGCCACGGGCTCACCTGCAACGCGCAGCTCGGCAGCCGCGACCTCGACCGTTACTGCCGGCTGGACGACGCGGGCGCGCGCCTCCTCGAGGCCGCCGTGACCCGCCTTCGGCTGTCGGCGCGCGCCTATTCTCGGGTCCTCAAGGTCGCGCGCAGCATCGCCGACCTCGCGGCGCGCGAGCACATCGCCAGCGCGGACGTCGCCGAGGCGCTGCAGTACCGCATGCTCGACCGGCAGCCCGCTTGAGTGCCGCCCGAGAACCGATATCTCGCTACAGGTGAAACGAATGGAGGACCTCCGGCGTACGCACGGTTCGGCAGCACTCGTTCTCCTCTGCTGCCTGGCGTTGCTAGCCACCGCCTGCAGCGAGCGCGGCGTGCTCGCACCGCCGACGCTCGAGCCGCTGGTGGTGACGGTCGACGGTGCTTGGTTTCGCGACGCGAAGCGCCGCGTCGTGCTGCTCCGAGGCGCCAACTTCTCGACCCTCGAACGGGAGCGGGAGCCCGAGCGGACGCGGGCGCCGCGCGAGGAGGACTTCGCCTGGCTGGCCAGCCTCGGCTTCAACCTGATCCGCCTGCCCGTCGCGTGGGCTTCCGTCGAGCCGCGGCCGAGCAAGTACGATCACGGCTTCCTGCACGACCAGGTCGACGTCTTGCTGCGCATGGCGAGCAACCACGGCATGCAGGTCGTGCTGGCGCTGCACCAGATACGCTGGTCGAGCTGCATTCTCGGCGGCAGCGGGGCGCCCACCTGGACTTGCGCCGCCGCCGAGAGCGGCGCCGACAAGCAGCCCGCCTGGGGGCCGGCCGGTGTCGTCGCCGACGTCCGCGCAGCACGCGCGCAGTGCGGCTTCTTTCGCGACGGGATCGCCCCCGATGGCCGGACGCTGCGCGAGCACTACACCGAGACGTGGCGCACGCTCGCGCGGTACTACGAGCAGGACAAGCGCATCGCCGGTTTCGACCTGCTGAACGAGCCCAGCCCGTCGAGCTGCTTCGCCGCGGAGAGCTTCACGGCCGACGTCCTCGCACCGTATTATGCGGAGCTGCGCCGCGAGGTGCGGGCGGCAGGCGCACCGCAGGCTCTCGTCTATCAACCGTCGATCACCCGCGGCAGCGCGCTCGCCGGTGCCGCCGCGACGATGGGCCCGGGCGCAGTCTTCGCGCCACATCTCTACACGCAGGCCTTCGGCATGCCGGCCGACACGAGCGCCGAGCACGATCGGCTGGCCGCCGACTACGAGCACGCCCAGTCCCTGGCACGTGCGGTCGGCGGCCCTCTCCTCATCGGAGAGATCGGCGCCAACGCGGCTCCCGACGGCAGCTACCGCCCCGTGACGCGGGACTTCGTGCGAGCGTCGTTCGACGAGCTCGATCGCCGGCTGATCGGCGGCGCGGTCTGGGCCTTCGTCCCGCAGGGCGAGGAGATCCCGGCCAGCGGCGGGCTCGGGATCGGCAACGAGAGCGACGCAGGCGTGCTGGCGCGGCCGTTCGCACGCCGGATCGCCGGCCTGCCCGTCGCGATGCGCTTCGATACCAGCAGCCGCGCGTTCTCGTTCACGTTCCGTGACGACCCCGCCGCCGCGCCGTCCGATCCGACGGAGATCTTCCTGCCTGCACGGCGGATCTATCCGCACGGCTACGAGGTCGAGGTCACGCCGGGCGATCGCTGGACCTTCGACGAGCTCAACCAGCGTCTCCTGCTCTATCGCGGCGCCGCCCCCGAGCACACGGTGCGCATCACGGCGCTCGACGCGGCGGACGCCGGCACCCGTTGATCCCGCGCAGCACCTCGGGTACCCGGAGAATCATGGCCCAGGCGAAGACGGACCAGGTACTCGTGGTCTTGACGACCGTCGGGAGCGAGGACGACGCCGTGCGCATCGCCAGCGCCCTCGTCGAGCGCCGGCTCGCGGCCTGCGTCAACGTCATCCCGGGTGTGCGCTCGATCTATCGCTGGCAGGGAGCGATCCAGGACGATCGCGAGGTCCTGCTGGTGATCAAGACGACCGGCGATCGGCGCGAGGCGCTGACCGTAGCGCTCGCCGAGCTTCACCCCTACGAGGTACCGGAGATCGTCGCGCTCGACCCGTCGTTCGTCGCGCCGGCCTACGCGCGCTGGTTGAGCGACGCGGTTCGCGGCTAGCTCATGCGGGGGCCGCGAGGCCCCGGGCTACGACTCGCCGACGGTGCTCACGGCGGGCGGGGCCCCAGGCGCGCGCGCGTCGCGCGGTGCGAGCGGTCCACCGGTCAAGCGCCCCGGCACCAGGAAGTTGCCCATGATCGACTGGTAGGCCTCGCACGGCGTCCAGCACTGCGGGCAGTCGTAGCTCCAGATCTCCTTCTGTGTCTGCAGCGCGAAGTCGGAGTTCCAGATGCGCCGCAGATCGTAGTCGACGTCGCGCAGGCTGCCGAGCTTGCGGTCGTAGATGGTGCACGGGAAGACGTTGCCCCACGAATCGACGAAGCACGATGTCGACAGCGCGTGGCAGCGCATCGGCGTGACGCCGGTCTTCAAGTAGCGCTCGACCTGTGCGAGATACGCGCGCTCGAGGTAGCCGACCACACCGCGCGGCGTACCGCGCAGCTTCGCCACCTCCTTGACGGCGTGCAGCAACGCATCGGGCGCCATCTTGCTGCGCAGCGCCAGGTTGGTGTTGCCGAGGTAGTGCGCCGACTCGTGCACGATGTTGACGTGGAAGTCGCCATAGGCAAGCCCGGGGATTGCCTTCTCGGCGGCGGCGAAGGCGACCGGAAAGTGATCGACGTTCTTCTGCGACAAGGTCATGCCGAGCACGACCTCGACGCCGGGGATCTCGCGCAGGCGCCGGAACGTTTCGATCTGCTTCTGCCAGCCACCTTCGATGCCGCGGATCTCGTCGTTCATCTGCTCGTCGCCGTCGGTCGAGACGGTGATGATGAGCTTCTCGGGCTTGCGCGCCATGATCGCGCGCGTGTTCTCGACGATCTTGTCCGACAGATAGCCGTTGGTCGGGAAGTGCAGCAGCAGGAGATCGGGACAGTTGTCGATCACCGCGTGCGCGACCTCGACGAAGTCCTTGCGCAACGTGACCTCACCGCCGGTGAGATCGACCCAGAGGAACTCGGGGGAGTTGCGGAAGAAGGACTGGATCTCCTCGAGCTTGAGCTCTTCACGCGGCTTCATCTGCCAGATGTTGCAGGTCTGGCATTTGTAGTTGCACCAGTAGGTGATGCAGAAGGTCAGCTTGAAGGGATGGTCGAGGCGGCGGAAGTTCGCCTCGGTGGCCTTGGCGGCCAGCGCCGCGTAGCTGCGCAGCCTCACGTGATCGCCTCGAGCAGACGCAGCGCCGGGTTGGGCTTGGGCGCGACCTTCTGCCAGTTCTGTCGGTACCAGTCGTACGCGTCGCAGGTGAGCTTCACGTTGTCTCCCTGCGGCTCCCAGCCGAGACGCGTGCGCGCGCGCGTGATGTCGAGCACGAAGTTGCGGTCGGCGAGCTGGTAGTGCTCGGGCACGATCGGCGAGATGCCAAAGACGTTCAGCACGCGGGCAGCGTTGCGCAGCAGGGCCGCTGGGATCGCGGTCACGCTCGATCCGGAGCCGGCGTGGCGGATCAGCGCCTCGACCTGCGCGCGCACCGACGGCACGCGCGCCGGGTCCGAGCCGATGTTCACGATCAGTCCGGCGGTATCCGGCGCCGACGACGCGAGCACGGCGGCGCGCGCGACGTCGTCCGCCGCGACCATCTGCACCCGGTTCAGCCCCCCGCCGAGCAGGAAGACGCGCCGGTCGCGGCGCACCCAGTCGAACAGCAGGACGAAGACTCCCGTCATGCCGTCGCCGAACAGGCTCATCGGGCGCAGCATGGTGACGTCGAGACCCTGCTCGACCGCACGCAGGCACAGCACCTCGGCCTCGAGCTTCGATCGCCCGTACGCACCGAGCGGCACCTTCGGGTGCGTGTCCTCGTCGACCAGCGGCGTCAGCGGCAGGCCGTAGACGCCCGAGCTGGAGATGAACACGACCTTACGCACGCCGGTCGCGCGCGCCGCGTCGAGCACGTTCTGCACGCCCGCCACGTTCATGGTGAAGATCTCTTCCTCGGAGAGATCCGCGAACTGCGGCTTCATGCGCTGGCCCGCCGCCAGGTGGTACACCACCTCGCTCCCGGCCATCGCCTTCGCGAGCGCCGCCGGCTCGCGCATGTCGGCGACGTGCTCGGCGGCGATGCCGCCACCGTCGCGCGCGAGCGCGCGCAGATCGTTCCTCGCGTCCTCGGCGAGCGGCACCATGTCGAAGAGGTGCATGCGGTCGCCGCGCGCCGCAAGCTGGGGCAGGAGGCTCTGGCCGAGCACTCCCGAGGATCCAGTGATGAAAGCGTCCATTGTTCCGTTCATCCTACAGGCTTGCCGCGCGCGGCGCAGCCGGGCTCGCGGTTTCGGGGAACCTCGCCGCGACGCCGCGCAGGACCTCCTCGACCGTGATCGCGCGCATGCACACCGGATTCACGCAGCGGCTCATCTTGAGATTGTAGTTGGAGAGACACGGGCTGCAGAACAGGCTCTTGTAGAACACCAGATCGTCGTCGCCGCGCGGCCCGTAGATGCGCGGCTCGGTCGGGCCAAAGAACGCCACCACCGGGGTGCCGACCAGGCCCGTGAGGTGCATCACCGAGGTGTCGTTCGAGACCACGAAGGTCGCGGCGTCGAGCAGAGCGACCAGCTCGCGAACCGACAGCCGGTCGCAGGCCGACACCGCCCGCGCGCGCTCGCGCATGGCGTTGATCGCCTCGTCGACCAGCGCCGACTCCTCCGCACCCTGTCCGGTGAAGACGATGCGCACGCCCCGTCGCACCACCAGGTCGTCCGCCAGCGCCGCGAAGCGCTCGACGTCCCAGCGCTTGAGCGCGATCTTGTCGTAGTTGGGCCCGGTGCCGACGTGCATCGCCACCACGGGCTCGCTCGCGGCGACCGCGAGCTTCGCCAGGACTTGCAGCCGTTCCGCCGGATCGACCTCGAGACGAACACGCGGTGCGGGCAGGACGGCGCGGCCGAACGGCAGCGCAGTGCGCATGAAGATGTCCGCCATGTGGTCGGTGTCGGCGTACGCGATACGGTGCGTGTACAGCCACCCGCGCGCCTGGCCCTCGGTGTTGAAGCCGACCCGCGCGGCCGCGCCGGTGACGAAGGCAAGGATGCCCGAGAGCTTCATGAACTGCTCGAAGTCGACGACCGCGTCGTAGCGTCCGGTACGCAGCGTGGTGAAGAGGTGCACCGCCGAGCGCACGAACGCGGCGAAGCTGCCGACCTCGACCGTCAGCGTCTCGCGCACCAATCCGCTCTGGCGCAGCAGTGCCACGTTGCCCGGCAGGGTGAGGAAGTCGATCTCGCAGCCGTCGCCGCCCCGCCCGAGGGCCTGCAACGTCGGCAGGATCATCGCGATGTTGCCCAGGCCATAGAACTTGATCGCGAGCAGGCGGCGCGGCGGGCGCGCGGCGTCGGCCGGGTCGGCCGGCGTGGTCGCCAGCAGCGGCGGGACGATCGCGCGGCCGGTGAGCGCGCCCTGCAGCCGGGCGCCAAGCCACAGGACGAAGCAGATCGCGAGCCCGACCCAGCGGTCGATGTAGCGTGCGAGACGGAGATTCATAGGGTGTCGAGGGGGACCCGCGGCCTGCCGGCTGCCATACGCCAACGCTCGGAAAGGACAGCGTTTTCCGTACCACCGCCGACGAAGCGCAGTCAATTCATGAACGCGCGCCGAGCCGTCCACTCATGCTACCTGAGCCCGCTACGCGTCGCTTCGCGCCGGCTACTCTGAGGCCACGCGCACGAATCGACCACTCGGCCAGATCCGGCTTTCGCCCGAGGTCGAGCTCGGATAGTCGAGCCGGATGCGAACTCGTCCCCGCCGGTCGCTCCGTCGCGCGTCGCTCGCGCTCGTGTTCCTGCTCGGAGCCTGCAGCGACAGCTCCGACGGCACCAGCGCTCCCGGGACGCCCACCGTCGACCCCGGCACCGCCGAGTGGGAGCTGGTGCCGGCCGACCGTGTCGCCGAGGAGTGCCGGCTCGATCCGGAGCTGCTGCGCGAGGCGGACGCGCGCATCGACCGGCCGTGGGCGGTCGTCCGCTACGGCAAGCTCTGTCACGAGTACTATCCCGACGGCGCCGACGAGCGCAGCGAGATCTTCTCGACCACCAAGACCCTCGGCGCGCTGGTCACCGGGATCGCCGCCTGGGCGACCCGCGACCTGGCGCGCGAAGGACGCAAGACCGGGCCACTGTCCGACGAGGACCGCGTCGACCACTGGCTCGACGAGTTCAGCTTCAACGCCGAGGCGCGCATCGCGCACGTGCTGGCGATGGTCGCGCACAACGAGGACCTGAGCTTCGGCCAGAAGGTCCACTCCTACGACACGATCGGCACGGTGCAGATCAACCGGCTGTCCGACGTCATCAACACGGCGATCGCGCAGGACCCCGAGCGCCTCGGCGCCAACCTCGAGGAATTCACGCAGCGCTTCCTGTTCGCGAAGCTCGGCCTGCGCGACTCGGTGTGGAGCGGCGGGCGGCCCGACAAGATCTTCGCGTACAGCTGGAACTCGATCGTGCGCGACATGGCGCGGGTGGGCCTGCTGATCCTGAACGGCGGCGTGTGGAACGGCGAGCGTCTCCTCGACGAGGAGTGGATCTACCGCATGACGCATCCCGCCTTCGAGGACGCGAACACCAGCTACGGCTATCTCACCTGGCTCGCGGCGCGCTCGAACTACGACTTCGGCGGCATCAACGGGTTCCCGAAGTTCCAGGGCCCGCTCGACCCGTGCTCACCGGCGGCGCTGCACGAGAGCTATCCGCACGGGCTCTCTGAATCGCTCGACTGCGGCTACAACCCGCCGTGGGCCTGCGAGCAGCAGTTCGACGTCGGCGTGTGGAACGCAAATGGCGCCGGCGGGCAGCTCATCGTCGGCCATCCCGGGCTCGACATGGTGATCATCGTCAAGGACCTGAGCGCGCAGGCCTTCCACGGCGCGATCTGGGGGCCGGTCCGTCCGGCGGTGGTCGCGCTCGATCCGCGCTTCCAGGGCGACGAAGAAGCGTTCTGCGCAGCCTACGGCAACAACGAGTACGCGCCCGACCTGCGCTGAGCTTCAGCCCGGCTTGACGGCGTAGAGCTCGACCCGCGCCTCGAGGTTGGTCAGCTTGCCGAGCGCGATCAAGGTCGCGAGACCGGCTCGTACCGGCGGCGAGAAGCTGTAGCGGCCGAGGTAGGGACTCTCGCCCCGGACCGACGCGACGCGCAGGCCGACGCTCTCGACCAGCCGGACCAGGGTCGCGGGCGTGAAGTAGTAGTAGTGGTTGGGCACGTAGAGCCGGCTCACCATCGACGCCAGCCCGGGTATGCGCGCCAGGACGTCGGCCGCCCAGAACAGTGTCGAGCGGTGGTTCGGCACCGCCACGAACAGCGCTCCGCCGGGACGCAGCAGCTCGACCGCACGCGTCAAGAACCGGCGCGGGTCGCGGGTGTGCTCGAGCACGTCGGCCATGGTGATCGCGGACGCCGGCTCGCCGACCTGCGCCGCGAGGAAATCACCGACCTGCACCTCGACGGCGAACTCCTCGCGCGCCTTCGCGGCCGCACCCGGCGAGATCTCGACCCCGAGCGGGGCGAAGCCGCCCTGGCGCGCCAGATGCAGCAGGAGGCCGGTTCCGATGCCGACGTCGATCAGCCGGCCGCCGCCCACCATCTCGCGCAGCCGGGCGATCGTGGCGCGAAAGCCGCGCACCACCGGATCGTCGGGAAAGTCGTGGTAGTAGGCGGTGAACATCTCCGCCGTCTCGTCACGCAGGCCGCCGTGGAACGCTTCGTCCTCGCGCGCCGCGATCTCCTCGAGGCTCGGCAGCGGGTCGACGTAGACGAGCCCGCACGAGCAGCGCACCAGCGGGCTCGACGCGCCGTGCAGACGGCGCGCACCGTGCGCACCGCAGACCAGGCATTCACGAGCGCCGGTGCCGGAGGCGGCGAGCGCCCCGCCGTCGCGTGGCACATCGCCGCGCGGGGAGGTCGCAGAGGGTGCGGACACGGACATCCGTTCTGGGTACACGAACGTCGCGCGCACGGCGAGAGCCTTCGTCGTCGGACGCGATTGTCGGCCGCGACGGGCCGGTGATATGAGGCGCGCCATGGCGCAGGTCCCGATCCACCCCGGGCTGTTCACGCTGCCCGACGACCCGCGCGGCCCGCGCCTGCTCGCCGGACACTGCGCGGCGTGCGGCAAGCACCACTTCCCGGCTGGCACGAGCTGCCCCTACTGCAGCGGGCAGAGCTGCGCCGTCGAGGCGATCGGCGCGACCGGCACGCTCTACCTGCACACCGTGGTCCATGCGCGCCCACCGGGCTATCGCGGTCCGGTCCCGTACGGCTTCGGCGTCGTGGATCTGTCCGAAGGCCTGCGCGTCGTGAGCCGCCTCGGCGAGGCGAGCCTCGATGCGCTGCGACCGGGGATGTCCGTCGGGCTCGAGATCGCGCCGCTGTTCACCAACGATGCCGGCGACGAGGTGTTGAGCTTCGCCTACCGCCCGCGCGACAGCGGGTCGGCGCCATGAGCCGACGCGCCGTCTACATCGCGGGCGTCGGCATCCATCCCTTCGGCCGCTTCGACGACCGGGACGTGACCCAGCTCGGCCAGTCCGCGGTGCGCGACGCGCTCGCCGAGGCTGGCGTCGGACGCGGCGGCTTCCAGGCCGCCTTCTGCGGCACCGTCTACACGGGAGTCGCAGCGGGCCACAAGGTGCTCGGCGGCATGGGGCTGTCGGGCGTGCCGATCGTCAACGTCGAGGCCGGCTGCGCGAGCGGCGGTGCGGCGCTAGGCCTCGGCGCCGCGGCGATCGCGTCCGGACAGCGCGACTGCGTGCTGGTCTTCGGCATGGAGAAGATGCCACGCGGCATCATCCGCTCGAGCTTCTTCCCGCCGTGGTGCGAGGAGGCGGGCTTCTCGCCCGCACCGGCCTACTTCGCGCTGCGCGCGCGCCGTCTGATGCAGGAGTCGGGCGTCACGCGCGAGCACCTGGCGCGCGTCTCGGTCAAGAACCACGCGCACGGCGTGCACAACCCGTTCGCCATGTACCGCAAGCCGTTCACCATGGAGATGGTCCTCGGCTCGCAGATGGTCTGCGACCCCTTGACGCTGTTCATGCTGTGCTCGCCCAACGAGGGCGCCGCGGCGGTCGTCCTGAGCGCGCGGCCCGCGCCGGACGGACCACCGATCCAGATCCGTGCCGCGGTGCTGCACTCGCACGTCCCCGGCAGCGCGCTCGGCGAGCATACGCCGATGTCCGGCCTGATCGGCGACGAGCCGCCGAGCCCGACCGAGACCGCGGCGCGCGAAGCATACGAGCTCGCGGGTGTGGCACCGGCGGACCTCGACGTGGTCGAGCTGCAGGACACCGACTCCGGTCGCGAGATCCTGTCGATCGAGGAGCTCGGACTGTGCGCGCGCGGCGGCGGCGGCCAGTTCGTCGCCGACGGTGTGGGCGAGATGACGGGCAAGCTGCCGGTGAATCCGAGCGGCGGGCTGCTGTCGAAGGGCGAGCCGCTCGGCGCGTCGGCGCTGGGGCAGATCGTCGAGCTGACCTGGCAGCTCCGCGGCACCGCCGACAAGCGTCAAGTTTCGGGCGCACGCTGCGCGCTCGGCCACACCGTCGGCCGCGGCGCCAACGCCTCGGTGATCATCCTCTCCACCTGAGCGCCCCGGATCGCAGCGCACACCGCGCACAACGACCGCACCGGCACCGATTCGGGCACGCGAGCCCCAGGCGAGCGCGGAGCGAGGCGACCGGGGAGTGGAGGCTCGCGCGGCTTCGCCGCATGGAGGCGAGGGGCGGCGCCCCTCGCCTCTATTGATACATATCCAGCAGCTCGATCACGCCGAGCGAGCGCATCGCGTCGAAGATGGTGCTCTTGATCTCTCGGACCGTCGCGAGCCGCAGAACCTCTTGGGCGAGATCCGAGGCCGCCGTGTAGGAGACCGAGCGGATGAGCTGCTTGATCACCGGGATGAAGAACGGCTCCATGCTGAGCTCGTCGAGACCGAGGCCGAGGAGCACCAGGGTCGCCATCGGATCCGCGGCCATCTCGCCGCACATCGAGATCGGCTTGCCGGCGCCGCGCGCCGCCTGCACGCACTGCGAGATGCTGCCGATCACCGCGGGGTGCAGCGGCTGGTAGAGCGGCGACACCTTGCGATTGTTGCGGTCGACCGCGAGCACGTACTGGATCAGGTCGTTGGTGCCGATCGACAGGAAGTCGCACTCCGCGGCAAGCTGCGGCGCCAGATACACCGCGGACGGCACCTCGATCATGATGCCGAGCGGGATGTCGGCCTGGTGCTCGATCCCTTCGCGCTCGAGATCGTGCACCGCGTCGGCCAGCAGTTCCTTCACCCGCAGCAGCTCGTCGAGCGACGAGATCATGGGCAGCAGCAGGCGCGTCGGGCCACTGGTCGCGGCCTTCAGCACAGCCCGTAGCTGCAGGCCGAAGAACTCCGGCATCGCGAGCGACACGCGAATCGAGCGCCAGCCGAGAAACGGATTCTCCTCCCGCGCGACGTGGAGATAGGCAGGATACTTGTCGGCACCGAGATCCAGGGTCCGGACGGTGACCGGCTTGCCCTCCATCGCGCCGATCACCTTGCGGTAGATGTCGAGCTGCTCCTGCTCGGTCGGGAACTCGCGGAACGAGATGAACGGGAACTCGGTGCGGTAGAGACCGACCCCCTCCGCACCGTGGCGATTGGCGAGCACGACGTCGCCGAGCAGGCCGACGTTGGCCGACAGCGCGACGCGACGGCCGTCTGTCGTCACCGCGGGCAGATCGTGCAGCGACTCGAGGCGCTCGTTGAAGTCGCGGTAGTCGCGCTCCATGCGCTCGTACTCGCGGATGACCTCGGGGCCGGGCGAGCGGTAGACCACGCCGGCGTTGCCGTCGACGATGATCTCGTCGCCTTCGCGGGTGATCTCGAGCAGGTGCTCGATGCCGACCACGGTCGGAATCTCGAACGACTTCGCCAGGATCGTCGCGTGCGAGGTGACGCCGCCGGTGGCGAGCGCGATGCCGCGCAGCAGCTTGGGATCGATCTCGGAGAGGTCGGTGAGGGTGAGCTCGCGTGCGATCAGCACGCTACCGTCGTCGGGTGAATGCTCCTGCGTGCCGTCGATGCCGAGCAGGATGCGCAACAAGCGCTGCCCGATGTCCTTCACGTCGAGCGCGCGCTCCTGCAGATACGGGTCCTCGATGCGCTCGAAGGCGGCCAGATAGTCCTCGACGATGCGCCGCAACGCGTACTCGGCCGACGTCCCTTCCTGGATCAGCGTCCGCACCCGTGCCGAGACCGCGTCGTCGCGCATCATGAGCAGGTGAGCGTCGAAGATCTGGCTGGTCGCCTCGGGTAGGATCTCGTTCATCTTGTCGCGTTGCCGCTCGAGGTCGCGGGTCGCGATCTCGAGCGCGCGCTCGAAGCGCGCGACCTCGGCGACGGGATCCTCGCAGGCGCGATCGTCGATCTCCGAGAACTCGATCTGCGGGTGGAGAATGTGCGCGCGGCCGATGCCGAAGCCGGGCGAGGCCCCGAGACCGCGCAGCCGCTCGCCGGGATCGCGGTCGATCGACTGCGTCGAGCTGCGCTCGGCCTGGCGCTCGAAGGCCTGCAGGCGGCGGATCGCGTCCAGCATGCGCCGGCGGAAATCGGCCTGCTCCTGCTCCTTGATCTTCAGGCTGTCGAGCAGCCGCGCCTGCACCAGCACGCCGGCGAGCTGGCCGGCGATGGTGCGCAGCAGGCTGATCTCGTCAGCGGTGAACTGGCGGCGCCGCAGGGTCTGCACCACCAGGACGCCGAGCGCGGCGCGGCGCTCGAGCACCGGCACGCCGAGGAACGAGTGGTAGCGCTCCTCCTGCGTCTCGGGAAAGAACTTGAAGCGCGGGTGCACGGGCGCATCCGGCACGGCGACCGGCTGCATGGTCTCGATGACCAGGCCGGTGAGCCCCTCGCTGATCAGCATGCGAACACGGCCCACCGCGCTGGTCTCGAGGCCAGTGGTGGCCCACAGGGTGAGCGTGGTCGAGCTCTCGTCGAGCAAGTAGACCGAGCAGGCCTCGGTGCGCATGCGCTCGGCGACCACCTGGACGACACTGTCGAGCGTCTCCTGCAGGTTCTCCGACTCGCCGATCAGCGTGCTGACGTGCTCGAGGAGCCGGAGCCCGTGACGAGAACGCACCCGGCCGCGTGCTGCGTCGCGGCCCTCCCCGTCTCGCGTGCCCTGTCCACCGAGCGACATGCGCGAACAGTAGCACGGCGCCCCCGGCAAGTGTCCATCCGAGCGCCGCTGCAGCGGGGCGAAGTGGCCCGGACGAGGCTGATGGTGTAGAGACGGCCCGAGAGGGCGGCAGGTTCTTCAATCGTGGGGAAGAAGGTTGAATCGGCGCGGCGACCGTTCAGGACGTTCATCCTCGGCTTCGCCCTGATCCTGTTCGCGGCCGCCGGAAGTGCGGCTGCGATCCTCTATCGGGAGTTCAACACGAGCCTGCCACCGGTCGAGAAGCTGCTCGACTACCGGCCGCCGGTCGCGACGCGCGTGTTCGCCGACGACGGCACGCTGATCGGCGAGTTCTTCTTCGAGAAGCGCTACCTGACGCCGATCTACAAGGTCCCGAAACCGGTGCAGCTCGCGTTCGTCGCCGCCGAGGATCAGAACTTCTTCCAGCACACCGGCGTCGACGTGCAGAGCATCGTCCGCGCCGCGTTGACCAACTACCAGGCGGGCACGACCCGCCAGGGCGGCAGCACCATCACCCAGCAGGTGGTGAAATCGCTGCTCCTCACGCCCGAGCGCAGCTACGAGCGCAAGCTCAAGGAGATGGTGCTCGCGTTCCGCCTCGAGAAGCAGTTCACGAAAGAGGAGATCCTGTACCTCTATCTGAACCAGATCTACCTCGGGAACGGCGCCTACGGCGTCCAGGCAGCCGCGCTCGAGTACTTCGGCAAGGACGTCGCCGAGATCACCCTCGCCGAGGCGGCGCTGCTGGCCGGCCTGCCGCAGGCCCCGAGCCGCTACTCGCCCGTCAAGCACTTCGCGCGCGCCAAGGCGCGGCAGCGCTACGTGCTGGACCGCATGGTCGAGGAGGGCTTCGTCACCCACGACGAGGCGGAGCAGGCGCACGACGAGAAGATCGTCCTGCTGCGCGAGGTCGCGCCGATCAGCAGCGTTGCGCCGTACTTCGTCGAGCACGTACGACGCCTCCTCGAGCAGCGCTACGGCTCGAGCGCGCCGTACCAGCTCGGACTCGACGTCCACACGACGCTGAACCTCGCCATGCAGCGCGAGGCCGATCGGGCGCTGCGCGAAGGCATCGCCGGCGTCGACGAGCGCCAGGGCTTCCGCGGTGCGCTGCGCCGGCTGTCCGAACGGGAGTGGAAGGCGCTCGCCAGGGAGGCCGACTCGGCGAACGACCCCGGCCTACCCGAGCCCGGAACGGTGCTCGAAGTGGTCGTGCTACCCGGCAAGGACAGTGCGACCCTGCGGCGCGACGGCGGCGTCGACGTGCGCTGGGCGAACGGCCGCGCGCTGCTGCCGGCCCCCGGGCTGCGCTGGGCGACCAGCGAGGGCTACCAGCCGCTGCCGGGCGACGTCCTCGAGGCGCGCGTCAAGGGTGACGCCGAGCGACGGACGCTCGAGCTGACGCACAGCAACGGCACGCAGGGCGCGCTGGTCTCGATCTCGCCCGCGACCGGGGACGTGCGCGCCATGGTCGGCGGGCTCGACTGGAACCGCAGCCAGTTCAACCGCGTCACGCAGGCCTACCGGCAGCCGGGCTCCGCCTTCAAGGCGTTGATCTACTCCGCCGCGATGGACCGCGGCTACACGCCGGCGAGCGTGATCAACGACGCGCCGATCTCGTACAACGTCGGCAGCGGACAGGTCTGGTCGCCGCAGAACTTCGAGAAGAAGTTCTTCGGGCCGACCAGCGTCCGGCAGGCGCTCACCAAGTCGCGCAACGTCGTCACCGTCAAGCTCGTCAGCTCGATGGGCCTCAAGTACCTGCTCGCCTACCTGCCGCGCTTCGGCTTCACGCGCCCGTTTCCGAAGAACCTGTCGATCGCACTCGGCTCCGCCGAGGTGACCTTGCTCGAGCTGACGCAGGCGTTCGGCGTGTTCGCGAATCTCGGCATGCGCGTCGAGCCGCGCTTCATCACCAAGATCACCGACGTGCGCGGCGAGCTGATCGAGGAGGCGCCGATCCTGCGCCGCCCGGCGATCTCGCCGGACACCGCCTACGTGATGACGAGCATGCTGCGCAACGTGGTCGAGCAAGGCACGGGCAAGCGCGCGGCGCTCGACCGGCCCGCCGCCGGCAAGACCGGCACGACCAACGATCAGCGCGACGTGTGGTTCATCGGCTACACGCCGCAGCTCATCAGCGGCGTCTGGGTGGGCTACGACCAGGACAAGACGCTCGGCGGCAAGGAGACCGGTGGACGTGCGGCGGCGCCGATCTGGCACGACTTCATGACCCGGGTGCTGGCCAACGAGCCGGTGCTCGACTTCGCCGTACCAAACGAGGTGACCCTGGTCGCGGTCGACCAGGGCTCCGGCCAGCGCGTGACCCCCGGTTCCGCCGGCTCCGTCTTCCAGGCCTTCAAGCGCGGCACCGAGCCCGGCTTCCCCGAGGCGCAGCCCGCGAGTGCGCCGGCGGACGAGCCCGAGCCGGAGGAGTCGGTGATCGGCGCGGCGACTCTCCCGCCACCCGCCGTGCGCGACGCCGCGGTGCGCGCCGACTCCTACCGCAGCGGATCGAACGACGGACAGGGATCGCTGCGACGCTCCTCCTACTACCTGCCCGACGGCACCGTCGACGGGATGGCGCGCCGCCGCCAGGAGCGCGCCGAGGCGGCGGCACGAGCGAAATTCGGCGATGGCCGCGTCCCGACCAGCAACGCCCCGCGGCCGGGGTCGGGCTACTAGCGTGACGAGAACCGCGATCGTCGTCGACCCGCGCTACCGCGATCACGACACCGGCGCCGGCCACCCCGAGCGCCCCGAGCGCTTGCTCACCATCGAGGACCTGCTGCACGGCTGGCACGGCGCGCCGCTCGAGCGCGTGAGCGCGCGCAGCGCGCTCGAGGACGAGATCCGCGCCGCGCACACCGACGACCTCTACACCCGCATTCGCGACACGCAGCGGGTAGCCCGCGCGCGGATCGACGCCGACACGACCACCTGTGACCGTTCCTTCGAGGTCGCACTGCTCGCCGCGGGCGGCCTGCTCGAGCTCGTCGACGCGGTGGCGACGCGCGCCTACGAGAACGGCTTCGCCTTCGTCCGGCCGCCCGGACACCACGCCACCGCCGCGCAGGCGATGGGATTCTGCCTGTTCAACAACGTCGCCGTGGCGGCGAAGCATCTGCAACGCCGGCGCGGCATCGAGCGCGTCGCGATCATCGATTGGGATCTGCACCACGGCAACGGCACCGAGGCGATCTTCTACGACGACCCTTCCGTGCTGTACCTGTCCTTGCACCAGTTCCCGTACTACCCGGGCACCGGCGCGGTGACCGACATCGGACGCGGCGCCGGGCTCGGCTTCAACGTGAACGTGCCGTTCAGCGCGGGTGTCGGCGACGAGGGCTACCTGCTCGCGTTCGAGGAGATCGTTGCACCAGTGCTGCGCCAGTTCGCGCCGCAGTTCATCCTGGTCTCGGCGGGCTTCGACTGCCACTGGCGCGACCCGCTCGGCGGCATGCAGGTGACCGAGCAGGGCTTCGTCGGCATGACGCGCAGTCTGCTCGAGATCGCCGAGGAGGTCGCCGGCGGCCGCATCGCCGCGGTGCTCGAGGGCGGCTACGACCTCGACGCGCTCCGCGGCTCGAGCGAGGCCGTGCTCAACGAGTTCGGCCACGGCGCGCGACGTCACGTCGCGAACGCACACCGCAGCAAGGTCTTCGACCGGCTACGCGAGATCCTGGCGCCGCACTGGCGGCTGTGAGCAGGCGCCGCACGGCGCCTCGCCGAGGTCAGGCGCCGCCGAACTGCTTCGCGTAGTCGACCGACAGCCAACGGCGCAGGTTGATGCGCACGACGATGCTCGCCGCCTCGCCGCCCGCGCCGCGCGTCGCCTCGATGTAGCGGTCGCCGATCTCGCGCCCGAGATAGCGATGGGCGATCGGACGCGTGTCGCGCTCCAGGTCGGCCGGCTCGATCGAGCGCACCTTGCCCTCGACACCGACGTACTTGTAGGGCGGCTGCTCGGTCTGCACGCACAGGCTCAGACAGCCTGCGGCTTCGAGCAGGCGTGCCTTGCGCGAGCCGGCATCGGTCACGAACCAGAGCGGGCCGCCCGGCGCGTAGTCGTACCAGATCGGCAACGTCAGCCCGCCGCGACCGGGCTCGGGGATGCTGATCACGGCGACGTGCACCTCGGCCAGGAACGCTTCTCTCTCGGCTACGCTCATCGCGAGGGACATGCAGCAAGGCTCCTCCGGGGAAACCGATATGCGCGCCCGCGTGCTCATGCAATGCGGCGGGCCTGGCGGGTAGGGGTTTGCCGCAGACGGAGCCTTCGGTTAGCGTCCAGGTGATGTTCGGAATCGGCATGCCCGAGCTGGCGGTCATCTTGGTGGTCGGCCTGATCGTGCTGGGCCCGAAGCGTCTGCCCGAGGTTGCGCGGGCGCTCGGCAAGGGGCTGGCGGAGTTCCGCCGCGTGACCGGCGAGGTCAACAAGGAGCTCGAGGGTGCGCGCAGCCTGATCGAGCAAGAGGCCCGCGAGCACGAGGCGCTGCGCCGCAAGACCGGCAAGGCGCGCGTGCAGGCGACGGCCGAAAAGGCAGCGGCGGAGAAGCTGGCCACGGCGACGAATACGGCAGCAGCGGCGCCGGCAATCGCCGCGGCTGCGGATCTGCAGGCTGAGGGCACCGTGGTCGCGGGCTCTATCGAGCCGAGCGCGACCGCCGCCGAGCCAGATCCAGGCACCAAGCTCTGAGCCCCTCCCGCTCTGGTGTCGCACTTCGTGTCGCGCTGAACGGACGGGGTTGAGGTCGGACGATGGCCGATGCCGAGATGCCGCTCACGGCGCACCTCGAGGAGCTGCGCTGGCGCATTCTCAAGGCCCTGCTCGCGATCGCGCTCGGCTTCGCGTTCGCGTACACGTTCGCCGACACGCTGTTCGCGATCCTGATCCGGCCGATCACGCTCGCCGCCGGCGACAGCCCGATGAAGCTGATCGGGACCGGGGTCACCGAGGCCTTCTTCACCAAGCTCAAGGTCTCGTTCATCGCCGGCATCTTTCTCGCGTCGCCGACGATCCTCTACCAGGGATGGCAGTTCGTCTCACCAGGACTCTACGACGACGAGAAGTTCTACGTCTTCCCGTTCGTCTTCTTCGGGACCTTCTTCTTCTGTGCCGGCGCCTGGTTCTGCTACGCGTTCGTGTTCCAGGTCGGCTACGCCTTCTTTCTCGAGCAGTACGAGACCATCGGCATCGAGCCGAACCTGCGCATCAGCGAGTACCTGTCCTTCAGCGCGCGCATGCTGCTCGCCTTCGGCGTCACCTTCGAGCTGCCGGTGGTCGCGTTCTTCCTCGCGCGGGTCGGCATGATCGACCACAACACGCTGATCGGACCGTGGCGCTACGCGCTGCTCGGCATCGTGATCCTCGCCGCCGTGCTCACGCCGGGTCCGGACGTCGCCTCGCAGCTCCTGCTGGTGGCACCGCTGGTGGTGCTCTACATCGCGAGCATCGGCATCGCGTACGTGTTCTCGAACAAGAAGGCACCGGCCACCGAGGACGGCGACGGCGATTCGCCGGACGACATCCCGGTCGCCTGAGCGCGATCAATCGGCCGCGGCCTCACGCACCCAGGTCGACAGGAACCAATCTTCGCTGCAGACGGCCGGCAGCGCGGCCGAGGTGAAGGCCGGCGCACCGCGTGCGCGTACGTCGTCGAGGATCGCTTCGGTCTCGGCGATGAAGTCGGCCGTCGCGAGGATCGCGATCAGCCGGTCGCCGCCGTCGAGCGTGGCCACTGTCCTGATGATCGCCACCCCTTCGTAGGACTCGAAGAGGAACTTGAAGAACGCGATCTCCTGGCGCGCGACGCGGATCACGCGCGCCCAGAGCTCGGCGCCGCGCAGCGGTGTCCACCACGGGCTCGCGCCGCCCGGATCGTGGTCCGCGACGGTCAATCCTCGCCGCCGAGCAAGCGCCGCAGGAAGCTCGCCGCGCGGTCGCGGCCGGGCAACCGGACCGCGCGCGCCGCGGCGTCGGCGAGATAGTCCTTGGACGGCCGGCTGCGCAGATCCGGATAGACACCGTGTACGGCGATGGGGATGCGCACCTGCTCGTCGCTACCGGCGAGCGCTTCCAGCACACCGGAGCCGGAGAGCAGCGAGCGGCTCGCCTCCGTCGTCAAGACGAGATTGCCCTCCAGGCTGGTCTCGCCGTCGAACGCGAGACGTCCGCGCGCATCGATCGCGTAGTCGCGCGAGTCGAGGCGCAGCTCGCCGATCTGGACCCGGCCCTCGTTGACCGTACCGCTCACGCGCAGCGAGACGATGTCGGTCGTCGTCGCGAGCAGCTCGGGCACCCGCTCGCGCGCCCTACGATCGATCGCCTCCTGGAGACGCGGCACCGAGTCGAGGTTGGCGAGGGTCACGCGCGCGACGTTCAGCCCCGGCAGCGAGCCGTCGCCGAGGGTGGTTTCAAACGTACCATTCAGGTTGGCGAGGCCGGCGTCCATCGTCGCGCCGCTGCTCTCGAGGCTCGCCCGACCCGCCAGCGCGCCCCGGCCGACGTCGCCCTCGCCGAGCAGCGCCGAAAGACGCGCGAGGTCGACCTCGCTCCACTCGGGCGCGAGCGCGACGGTGAACGTACCGTCGCGCTCGCGCAGCACGCGGCCGCGTGCCGCGAGGCTGCCGCCGAGACCCGCGATCGTCAGGTCGCGGATCTCCGAGCCGCCGTCGCGCACCAGGAGATCGAGCGCGACGGTGTCGACCTCGACGCCGTTGCGCACCAGGCGTGCGCCGTTGACCTGCACGTCGAGCGGCTGCTGCAGGCTGCCGCCGACGCTTGCCGAGACGCTGGCGACCGAGCCTTGCGGGCTGCGGATCTCCGAGACACGTAGCGCACCGAGAACGCCGTCGTGGCCGTGCGCCAGCGAGAGATCGAGGCTCGCGCTCGCCACGGTGATGGTCTCCCCGCCCTGCTCGAGCGCGAGCTGGCTGGTCGCGACACGCAGATCCGTCGCGACGCCGTCCGGGCCGGGCGTGACGCGGCCCTCCATGAACAACGCACCCTGCGGATGCACCAACGCGAGCGCGGGAACCCAGGCGGCCAGCCGGTTCGCGTCGAAGCCCTCGAGCGCGAGGACCAGCGCCTGCTGGGCCGCATCGGCCACGGGCACCCCCGGCTCGGCCAGATTCGCCACCAGGCGCACGTCGTCACTCGCCACGCTCGCGCGATCGACCGCCAATCCGAAAGCGCCGGCACGCACGTCCAGGTCGACGTCGAGCGCGGTGCCGGGTGGCTTGACGACCCAGCCCCCGGCCGCGCTCAGCGACGCCTGCCGTGCGTCGAGCGCCAGGCGCCCCGCGGCCCGGGCTGGCGGCCAGGCGATCGGTAGCTGGACCTCGACGCGCGCTGCGACCTTGCCGTCGAGCGCGATGCCGAACGGCATCTCGCCACGCAGCAGCGCGATCAGCTCGGGCAGGCGCGCACCAGCGATTTCACTGGCATGGATCTGCAGCATCGCCTGACCACGCGCGGCCACGCCATACGGCACCACCATCCAGCCCTCGACGTTCTCCTCCGGTCCGCCGAGCGCCTGCGCGTTGAAGTCCACGCGGTAGGATTCCTCCTGCCGGCGCAGCAGGGCATTTCCTGCCTTGACTTCGAGCTCCCCGAGACCGGGGATGGCCCGGTCTCGGTAGACCAACCGTGCGTTGCGCACCCGGATGGAGTCGATGATCACGGTTGGCGCCGGACCCGGCCGGCTCGCCGCACCGTCACGTCCGGTCGGCTCGCGAACGGGCGTCGCGCCGACGTTCCAGCCGCCGTCGACGCCGCGAACGACGAACAGCACCGGCGACAGCAGGCGCACCTCGGTGACCACGATCTCGCCGCGCAGCAAGGGCAGCAACGCGACCTGAATGCGCGCTTCGTCGGCGCGGGCCAGGTCGCCCGGTCCGTAGGGGGACTCGTCGGGGATCTCCAGCTCCTGCGCGGTGACGCCCGGCGGCCACCACGAGACCTCGACGCTCGCGGCGGAGATCGGCAGCCCCACGGCGCGGCCGACCGCAGCCACGAGGTCGTCACTCCGTCCGGCCAGCACGCCGCGCATGCGCAGCACGAGCACGCTGCCGCCGACTGCCGCGACGGCCAGCAGCAGCACGCCAGCCACCGCGGCCCAGCGCAGCCAGCGCGGCACCACGCGCCGGGCCGTCAATCGAGCTCCTGGAAGTTGGCGGCGAGCCACGCGCCCTGCTCCTCGCGAACCGTGACCAGAGCGCGGCGCATGACCTGCTCGCCGCCGTCGAAGCTGATCGTGAGCTCGTAGAGGAAGCCGCGCCGGTCGCGTCCGGAGTCCTGGTGCTCGAGGAAGCGATAGTGGATGCGCGGCCGCACCGTGGCCTCCGCTGGCGTCACGCCCTGGAGGAGCTCGATCTCGCGCTCGACCTTGGCGCGCGCGAGCCCGACGGCGTGCTGCCGCGCCGCGGGCAGGTCGATCTCGACGTAGTACTCGTCGACGAAGCGCTCCGCCGCGGCCCGTGCCGGATCATCCGACGTGCAAGCCGCGAGCACGAGCAGGACGATCGCCGCCGCGCACCGCAACACCCGCAACCAGGCGTCAGCTCTTGCGGAACAGCGCATCGAGGGCCGCACGCGCGCCATCGCTCCTCTCCCCGCGACCCACCGGCAGCGTGGCCGCGGCGAACGCGAAGTACTCGCAGAAGTTCGCCCGCTCCTTGTCCGGCACCGGCTCGGCCGAGGGCTCGCGGGAGTCGTGGTGGCTACCGGGCGCGTGGAACGCGCAGTTCCGGCAGACGCGCACGTCGCAGCCGCAGCCCGCACACACGTCGCGGCGCGACGGCCGGGCGGATGTGAGCGACTCCCCACAGCGGTGACAGCACGGCGCAGCCATTGGCGTGGGCATCGTGCCAGGTGGTAACACAGCCCGGACGGCCGTCACAGGCGCCGGCAGGCCGCATGCGCGCGGCTGGCAGCGGGCGGAGCGGCCGCTGGAGGGGTGGAGGCGTGGGGCAGATTCCGGACGACGAGCAGCCGCGGAGCGACCCCGGCGTCGTGGCCTATCTGGCCCATCTGCGCGTCGAGCGGCGCGCGTCGCGCCACACCCTGCGTGCCTACGGCACCGAGCTCGAGCGTCTGGTCGCCGACCTCGGCGGGCCACCCGTCGGTTGGCCGGGCATCGACCTCGACCGCCTGCGCCGCTTCCTCGCCCAGCGCGGCGCCGGCGTCGGCCGGCGCTCGCTGGGTCGTACGGTCGCCGTGCTGCGCGCCTTCTTCGGACATCTCAAGCGGCAGGGCGACATCGCGGTCAACCCGGCGACGCCGCTCAGGACGCCGCGCTTCCGTCTCACCCTGCCCCGCTACGTCGCCGAAAAGGAGATGACGCGCGTCCTCGGCGCGGGGCGCCCGGTCGAGGACGCGCGCGCGGCGCGCGACGCGGTGCTGCTCGAGATCCTCTACGGCAGCGGGCTGCGCGCCAGCGAGGCGGTCGGGCTCGACTGGCGCGACGTGTCGTTTGCGCAGCGCCAGGTCCACGTGCGCGCCGGCAAGGGCGGCAAAGATCGCATCGTGCCGCTGACCGGTGCCGCGCGCACGGCGCTGCGCGCGCTCGCGGACGTCACACGCAGCGCGACCACGGGCGCGCACCCGGTGTTCCTCGGCACGCGCAGCACGCGGCTCGACGTGCGCAGCGTCGGCCGCATCGTCGCGCGCGCCATGCGCGATGCCGGTGCGGCCGAGGTCAACCCGCACGCGCTGCGCCATAGCTGCGCGACCCACCTGCTCGACGACGGCGCCGACCTGCGCTCGATCCAGGAGCTCCTCGGGCATGCCAGCCTGACCACCACGCAGCGCTATACGCACGTGAGTCTCAAGCAGCTACGCAGCGCGTACCAGCGCTTCCATCCGCGCGCTTAGTTCAACGAGGGGACCCGTCCCCTCGCCCCATCGGGCAAAGCCCGACGGGGCCCCACTCCTCTGCTCGCTGCGCTCGGCCGCGCTACGCGCGGATTCGAGTCTCGAGTCGAACTCCTGGTGCACGACGCGGCATCGACATTGCGGTCGGGGATCCGTAGACAGCCTGGCGTGGACGTCGAAAGGCATTCGAGACCCGTCATCCACGCCACCACGATCCTCGCCGTACGGCGCGGCAGCCAGGTCTGCATCGCGGGCGACGGTCAGGTGAGCGTAGGATCCACCGTGATGAAGAGAGGCGCCCGCAAGGTCCGCCGCCTGTACCGCGATCAGGTCATCGCCGGCTTCGCCGGTGCCTCCGCCGACGCCTTCACCTTGTTCGAGCGCTTCGAGCAGAAGCTCGAGGAGTTCCGCGGCCAGCTACGCCGCGCCGCGGTCGAGCTCGCCAAGGACTGGCGCACCGATCGCGCGCTGCGCCGGCTGGAGGCGATGCTGCTCGCGGCCGACGCCGAGCACCTGCTGGTCCTCTCCGGCACCGGTGACGTGATCGAGCCCGATCCGCTGGTCGGCGGCGATGCCACGATCGCGATCGGCTCGGGCGGAAACTTCGCCCTCGCGGCGGCGCGTGCCCTCCTCGCGCACACCACGCTCGACGCACGCCAGATCGCCGAGGCCGCGATGCGCACGGCGTCCGAGATCTGCATCTACACCAACGACCAGCTCGTGATCGAGGAGATCACGCCCCCCGCGAGCGCAGCGAAATGAGCGACGGCCAGGAGATGCCGGCGCCCGAGCCCGGTGCTGCGCCGGTGGCCAAGGAGGACGCGGCGGCGCGCGCCAGCGCGCCGAGCCCGATGACGCCCCGCGAGGTGGTGTCCGAGCTCGACCGTTACATCGTCGGCCAGCGCGCGGCCAAGCGCGCGGTCGCGATCGCCTTGCGCAACCGCTGGCGGCGCCAGCAGGTCGAGAGCGACCTGCGCGACGAGATCATCCCGAAGAACATCATCATGATCGGCCCGACCGGGGTCGGCAAGACCGAGATCTCGCGCCGGCTCGCGCGGCTCACCAGCGCGCCCTTCATCAAGGTCGAGGCGTCGAAGTTCACCGAGGTCGGCTACGTCGGCCGCGACGTCGAGTCGATCATCCGCGACCTGCTCGAGCTCGCGATCAACATGGTGCGCCAGGAGGAGCGCGAGAAGGTCGCGGTGCGCGCACGCGAGGCCGCCGAGGACCGCCTGCTCGATCTGCTCCTGCCGGCGCGGACGATCGGCGTGAGCCCGCCGGTCGACGACGACACGCCCGGCGGAACGCGCGACAAGCTGCGCAAGAAGCTACGCGCCGGCGAGCTCGACTCCCGCCAGGTCGAGATCGAGCTCTCCGAGAACGCCATGCCGAGCATCGAGGTGATGACGCCGCAGGGCATGGAGGACGTCGGCTTCAACCTGAAGGAGATGTTCTCCAACCTGCTGCCGAAGAAGACCAAGCGGCGCAAGCTGAGCGTCCCCGACGCCCTGGCCGCGTTGATTCTGGAAGAGTCTACCCGGCTCGTCGAGATGGAGAACGTGGTGCGCGAGGCGATCCGGCGCGTCGAGGGCTCGGGCATCGTGTTCCTCGACGAGATCGACAAGATCGCCGGCCGCTCGCACACCGGCGGTCCCGACGTCTCGCGCGAGGGCGTGCAGCGCGACCTGCTGCCGATCGTCGAGGGCTCGACCGTCAATACCAAGCACGGCGCCCTGCGCACCGACCACATCCTGTTCATCGCCTCGGGCGCGTTCCACATCGCGAAGCCGTCGGACCTGATCCCCGAGTTCCAGGGACGCTTCCCGATCCGCGTCGAGCTCGAGGCGCTCACCCAGGAAGACTTCGTGCGCATCCTCACCGAGCCGAAGAACGCCCTGATCCGCCAGTACGCGGCACTGCTGGAAACCGAGGGCGTCACGCTCGACTTCGCGACCGACGCCGTGGCCGAGATCGCGCGCATCGCAGCCCTGGTCAACGAGTGCACCGAGAACATCGGCGCGCGGCGCCTGCATACGGTGCTCGAGCGCCTGCTCGACAAGCTGCTGTTCGACGCGTCCGACATGCGCGGCCAGCAGGTGACGATCACCGGTGCGATGGTGCGCGCCGAGCTCGATCCGATTCTCGCCAGCGAGGACCTGGCACGCTTCATTCTTTGAAACCGCGGCGCGCGCGGCGCGCGGGTTGACATCGCCGGCCGCGCGACCTCTACAGCCTGACATGGCAAGCAATCAGGCTCCCGAGTCGGGCACCCTGCTGATCGCGGCCCTGCTCCTGCTGGTGCTGGGCTTCGCGGGCACGTGGATCATCGAGTACGTGCAGCCGGGGAGTCATCCCTGGAAGATCGTGCCGTGGTTCATGATGGCGGCGGGGGCGATCATCGTGGTCGGGCTGGTCGTGATCGTCGTGCGCGGGCGGCGCGGGTAAAGTCTCGCCTTCCCCACCTACCTCCCGCGCCTCGTCCGAAGATTGCGCGGCAGGCTGGCCGACAGGCCGTTCGCTGCATCCGGTGCGCGCTGCGCAAGCAGCTCGATCCCCGAGCGCAGGTCACCGGGACGGTCGATCGCGAGCTTGTGCAGCGCCAGCCGCGCCGGATGGGCCACGCGAATCAGGATACCGCCGCCATTCAAGATCGCTGCGTCCTGCGCATCCTTCGTAGCCGCTGTCCACGATGGCTCCCGACAGATCGCCGATCGAGCGCTGCGCGGCGCCCAGCTCGAGATGTTCGAGCAGCTCGGCGTAGAGGGTGAGGACCTCCGGGGGCAGGCGCTCCAAGGTTGTACGCAGATAGTGAGTCAGAAACCCTTCTTGCATGAGTAAGAGGATGCAGGTGCTGGTCGACGACGCCGAGTTCCGTCGCATGCAGAGCGCGGCACGCGTGCGCGGCCTCACCCTGGCGGAGTGGGTCCGGATCCACCTCCGCGAAGCCGTTCGAGCGACCCCCACCGGCAACGCGCAGCGCAAGCTCGACGCGATCCGAAGCGCGAGCCAGCATGCGTATCCTTCAACCGACATCGAGCGGATGCTCGAGGAGATCGAGCGCGGCTACGGCCCCGCGCGATGATCCTGATTGACTCCAACGTCCCCATGTACCTCGTGGGGACGGACCATCGTCACCGACGCGGAGGTGCTGCAGGAGATCCTGCACCGTTACGTGGCGATCAACCGGCGCGATGCGATCCAGCCGGCCCTCGATGTCCTCCTCACGGTCGTCGACGAAGTTCTTCCCATCGAAGCCGCGGACGTGCTCGCCGCGCGCGACGTCGTGCTCGGGATCCCGACGCTGTCGGCACGCGATGCGCTTCACGTCGCCGTGATGCGGCGCCACCGTATCGAGCGCATCCTGTCGTTCGACCGCGGCTTCGACGGCGTGCCGGGGATCCGGCGTCTCGGGTGAGTGCTGCGACGTTCGCCTCCGCGAGGAGCTTCTCGCGCCACTTCTTCGCGCGGGTCGGGGAGTCCTCCCGGATGTAACGGTAGGCCTCTTCAAGCTCGGCCGCGGCTTCCGCGAGGATGACGACCTGATACTTCACGCCCGCTTCCGCGGGTTCTCATACTTCTTGCCGAGGTCATCGAGGGCATCGACCAGCGACCTCCCCTTCCCTCCCCGGCCCATCGACTTCAGGCGCTGGCGGAGGACCCCCACGGCTTCGGCTTCGGCTTCGGCCGCCTGGTCGAGGAGCTTCTGGTAGGAGCGCGCGTCCTGGACGACGAGCTCCGCCTTGCCGTTGACCGTGAGGACTTCGGGCCTCCCCGAGCGCTTCAGGCGCTGAAGGTGCGCCTTCGTGTTGCGCTGGAAGTCACTGAGGGAATGGATGTCGCTGAGCTGAACCATGACACGGTCTCCTGTAAATTTACAGTGAATCTCATGATGCTATTGAAGCCAGCGTTTCGTCAACGATTCCCTTTCGCGGGCGGCGGCGCCGCGTCCGCAGTCCGCTACCAAATTCGGGCGTCAGCGGTTTCCGGGGACGCGGTCGATCCCCAGCCCGGTCGCGAGTCGCGCGAGCTTCCCGTCCAGCGTCCAGACCTGTGCCCGAGCGACGAGCGCGCTGCCGGCCAGGTGTGCGTCGACCCACCCGATCCCCGTGTTGGCGAGTCCCCTGGCGTCGATGAGCGCCAGCACCTCCTCGTCACGAAGCACGGGCGGAACGGGCAGCATGCGGAGATCGGCCAGCACCTGCGCGCGCCTGCGGCCGAGCGAGCCGAGCGCGATCTCCCCCAGGACCCACGGATGGAGCAGCACCTCGTTCATCTCGAGGGCCGCCGCGAGCCCGGCCGCGCGGCGCCGTCGGCAGAAGTGCTCGATCCAGACCGAGGTGTCGACGAGAATCACGCGGCGTGGCGCGGCCGGCGTCGCGGGGGTGCCTTCGCCTCCGGGATCCTTCCCCCGAGCGCGGCCAGCCTGCGACGCGCGGCCTGCTCGACGAGCGCACGAAGTCCCATCTCGACCAACGCCGTACGCGTTGGCGCTCCGGTGGCGCGCTGTGCTTCCTCGAGCAGCGATTCGTCCAGATCAAGCGTCGTCCTCATGCATATGAAGTCGCATGATTCGTCTGTACTGACAAGCAGGCGTCCCGTTCGCCGGCGGCGGACCGCCTGGCATTGCTGCCGCTTCTTCGGCGAGAGCGAGGATCCAGTTCCGCGCCAACAGCGACGCGATCGACGAGATCATCGCCACCGGCTGACAGGATAATCCACATGGACTTGTGGATTATCCTGTCGTATCCACAGCGCCATGTTCTTCGGCCGCGTCCTCGGACCGCTGCTCACCGGGTCTGCCTCACGCAACAAGGTGCGCCTGCTGTTCGGTGCGAGGCAGACCGGCAAGACCGCTCTGCTGCGCCATCTCCTCGCGGGCGAGACAACGTACGTCGTCAACCTGCAGGACTCCGGTGATCGCCGGCGCTACGAGGCCGACCCTGCGGCGTTCGGGCGCGTAGTCAAGGGGCTCCCCGCTCGCATCAAGACCATCGTCGTCGACGAGATCCAGAAGGTACCGGCGCTGCTCGACGAGGTACAGGCGCTGTACGACGCGGCGCCGCGCCGCTGGCAGTGGTTTCTGACCGGCAGCTCGGCGCGCCGCCTGCGCAGGGGCACCGCCAACCTCCTGCCGGGCCGCAGCCACGCGTACCACCTGCACCCGGTCTGCGGCTGGGAGGTCGAGCCGGACGGGCCCGATCGACGTTGTATCCCGGAGCCAGCGGCCCCGCTTTCCGCACCGCCGTTTCGGCGTCAATCACTCGCGCGGGCGCTCTCCTTCGGCTCCTTACCTGGGGTGCGGACGGAATCGGCGGCGAGTGCGCGGCGCACCCTCGCCGCCTATGTCGACCACTACCTGGAGGAAGAAATCCGGCGCGAGGCCCTGGTCCGCGATATGGGCCCGTTCCTCGTCTTCCTGCGCCTCGCCGCCAGCGAGGCCGGGCGTCAGATCAACCTCGCTCGACTCGCCAGCGAGAGCGGCGTCGCCGCGAGCACGCTGAAGACCTACTACCAGGTGCTGGTCGACACCTTCGTCGGCCACTGGATGCCCGCCTATGCGCGCCGACCCCGCCAGCGCCTGCTGACCACGCCGCGTTTCCATTTCTTCGATCTCGGCGTGCGCAACGTCGCGGCCGACCTTGCGCTCGACGGGCGGGTCCCCGACGCGATCGGCGGCCCGCTGCTCGAGCAGTGGGTCGGGCAGGAGCTCATCGCGAGGGCCGGCTATCTCGGTCGCGGCCATGGCGTCTCCTTCTGGCGCACGAAGTCCGGCGCCGAGGTGGACTTCGTGTGGGGGACGCCCCGCGAGGACGTCCCGATCGAGGTCAAATGGAGTACTCGCCCGCGCGTGGCGGACGCGCGCCACGTCGAGGCGTTCCTCGACCTGTATCCCGATCGCGCCCGACACGGCCTGGTCGTGTGTCGCTGCCAGCACGTTGAACAGCTCACCAAGCGCGTCCGCGCGGTGCCGTGGTCGATGCTTTAGGAAACATCGGAAGCGCAGATCCTGCGCTCCTGTCCCACGCTTCGCTCCGAGCACGGACCTCGGGGGACACCCAAATCCGGCCAGTGGTGGACACCTGAAAACCGGCCAGTCTGAGGAGTAGTCGCCAGGACGTTGACGAAGGCGTCGGGACGGTGGTTCCGCGCCGGGATGGCAAACGTCTTGGGCAACGACAAATACCAACAGGTCCTGGCACTTGGGCGACTCGGCTGGTCGCTGCGGAAGATCGAGGGCGCGACCGGCGTCCGACGCGAGACCGCGAGCACGTATCTGAAGGCGGCCGGGATCGCGGTGCGCCGGCCGCGCCAGGTGGGGCCGCCGTCAAAGGCGGCCACAGTCGGTGAGGTGTCCACCGACTCCGCCGGCGTGACGCTGCCGACGCGGTCGCCGACAGCGAGCGCGTGCGAGGCGTACCGAGACGAGATCGAGCAGGCGCTGCGGCTTGGCAGGAACGCGGTCGCGATCTACCAGGATCTCGTCACCGAGCACGGCTTCAGCGCGAAGTACGCGAGCGTGAAGCGCTTCGTGGGAAAGCTGCGCGGTCAGCCGATGCCCGACGCGCATCCGGTGATCCACACGAGGCCCGGCGAAGAGGGGCAGGTCGACTACGGCCAAGGGCCGATGGTGCGGCACCCGGAGAGCGGCAAGTACGTACGGGCGCGGCTCTTCGTCTTCACGCTGGCGCACAGTCGGAAGTCGGCCCGCCTGCTGAGCTTCCGTTCGAGCTCGCGCATCTGGGCCGAGCTGCACGAGCAGGCGTTTCGCCGGGTTGGCGGCGCGACGCGAGTCGTCGTTCTCGACAACTTGGCCGAGGGCGTGCTCAAGGCCGACTTCTACGACCCGACGCTGAACCCGCTCTACGCCGACGTGCTCAAGCACTACGGCGCGACGGGCCTGCCGTGCGCCGTCGCTCATCCCGATCGCAAAGGCAAGGTCGAGTCGGGCGTCGGGCACGCGCAGAAGACGCCGCTCAAGGGCCTGCGCTTCGAGACGCTCGAAGCGGCACAGCTCCATCTCGACCGATGGGAGGAGCGCTGGGCCGACACGCGGATCCACGGCACGGTGAAGCGCCAGGTCGCGGCGATGTGGGCCGAGGAGCGGCCCTTCCTGCTGCCGCTGCCCGTCGAGCCCTTCCGCTACTACGAGTACGGCGTGCGCACGGTGCACCTCGACGGCCACATCGAGGTCGGGGGCGCCTACTACTGCGCGCCGCCGGGGATGATCGGACGCACATTGCCGGTGCAGTGGGACGGCCGGCGCGTGCGGCTGCTCGACGCGCGGACCAAACAGCTCCTCATCGAGTACGAGACCCCGGTGCGCGGCCGCTACCGCACGCCCGACGAGTACCGCCCGCCGCGAACGCCGGCGACGACGCTCCAGCTGCTCGCCTGGTGCCGCTGCGGCAGTGAAGCCACAGATTCGCTGATCCACGACAGCGAAACAATCGGCGCTTGACAGGTGGTCGGTCGAGGCGATAGCAGAGCGGCTCGGCGCGAGACGGCTGATATCTCGCACTGCGCCAACCGTTGTCCCTTCGTTGTCGTAGATAGGGTCGAGGCTCGACGCTTGAAGCCGCGACTAAGATGTCGACAGTCGGGGTCACCGACTGTCGACGAGGACCTGGTGAAAACGCACGACAACACCGGACACGCTCGACGATCCAGCCCTCGCCGCTCACCGGCGAGCCGCATGCCGCCTACATGGGACACGGAGGACTCGACGGCATGACTCCCGGGAGAAGCGCGGTAGACCAGTTCGACGAGTGGTTCGAGCGGTTTGCGGGTTTCGGACCGCACGCGTGGCAGCGGCGTCTGGCGCTAGCGGAGGCGTGCGAAGACAGGTTGATCCGCGTGCCGACTGGTCTCGGCAAGACGGTAGGCACGGTGGGCGCGTGGGCGTGGAACCGACTCCAGCGCGCCGACGACGCCTGGCCGCGGCGCCTCGTGTTCTGCCTGCCCATGCGCGTCCTCGTCGAACAGACTGAAGCCGAGGTGCGCCGGTGGCTCGAGGGCGCTGGGCTCCTATGGGACGGAGAGGCCTCGCACAAGAGCAAGGTCGGCGTGCACGTGCTCATGGGCGGCGCCGAGCGCGTCGACTGGCATCTCTACCCTGAGCACTGCGCTGTGCTCATTGGGACGCAGGACATGCTGCTGTCCCGAGCGCTCAACCGCGGCTACGCCAGCGCGCGCGCGCGCTGGCCCATGGAGTTCGCTCAGCTTCACCACGACGCCCTATGGGTGCTCGACGAGGTGCAGTTGATGGACGTCGGGCTCGCGACCAGCGTGCAGCTCCAGGCGTTCAGACGCGAGGACGCGCCGCGCGCGAGGCGGCCGGTGGTTTCTTGGTGGATGTCGGCGACGATGCAAGACGCGTGGCTCGAGACGTGCGTGGACTTCGCAGCAGAGGTTCCCGACCTGGCGCGGACGGCCATAGAGGACCGCGAGCGCACGGGCGCGCTCTGGGAAGTGACCAAGAGCGTCGAGGTCACGAGCATCCCCAGGACCACCGATTCCGACTGCAAGGCTTGGGCGGAGCGTGTCGTCGCAGAGCATCGCGGTGGGGTGACGCTGGTGGTGGCGAACACCGTCGACAGCGCCTGCGCTCTTCACTCGCAGATCCAAGCCAAGCTGGCGTCGGGAGCGAAGACCGACGTGCGCCTCGTGCACAGCCGATTCCGCGGGCTCGAGCGGGCGACATGGCGTGAGCAGTTCCTCCATCGCGAGGCGTGCCGGCCTGACTCTGATCGGATCGTGATCGCTACCCAGGTCGTCGAGGCGGGCGTCGACATGTCCGCAGATGTGCTCGTCACCGAGCTCGCGCCCTGGCCGAGCCTCGTGCAGCGATTCGGCCGATGCGCCCGCTACGGGGGGGCGGGGCGCATCCTGGTGGTGGAACGCTTCCACTCGGACGCGTCGTGTGCAGCGATAGAGGTGAAGAAGGAGACCGATCGCGGCGAGAAGCGAAAGGAAGACGATCTCAAGACGTCCCTGCCCTACGAACCTGCCGACGTCGCGGCGGCGGCAGGCGCCGTCCGCGAGATCCAAGGGGCGGGCCCCCAGGCGCTGGAGGCGTTCGAGGCGTCGCTCGACGCGGAGCGCCGCGCCGCTCTCTATCCCTACGAGCCACTGCACGTACTGACGCGCAGAGAGCTCGACGATCTCTTCGATACAGGCCCGGACCTCACCGGCGCTGACCTCGACATCAGCCGCTTCATACGAACGGGCGACGAGCGCGACGTGAGCGTGTGGTGGTGGCTGATCGATGGTGACTCACCGCCGCCCGGCGATCTGCAGCCCTCGCGTGAGCTCTTGTGCCCGGTCCCCATCGGACGCGCGAAAGACTGGCTGAAGCCGAAGGGCGGCGACGATCACGAGGCGACGGCCAAGCTGCGCGCGTGGGTCTGGGACTACCTCGCCGGCCGGTGGCGACCTCTCGCTGATCGCGACATCTACCCGGGTCAGGTCATCTTGGTGGACGCCGCAGAGGGCGGCTACGACGCGACCGTCGGCTTCACCGGGAAGAAGCGGGGCAAGAAGGAGCCCCCAGTCCCGACTCCCGCCGAGCCCGTCCTGCCGAGCGCGAGCCTGCGCGCTGACCTCGCGCAGGACCACGACGACCTGAGCGTGTCGCCCTACAAGACGATCGCGACGCACGGCGCCGAAGCCGCCGAGATGGCGCGGTCACTAGGGTCCAGCC
>Ga0163151_10000695_pt1 | contig 58398 bp, 65 predicted proteins | sample OliLakLV19MP5IB2_FD_145596 | JGI IMG/M metagenome (GOLD analysis project Ga0163151, IMG submission 145596) | Freshwater microbial mat bacterial communities from Lake Vanda, McMurdo Dry Valleys, Antarctica - Oligotrophic Lake LV.19.MP5.IB-2 | ecosystem: Environmental > Aquatic > Freshwater >... | reverse complement strand
GACCGGAGCGCGACGGCGCGAGGTGTGGCCAGGCAAGCTTTCAGCAGAAAGCTATGCGTGGCCCCGTCGCAAGGCCGGACCGAGCGCAGGCGAAGGAGGCGGGGACGCGCAAAATCGCAGAAGCGATTTATGTGTGACCCAGTATGATTATTGTTTCAGACCCAAGCCAGTCCGAATAAGGTACCAATTGACCGCTACAAGGGCACCGATGAGAACGAACAGCATGCCGACGGAAATCGCGATTGAGACATCGGTGATGCCGAGGAAGCCGTAGCGGAAGCCGTTGATGAGGTAGAAGAGCGGATTCGCGTAGGTGATCGCTTGCCACCAGTCCGGTAGATTGTGCACCGAATAGAAGACGCCGCCGAGATACACGAGCGGGGTGAGGACGAACGTCGGGACGAGGTTGATGCCGTCGATGGATTTTGCGTATATGCCGTTTACAAGTCCGGCGAGTGCGAAAACAAGTGAAGTGAGGAGGGCGAAGCCGAAGATGATGAGGAAATTATGGATCTCGAGGGAAAGACCGGTGAAGAAGATAGATACGAGAAGCACGATGGTGCCCGTGAGAACGCCACGGACCACACCGCCGCCGATGAAGCCGGCGATGAGAAGCCATGGCGGTGTGGGAGAGACGAGAATCTCGTCGATAGATCGCGCGAAGAATTTCGAGGAGAAGAACGTGAACGAGGTGTTTGCGTAGCTGGTGGTGACGATCGCGAGCATGACGAGGCCAGGGACAACGAAAGTCATGTAGTCAAAGCCCTGCATTTCGCCGATACGGCTTCCGAGAACGGTACCGAAAACGAGGAAGTAGAGGACGGAGGTCATGACCGACGGCAGGAAGGTCTGCACCCAGATGCGGAACATGCGCACTACGTCCTTGCGGATCATCGTGTAAAAGCTCGTCCATTTCTGTGCGGGTGTCATATAGTTTATTTACCTTGGTCGCTGGTGAGCTTGATGAAGACTTCTTCCAAGCGACCACCGCGATATCCGTCTTTCCCTTCAGATTTGTCGTCGTGCATTGCCAGGATTTCATTCATCGTGCCATTTGCGACAATCTGGCCTTTATTGATGATTGCCACATGCTTCGCGAGCTGTTCGGCCTCTTGGAGATAGTGCGTAGTGAGAAGAATGGTGAGGCCTTCCGACGTCAGTTTGCGCAGGTAATCCCACATGCCGCGGCGCAATTCAACATCGACACCGGCGGTCGGTTCGTCGAGGATCAGGAATCGCGGCTTATGAATGAGCGCACGCGCGATCATGAGTCGTCTTTTCATGCCGCCAGACATGGTGATGCTATTCTGGAGCATTTTGTCGCCGAGGCCAAGATCGGTGAGGAGCTGCTTTGCGCGGGGAATGGCTTCAGCGCGAGGTACGCCGTAATAGCCTCCCTGATTTATGACGATATCGAGCGGTTTTTCAAACGGATTGAAATTGATTTCCTGACCGACGAGGCCGATCTGCGCTTTCGCCAATTCCGGCTCATCATCGATATCGTAGCCAAAGACTTTTACGTCGCCTTCCGTCTTATTGACGAGGCCGGTCGCGATGCCGATGATGGTCGTCTTTCCGGCGCCATTCGGGCCGAGGAGTGCAAAGAAATCTCCCGAAGGAACAGTAAGAGAGACGCCTTTCAGCGCCTCAGTGCCGGTCGCGTATCGCTTCTTGAGGCCGTTGATGACGAGAGCAGGTTCTGCCATAGACGGGATATTGTAGCACACCCACGCCGACGCTAAGCACTCTTCAATACGTCCTCGAGCCGCTTATACGTTTCGTGATAGTCGTCTACCGATTGCGTCGGAATGACTCCCACCACGGTCTCATCATTGCCGCCGGGGAAGAGTGCATCGCCAATATAAAGGCAATCATCTTTTTCCCATTTCATATGCTCGATGAATTCTGCGACATTGTAGCCTTTGTGCTTCCCGGCGTGGAAGAAATCGAGACAGGTCGTTCCGCCCGTGCGGACTTCGATACCGTGTTCTTCACGGAGAGCCTCGACCTGCGGGCGAAACGCTTCTATAAGCGCGAGGCGCTTTGCGTGATCGGGATCGTACTGCTCCTTCGCTGACACGTCCTCGTTGTGTCCGATAGTGCTGTACGCGACGGAGCAACCGCGATCTTCGATGAGATCGTTCTCGTCCTTAACTGAAAGGGCGAGATGCGCCTTCATGGATTCTACAAGTGTATGAATCGCGGCGACCTGCTTTGCGTCTGGCCGACGCATCCAAAGCTCCGTGCCGTCTTTCGTCGCAGCCTCGTTGCCGTTCTGTGCCAATACGAAATAGCGCCCAGCCATCTCTGGATCGAGCTGCTTCGCTATCTGCGATCGACGGCCGCCGGTCACCACGATGACGTCCGCAACGTCAGAAAGCTGTTGCAGAATGACAGCGTGAGCCTGATCGATGTGGCTGCGGCTACGGGTGAGGGTGTTATCGAGGTCGAAAAAGAAGTGTTTGGGCATGAGGCATGCTACCACGCCGGCCTCTCTAGAGGGAGAGGTCGAGCTTAATGGCGCCATTTATCAGACCGTCCTCGCTTGATTCATCTTTTCGTTCGCCACCATGGTCGTCTAAATCATGATTCGGATCGTCTTCGCCGTGATCGTCGTTCGCATCGTGGGCAGGGCCATCATCGGACCTTGGGCGAGTGCCGGTGGCAATAGTGACCGTCGCGGTTGCATCGACTCCTGCGCCAGGGAGGGTAACGTTGATGACAGCTTCAATACTTTCTCCTTTTTGCGAGCTGCGATCATCGCTGCGCTGATTTCGGACATTGCGGGAGCGCGCTTTCTCGAGTGCAGGCGCCGCCTTGATGAATACGAATGCCTGCTCTGAAACTCGATTCGATTCTTGGAAGGCGAGATACGCTTCTGCATCGGCGTCAGTTTTAAGCAGTTCTTTGCCGTGCACGAGCTGCTCCTCGGCAAGAGCGATATCGGCCGTGGCACGGGCTTTTGCGTCGGCAGAGAGCGATTTTGCGCTACGGAAACCCTTCTGTGCGTTCTTGAGGCTGCGCGCGGCGGCGTTTTCGATGCGTGAAAGGCTGCGCGCATCTGGTGCAGAAAGAGGCTCTGGTGCCGGTGTGACGGCCATCTTTGCCGTGCGCGCCTCCATTGTTACTTCTACGACAGGTTCCGAGGTTGCGAGGCTCATCGTCATGGCAGCCGGATCGGCTTCGACAGGCGCATCAGCAGCCATCATCGCCATGTTTGCGGCTGAATCGTACGCCATTGCTACCGGAGAGCGGTCGAATCGAGTTTCCGCGAGTGTGGCATTAGTCACGCGAATCGCATCGGCCAGCCGGTGTCCGCGCTGCACATCGGCGCTCTCTTCCATATCGAGCTCGAATCCGACCTCAGCAAGAACCATCTCATGTGCTGCAAGGCGATTTTCGAAACGGGACGCGAGTTCTACGGAAGTGGTCGCATCGATCTCGTCGGCTTCGATGAAACTCTCCGCGACAGCAGCGGCATGTACTTCAAAAGCGGCGGCGAGTTCGTCTTCCGTCTCTTCATCGAGCCGACCGTCGGCTGCTAGGGTCGTCGCTTCCTCGATGCGACGTTCAGCGAGTTCGATCTGTACCTCCGCTTTCGCTTCGGCACTCGTCGCGATGGCGACGCGGACCGGTTCGTTGATGGCGGTTTTAACGCTAGAGAGAATATCTCCCGGAAGAGCCGTTTCGGCTGCATATGAGACTCCCGTACCGCTTACCAGGACGAGGACGAGCGCGGCGGCAACGGGACGATAGAGTATTGAAATCCAGCTGATCTGGACGGTAGTGGAATAGCCCTCGGTGCGCAGCGGCTTATGGCGCGCGTATTCAGAGATCACACGCTTCATGCGCGCTTTCTCATCGCTGGAGAGGGAATACTCCCGAGCGGATTCAGTTATGTTTTTTTCGAAATTGGTCATACGGTAGTTGCAGTACAGAGCGCTTTCAGTTTGTGCGTGCCGCGATGGATTCGCACCGAGACGTTGGTTTCCGAGATGCCTATCATAGAGGCGATTTCCTTAGGCGTGAAGCCATCGATGTATCGCAGGGTGATGACTTCGCGATACGTCTCAGGGAGATCACCGATGCGTTCGCGAATCGTCTCGACGGCGATGCGGCTGTCGATCGCTTCTTCAGCCTCACGCACCGAGCCTTCGGAGAGCCTTGCATCCATAGCGCCGGTGTCATTCTCCATGATCTCATCGAGCGACGAAGATTTCTTCCGGCGATACTCATCGATGATGAGATTGTTCAGCGAACGATACAGGAAGCTTTTGAACTCCTGCACTTCTCCTCCGCCTTGCACGAAATCCCACGTCTTGAGGAATGCATCCTGCACGAGGTCGAGCGCCTTATCGCGATTCGAGACACGGAAATGCGCGTGCTTGAAAAGAGCGTCCGAGTACTGCTCGAACGCCGCAAGGTACGCGGCCTCCTGTTTGCCCATGTCTCTCATATAGCAGACGTTCATTCTAACGTTTCCTTTCCGGTGGGGCTAGATAGCTGTCCCTGTGTATGAAGGTAGCCGCCTGCCATCGGCAGGCGGCTACCAACCCGCGGGCTCCTGGTTAATCGTCTTTGTGCCAAATTTTGAACCATGCTTTCCCGTTGAGCCAGCCGCGACGTTTCTTTGTATCATCGGATTTTTCATCCTCATCAATTTCCACCGAAGTCGCTGAGAAGACTGTCGTGGACGCATTGAACATACCAGCGAGTTTTACTCTCGCGTTGAGGACGATATCGCTGAACGACGCGCGCTCGCCGTCCTCGGTGAATTTTGTCGAAGATGATGTTTGCACTGTCGTTGTGCCGTTTTTGTGTGAGATGTTGAATGACGAAAGTGTCGTGTTGATAGACGATACGATGCCGGTGAGCTTCGCTTTCGTCTCCACTGATGTCCAGTCTTTTACCTGATCCGCGCGAACGGTGAGTCCCGAGACCGATTGATCGAGTGTGCCGCGAAACGAAATGATGTCACCAATCGCGATATTGCTTCTACCGCTGGCGCCGCCCTTCGGCGCCGAGTAATCGGTGTCGGCTTCGGTCTTTACGATCCAGCTAAGAACCGACGAACCGAGTGAGGTGTTGGCATTCACCTGCGTGTCCGTTACAGAAGTAACTTTCGCACCACGCACCAGTGCGTCGCCATCGGCTTCTATCTGCACTTTGACCCTCATTCCGGAAGAATGCGAACGGTACTTATCATCTGCGTCTGCGTAGCTGATGCTGGAAGTCATCAGTGCCGCTGTTGCCAGCAATGCACCAGCGCTCCAATACAGTGTGCTGCTATTTCTTGAGTAGATGTTCGTCATATAGAAAGAGTTAAACAAAAAATAATGGTCCCTAAGTCTGAAGACGAATGGTCCACCGCGGGCTTACGCCTGCAAAAAAACCTCCCCAAAGGGAGGTTTTTTTGCTTCAACGGCACAGCTAGTTAACCTGTGCTTTCGCTGCTGTCTCAGCGTCGAAGTCCGCCTTCATGGTTGCGACCGTCTTTTCCAGAATTGCCGCTTGCGCCTGCGCGGAAAGGGAAGCCCGTGCTTCTGCGCTTGCAGAAGCAGACGGAATCATCGCTTTCACCGACGCCTTTACTTTTGATTCGAGTGCTGCCTTCTTCTGTGACGCGAATGCGTACCACGGATACTTCACCATGACATCGCCGTCACTGGTTACGTATGCTCGTGCAAACACTTTAGTCGGAATGATGCCGAAGATGCGGGCGTACGATCGGTAGCTAACCGCGACTTCCTCATTTGAGAGAACGACGTCGCGCACGTCGGCGTTTGTCTTTACGACGCCTTCTGCATACGCATTAAGGTCGTTCTGAGAGGAAACCGCTCCCGACGACATGATCGTCACGTCGACATCAGCGAGATCTTCCGAATCCGCGATGACAGTTGTGCCGCCAGCGTCGATCGAGACGTCTGCACCCGAGTCAGATTTCGCGCCAGTATTCGACCCGACTTGGGACTCTGATGTTACACCGACGTCGATGCCGTTGCCGGATTGTGCCGAACCGGATGCACTCGTCGTTGTATCAATGGTAATCGCCGAAACGGGAAACCCGATGGAAAGAACTGCTGCAAAAACTAAACTCGTTATTTTGGTCATAATGTTGTGATGATGGTAATCTGCACACAATCGTACACTGGCCTTTAGGGGCCAAATTCAGTTGTGCGCGTATTCATGAAGACGTATCGGCGATGACCAACTTTCTTGACCCGACCGCATTATAGTTGTAGGGTAAATGGAGTGGCGAATGCCAACATAATGAAAGAGGAGAAGCAAGATGCGGAAACACAAGCGTCATAAATGGTCACGAGAGCTGGTTCTACTGCACATCAGTATTCGATGGGAGCAGAAGCTGCCGCTGAGCGAGCGAGCGGTGTGTCGCCAAAATCGATCTCTTAGAAATGCCGCGAATCGCTACTATGGCGGATGGCGACAAGCAATCGAGAACGCAGGACTGTCGTACGATCTCATACGAAAACAACGGTCATGGTCCAAGGAATCGATAATAGAGCAAATTCGTTCCAGGAAACATCGCGGCCTCGAGCTTAACTCGCAGGCGGTAAAAAAATCTCAGAACGATTTATACCAAGCTGGTGTGACCCATTTCAGTGGGTGGAAATCCGCGGTTGATGCCTCGGGGTTCGATTACGGGAAGGAGTCGAAAATAATCCAAGTCCGATGGACGACATATGCAGTCCTTGATGCGATCCGACATAGACACATGCTCGGAAAATCATTGAGCTTCACGGCTGTCGAGCGTGAGGAGCGTGTATTGATGAGCGCGGGACAACGGAAATTCGGGTCTTGGCGCAAGGCTGTCGAAGCCTCTGGTGTCGACTATTCTACAGTACGCCTGCTAAAGACATGGTCACCAGAAACGATAATCGCTGCAATACGAAAACGAGTCGACGACGGCTATCCTGTAAACAATCGGGAAGTCCGCAAGGATGATATCAAATTGTCTGGAGCGGCTCGTGTGCATTTCGGGAGCTGGAAGAACGCCATCGAGGCGGCGGGGCTTTCGTACGATCAAGTGAAAAAGCACCGTTCTTGGAGTCCGACCTTGGTTATTGCGGAAATCAGATTGCGCTTTCTTAAGGGGAAGTCGATCAGGTATAAGCAAACTAAATCCGAACTGCCTGCCATCATAGTCGCCGCTCGAGAGCATTTCGGGAATTGGGGACTTGCGGTCGAAGCTGCGGGCTGCTCCTACGATGTGTATCGGAAACAGCGATGGTCGCTACCAAGGCTGATCAGCAAAATTAAGGCCGCTGACGCAGCCAAGTTGCCGTTGAATACAAATGCAGTCATTCATCGGGATCAGCGATTGTATGCTTCGGCCGTCTATCATTTCGGAAGTTGGGAGCGAGCCATCACGGCGTCCGGTCTCAATTACGCAGTGATACGCGTCAATAGCCCTTGGACGGAAAGCGACGTTATCATTACGATCACCGAGGAACATGTGCGCGGATCTCCGCTAAGCGCTGCAGTGGTGAACCGAAATCACGCTGCCCTGTTCCATGCTGCTCGAAAGCACTTCGGGACATGGGAAAATGCCATAGAGGCCGCTGGGCTTTCCTACGATACGATCATTCGCCGGTGGGTTTTTCGTCGACGAAAATCGCATCTGCGACAATTCGATAAAAAGTCGAATAAAAAGTAATTTCAAACTTACCGCACTGTGCAGAGCAGTGCGGTTTCTATTTGACGTAACCGATGAAAAATGTTAAAAAAAAGCGGGATGTTCTCCATGAACATCACATTGCGCGCAAACAGGAGAAAATCGATGAAAGTGGTTCCTCTGACTGGCAACACACTGCAGGAAATTCCGCTTGATAAGATCGTCGAAGACCCGTTTATGCCTCGTAAGTCATATTCTGACGAGACGCTGGCGGGCCTTGGCGACTCAATGGACAGACTGGGCCTGATGCAGAGTGTCATCGTCTCGCGTCGGGACGATGGAAGGTTCTCTTTGATTGTCGGCTCTCGGCGAGTCAGAGCTGCCCGAGCCAAAGGGTATACACATATCCCGGGGATGATCTCCGACGTCACGCATCCGCGTGATGTGATGATTCTCGCTTTGGCTGAAAATGTTCAGCGAGAGGAACTAGAGCCCATGGAAGAAGCAAACGCGTATCTGTGGCTCTGTCAAGAAAATGGAATGAGCATACCGGAAGTGGCAGCGCGTATTGATAAGCCCGTGGGGCACGTTCGTACTCGTCTCAAGCTGTTGGATCTCGCATTGCCGGTACAGGAGATGGTATCGGACGAGCGTCTCGCTCCAACGACAGCCGCCGCACTCGCGCATATCCAATCAGGTGAATCGCAGGTAGCGATCGCCAGGGAAGCTGTTCAAAACAGCCTCTCAGCTACTGAAGTCCGCACTCGCGTACGAGAGGAAGAGCTTCGTCCGATTGACAGTAAAGCAGCGCGGAAGGTATCGGTACAGAAGTATCGTCTGGGCTTACTTCGGTTCAAGGAAAAAATCGAGCAGTATTTTAACGTTGTAGAGAAGCTTCCTATGACACCGGAAGAGCGTGGGCGGCTGATGAATGCCCACCTCGAGCTTGAGGATGTCTCGATGCGTATCCGCAATCGAATATCCGCTGCAGGTAGGGTGGCATCGATACCGATGCAACCGCGAAAAGGCTCCGGCAATGTACCTACGGCTCGAAATCATGGCGACGAATGGCCTGCGGGACACCTCAAGTTGCTCGAGAATGCGAGTCTTACTGACGAGGATGTCATGAACCGAACTGGCAGGACTGCAACCGCGATACGAGCAATGCGAAGACTGCACGCGAAAAAAAAGCGCTTGACCTGAATTCTCATAATTCTTAGACCGCGAGCAATACGACGCTCGCGGCTTTTTATTGATTTAGTGTTCAAATATGGTATAATCAAAACGGGTAAGCATCGTGCTCCCGTAATACTAACGACGGAAGGACGCTTCAAATGCGATACATGATAGCTGCGTGCCTTGCACTTGTGTTTGCGCTCTCGCCAGCTCGAGCACAGAACGTGCCTGAGATGGCGCTCTTGGATGACGTCGCCGATGTCGTCCTCCTCAATAAGGGCGGCAAGCGGCAGCTTATCGAGTCGTTCAAAGACCTGCCGGCGCTCTGGCGCAAGAAGGCGTTCCAGAAAGTCAGTGAAGGTGAGACCTGCCGCATGAAGAAGGGTGCGCTTCTAATGAAGGTCGGGCCAGGGTCAAAACCTGACACCGTCCGCGTCCGCAACATGCTGGCGCAAACATCGAAAGGAGGGTGTCCGTTCTGGTCGGAGTTTGACCTGAACACGGTGCGATACGACGTCTCGCGCCGCATCTTTGAGATCAAGACGAAAGAGCTGTTCTAGCGGCGCATTGCCGTGGTGGCGCAAGGTTTTAGAAAACCTTGCGCCGCTTTTCTTTGTGTGGTTGCATGTTGTGGGCACGAATCACGCGATGGAATCGAGGGCCGCTCTGTGCCCAGGCGAGGGTCGACGGAAATGATGTTTTCGACTGTCATGTTGACCCTCGCCACCTCCTTCAAACGGCTTCCGGCTGTTTGTAGGAGGTCGAAAAGTCGAATGTTGACGACAGCTCGTCTGACCTCCACGCGAAGCGGCCGAAAGATGTCATTTCTTCGATTGAATGCCTGGCCGCTTCGCACTCCCTTTGTGCGCTTTTTGAGCGCAGAAAGGGGGTCGAAGTGTCTCGTGGATTACGAGAGAGCCATTGACCCCTAGCCGAGCGGACGATTGGCTAACTGTTCTACGAACACACGCTTGTCCGCTCGGCACTTCCTTTTTGCGCTTCCAATGAGCGCGGCAAGGAGGTCGAGCAGATTGGTGTTTACGAACGGCCCAATGACCTCCCTCGCATCAACCGGTGCGAGAGCTCTTTGAAGGAGACTAATCATGCGAGTTATCGGCATCCGCCATCGTGTGAAGAGGACAGCTGAAGGCGTTGCAAGCCCGACGCAAATTGCTGTCGTTGAGAACGGCGAGACTAATCGAAGAAACCTGAAAGACGAGCGCGAAGAATTCGAGCTTGTGCAATCCATCCAGCCAGACGACCTGATCGCTATGGCCATGGGCGGCTCGGGCGATTATCTCGCCTACGCTGCTTCGCGTGTTGCGAAGGTGCGCGGTGCGAAAGTAATGCGCATTCCGCCGTTTCGCCTCAACGAAGTGCGCGGCAATGCTCTGAAAGACGACGATGCCGAGCTGTTAGCAAAGCTCGTCACCGAACAGCCGTCGCTCTTCTACAATGTGGGCGACATCGATGCGAACCATATCCTCATGCGGGAGCAATTCCGCGTGTGGCAGGACGCCATGAAGGCGCGTATCGCGTGCCAGCAGCGGCTCTACCAGCGCCTTATCGGCAATATTTTCACCTCGCAGGATGGGATATTCCCGGAAGGTGGTATCGAAAAGGCGTTCGATGATGCGAAGGCGAGCGATGCCATTCTCACCGCGCTCGAGCGCGAGGAGACCAAGGCGCTGAACGCGATGTCGAAAACGTTGAAGAAACATCATCGCGTGTACCGCGAAATATTCGAACCGATAGTTGGCGTGGGACCTTCCTTGGCCTCACGTATCATCTATCCGGTGCAGGATATTCGACTCTTTGAGAAAGACTCGCAGCTGAAGAAGTATCTCGGCGTGCATGTTCTTCCTGATGGTCGCTTTCCTCGCAAGCGAGTGGGCGAAATCGCCAACTGGCATGACGATGCGCGCAAAGGGCTCTATCTTCTCGCCGACCAGTTCAACAAACGGCCGGAGAGCGAGTGGGGCATCAAGTTCCGTCATGCGAAGGAACTGGTGAAGCAATCGCATCCTGAGCCGGTGCCTGGAGAGAATGGTGTTCTGAAGTGGACACCGATTCACATCCATCGCACCGCCAAGTGGCGTACGCTCGGCTGGTTTGTCGAGCATGTGCACAAGGAATGGAAGCGGCTCGCGAGAGCAGACGCGGCTTGAACTGAATTGCGGTCGACCGGCGGAATGTTGACGCTGAAGCCCATGACTGCAATAGCGGCGCAAGGTTCTCTGAACCTTGCGCCGCTATTCTTTTTATGGTTTTATGCGGTGGGTACGAATCCGGACTTGTTGATGAACACGACCGTGTGCCCAGGCGAGGGTCGACAGATTATCTGTTACGATTGTTCAATTGACCCTCGCCACCTCCTTCAAGTAGCTTCCGGCTGTTTGCAGGAGGTCGAAAAAGGGATTGCTTGCGAGCTTGAGACTGACCTTCACGCGAAGCGGCCGAATCCGGCCATGTGCCACGAATAAGATAATGGCCGCTTCGCACTCCCTTTGTGCACTTGATGAGTGCAGAAAGGGGGTCGATCTATCGAATGTATTTTTCCGACGAGCCAATTGACCCTCAGCCGAGCGGACGAGGTAGCGACTGTTTACGATATCGCTTGTGTCTGCTCGGCACTTCCTTAGCTTCCTCATAGCATGAGGGCGCTAAGGAGGTCGACAGGAATTTTGTGAACGATAGCTCCGGTGATCTCCACTTGCGGTCGAAGGTTCTTGTGTTGACGATTTGACGGGTGACCGCATCAGCGGCGCGAGGGAAACCTTGCGCCGCTTTTATATTTCTTCAGCTTTGAAATCGTCGAATTCGACGTCCATGAAATCGGTGCGTATGCCGACGGGGTAGGTGCCGCGAATCGGCGCGGTGTCATCGAATTGGCCGCTGTCCGTAGCTGAGACCAGCTCTTCCCATGAGCCATCGGCATTCTTGCGCGACAAGGTAATGCGAACCGCATCATCCTCGTTGCGCGTTTCCATGCCGAGCGTGATCCACTCGTTTCTCGGCAGAAGCCGGTTTCCACGACCTTCGATGATTGGTTTCTCGATCATCGTGAAGTAGACGCCATCGTATTTTTTCTTGATAACAGCATGTCCGTCGATACGCAAGCCTGCGTAATAGAGATTATCATCATCGAGGTATCGCGACATGAGAAGCAGTCCGTTGGATTTATTCTTGTTGGGCGAATCGGAAGCGTTATCGGCAGTGACGCGAAAGGCGACTTCGGTGCGGACATTCTTCCATATGGATCGCGTGAGAAGCCGAAACAAGTTTTGCGGTCGGGCACCATCATCGGTATCAGCGGCGTTCGCTCGGGCATAGAGGCCACGCCATCGATCGGTGCGTGAAAGAGTGCCTTGCAGGGTTTTTCCGACAGCATTTTCGATAATAAGCTTGCCACCGGAATCGAGCCACCAATAGGGGGAGGAGCTTTCGTCAGGCGTACCAGCTTCGTACAGGATGCCCTCAGAACTGAATGTGTAGCCGAAAATTCCGTCGATTGCTGCAGCGTCTTGCGCATGAGATGGATACGAACGCTGGATGATGGCTCGCCCGGCAAGGCTGAAAGCGACTACAGCGACAAGCGTGATACATATGCCGCGGAGTATGCGGTACCACGAGCGCGCGGGCATGCACTAAGCATGCCCGCGCTTCGTAAACGTGCGATGAAGTCCCTAGATTTTCGTCGCCTTCACGTCGTCGAATTCGACGTCCATGAAGTCAGTTCGTATGCCCATGTAGCCGCTACCCGTGATCGGGCTCGATGCATCCTTGGCTTCAAGCACATTCGTGAATCCGCTTTCGCCCGGTTTCCTGAGGAAAAGACGGATAGAGACCGACCCGTCATTGTTCGTCACCGTTTCTGCGCGAAGTGAGACCCATGAGCCGTGCGGGATCAGATTGTCCTTCCCGCCGCTCTGATACGTGCCCGAAAACACCTCTTTTTGAGCGAGTGTCGTATACGCGCCGTTCTTCTTTTTCTTGATGACGGCGTCGCCGTCGACACGGACGCCGACGTAGTAGAGTGTTTCCCCTCCCATCGCGTAGCGCGACATCAAAAGCAATCCGTTTGACGCATTGCGATTCGGGCTCGCGGAATAATGCGACGCATTCACCTTGAAAGAACCTTCGAGTCGCACGTTATCCCATTGCGAGCGGGATACGAGTCGGAACAGATTCTGCGGGTGCGTGCCGTTATCGGTGTCGACCGGATTATTCTTCGCATAGAGCGTGCGCCACGGGTCGAGGATCGAAACGGTACCTTGGTACGTCATGCCGCGGCCATTCGAGAGTATGAGAGCGCCACCGGAGTTGACCCAGAAGTACGGACTCGAGCTTTCGGCCATCGTTCCTGTTTCGCGGAGCGTGCCGTTGACCGAAAATGTATAATTCAGCGACGAGATGTTGAGTGCCGCTATCGCTGCAGCGCGAGCGGGGAATGAAATGATAATGAAAGCGGATACTGCTGCCAAAAAAATGCATCCGACGAGTCGAATGCTCGATGTTGTATCGTTGTGCATGTCTCGTCAGCGTAGAAAACGGCGACAAGTGTGTCAACGGCGCGGGACTGCGTATACGATAGAAAAGTTCATGAACGAAAACAGTGCGCCGTTGCGCGCTTCTGAGGTTCATGCAAGTTCGCTTTCACACGAGCTTCATCGAAAGTCAATGCTATTCGTTCGGCCGGACGATGATGGAGGACACCGTGAGCTGTGCGGCTCCCGGGGTCTCGTTCCATACCTGCAAACCGATTCCGCCCGTGAATCCTCGTGAATAATCCTCAGCTACGGATGCGAAATTCCATGCGCATTCGGTGACCGCCCCTCTTGTGCGCATGCCCACGCTGACGGATTCGCCGTATGCGATTTCAGGAACCGATTTTTCTTTCAGGGTCGACGTGATGCCGTCAATCGTTTGTTGTATACGCACGACGCCGGGCGAATAGACGCACGCGCGATAGTTACCGGCGTGCACGACGTCGCCGAGTATGAGCACATGGCCGCTCTGCCAGTTCACCGCCGCATCGAATGAATAGGAGTCCCATAGTGCAGTGCCATCGAGGAATACCGATGCGCTCGTCGTATCGGGATTTGATGTGAGTTGCAGATTATTCCGGCCGATCTCCATCGAGCCCCACGACGGTATCCATCCCTTATTCGTAGAGAAATCATCCTCGAAAGGGATAGATTTTTCCCGACTGTTCTCGAGGATCTCGAGGACGCGCTTTCCGTCCCAGTCGTGGTCGACGTGGACACGATAAATAAGAAAATCATCGGTCAGGATGGGCCGCTCCATGTCACCGATGCGCGGGACATTCCCTGTGAAGCGTTGGTTATTGAGCTGTAAGTAGCCGAAATCATAGATCGTGCGCGCTTCCAGCTCGGTCAACAGGCTTCCTTCGGCGAAATTGTTCGCACCATTGATGCCGGTCTCGTTACCGAGCGGGAACGCGAATGAGCGGATAGGCACATCGTAGGTGCTTTCCAATTCCGATTTGGCTCGAACGAGATCCGAATTGACGCGGCGTTTGAATTCCTCGTCCGTCTCAAGCCGGTTTTCTGCAGTTATCCAGAGGCGGTCCGCGAAGAATATACCGGTGTTTCCCTGGGCATTGACCGGAAATCCCCGGTGTCCGTCGTATGAGTGCGAACCGATTGACCATCGGCCCGTCCCTAACATGCGTTCGATTTCTCGAGGGTTCAGATAGTACGACGTACGGGGAATTTTCGACGATTCGACGATGATGAAATTCACGGCGTGGAAACCCAAACCCTTCAAGAGGGAATCGACCGGATAAAAACTGTCTCGTGCGCCGTCGTCGAAGGTCAACACGAAGGATTTATCTGGCAGAGTGCGTTTTCCCTCTATATATTCTTCGAACTCCTGGAGGGTGACGGTCTGCCAGCCGCCACGCTTCAGCGCGATCATCTGATCTTTGAAGAGCGACTTCGTGACGTTGTTGATATCGTCCGTATCGGAGACGATGCGGTGGTAGGTAAGGACGGGAACGGACTTCGCGTTGAGTCCGGAATGTGGCGGAGCCGTAACCTCCGCCAATTCGGACGCGAGAAAGGTGGATTCAGCGGCGGCAAACATCGCGCGAGATGAGAGGGATGGTGTGCGTTGGATATAGACGGTACCAGCGGAGATGAGAGTGGCGAGAACGAGAATCGCTCCCAGAAGCCACATACGCTGCATCGACTGCGTGCGCATGCGGCGTCTGATCGTCTGCGTGTGTATCATATTGTCGCCGGTCTCGGTATCCGGTTCGCCACACTCGGTGCGCGCGTCCCCCATTTGCGATCCTGAATCGTCGCGAGCGCGACAAAGAGCAGATAGGAAAGAACGAACATATTGAATACCGCCCACAAGGCGACATAGGGCCAGTACTTATTCGTGCGATCGTAATACCGGTACGCCACCATGATGAGGCCGGCTATCGCGAGCACGCCGAACATGTAATAGAGGGTCGAAGATAATCCGTGGACGAATGGCGTGTAGAGGAACGCGCGTGTGGCCATGAATGGTGCGAGCAGCGTGACGAGGATGAGCGGGAAGAAATACGTGAACGCGACGAAGGGATCACGACGAACGATGAATTTCGCTGCGAACAGCGAATTCACGAACCAACCCTTCTTCCAACGGATCTGCTGCTTAAGGAATTGTCGTACGGTCGTCGGAACGATCGTGTATGCGCGGACACGATCGCTATACATGGTCTCGTACCCGGCGCGGATGACCCGATTCGTAATCGAACGATCATCACCCCAGGTCACCGGCTTGCCGAGGAATGATTCGGTGAGCCATTCGTCGAGGATAGGTAGGACCGCGGAGCGGCGATATGCTGACGCGCACCCGCTGCAGCAAAAGACGATGCGGAATGTCGATTCTGCCGCTTTGAGGATTCTGAACGACAGGAAATAGTACGCCGCCTGCATGCGTGTAAGCAAGTTTTCTTCAGCGTTCGCCGGGTCGGTATGAAAGGAAACTGCGCCGATTTTCGGATTCTTAAAGAGCTCTACGAGACGTGGGACGTCGCTCGGCTCGATGCGGCTGTCGCTATCGAGCTGGATGACGATGTCACCCGTCGCTGCGCGGAATCCTTCGGCCATGCCATGACGTTTGCCACGATTTTGAGACCAATCGATGATACGGAGTTCTGGATGAGCGTCTTTCATCTCGAAGATCTTCAGTTGTGATTCATCAGTGGACGCATCGTTGATGACGATGACTTCGAGGAGGTGTCGAGGGTAGTCGGCCGCGTAACATGTCGCGATGGTGTTTTTTATCTCGCCCTCTTCGTTCATACAGGGGATTACAAACGATATCTTCGGCAATACCGCGTCCGGATCTACGCTCTCTTCGTTGAGCGCTACATGATAGGACGAACGGTACATGAGGCTTGTAACAAGCCGTGAGAGTTGAAAGAGCGTCACAAACGACGTGTACGCGACCAGTATGGGATCGACGGTGACCATTGCTACGGTTTTCGCCTTCAGGAAAATAAGCAGTCCGAAAAATCCCAGCGCCGCAACGAAGAGGACGGAATTGAACCAGATGTCGCGCGGATTGCCACGCACTTGTGTGGGTTTCGCGAACAGCAATTCTGGCGGTGCTATCTCATGACCGATAGTTCGCACAAGACGTTGATCCGTTTGAAGAGAATGCATTGGTGGCGTTGAAGTACTCATATGTCATACATGTGCGCGGCCGATGCCGCTGTAGAGGATGCCACTATTCTCGTAGTCGTCCTTCCGGAGGCAATTGCGTCCGTCGACGACGAGATCGACTCCTGCGCGCATGAAATGGAACGGCGTGAGAGAGCGGAATTCAGAGTGGTCGGTAGCGATGACGACCGCATCGACATCCTGCAGGGTTTCTTCGAGTGATTCGTGTGTCGAGCCATCGGCGACATAGGGATCGAAGACGCGGACCACAGCGCCGCGTTTTTCCAGAAGCGAGCGGATTTCGTGCGCAGGGGATTCGCGCTCGTCGCCGATGTCGCGTTTGTAGGCCAATCCGAGCAGGGCGACAGTGGAACGGGTTACCTGTTTCCGCTTCTTTCGGAGCGCCTGTGCGAGGAGGGAAACGGTATACGCCGGCATACGGTCGTTGATGGAGCGTGCCGCTTTGAGGAAGCGATGCTCGAAGCCATTGTCTTTGCCATAGCGGATGAGGTAATACGGATCCACGGGGATGCAGTGACCTCCGACGCCTGCTCCGGGGAAGTGCGGCATGAAGGCGAACGGCTTGGTGGATGCGCCACGGATGACCGAAAGGAGATCGATGCCGGCTTTATCGAACGACATCGCGAGTTCATTCACGAAGGCGATATTGATATCGCGAAACGCATTCTCGACCATTTTTACGGCTTCGGCTTCTTTCAGCGAATGCATGAGCGTAATCTCGCCCTCGATGAGCGTGCTGTAGAGCGCATGCGCGCGTGTAAGCGATTCAGGCCCCGATGCGCCGAGTACGCGCGGGATGCTGCGGACGTCCCAGTTCCTATCTCCCGGATTGATGCGTTCTGGGCAATGCGCGAGATAGAAATCTTTCTCGACGGAAAGCCCGCCTTTTTCGAGAATAGGGAGGAGGACCGTCTCGCAGACACCAGGATTCACGGTGGATTCGATGACGACGAGATCACCTTCCACCAGATATTTCGCAACGGTGCGGCACGCACTTTCGAGCGGTACGAGATCGGGAACGTGTTCACCGGAAACCGGCGTCGGTACGCAGATGATGTACACGCTAGCTTTGGCAAGCTGCGCCGCGTCGGTGGTCGCTTTCAAGTGATCCGAATCGAGGAGTTCCGCTTTTTTGCGGAGGTCGAGTTGTTCGACGTCATTGTTGTTGATCGCTGATACTTTTTTCGCATCGATATCGAAACCGATAACGGAGTAGCCTTTCTGTGCGGCCTGGATCGCCAGCGGGAGGCCGACATATCCTAATCCAATGATGGCGATGGTGTCGGTGACACGTGCGATCTGATGAGAATAATTTGTTTGTACATCTGATTGCGCACGCGTGTGCAGATTGTCGTGTGACATATATTTTGCATACGCGTTAGATTCGAATAACTCACGCCCGGTTATTACTAGCGACGGGCCAGGGAGAATTGCATTACTTCGAGGCGTACATCACGTTCGGCTTCTCGCGCCGGGAGGCCGCAGCACTAAGTGCTTGCGGCCTCCCGGCTTACTGCCTCACGTTCGGCTTGGGCTTTTCACCTGATGCCGAATCTTTTGTGCGAATCGTCATATAGGCTTTCGACTTACGTATGTTCCTCGTGTAATGCAAAACCCTTCAAGGGGCGCGCCCATGCTTGTAAAGCGCAGGCGCGCTCAAAGATCTCTGCTTGTTACAGTGTAGGTGATGAGGGTGAACGAAAGGTGAACGAGCTAATCAAAGATGCGGCCGAGGTAGGCATCGATCTCGCGCTGTTCAAGGTCGTAGAAATATTTGTTCTCGTGATACAGGCGTGTGGCGAGATCCACGCCGACGAATCGCCAGTGCCACGGCTCGAACTGGAAGTACTGGTTGCCTTCCGGATACGAAAGTATGAAGCCGTATTCGTGCGCGTGCGAGACAAGCCAGCGGAATTGTTCAGTTGTGCGGAAGGCGGTCGTAAGAGCGCTGCTCTCGGGCGTTACGAAATCGATGGCACTGCCGAGCTGGTGCTCGGAATAACCTTGGTCGGCGGAAAACCTATTTGCACCTGAACCGTAGCTGATCTTGTAGCTGGCCTTGAGGCCGGTTTGTGTACCGAATGAGCGATACGCCGATTGGACGACAAGAGGCGCGCCATCAGAGTGCGCGGCGCGCATCATGTTTTCGAGAAAGGGAAATACTTTACTGTGGACATACGAATTGCTCGCGGTCTCGGTGAGCAATTCATCTGAAATGGGCCCGAGCGGGTCCGGCGTGTAGTTGTCGCTGAGGAAGTAGACCGCCGAATATTTCTGCAGCAGCTCGCGGTCGGTTTTGGATAGTTTATCTAAATAGGTAACAGTGCTATTGAGCTCGTTCACCCGCGCTTCGAATTCCTTATTCTCATTCGAAAGCGTCTCGAGAATCGTGCTCAGATTCTGTCGCTCCGCCTCGGTAGCCGCGAGCTTTTCTTCGAGCATTTTGATTTCAGTTGTCGCATCTGCACTCTCGGTTTGCGCAGCAACGAATCGCATATAGACGGCATAGCCCCCGATGCTCGCTACGAGTACCAAGAAGAGAAATGACAAAAAGCGGGTGAGGAGTGGTGAGCGTCGTTCGGGCATACGTAGGTATAACTCTACCCTACAGACGCCGATGCGAGAAATCGACCGCGACTTCGTCGAGGGTGGTGCGGTTGCGCACCGAGTGGTCGCGCTCGGGAGAAGGAGAGGAGGGGAATGATATGACCACCGTGGTGCCGCGGCCGAGCGCGCTGCGTACCGTTATCTTCCCGCGATGCAGCTTCACCAATTCCGAGACGATAGCAAGCCCGAGGCCGGAGCCGCCTTGGCCGGGAAGTCCGCGGGCGCGATTGCGCGACGCATCGGCGCGATAGAACGGCTCGAAGATGCGGAAGAGATCCTGTCGTGCGATGCCGGCACCGCTATCTTGCACGACCACTTCGACGTGCGAATTGCCGATTTCTTCCACCGTGACGGACACATGACCGCCGCGCCCGGTGTAATTGATCGCGTTCTTGACGACATTCGAGATGATCTGTTCGAGCGCGGAGACATTCCCCCAGACGAAGCATGCATAGCCCTTCCGCATCGTGATGTCGAGCGAGCGAATCTTGGCGAGATTTGCCATCTTCTGCACGACTTCTGTCGCGATTGCCGCGACATCGACCGTCACAAATTCGATGCGCTCGGGGCGTACGGAGGCGGAGAGCGAGAGCAGGTTGTTGATGATCTGCGAGAGGCGATCGAGTTCTTCGACGTTGCTGAGCATGATGCCACGGACGTCTTCCGAGATATCCGAGCCGAGGAGCGCCACTTCGGTGTTGGTTTTGATGACACTCATCGGCGTGCGGAGCTCGTGTGCGATGTTGCCGATGAATTGCTTCTGCGACGCGAGCGCCTGCCGCGTGGGAGCGAGCGCGACGCGCGTTAGCAAGAAGCCGAAGGCAATCGTCGTTGCTGCGGTAATGAACGCAAGTGCCGAGAAATTGTCGGTACGTATCTCTTCAAGAGCGGGCAAAGTGATCGCCTGCGTTGTTCCACCTTTAAGAATCGCATCGCGGACGCTTTCGACGATTGCGAGCGCGATATCCCGGTAGAGGTAGTCGATGAGGACGCCAACCAAAGCGAGTATGACGATCGAGAAGAGCATTAACATCCCGATGACATTGATCTGTGTCCGCAGGAAGGGATCGTATTGGTATCTATCCGCGTAGGCGGTAGCCGATGCCGCGAACCGTTTCCAATATGCTCGGATCGCCGTGGGAGCCAAGCTTTCTCCGTAGGTTCTTGACATGGACGTCCACCACGTTGCTAAACGATTCATAATTGAAGTCCCATAGATGGCTTAATAAATCTTCGCGGTTGATAACTTGGTTGGGGTGACGCATGAAGTACTCAAGCAAACTGAATTCCTTGAGTGTCAGCGGGACTTCTTCGCCATCGCGCTCCACCGTACGTTCCACCGGATTCAAGGTGATGTCATCGACGGTAATGGTATCGGGGACCGATTCGGTAGGGCGGCGCATGAGCGCATGTACGCGTGCCGCAAGCTCTTCGAAGGAGAACGGCTTGATTAAGTAATCATCCGCACCTGAGAGCAACAGGTCGACTTTCTTCTCGGTCTCACTGCGCGCGGTGAGGATGAGGATCGGCGTCGTGACGCCCATGGCCCGGGCCTGCTTGCAGATTTCATGGCCGTCCATCGAAGGGAGCATGAGATCGAGGATGATAAGGTCGTAGTCGCTGCGATGAAGGGACATGCGCGTCAGCGCCTTCTTGCCGTCGCCGACCGTATCCACGGTGTACCCCTTGAGGGAGAGGCCTTTGGCCAGCGCGTCTGCAAGTTTCTGCTCGTCCTCAACTATGAGTATTTTCATACGATATGGATTGGTGAACTTATGATAACTGCGGGCATGTGCATCTCCCGCCTAAGATGAAGCGTAGCGTGAGGCAGGTGAACGCTTCATGAAGGCCGATGCATATACGGACGGAATTGCGTATTGTGCCTTACGTATTCCTCATTTCACGATGATTATGCCGAATGTGCAAGTATTTTTTCCAAATCGGCGATCGAAACAGGCTTTACGAGGCGGCCATCAAATACAGATTCGTCGCGATCGGTCTCAGGTGAATGACTGTAGCCTGAAAGAGCGATTATGCGCGGAGCAGGAGCAAGATAGTCGCGAATCGTGCGGGCGATGTCGTACCCATTGCCATCCGGCAAGCTTATGTCGAGGAATACGATATCGGGGACGAATCTCGCTACGATCTGCAGCGCTTCCGCGCCGGAGAAGGCGACTTCGGCGTTGTGCCCGCTGTGATTGAGGAGCTGAGCGATGGCTTTCGCCGCTTCTGCATTGTCGTCGACGATGAGGACCTTGCGACCGCCCTTCTGAGAGATTTCTGCCGGTAATTCGATAGTAGCAAGAGCGGCTGCGGCCGGCTCCGTTGGAGTTGCGACAATCGGCAGACGGATACTGAATTCGCTACCCTGACCAACGCCTTGGCTCTCTACCATGATCGTGCCGCCGTGAAGTTCGACGAGTCGTTTCGCGAGTGAGAGTCCGATGCCGAGTCCGGTTGCTTCCGCTGGGCTTGCACCGCCGTGGACTTGCCGGAATGGTTCGAAGATGCGCATCTGATCGGCATGTGCGATACCGATGCCATTGTCACGGATACGGATGACTGCGTAAGAACCTGAACGCGAGCATGAAAGACTTATCTGTCCGCCGCGTGGCGTGTATTTCGCGGCATTGTTGAGGAGGTTGACGACGACCTGTTCGATCCGCAAAGAATCAGCATGAATGATGATTTCTTCGGGCGGCAGATCCTCGGTGAACGAATGTGATTGCTTTTCCATCAAGGGCCGCGCCATTACGATCGCGTGTTCGATGATGCTTCGGAGGTGTACATCCGCCATTTGAAGGGAGATCTGTTTGCCTGAGATGCTGGCCACATCGAGGAGGTCGTCGAGGAGGCGCGTGATACGCATCACGTTCTCGCGGCTGGTCTCGATGAGCGGAGTGAGCCCGTTGTCGGTGATGCGCATCCGCATGATTTCCAGTGTAGAAAGAATTGGGGCGAGCGGATTGCGCAATTCATGGCTCAAAGTCGCGATGAATTCATTTTTGGCACGATCGGCTTCTGAAATTACATGTACGTCCTCAGTTAGTGAGACCACACTTTTTTGTAGACCCCGCATGATTTCTTTGCGTTCCTCTACTGCGGAGACGAAAAGGAGAGCGATGAAGGAAAGTGTCGCGATAAAAAGCTGTATACCGAATAAATCTCCCGTCGCTGCACTCTCGCCGTACGGTCCATACCCAGCGACGGTCGCCGTGATCGCTATCGCAGCTATCGTGCCGAGTGCCAAGGTCATAAAGCGTGGACCGATCCGCAGCGCCCCCCAGCTCACGGGGACAAAGAGCATATACTGCGGGACTACGCCGAGCTCCGGCACTGCCCGCCAGAAGACGAGGAGAGCAGTGCAGATGCTGATCGCGAGAAAGGCAGCGATTTCAATATACTGGGCGATCGTGCGAAGCAGTGGCGGGTTCGTGAGCCATCGTAAAAGGAATGCACCGACGATGAGGATGCCGAGAAAATCACCGATCCACCACGAAGTCCAGGTGGTGGGAAGCTCGTTCAGTGTGATTATGTCGACAGTAGCGAGCGCACTCGCCCCGATAGCAGCGCTGATGACCGACGCGGAAAGCGCGATTGCGATGAGCGCGAGACTGTCTTTGAGCCGATTGAATTGCGGGTTGAATTGGAATGATTCCAATAGCCAGGCTCCGACCACTCCTTTGAGCGCGCTGCCAGCGCCTATGGCGGCAGCGGCGGATAATGGAATGCCGAGAAGAGCATTGGCGACGAGAGATGCTGCAAAAACGGCGGGCCAGAGCCGAAGGCCGAACAGGAAGAGCGATGCGACGGCGATGCCGGCAGATGGCCATATCAAGCGGTGGATGTCCAGGGGAAATTCTACTATTTCAATCCACCGCGAGGAGATGAGATACACGCAAAAGAGAGCTACCAGCTGTGCGGCGAAAAGGGAATACGAGCGTGATGCGGAGCTCATCGTGAGAAGAAGCCGCTTCCCTGGGCACTTCTACGCCCGTAGTATAGCCTCGTAGAAGCTAATACCCTAGCCGTTGTTCTAGGCTTCATGCACCCTTAACCGCTGATAGTTCATGCTACGAGGAGCTCCGTTAGATTGCGGAGTATTATCAGATATCCAATTATATTCTTTATGACAAGCTTATCTTTACGCACGACGGCGGCACTCATGGCTGTTGCCATGATGGTTTCTGCCGGAGTAGCTTTCGCGCAGACGACGAATTCACATCTTGGTGTCACTCTTACTCCGACCGCGCGCCTCTCACCAGCGACGCCCGACGGTCTTCTAGCTCTCGTCATCATGCATACTGCAACCAGTAGTTCCGGCGTGCAGACCTCATCGCTGCCGCTTTCCATTACATTCGGCAACGGACTCGAAGCGTCTCACTTATCCGACTGCCGTGTCCGCAATGTTTTAGATCTCGATGCGCCGATTAGTGCTGCAACGACACTTTCGAACGGGACCAACACGTTGTCATTCTCGACAGTCACGGTGACTACGGATTCGACCGTGACGCTCGCGGTGACTTGTGATATCGCGGCCAATGCGCCGCTTGGCGGGACCGCACTCCTTAGTATCATCCCCGGCGACATTCCGGAGACCATTGCAGGATCTTCGACAGTCGTAACACCGGTCGTGGGGCAACATCCCACTGGGGGCACGGGCACGACCTCTGGCACGGTAACAATCGCATCAACGCCGTCGACGCCGACACCACCGTTTATCCCTGGCGTTCCGAATACCGGTAGCGGCATGATGAACCTGCTGCTCCTCATGATTTCAGGCGCAGTAATCGCTGGAGGCGCAGCGCTCCTCATGCGACGTTCTGTCTAAAAATTATTCACAATGCACGAAAATGGGCGCGCTGCGCCCATTTTCGTGTAATACTGTCTCAATATGAAGCAAGAACACCGTAGCTCCACAAGCCCCCGACCCCCCGCTTCCTCGGAAACCCTCGGTTTTCCGACTCCTTCCGACACGGGAAACGCCCGTTTCCCGACCCCTTCCTACGTCGCTACGCTCCTATCCTCCTGAACGGGGGCTTGCGCCGCAAGATGCGCCGATATATGACAGTACTTATTCAACCCAGACATAAGATACAATCTTGATATGAAAAAAGAGCATCTTGCGGTACGCCCACACGAAAAGATGCTGGATGTCTTGATGCATCCAGAAGCGGAAGGCCCGAAAGAGCACTACTACATGATTCGCGGTGGTACCGACATGCGGAATATCACCGTGTGGGAAGTCGGTAAAGTCGGCGATGAGTATATTAAGACGTATGGTCACTACCACATTGGACAGCTCGACGAGACGTATTGGGTTTTGCTCGGCGAAGGTGTTCTTCTACAGCAAAAACTCGTTGAAGAGAATGGCGTACCGCAACCCGAACGCGTCGAAGAGTTCAAAGCAATCAAACTGAAAGCAGGAGAATCGGCTTATATGCCGCCGGGGTACGGCCATCTCGTCGTGAATACCGGCAGCACCTATCTGGTAACTGCAGACGACAGCCCCGTCGATTTTGGCGACAAAGACCCTATTGCAATGCCAGGGCATGCCGATTACGAGATGGTCAAAAAGATGCAAGGCTTTGCCTATTACGTCGTTGAGAGGGACGGCGCGCCGGCACTTATCAAAAACCCTCGCTACAAGGAAATACTAAAAGAAGATTTTGGAGGATTGCCCGTGATATAATGGTCAGTATGAAGAAGGTAACCCTTGCTTTTATCGCGGGGCAGATCGCGGACCTTGCGGAGGATGTTTTAGGGATGCGAGAGAACATGGCGACAAAAAATGACATGGCCAATCTTGGGCGTGACGTCGACGAAATCAAGGACAAGCTCGAACCGCTTTCTCGTGCACACGATAAGGATGCCGAAACCCTTCTCGCTCACGGGAGAAGGATTTCGCGACTTGAAAAACATGTTGACGTCCGGACATAGAACCATGATCAAAAAGAAATTCCCCGAAGGCTTTTATTGGGGTGAGACGGGGATGGGGCCCCGTCGCAAGGCCGGAGCAGCTTGGCTGCGAGGCGGGGTCGCGCAAAATCGCAGCAGCGATTTATGCGTGACAGACGTGCGGGATCTTAGTCGCAAGGCCGGAGCGCGCCGGCGCGAGGCGGGGTCGCGAAAATTTTCAGCAGAAAATTATGCGTGACCATTCGAACACGAAAATCAAGCGCTTCCCCGAAGGTTTCTATTGGGGAGCAGCAACTTCAAGCTTCCAAACAGAAGGCGGCTCTCCAGACAGCGACTGGGAACAAGGTGCTCGGGAAGGGCAAGTGCCGAAAATCGGACACGCCTGTGATTTCTACAATCGCTATGAATCGGATTTTGATATCGCGAAATTCATTGGCCACAACTGCCATCGAATTTCTATAGAGTGGGCGCGCATCGAGCCCGAAGAAGGGAAGTTTGATGAAAAGGAAATCGAGCACTACCTTTCGGTCCTTACGGCGATGCGCGAGCAGCATCTGAAGCCGTTTATAACTATGTGGCATTTCTCACTGCCGCTCTGGTTCTCGGAGCGTGGCGGCTTCGAGCGAAGTGATTCACCGGAGATTTTCGCACGCTATTGCGGCTACGTGGCGAAGCATTTAGGCAATGACTGCCGCCATTTCGCGACGATCAACGAAGCACTACCGTATGCGACCAATGGATGGATTCGCGGCTCGTGGCCGCCCTTTAAAGAAGTTCCCGGTCTTGGTTGGGCTCTTTCGGGCGTTCCGGGGCACATGGATGTCTTGAAGCGTTCGAGCTGGGGCAATATCCTCGCGTATTTCCGCGTGCGACGTAACCTCGCGCGAGCTCACAACGCAGCGTACGATGCCATAAAACAGAACGCGTTTGGAGCTGAGGTAGGCATCGTGCATCAAGTCCTTCTTTTTCATTCGAATGGCAATCCGCTCAATAAGATCACCGCATGGTTTATGAATTGGTTCTGGACGCATTCCTTCTTAATGAAAGTCTATCGGAAATGCGATTCCATCGGCATCAACTATTACCTCCACAAGAAATTCGGTGACACGGCCTCCTATGAGAAGACTGACATGAATTGGGACGTCTACCCGGAAGGCATTGAACAAGCCCTTGTCATGGTCCGCAGGTATGAAAAGCCGGTCTGGATCGCAGAAGCAGGTGTGGCTGATGCTGACGACGACATGCGCGGGGAGTATATCCAGCGCCTTATTGCGAGTACTTGGCAGGCGATTCAAAAGAAAGTCGATGTGCGAGGGTTTATGTATTGGTCGTTGCTCGACAACTACGAACTTGCACATGGCTATTCGAAACGATTCGGACTGATTGCAGTCGATTTTGATACTCAGGAACGTAAAATTCGCCCGAGCGCGTACACGTACAAGGCGATTATTGAAAAGAATGCGCTCGTAGATACAGAAGAATAGCCAGCGTGCCGCGGTGTGTAAAACGCGGATTAGATGCAGCAGGCGCGGTAGAATGAATGCATGGGTACCTGGGTTGCACTCGCAGTAGCCGCGCAGACCCCCGACCCCCATCTGGGAAACCACTCGGTTTCCCACGCCTTCCTCCACGGGGGTCTGCGACACACACACTGCATAACCATCAGTAACTATCAGTTCATCATGACAACGTGACAACTTGGATACTTCTGGCAGTGTGTGCGCAATTTCTTACTGCCGTCACGGTGCTGATAGACAAGCATATCGTCACGAGGCCTGCACCTATCGGAAAACCGATTGTCTATACGTTTTACGTATCGATGCTTTCCGGCTTCGTCATTTTCATCGCACCGTTCGGGTATGTCGGAATGGTCCCGGCGAACGTCCTTGCGCTTGCGCTCCTCAACGCGACAGCGTTCGTCTGTGCGATATATTTTCTCTATTCGGCTCTGCGATACGCGCGAGCAGCGGACGCAGCGCCCGTCGTCGGCGCAGTCTCTGCTATCGCTACGGTGCTTTTCGCAGGCATTTGGATAGACAACGATTTCTCTCTCACGCATCTGCCGGCCATCCTGCTTCTCGTCGCAGGTACCGCAGTCTTATCGCGTTTCCATTTCTCGCATCACGCGCTACGTTCATCGTTGCTTGCTGGGTTCTTCTTCGGCATAGCAGCTTTCACCGCGAAATTGGTCTTTCTCGAAGTCTCATTCATTGATGGCTTCTTTTGGACGCGGTCCATGAATGTGGTTATCGCGCTTGGCCTCCTTGCCGTACCATCAATTCGCGCTCTGATACTGCATGGTGGTCGATCTGCTTCACATGGCACACAAAGTCTCGTCCTAGGTAATAAAATAATAGGCGGTGTCGCCGGCGTCTTGACCGCGCTTGCAATCTCTCTCGGCAGTGTCTCTATCGTCAACGCACTCGGTGGTCTGCAATTTGTCTTCCTGTTCGTCCTTGCGTTGCTATTGGCGCGGCACATGCCGCATATCGGCGATAAAAAGAGCGGGAGTCATGGCGGTTGGCATTCCGCCGTCGGGGTCACTCTCATCTCACTTGGTCTCGCAACTCTGTTTCTCGGCTAATGTATGGTCTGGCGCCCCATGCAGAAACGGTCGGGAATTCTCGCGCAGCTTGTCGTCGGGCTCTGGGTGATAGCCGCGATCGCCGCGGGACTGTATTTCCTCGCACGCCGCGAGACTCCGGAGCGTATCGACTACGGCATGACATTCACGAAATTGCAGGCAGACGAGCTTGGCCTGAATTGGCGCAGCGTCTATGTTGCCGCGCTTGATGATCTGGGCATTCGTAAATTTCGGCTTGCGGCGCACTGGCCAATGATCGAACCAGAGCGCAATAAATTTAATTTCGAGGCACTCGATTTCCAAGTGGATGAAGCAACGAAACGGGACGCAGAAATAATCCTTGCGGTCGGCCGTCGTTTGCCACGCTGGCCGGAATGCCATGTGCCGCGGTGGGTAGGAGAGATGCCATGGGATGAACAGAAGGAAGAGCTGCGCGAGTACATCACGGCGGTAGTCGATCGGTACAAAGACGAATCAGCGGTGGTCATGTGGCAGGTCGAGAACGAGCCGTATCTCGCCCTCTTCGCGTACGAGCATTGTGGGGAGCTCGACGAGGAATTTCTCGCGGAAGAAGTAGCGCTCGTGAAGGCGCTTGATCCGTCGCGCCCGATTCTCGTTACAGATAGCGGCAACCTCGGACTCTGGCACAAGCCCTATCGTCTCGGGGATGCGTTCGGCACTTCGCTCTACATGTATTTCTGGAATCCGGAACTCGGACAATTCAAGACTCGTCTTCCGGCTGTGTTCTATCGCATGAAAGCGAATGTCATGCGCATCTTCGGGGATAAACCGGTCGTCCTCATCGAGCTCTCGGCAGAGCCGTGGCTTACTGATCCCATGGCGGCAACTCCCATCTCGACGCAGCTCACGCGCATGGATGTAGAGAAATTCGACGAGATCATCGAATACGCTTCACGTACGCACTTCGAAGAACAGTATCTCTGGGGCGTCGAATGGTGGTACTGGATGCGTGAGCGCGGTCATCCGGAGTTTTGGGAACGGGCGAGAAGGTTGTATTAGGAAGTGCCGCCGAAATGCTTCTCTCAAACACGGAGTGATGTGACGCATCCGTATCACATCTTTTACTATACGTCTTCCCGAATTTCTATTTGCTGCGCAAGGTTTTCTCGAAGCATTTCGTCGGCACTTCCTGTTCGTGCTAGTATTTTCGCATGAATATCGTATTCGATATCGGCGGAACGAACATGCGCGTTGCGACGGCCGTGGGCGATGTGCTCGGTGAGATCCGGAAGGTTCCGACACCACAAGATTCGCATGAGGGCATCCGCCTTTTAGCCACGCTCGCGAAAGAGCTCGCAGTCTCGGGTATCGAACGTGCAGCAGGAGATATCTCAGGGCGATTTGATTCAGATGGTGCACTGTATGATGCGAAAAACATACGTCTTTGGGAAGGCGTCAGAATTGCGCATGAAGTATCCGTAGCCTTGGGGGTACCCGTGCAAGTAGCGAATGATGCCGTAGTAGTTGGATATGGAGAATTGGTTAATGGAGCAGGCAAAGGATTTTCTGACATCGCGTACATCACCGTTTCTACCGGTGTCGGCGGTGCGTTCATCAAGACGGGAGATATCGCGACAAGTCCGCTACTGTGCGAACTCACATTGAAGATCGGCGATCTTGAACCGCTTATCTCAGGTACGGCGGTGCGGAAAAAATTCGGCATCGCGCCGAAGGACCTCGAATCGCTCGAAGAGCGTAACAAGCTGGCCGATATCCTTGCCGCAGGACTCGAAGAGATTGCCGCCGTCTGGAAGCCGCAGGCATTCGTCATCGGCGGTTCGATGATCGTCGGCATGAATCCTATCCCGCTCGAGCGGGTGCGGGAACGTTTTTCGGCAGTGCCAGTCAAAATGGCTGAGTTGGGCGACAACGGCGGCCTTATCGGTGGCGCGCTTCTTGCCGCTGCATCTATACCGCCTGCGGTCGAATGAGCGCTGCTTGAAGGTCGGCGATTCCTACCGGTTTCGTGAGGTGCAAATCAAAGCCCGCTGCTGCGGCTTTTTTCTTGTCTTCTTCCTGGTCGTAGCCGGTGAGTGCGACAAGGCGCCCATCGAAACCTTGCTGACGCAACATCTGCGCGACCTCGTAGCCGGATATATCAGGTAGACCGATGTCGAGCACGACCGCATCAGGGCCGAATTCGCGCGATTTCTCGACCGCACCCGCGCCGTCGTACGCCAGAGCGACGGTATTGCCGCTGTATTCAAGGAGGGTGCCAAGCCCCTGCGCGGCTGCTTCATTGTCATCTACGACTAAAACTTTCATTTTTCCATCGCGCTGACGAATTGGTACGGGTTCGGCCTGCACGGCAGCGGGTTCCTTGGCCTTTGGGAGGCGGACGATGAACTCACTCCCGCGTCCTTCGCCTTCGCTATGCGCTTCGATCGAGCCTCCGTGCGCTTTCACCAGATTCTCCGCTATCCAAAGCCCGATGCCGAGACCTTTCTTCATCCGGGTATGTTGCTGACGGTCCGCGCCGAGTTCGGAAAAGGGAAGGAAGATATGCGGAAGAAGCTCACGCGGAATGCCGATACCGTCGTCTTGGATACGGAGAGCTGCGTCGTCGCCATTGTTTTCAAGCCGCAGCATGATGCTGCCGCCTTCGTGAGTGTATTTGATGGAATTCATAAGTAAATTTGAAATTACCTGTTCGACCCGCACCGGATCCGCATAGATGGGTACGCTATGCGACGGTTGCGTTACGAGCAGTGTCTGATGGTTTTTCTCAGCAAGCGGGCGCACGCTTTCGACCGCATGCGCGACCCGTTCACGTAGATCGATATGTTCCTTCTCGATGCGGAAATTCTGGCGTGAAATGCGGGAGACATCAAGAAGGTCGTCGAGGAGTCGGACGATAGTGCTTGTGCGGTCTTGCAGCGTTTCGATGATGGGAGAGATTTCTGGATGAGCGCCCCAGCGTAATTTCAGGAGCTCGATGGAACTCACGATGGGTGCAAGCGGATTGCGCAGCTCGTGGGCGAAGATGGCGATGAATTCGGATTTCGCTCGATCATCCGAACGGGCCTGGTCCAGGAGATCGTTGACGCGACGTAATTGCTCGGAAAGCAATTTGATCGCTTTCTTCCGCTCCTCAACGACTGCTGTGAAGAGATAGAAGATGACCGCAAGAGTCGCGAGGAAGAATTCCGTCGAGATGAGCCTTCGACTGATAGTCGCGGAGTCCGTCGCGAGTTCGCCGTGTAAGGCACCGGTAAGTGCGATCATCATCGTGAAAAAGAATGCAAGGAAGGTAAAGCGGTTGCCGAGACGGAGCGAAAACCAGACGAACGGGATAAGATAGAAAAGCACGAGAACGCCGCGCGACCACGTCGTGGCATCGGTCCAGAACGTGAGGTATGAAAGGATGCCGAGGAGTGCGAAGGCGACGATGAGTTCGCCGATTTCTGTCTTCGACCGAGGCAGCATCTTTTTGACAAAAAAACGTATCAGCGTCGCGCCGAGGATGAGATTCCCAACCATGATTCCGGCCCACCAGGTGATCCAGGTAGCACGATTCGGAAAGATCTCGACTCCTGGTACCAGATTGTGGAGATATACGCTAAGTAAACCGACCGTCGGTACGATGGCAGCGACCGCCATCGCGACAAAAAGGAAAGCAAACATATCGCGGACCCGTCGGAAGACCGGGTCGAAACCCAAGAGCCGAAGGATGCCGGCTCCCGCCACTGCATGCAGGGCGTGCCCGATCATGTAGCCTACGAGAGGAATCAGCGGCGAGCCAAGGATGAGCCCATTCATCAGGCTGCCGATTACGACGCCGGGCCACATCCGCACACCTGCAAGCACGAGTGCCGCGAGCGCGATTCCAGCTGCCGGCTGGAAGACTGCAGGAGCCGTAAAGAAGAACCGTCCGACAATGCTGGCGATGACGAACGACGCGGCTATAAACGCCATCGTAGCGACATCACGTCGCGTATACATTGTGAGAAATGTAGCCATGCGCATTCAGTCTGAATTGTCCCAGATTAGCGTGAACAGTTCATGAAGGGAAGGCTTCATAAAGCATTTACTTCCATAGCGCATGATGTAGGTGAGGGTCGTTTTACTCGCTCTTAATACAGATTCAACAATATGTGGCAACAATGGACCAATGCCTTTTTCGGACTTTCCGTCGTCCTGGCGCCGTTCCTCGGGCTTGCTGGGGATGCCTTAGTTTGGACTCTAGCGGTACTCGGAATCTCGATCGCCGCACTCGGTGTATGGGGGGCAGTCGCGCATGAAGGGATGTACCACGAATTCCAAGAACGGATGACGTAACGAATAGCATTTCGACGACGCTGCAAATCCGCAGCGTCGTCTGGGTCGCTGCATTGGCGTTTCGAGGCTCCTCGTAAGACCATAAAAAACCCTTGGATGCCTCTTTGGCCTGCGGCATACTCTCGGCATGCATTCTTTTTTCGACCTATCGGCGGGCGCTAAGATACTGCTTGCCATTTGTGCCGTCGTCGTCCTCGCGGAGGGTCTCTATATCAACTACGTGATGGGCGGCGGCGTGGCCGATGTGTTTTCGAAAGAGACGAGTTGCGAGCGTGTTCTCGCCAAATGGGAAGCGGAAAACCCAGAGCGCGCCGGAGTGCGCGAATTCTATAGCGGCCCCGTCGCGGCGGTGGATTATGTAAATACGCCGCTCACGCAGGCTGCGAATTTCGCTACTGCCATCGATGAGGCGGTCGCTGCGGGTCCGAATTTCGCAGGAAAGTACGCGGTCGCACAGTGGGGATGCGGAACGAATTGCCAAGGGCACGCCGTCGTGAATGTCGAGAGCGGAAAGATTATCGCCTTCGGACCCCAGACGGAGGCAGGGCTGGGTATTTCCGAAGAAAGCGCTGTAATGATCACGAATCCGAAAGAGAATTTTCCGTCTATAGCTGAGATGCAGGAGGCCGATCTTCAGACACTCACCACGCTCGCGAACATCCCACGTGAATACTACGTTTTGGTCGGCGACAGCGACGAGAATGCAGGACTGCAACGGATCTGTACCGAAAACCCTTTTGAGGGGCAGGGCATCTAACAGCCATGTGCAGGTATCCGATAGTCGAGTGGCGCAAGCGCGCGGCGTTTGATACGCTGCTCGCATGCACGCACAAGCTGGGCTCTATTTTCTGCTCGCCCTCATCCTCGCCATAGGATTCCTCGCAGTAACGATCGCGTTGCCGTTTTTCACGCCGCTCGCGCTCGCAGCGGTTTTCGCGGTCATCCTCCAGCCGGTCTATCGTTTTTTCGTGGGACAGATGCCGCGCTATCCCGGGCTTGCGGCATTTAGCACGGTCATTTTCAGCATTCTCGTCATCCTCGGACCAGTATCGTTGGTCGGACTTCAGATTGCACGCGAAGCGACCGAAGTGTATCTCTCGCTTGCTGAAGGTGATGGGCGAGCGATCCTCGGCAGCGTGGTCGAGAACACCGAACAATTCGTCGGCGGTTATATCCCGCAGGCGGCGAATTTCACTGACCGCGTCGCCGCAGATATCTCAACGTACGCCGAGACAGGACTCCAGTGGGTGATAGCGCACGCCGGAGGTGTCTTCTCTGGCATAGTCACGACATTCCTCAGTCTCTTCCTTTTTCTTATTGCGCTTTTCTATCTTTTGAAAGACGGCGCGCATTTCAAGCGAGCGATAATCGAGGCAAGCCCGCTGCGTGATCGGTACGACGAATCACTCTTCGCGCGTCTCGAGCTGGCTATCAATTCAGTCGTGCGCGGGAATCTTTCCATTGCGCTCATCCAAGGCGTACTCTCGGCGCTCGGCTTCACTATTTTCGGTGTGCCGAATAGCATCCTGTGGGGGACAGTCGCGGCACTCGCCGCTCTCATTCCTGCTCTCGGAACCGGTCTCGTCTTTCTGCCGATCGTCGGGTACCTCTTCTTTATTGGCGCGACAGGAAGCGCAATCGGCCTCGCCATATGGGGAATTCTGGCGGTAGGGCTCATCGACAACCTGCTCGGTCCGCGTCTCATCGGCTCCGGCATAAAATTGCATCCGCTCGTCGTCCTGATTTCCGTTCTCGGCGGCATCGCATTTTTCGGCGCGGTCGGCGTTTTTCTCGGCCCGCTCTCAGTCAGTCTTCTTTTCGCACTGATCTCCATCTACACCGATCTGACCGAGAGAGCGCGGGTGTAGCTAAAGCGGCAGTTTTCTCGATGAGACGCTGCACATCATAGCGTTCAAGGCGGCGTAGGAGTTATAAACAACTCTCGTGCACCGATTTGTGCACTACACGCTACATTTCGTACATGGACTTTCTCACCAAGATAAAATGGACACCGCTGAATATTCTTAAAGCTGTAGCGATCGGTTTAGGTGCTCTTATCATACTATTGTTCGTTATTTCGCTGGTGGGCACGACCTTCAGATCGGTGATGCCAACATTGAAAATCGCCGGCATGCCGGCTATGAGTGATGGAGATTACTCGGTGAGTCCCGGTATGGGCGGCGGCTATTATGCCGAAGAAATGGCGTATGATTCCATGTCATCCGAAGGCTACGGAGGCATGGCAACGCTTTCGGCACGCAACGCCGCATCATCGATGCCGTATCCGTTGCCGCCGATGAGCCCGCAAGGAACTACCGGAGAGACCGCCGAAGAATTCGAAGTGACCGAATACAGCGCTTCGATCGAGACGCGCGAGAAAGAGGTGGCGTGCGGGACAATCGCTGATCTGAAATCGCGTACGGATGTAATTTTCGAAAATTCCAACGATTACGAAGAAGGGTGTAATTTCACGTTTAAAGTTCGCCACGCAAGCGTCGCGGAAATACTGACGCTCATCAAGAAACTCGATCCGAAAGATGTGCAGGAGAACACCTACACCATCAAGAATCAGGTAGACGATTTCACGAGTGAGACGGAGATTCTCCAGAAGAAGTTAGTATCTATCGAGGAAACGCTTTCCGGCGCGCTCACTGCCTACGACGAAATCACGCGCCTCGCGACACAAAGCCAGGATGCAGGCGCGCTCGCGCGTATTATCGATAGCAAAATCCAGCTCATCGAGCGGCTTTCGCACGAGCGCATCTCTATCAATGAACAGCTCGATCGCTACGCGCGCATGAAAACGGAGCAGCTCGACCGCCTCGAATACACGTACTTCCATGTGAATGTCTTTGAGTATGCATTCGTCGATGGCGAACAATTGAAGGATTCGTGGAAGGAGAGTATCCGCCAGTTCTTCCTCGACCTCAACAAGATCGCGCAAGACCTTTCGGTGAATCTCATCTTACTCTTCTTCATGGCGGTGCAGTGGATTCTGTATGTCCTGATTCTTGTCGTTATCGCGAAATACGTGTGGAAAGCGGTGCGGTATATCTGGGAGCGCTAAGCAGAAGCCTTCACCCCAGCGTCACCAGAGCAGATGGTAGACATTGGATATTAATATTCAATCGTAATTTGAATATGCTCGATCATATCGGAATCGGCGTGAAGGACCTGGCGGCGAGTAAGGCGTTTTATACTGCGGCACTTGCGCCTGCCGGATACACAATCAAAGCGGAGTATCCTGAGTTTAAAGTCGTCGGAATGGGTGACGGCGAAAAATCCGACTTGTGGTTTTCGCAGGAGGAAACTCCCGGCAAGGCGCATCTCGCCTTTTCGGTGACGACGCGTGCAGCGGTAGACGCGTTTTACGAAGCGGCAATCGCGGCCGGCGGGAAAGACAACGGAAAACCCGGTATTCGCGAGATGTACAGCCCTACGTACTATGCAGCCTTCGTTTTTGACCCTGATGGCAACAATGTGGAGGTGGTTTGCCATGCGGCAGCGTGAATGCGACAGGCGTGATAAGCTCATCCCATGTTAATCGATGACGTAGAAGTACAACTTGCGGGAGGAGACGGCGGCGACGGGACTGTCGGTTTTAACAAGATTCCGCGCAGTCAGGGCCCTACGGGAGGCAACGGCGGTCCCGGCGGCGACCTGTATCTCGAAGGCGTGAACGACCTTTCGGCTCTGCAGCAGTTCCGCTATGCGAAGGAATTCAAGGCGGGTAACGGAAAGCCAGGCACAGCGACGCTCCGCGACGGCCCGCGCGGAGACGACCTCATTTTGAAAGTTCCCGTCGGCACGGTGTTTACGAAAATCGAAACCGGCGAGTCGCACGAGATCACGAAAGAGGGCGAACAATTCCTCGTAGCGCATGGCGGCTATCGTGGCCGCGGGAATTACCATTTCCGCGCATCGACGAATACGTCACCGATGGAATCGGAAGATGGAAAGCCAGGCGAGTCTTTTGCGTTCCGGCTGGAGCTGAAAATGATAGCGGATGTCGGGCTTGTGGGGTTGCCTAATGCCGGTAAATCTTCGCTTTTGAACGCTCTCACCGGTGCGCATTCGAAAATCGGTAACTACGCGTTCACGACGCTCGAGCCGCACCTCGGCGCCTATTACGGTCTCATAATCGCTGATATTCCGGGGCTTATCGAAGGCGCATCTGAAGGAAAGGGTCTCGGCGATAAATTCCTGCGGCACATCGAACGGACGCGCTCGATTTTTCACCTGGTCTCGGCTGAAAGCGAAGATGTCGTAGGTGACTACAAAGTCATCCGAGAGGAGCTGAAGCGCTACAATCCGGCGCTGCTCGAGAAGAACGAGCAACTCATTCTTGCGAAGAGCGACATGCTTGATGCAAAGGAAATCGCAGCGAAACTGAAGCTCCTGAAGAAACTCAATACCAATGTCATCGCGCTCTCGGTTATCGATGACGCATCGCTTGATGGGGTGAAGAAAATCTTGAATTCACTACGCGCCTAAAATAAAGGGACGGCGCGAAGTCCGTCCCTCAAGTTTCGTTCCTATTTCGCATAGCCCACTTGCCGCGGTTGTACCGCTCGACGCGCATGTGATTCGCAGTAGGTTCCATCTGCATCCTTTCCGCAGAAGTGGAACCCCTTGTGGCGTGGATCGCCGATCGGCCAGCGACAGCCGGTTTTCTCCATATCGTACAACGTCTCGTTTTCTTTTACGGGCACTCGTGCCTCAGGCGCTCTATCATTTTGCCGGTGCGACACGAAACAGAACCGATTCCGTTTTCTGGGAAGACCCATTCGACGCGCTTTCGCATTGACCGCGCAACGGCTCTTTCCCAAGAGTTTACCTATTACGGACCCGTCATACAGCGACCACAGTTGCCGCAATCGTTTTTCGAGCCGGTTCGTACGCCAGGAGTTACGGTCTTTCTTGAACGGAAGTTCCATCCTGCGAGCCTTGGTATTGACCGCGTCACCGCTTGTTCCCAAGATTCGGCCTAGCGTCATCGCATCATGCGTCAGCCACAGCTCTCGCAAACGCGCTTCTCGATGTTCCTTTTTCCAAAAACTCATGAGTGCTCCTCATGTATTGCTCTTAGCAGCAGCGCTAAGAGTTCTGCGACGATGATACAGGGCAGACGTCGCAGGCACAACCAGCGTATACTGAAGCTGTGGAAGAATATATCCTAAAGCGCTCAAGGCGTGCACGCTCGATGCGGCTTGTGGTGCAGCCGGGAGGCACGCTTCTCGTGACTGCCCCGGAAAGGATTTCAGCATCTGTCATCGAGCAATTCTTGGCTAAGAATTCCCAGTGGATAAATGAAGCTAAAGTGCGGATGCAAGGTAAGGTGGCGCTTCCTGTGCGTGGTCGGCGGGACTATCTCGCTCACAAGGAGGCAGCGCGCCGATTCATCGTACCTCTCGTCGAAAACTGGTCTCGCGCGTATGGCCTGGAATTTAATCGCATAGCCATAAAAGATACGACGAGCCTTTGGGGCAGCTGCTCTCGACGTGGCAATCTGAATTTCTCATTCAAATTGCTTTTTCTGCCGCGTGACGTCGCGGAATACGTCATCGTGCACGAAGTCTGCCACCTTGCGCAGCCGAATCACGGCGAGCAGTTCTGGCAGCTCGTAGAGAGCCGGTTATCGGCCTATCGAAGGTTACGCACAGAACTCCGAAGATACGTATTGCACTGAAGCGTATGCGGGCTACGATTCAGATATGCTCAAGTATGTCGTTGCGCTCCTCGTCCTTATCGGGGTGCTTGTCGCACTATCGGCCATCATGGGAGGGAAATCTACGGATGCTCCATCGAATACAGCGAACGAGTCCGATGCGCACCGGCGAATAGATCGACCGAGTGCATGGACCTTCGAAGAAGCTGGTGAGATCGATGGCATACCGCAGACACGCGTTGCGGTCGACCTGCACGATCAGTTCGTCCCGTTAGGCGTTTTCGAAGGCAATTGCGGCGATATGCAAGGAAGCGCGTGGAAACTCGTGCCTGGAGCAACAGAGGGGGTAATCTGCTGGTTTGCCGGCGGCGGGACCGAAATCGCCGTTTTCCACGATGGTGATAAGCACATCATAAAGTCTGCTGCACTTGAAGAGGGGACTGCTGAAGTGGCCGGATTCCGCGGCGAGTTCGTGACCATGGTTTCCATTTAAAAAAATTACCGGCCGCACAAGCGGCCGGCTTCGCGTTCAATCCCCTTCGGGATCGACGATTTCATTCAACTTCTTGCCTGACTCCACCGTCGGCACAAGTGTCGGCTGCGGTGCCTGAGTAGCTCCCCAGAAATCACGCGTCGTTGCGTATTCCTGTTCAACTGGCACGGTCTCTTCCGTATCATCAAAATTTGTCAGAAATGTAGACACTGTAGACTCCTTTCCGACGAAGATCTTGTAGTCTCTCCAGCAGGGATCGACCTACGCGTATCGTACGCACGGATGCTGGAATGTCTATGGTGGATAACTAACAACAGGGCCGAATGGCCCCGTTGTTGTTCGCCCGTAATCGAAGCGTTACCGCACGCTGACGCGGATGTTCGAATTCGCGTTGATGTGCGAGCTCACGCTGCTGTACGCCGAACTTCCGCCGGATCGCGAGTAGCGATAACCGTCGAATTTGTCGTGATAATTGTCATTATCATCCCGGTCGTACTTACTGTAGCCGTCGTTGCCGTGCTTTCCATTCTTGCCGTCTTTCCCATCCTTTCCATCTCGATCGTTGTTGTAGTCATGATCGTCGGAATCGGAATGTTTCCAATCCCTATCGTAATCATTGTTGTCTTTCCAATCGTGATCGCTGTCATTCGACTCATTATCGCCGTGCTTCCGATCGTAGTCGTTCCAATCCTTTTTATCGTAATTGGATTGCTGATCATTTCGATTCTCGTTCCAGCAATTGTCGCTGCCCCAATACCCATCATCAGACTTTCCCTCCATGCCATGGTGCCAGGAACCGCTTGAGTTCCAATAGCCGTCATAGCGCTTATGGTCATTGGTATTGTTCTCATTCTCGTGCCAGCATCGGTCCGAGCCCCAGTAGCCGCTAGTGGTCGTACCGGTCATCCCGACGTGCCAATTACCGTTCCTATCCCAATATCCGTCGTTACAACGGTTGTTCGAATCATAGGAATGATTCATCGAATGATTCGTCTGGTAATCATGGTTCCGATCATAATCGGAATCCGCATACGCCGACTGCGCGAGTGCGAGCATCAGGAATGCGAGGAGCCCTACTACGCTTAATGCGAAGGACTTTCGTTGAGTGAGTTGCATAGAATTATGTAGTTCTTATGAGCTGATAAATAACCTCGACTCGTACGCACGGTACGATATATATGTGGCAATGCAGTGAAAGAATGCGCACGTTTACGCTCAGACTCTGCGCTACTATTCACGAACTTAAATGTCGCCGTTTTTGATTCGCTTGCGCATAAGCGCTGCAAGACTATTGAAAAAGTAGAGATTGTGCATGGTAGCGAGCTTCATGCCGCTTAATTCTTTGCCGCGGATGAGGTGCGAAATGTAGGCGCGCGTGTAATTCTTGCAAACCTCACATTTGCAGGCGGGATCGAGCGGTTTGAAATCGGTCATAAAGCGCGGTTTTCGTAAATCGAAACGACCCTTTGAGGTAAAGACGACGCCGCGGCGCGCGTAGTGCGTGGGCGCGATGCAATCAAACGTATCGCCGCCGGATTGCGCAATGATAGGGAAGTCTTCGGGGTGGCCGATGCCTAAGACGTGGCGCGGCTTGTTTTCGGGTAGCGCGTCCGAGACTTCACCAACCACTTTCTTGAGTGTCTTCTTGTCGTAGCCGAATTCGCCGCCGAAGCCGTAGCCATCGAACGGCATATCGCCGAGGATACGGGCGCTTTCTTTACGTAAATCCCGAAACGCACCGCCTTGGACGATGCCGTAGAGCGCCTGCTTTTTTGAGGTCTTTGCATCCAGACACATCTGCGCCCAGCGATGTGTCTTTTCTAACGAGACTTTCATGTAGTTCTCGTCGGCCAAGGGCGATGGGCATTCATCAAAGGCGAACATAATGTCCGCGCCAAGCGCTTCTTGTATTTTTATAGAGACTTTCGGATCGAGATAGTGTTCTTTCCCGTCGATAGGCGAGCGGAAGTGGACACCGTCGGCGGTGATTTTTACCGAAACTGGCTGTGCACCCTCGGCAAGCGTTTTCTCTTGATTGTCTTTCAAGACTTTGCCGATGCCGTGATCTTGGCCGAATCCGAGGCTGTAGACCTGGAATCCGCCACTGTCCGTCATCAGGGGCTTGTCCCAATTCATATAACCGTGAATGCCGCCCGCTTTTTTCACGATTTTCTCGCCTGGCGCGACATGAAGGTGATAGGTATTGCAGATAAGCATCTGCGAACCCGCTTCTTCGACTTCGGCGGTGTCCAGCGTGCGCACCGTCGCGCGGGTGGCAACCGGGATAAAAGCCGGCGTCTCGATCTCGCCGTGCGGCGTCGAGATCATCCCGAGCCGTGCGCGGCTCTTCTTGGACTTCTTGAGTATCTTGAAATTGAACACTGAAGCACTATACCCCATGAGATACCTGTGTCATATTCGTGCAGTACTCGGCAAGTTTTCCGTCGAAGCTATGGCGAAATGCTCGCAATTCTATCTCACGGGGTATACACGACTTGCCTTCATCATCCATCTGGGTCAGAATTTACCGTATGCATAGGCGGGCATCCGGGGCACTGCGCATGAGTCTGTTGTTAGCGCTTTTATTCGTTACGTCTGCGCATGCGCAGGTCGGATTGAATGTCGATATACGATCAATGGTAGAACAAGAATTCGGCACAGATGCTCCGGTCATGCTCGAAATCGCACGGTGCGAATCCAAATTCCGTCAGTACACTGATGCCGGCAATCCGCTCTACGGCGGCTATCAGGGTCGCATGGTCGGCATCTTTCAAGTGTATTCCGACATCCATGCTTCGGGTGCTCGCGCGATGGGAATGGATATCGAGACCGCAGAAGGGAATATAGCGTATGCGCGACATCTCTATAATCGCGAAGGCACGGTGCCGTGGAATTCGTCTTCATCGTGTTGGCGCAATAGCGTGGTGGCGGCATCGACAGCGTCGAACGCATCAACACCGACGGAAAGCGGCGCGCTCACGATGGATATGTCACTCGGTACCATTCATCCGCAAGTGCGCACACTGCAGCAGCTTTTGAACTCAGGTGGTTTTCGCATCACGGAAGACGGCCCCGGCTCGCCAGGTAATGAAACGACAACGTATGGCGCACTCACGCGCGCCGCCGTGCAGAAATTCCAGTGCGCTCAAAATATCATCTGCAGCGGCGACGGTTGGTCTACCGGCTATGGTGTCTTCGGCCCGCGCACGCGGGCGGCGCTTCTTGCGCAGGCCGGCACGAAAGCCACCCCTGCCGAATCGGCTCAATCACCGGTGAATGAGTTGATTAGGACGCCACAGACTGAGCCACAAAATACCCCTGCTTCCGAGCCTCAAACGACTCCTCCGGCAGCAGACGACGCGGCAATCGCTGCACTCCAGGCACAGATCGCCGAATTACAAAAACAGCTCGAAACCTTGCTCGCCGCTCGCGCGCAGTAATTGAGGACTTTTATTGCGCGAATCACGGGGTATACTCTTGGAAGTTCATAGTGTTTTCATACAAAGGAGCCTCACATGAGGATAGTCCTCGCACTGCTAATGCTGTGCATGGCTCCAGTCGTGCAGGCAAAAAAAATCGTATCTTACGCACAGAACGGCGTGACTCATCTAAGCCTCGGTAGAGAGGGCGGGAAATCCCGCCTGATGAAATGGGGTAAGGGACTCGGCACCGGTGCCCATATCCGTTGGATGGCACTTCGTACCGCGGAAAAAGATGTGCGCCGGACGAACTGCCGGGATCTCGAGCCGCTCTCCAAAGCCATCGAATATTCCGGCCTCACGGAAAGCGTCGTAAAGCACGAGATAGAACAAGCGATGGCACAGTGGTCAACAATCGCCAATGTGACATTCGAATTCGTTGAAGATCGTGCACGTGCCGATATTGTCATTGCGGCCATGGGCAGTCCGCTCGCGCATGCATTCACTGATGTTCAGGTGGTCGCGGCGCCGCAGAGTGATACGGATGAGATACACAAAAGCGTGATTTGTCTCAATCCGATGAAGCGGTGGCCCATTGCCGGAAGTGATGGCGTCTACTCTTGGCGACGTGCGATCGCACATGAGATAGGGCATGCGCTCGGTTTTGATCATCCAGCAGATCCGAAGCAGATCGGCGTCATGAACTATAAGACGTTTGAGGACGTCGGCGCGAACGCGTTCGAGATCGCCGCGATACTTCGTGTCTACGGCCCATTCAGAAAAAGTACCCCGTCCAACTAGTTTGGACGGGGGATTCTGTTTAAGTGTCTTCCGTTGACAGAAGCCTCAAAAAAGGGTAGTACATAGGCATGAAAACATTCTTTTCCCTCGCGCTCGCCTTCGCGGTATTTGCCCCTTTTTCGTCCGTCCAGGCTTACGGCTACGGTGGTTGTAACGACTTCTTCTTTGGCTGCGGTACCGGCTACGGTGCACCTCGAGAAGAGCTCATTGTCTATGCATGGGGCCCTGGTACGACGTCTCAGTCTCCCTACAATTCCTACCAACAGCCGCAGTACAACTATCAACCGTACCAGCAGTACTACCAGCCGGCCTATCAGCCGATGAATCAGTATCAAGCGAATTACTACCAGCCGGTGAACCAGTACTCGTACAATCAGCCGAGCTACTACCAGCCGGTGAATCAGTACTCGTACAATCAGCCGCAGTACTATCCTCAGAACTCGTATAGCTATCCGCAATACGATTCCTACAGCTACTATCAGCCTGAGCCGTACTTCGGTTACTCGCCGCAGCCGATGGGAACGACTGATTTCTTCGGAAATCAGCTGTGCGATTGGGGCACCGGCTATCAAGGCTATCGCTGCGACTACGACCCGCATCAGTGGATTCTCGACCCCTACACCGGGCAGTACTACTAAAAGAAACAGCCGTCGCTTTCGCGACGGCTTGTCTTCACCACGGCAGCAATCTGCCGTAAAAGCGGTTCCAGAACGTGGGCCGTGTCGGCCTTCTCTCAATCAGGGTGGGCGTGGTCTGAATCGCTAAAGTATGCGATCTTCGATCTGCTTCGGCGATTGCGTCGGTGAGTACTCGATGCAGCGCGCGAGCGGTTTCAAGCCTAAGCTCAAAAAAGAACGCAAGATATCCGCCGCCGAATGCTTTGGCGGTAAGACGCATGATAGTTCCGTCATCGGCGTTAGCTTTTCGGGTCAGTTGGACGTCAATATGGGTTGGGTCGGCATTCTCTTGCACAAAGGCAGAGACACGCTTCCTTCCATTCACTGGTACCGTAAACTCGACTGGTGGAGCAGGGAATCTCGAGGGTATGGCATTCATCGCATCCTCCTCAATTCTTGGCCTCAATTCCTCGGATACACTAGCACTGGCCGCAAACCTGTCAAAGGCTGAAGCAGAGATAGCTGTTTAGACAACGAAAGGCACAAAAAGCAATAGTTCATGCAAAGGTATCGCTACGCCGCTTGAAGCACCGCATCCACACTGCGTACGATTCGATCGAGTTGCGGGACATCGAAAATACTCGTCTCAACTTCCTCTCCGTTGATATGGCGCGCGATCTTCGATGCGCCGTAGATCGAGGTGAGGATGCCGACGCCATTACAGCCGAGATTGTAGAGGAGCGTCGAATTCTTCGGTTCTGGGCCGACGAGACGCACGCCGTTCTTCGTGTACCCCATGAGGCCGTGCCAGGTGAAAAGATACTCGATTTTCTTGTTCGGGGAAGTGTCGTACACGGTGCGAACGAACTGATCGATTTCTTCGGCTCGCTCTTCCGGGTACTCATCCTCGCGTGAATAGATGGTCGTATCTTCGATCGAGACATCGGGTCCGCCGATGCAGATGAGATTGTGTTCGGCGCCTTTCTCATACTCATACAATCTACGCGTCAGATAGAAATAGGAGTTATCGGCCGCAGTGCTCGGATCGGTGAAATAGCTGATGGCCGTCGCTTTCTTATTGAAGGCCTCCAAGTAGCCGGACATGAATCCCATCTTGCCGGAGACCAGATGGTGGTACTTGGTATCGATAGCGAGGCCGCCTTCGTTGATGATACGCAGGTGTTCGAATCCGTTGGTACAGAGGACGACGCGGCGGGCGTAGAGCGTATGCTTTTCCGCATCTAAGAGCGCGAGCCTCGGCTGCAGTACGATCTTGTGAATCGGCGTGTGCTCGAAGAGAGCGAAGCGGTTCGGATACGTCTTTTGCATGAAGCGGACAAGCATTTCACACAAGAGGGCGCTGTTCACGCAGCCTTTCTTGTACGACGTCGCAGCCAGGAAATCAGTGGAATCGGTCTCCAGGATTTCGCGGATAGTTTCGGCTGGGACGATCTCGTATTGACCTGCGTATTCGTCCGGAATCGGATGCGTTTCCGCGCACGTCGAAGAAATTCGGAGTCGCTCGGGCTCCAGGCCGCCCTGAATTCGAAGATGGTTATTCTTCAAGCGCACGAGAACCTGTTCGATCGATGTGTAGCCCGAATGTCCGATGAAACGGAAAAAGGGGATGTCGAGCTTTGCGGTCGTATAGATTCGCTCGAGAAGCTCCCACGCGCCTTCGACATCCCGCTGCCCCTTGATTGCCAGGTCTAATCCGAATTCATCCACCAGGCTTGCCAAACCGCGTTCGAAATGGGCGACGACCTGTCCTGCATTGTGGCCCGTCGCACCATGCGCGACGAGATACCGATCCAAGAGGACGACTGTTTTATCAGTTTCCTCCAGAAGCATGAATGCCGTTGCTACGCCGGCGATTCCGGCACCGACGATCGCCACGTCAGTCGTGATGTCCTGCGTCATGCGCGGATTCGGGCGTGTCTTGTCGAGCTGATGCAGCCACGGGGAATTATTCTTTCGCATCAGGATTATTATATACGATTGCTGCCCCTCTCTGGGGTGTAGTTCTACAATCGGCGCGAGCTCATGAAGGCGAGCCCTCGCACGCGAAGCGCTTTCTGGATGATGCCGATCGCTTTCGGTCCCATGCCATGAAGGGCTAGAAGTTCCTTTTTCGAATAGCGCGTGAAGCCGCGCAATTTGGTAATGCCGAGCTTAGATATGGCACGCGTAGCCGGTGCGCCGATAGACGGAATATCGGTCACCGTCTTTTTCGGCTTTTTGACGACAGCGGTTACGTTATCCATTGTAGGCTTTCTCGAGCGCCCCTATGTCGATTTTTCCCATTCCCATCATGGCTTGCAGTGCACGATCTGCCTTCTCTTTGTCGGGATCGGTCAGCATCTGGCCGAGGCGCGATGGGACAATCTGCCATGAGATGCCGAATTTGTCTTTGAGCCATCCGCACTGGCTCGGAGAGCCGCCATCGGCAGTCAGCGCGTCCCAATAGTAATCTGTCTCGATCTGGTCGGCTGTCTCGACGCTGAAGGACAGTGCTTCATTGAATGAGAATTCATGCGGTGCCGCTGAATCCATCGCGGCAAACCACTGTCCTTCGAGTTGTACTTCGCCGAACATCACGCTGCCCGCTTTCTCGGGTGTCACGCCGTCAGGGTATTTCGCCACCGTACCCATCTTCGAATCCTTGAAGATGTTCGCATAGAAGGTGAGTGCCTCTTCGGCCCTCCCCGCCTTTTCTTTGGTGAAAAGCAGCGACGGGATGATGTTCGGCCGTGGTTCGCCCGCAGGGTTCGTGAGGATGAGCTGCCAATTCACGCCGAAACGGTCTTCAATCCAGCCGTATATCTTCGAGAACGGATACTCCTGCAGCGGCATACGAACCGTGCCGCCTTCGGAGAGCTTCGTCCACATGGCGTGCAATTGTGCCGCGGCAGCAGGATCTCGTGACGAATCGAAATTCACGAAGAACGATATCGAAGGATTGAGCTTGAACAGCGGGCCGCCGTCGAGCGCTTGGAACTGCATGCCATCGAGCGTGAAGAGCGCGGTGATGATCTTACCCTCCATTCCGGCCAAAGGGCCTTCGGTATAACCGGAAGGGTATCGCTGGATATGATCGATACGCGAATTCGGGAAAATCGAAATGTAGAAGTTTAATGCCTCTTCGCAATTCGCTTCAAACCAAAGGCAGGGTTGTATCTTCAGCATGAGATGCTGTGAGTTGCTATAGCGGCATTGTAACAGCACCGCGGAAGATATCGTGAAGCCTAATCGCGGGGAGCGTCGACGATGATATCGGCGAGGTAATCTGCAAGATCGTCAGCGCCAGGAAAAACTCCGAGAATCGCGAGTCCCCATCCGGCAAGGATGATGGTGAGTGCGGTCCCGAGAACCACGCCTGCTCCGCGCAAGAGGCCGCTCATGAGAAGCTGCCACCAGGTGGTTTCCGTATTGCGCTCGATAGCGGCAAGACGCGTCTCGAGACGGTCGAATTGCTTATTCAAATCGTCTTCCATTCTTCTAGTATAGCAATTGCCGCAAAAAAATAGCCGCGGACACCTAGGTGCCCGCGGTTGTCATGTCTTTTCGCCGTACATAGGGAAGTCAATGTACTCGACAAGCAAGTACAGATTCCTTCCGTCGTGTTTAACCGGCACTGCCAATTGTTCGCCTTCGCGTTCGACGTCCCACTTTTCAAATCGGGTCATCGAAAGCTTGGTACCTGCAGGTAGCAACACGCCGCACCACGCCAGACGGTTTCCTTTTTGAGCGCACAAAAGCAGCGAGTGCTTGATTATGTGCGAAATGCGAGGCATCAGGTGCTCGAGATGTGGCTGCACCAACATGCATTGGGTTTTGTGCAGGATGCATACACCTGTGTCCAACAGAATGTCTTGCAACTTCGGGCTGGAGTCCGAGCCTGTTATATCGCAGATATACGTACCAAGCCCGAGATAGGTGCCATTGTTCGCGGTTACCGCGACGCGAGCACCGAGTTCGATATCAATCATTTGTTCCTTCTCCTCTGTATAGAATATACAAGATAATATCGCAATGTCAAATTCGCAAGCGCCTGAAATATGCCATACTTAAGCATGCCTGAAGAAAATCCTCGGAAGCGCTCGATTATCCCGACTATCATTACTATTCTCGTTGTCGCCGGCTTAGCAGCGGGCGGTTATTACGCTTGGATGTATTTGCTGCAACCAGCACCGGAACCAGAGCCGGCGCCTTCGGTACCGCAAGAGCCGATTGTTAGCGATCTTTCATATGCTTCTTCGACGATGGGCTTTTCGCTCACGTATCCAGCTGAATTCATTTTGGATGCGCAATTTGCCTACACTGGCGTTTCGGCAGAAAAGCCGATTTACGGTGTCAAATTCGGCGTCCCTACTGCGCTCACGCAGGGAACTAATCTTTCGAGTGAAAGTGGCGTATCGGTAGAGGTGTTGCCGCGTGCGAATAACTGCACCGGCGATATATATCTCTTGGCGAATGTAAGGGCGCAAGCTATGACAGAAGGCGCCGTAACGTATTCAGTCGCGTCGGCATCGACGACGGAAAACGGCACGACGATCGAAGAAACCGTCTATGCGTTTCCATCGAGCTCGCCCTGCATCGCCGTGCGTTACTTCCTCGAATCGAGCGCAGTCGATGCCACCGCCACTGGTACGCGAGCCTTTGACCGCGCCTCGGTCATCGCTGCGTTCGATGAGATTCGACGCTCCATCGTACGAACGCCAGAAAGTGGCTCTGTTGAGCTGGAATAAAGGCTTGCCAAGAGGCAATAAGTAGGGTATAGTGTTCTCAGTGTTTTTGTTAGTAAGCGTACCGCGTAGAACCCTCATCAAAAGGAACGCGAAAATGCTTACACTTCAGTACGGACTTCACACTGACACCACGGTGTATCTGCAGAAGAAGGGCTTCCGCGTCATCGTCCCGGACTCGCCGATCGAATCGGCAGAGGACTTAAGGGCGTACGCGCTGTACTTCCAGCCCGATCTCATCATCCTCGATCTCTGCAAAGGTTCGTGGGTGATAGAAGAGGCGAGCGGTCTGCGTAAATTGCTCGACGGTACGAGTATCATCGGCATCTATGGCGGACCGTCGGTCTTCACTGGCGACGAGCATGACCGGTGGTGCGATACTCAACGTGAGTTGCTGAAGGCCGGTATCACGGTGGTCCTGCGGGGCCCGGTAGATACCGATCTCATCGTGGAGCAGGCGTACACGCTCCATCGGGCCTCGAAGCGCATCTCGTCGTCGGCGAAGAAGTTTGCCGTCGGTACGAGCGTTCTGGAGTTTGATTTCGATACGCTCATCGCCAAAAGCGGCGGAGAGCGCATCGATCTCAAGCCGCAGAGTGCCGCACTTCTCGGGATGCTCCTCGAAAATGCGGGACGGGTGCGGACGAAGGACAATCTGATGCAGGGCATGTACTTTGACCGTCCGGTCGATGGATGGCCCGAGCCGAAGATAGTCGACGTTCTCGTATGCCAGCTGCGAGCATGCTTGAAAGCCGCGGATCCCGCGTTACCTGCTCTGATTGAGACGGTCTGGGGTCGAGGATATCTGGTCGCAAAGCCAGTTGAAGAAAAAACAAACGTGTTCCGTCCGGCTTTCGGCCAGAAAGTCGCGTAGTTCGTAACACTGAGGCCGTCGGAGCAATCCGTCGGCCTCTTCTTTTTTGACTATTCCCGCGCGTACACGTGGTACATCCGGCTACCGAAATCCTCGGTGAGGAGGAATGAATTTTCGTCGTACTGCATAACGTGCACCGGTCGACCCACTCGCTCGCCGTCTTTGATGAATCCGGTGAGGAAGACCTCCTGCGTGCCATCAAGCCCGACGCGCAGTACTTGGTACCCCTTGCCGATTCGTGGCTCCCAAGACCCTTGCTGGGCCACAAAGAGGTATCCCTGAAGTACGGGGTGAGCATTCACGAAGTAGGTGACACCTAAGGGGCCGGTGTGTGCATCGAAGGTGACGAATGACTTTCCCGCTGTATCGCAGCCCATCGGGAGCGGCTGTACGCGCTCAGAGGTCTCGGATTTCTTTACGCCGTTAAGCTCGAAACAATACGGCCAGCCGTAATGCTTTCCTTCTTCAATTTTGTACATGACGTCGTTCGGCGCTTCATCACCGAGGTGATCCACGCCATTCTCAGTCGCGTACAGTGCGCCTTCTGCCCACGCCATGCCTACCGCATTCTTCACACCATCAGCGTAGACTCGGCTTTCAGTGCCATCCGGATTCATTGCAAGAATCATCGCGCGCTTTTCGCCCTCCTCTTGGATACACAGATTGCAACCGCTACCGACCGACACGTAGAGCGTATCTTCGACGAAAAGGATCGTGCGAGACACGTGCCAGACTACACCGTCGGCATTCAAGCTTTGCGAGTTCGGGAAGGCGGCGATAATTTCCGGCTTAACCGATGGCTCATTGTCGCCCGCCTTGTACGGGTAGCGAATTAGATGTTCCGTGAGTGCGATATACAGCCAAGTCTGACCCTCTTTGTCCGTATAAAACGCAATACTATTCGCTCCGCGAAGGTTTTCGAGGTACGTTTCGCGCGATTCGAAACGGTGTGTTGCCGAATTGAAATCGTCTAAAATCGCTACGACACCTTGCCGCGAGAGATTGTAGTCGTCCATGTCCACGACGAACACGCGATTATCCGGGCTCATCGCCATGAAGCGCGCCGTGCCAAAACCATCGGCGGCAACCGTGATATCAAAATCATCCGCAAGCTGCAAGGTTGTCGAAGAGCCGTTCTCAAGCTGCACCGTTCGTTCGACCAGCTCGAATTCCGCGTCGGGAACATGTGCCGAATCGACCATCGGCACGGAGGGCGCAGTATGCTCCGGCGTATAAAGAAACACCCCCGCGATAATCGCAGCCACTACGAACAGTACTGTAGCGAGGCGGATCATGCGGCTATATGGTACCTATCGTGCGATCCATCCAAGCGCGCATCTTCTCGATGCGGGCATGCAGCTTCGGCCAGCGTCGTGTGTGCGTTTCGAGCCAGTCACGGGTTCGTGGCGAGTAGATCGAGAATAACAGTAACCCAACACCGATAAGAATCCAGCCGGGGATAAATGGCAACACAAGACTCGCCACTCCCGCAAGAAGGAAGAGGATGCTAAAAAAGAGGATCAACAGACCTTTTGTTCGCTTTTTCAATGCCTCATCCTAGACGATTTGCGCACTATTGGAAAGGAATGTCGTTTGCCAGGAATGGTATACCCCGTGAGATAAAATTCGGTTCATAGCGAAGAGGGGACTTTGCGAGAAGTCCTTTTATTCCGTGCACACAAGGATACTTGGTATCTCATGGGGTATACTGGTGACATGGAAGCATTTTTGCAGCAAGTGCTGGGTTTCTTATTGAAACTCCTCACCTTATTCGTCTCGTTCTTTATCAGCATCCTCAACCTGATTCTTGATTTCGCGAGGACACTGGTAGGAAGCGCGTCGTAGCCTAGGAGTGACGAGTGAGACGAGCAGCAATCCAATAAAGAAGGACAGCATTGAGTGCGATAGGCAAGAGCGCGAGTGCGTAGACCGCTGTGCCGTCAAGGCTGAAATACTCGAAATAGGCGAGGCCAAGGGTCCACGGCATGCCGAGAATCAGCGTGATAAAACTTTCCCCGAAAAGTCCTTGTGTACCGATAAGATAGGCTGCGAGTGCTAGATACAGGCCCGCAATGATGATTCCGGCTTTTGAGTACATGGAATCAGTATACCGCATTCTGGTATACCCCGTGAGATAGGAATGTGTATTATTTGTAGCACGCGTGGAAACAGATTATCTCATGGGGTATACTAGTCGGGTATATGAGGATATTCGTCGCATTAATCGCGCTCGCCGCCCTAGCAGGGGGTGTATGGTACGTGGCAGGTATTCGCGATGATTCCAACGCTCAGGCTGCTGCAGCGGCTTCTGCCGTTGATCTTTTTAGCGAGACATCGGTTCCGCCTCAGAATGCGGATGCGACGACGGCAAGTCCCGCGTCTATTACAACTAATTCAACCGAACAAATTATGCAAGCGACACTTCATACGAATCAAGGCGATATCACGATCGAATTTTATGCAGACGCGCCGAATACCGTAGCGAATTTCACAAAGCTGGCGGGCGAAGGGTTTTATAACGGCACGAAATTCCACCGCGTCATCAAAGGATTCATGATTCAGGGCGGCGATCCGCTTTCCAAAGACGATTCCATGGCAGCAAGATGGGGAACCGGCGGTCCTGATTATAAATTCGCTGACGAGATCCACGCGAATAACAAGAATGATATCGGCACGATTTCGATGGCCAACAGCGGTCCGAACACCAATGGCAGCCAATTCTTCATCAATGTCGCGCCTAATAATTTCCTCGACCCGAAGCACACAGTATTCGGGAAGGTGATCGCGGGAATGGATGTAGTTACCGCTATCGAAGGCACTCCGACTGGAGCAAATGACCGCCCCTCGACGCCGATGGTGATTGAGAGCGTTACGTTGAAGTAAGGTGAGAAAGTAATTACGCGTGCACAAACTCAAAAATAAGGCCGCCTCTGTAAGGCGGCCTTATCGCATCATTCACACGACCAGGATCTTGGAGGAGTAAGCGGCGCGAGTTTTTCTTCCGATTTTCAGCATCTTGTCCATGTAGCGACCGTCAGCAGAAAGGCGACAGAACACGACATCGCCCACGGCACATGCAGCTGCAGAAGTACCGTACGCTTCAAATGCGCATTCATGATCAAGCAACCACACGCCGACGGCTGTGTCTGTTATGCGATCGATGACTTGTGCCACCACTACCGCTCCAGCTGAAATGGACATCACGACCTCCTCTTTGCTTTTCCTGCAGGGAGCATACCGCTGGCCCAAGTAGTGTCAACTATTCTTCGACGTATCGCGGGGCATTCGGATCGTTCGGATACCACGTCGCGATTGTCATGGTCGTCGAGCTTTGCGAGGTCACCAATTCCTGGAAACGCAGGACATCTGCATAGCCTTCTGGTGTGCGGAAGTGATACGGATAGACATGAGCCGGCTTGAATGCCAAGACCGCATCAACCGCTTCCTCGACGCCCATCGTGTAGGGGAGATTCATCGGTAGGAACGCGATATTGATATCCGTGAGGGCGCGCATCTCGGGTGTCGCCGCAGTGTCTCCTGCGATATACACCCGGAACTCGCCTTTTTGCAGGATATAGCCGTTGCCACGTCCCTTAGTATGGCGGTCCGCGTTGTCAGCTTCTGGCAGATTGTACGCCGGTGTTGCGGTGATCGTGATGCCGTTGAGCTCGTGGGTATCGCCATTGTGTATGACATACGCCCGTGATTTCATTTCTTCGGGAAGCAGGTCCACGACGGCTTGAGGCGCAATGATCGTAGAATCGCCACCGATTGATTCCAGTGTCGATGTCGAAAGGTGATCACCGTGGATATCCGTAAGGAGAATCGCCGTCGGCGCTGGGCGGCCCGCGAAATTCTCAGCGCCGACCGGGTCATTATAGAAATACGTGTTGCCCCAACGCAGAACAAACGACGCGTGCTCGATAGGGAACACTTCGACCATTCCATCATCGGTTTCGTTCATATCGCCTTGTTTCTCGTTATAAATGTAGCTATTAAACGCATAAAAACCGCCGACGAGGACTACGATGAGCCCCAGAATCCAAAAAATAGATTTCATGGCGCAAGTATACGGTACGAGCCGCAAATGAAAAGTCGATTAATCTGCATGCAAAAAACGCCGGCAACGCCGGCTGAGCAATAAACGCGACTATCGGCGCTTGCTGCTTTTTTTGCCTTTCCTCGCTGCACGAGCCGCGAGCATCGTAGCCTTTACTGCAAGACGCTTCTTGGTCTTGCGCGACTTCGACTTCTTGGGCTGGATAGGCGAAATTCTTTTCTGTCCCATGCCGGCTAGTGTATCACGCGATCGCGCACGTGTGCACTTTGTGCACAGGCAGCCCTTCGGCCGAATGTGTTTGTCGAAATATTCTTTTCCATAATCATAGGTGAGCTCCTCGCCGGCTTGTATGTTTTTAGTCGCAAGGATAAAGACGCGGCCGCTCGGACCATCGGCCTCGCAATTAGGCGCGCACGAATGATTGATGTACCGCGCGATATTCTCCGGCACGTTGCCGTTTATCATCTGCAGCTTGCTTATCCAGAAGAGATATTTGCCTTCGTCTCGTGTCATCTCCTCCAGGCTCGCGGCTCTTCCGACATACTCAACGATACACGCTCCCTTCGGGATGCGCACCTGGGCAAAAAGGCCTTTTCCAGTTGCCGACGAACGGACGCGCAGTTCGAATCGACCCGGAATATATTTCGATTTGCGTGCCATGAGGGAGGAGTATATCGTGAGAACTCAGGTTAGTGGAGCGATAGCGCTCAAGCTCGGCTTAGAACCATATGACCATCAGAAGCGTCGCAATCGAATTCTGGCATTTCACTCTCGCAAACGCCAAAGCGAGCGCGTTCGGCGCATTTCTCCTCGCGACCTTCTTGGTGACGGAATTCGTGACCGTGCCCTACATCAGTCGGTACGACGCCATATTCCTCGCTGCCGTCGCGTATCAGGCATGCGCGCTTCTGTTCCGATTCGAGAAACCGCGGGAGTTCCTCGTCATCCTCGTTTTCCACGTCCTTGCGACAGGGATGGAGCTCTTCAAGACGCATCCTGCAATCGGCTCGTGGTCGTACCCGAGCGTGAGCAGCGCCATTTTCGTGCTGGGTACCGTCCCGCTTTTCTCGGGATTCCTGTATTCGGCGGTGGGGAGCTATATCTCGCGTTCGTTTACATTCCTTGATTTGACGTACGAACGATTTCCGAGGTACATACATCTGTGGATTCTTGCGGGACTCATCTATATCAATTTCTTCTCGCATCATTACTTTTTCGATATCCGCTACGCGCTCTTTGCGTACGTATTCGTCATCTTCTGGAAAACCAGCGTGAGATTCCGTGTATATCAAAAGCATCGCACGATGCCGTTCCTCCTTACGGTCGTGCTCACGTCTTTCTTCTTGTGGATTGCAGAAAATATTGGCACGTTTACGCGCATCTGGCTGTATCCGAGCCAGATCACCGACTGGCATCTGGTCTCGTTCGACAAAATGGGCTCGTGGTTTCTGCTGCTTGTCCTCAGCTTCGCGTTGGTGAGCATCATCTACCGCGAACGTCTTCAGCACTCGTAATTGGTCGCGAAGAATACCAGGCGGCATGTTCGACAGACCATCTGCAGCGCGACTGGCGCGAAGCCTAGGAGATTTTCTAGCAAGAAAATCTCCGCGGTCTGGAGGATATGCCGCCTGGTATTCTTCCCATCCACCTCAATATGAGACCGCATAGCAAAAGAGCGCCCTTGCGGGCGCTCTTTTGAGTCGGTAGACGCGTTCTTACGCGCGGCTGACCTTGACCGCGTTCGGGCCCTTAGGGCTTTCTGCGATCTCAAAGACGAGAGCGTCGCCTTCGCGAAGTTCGTCAAAGCTTACGCCGACGAGCTCGTTCGAGTGGAAGAAGACATTCTTCTCCTGACCTTCGACTTTGATGAAGCCGAAGCCCTTATCGGTGAGCTTTTCGATTGTTCCTTTCTGCATACTGCGAGAGTGGATTAGATAATTATCAAGTGCAGTGTGCTGGAGTTGTAGGTCGATCCCTGCTTCTCTGGATCAGCCCTGAAAATGATGTCGTAAGGATAGCAAAACCGTCTTCATCTGTCAATGCATATCTTAGAGCGTATCCCTTGGCGACGTAATCACCGGAGTGCGGAGATTTTCTCGCTAGAAAATCTCCTAGGCTTCGCGCCGACGCGCTGCAGGCGGTCTATCAGATACGTCGCCAAGGGATACGCATGTACAACGCAAAAACCGCTAGTCGGAACCAGCGGTAACGCGCGTCAGTCATCGATGTCCACATCTCCGATGTTCTGCAAGAAGGAGAGGAAGCGTGCCCCCGAAGAAGCACTAGCTCCACTTTGGGGCTACATGGGGCTGCTCACCAACCCATTACTGAAGAGTATATCACGGTTCGATGATGCGGAGATTCGGATTTTGTGTTCGAATTTTCTCCTACGAAGTGCTGACAACAGAAAACCCCCGCCAAAGGCGAGGGCTGTTCTGTGTCGGGCATCTGACTACATCTTCTTGTTCATGTCCGATGCTGTTTTCTCACGCTCTTCGCGTGCCTTCTTCTCTTGTTCAGTTTCCATATGATCGTTTCTGTTAGGGTGAATAATCTCTCTTCGACCCGTGAGTAAAGAATAGCGTACGACGATGAGAGGATAATGAACGTATCTTTCAATGCAATGCACTCATACTGGTTTTTTGTCGATGCATGAAATAACTCCCCCGGACCGAAGTCCGGAGGAGTATTGAAAGCAGCCTTGTTAGGCGACTTGAAGGAGCGGGTGTCACTCCTGTTTGAACACGTTATCGACTGCTTGATTGCAGTGCGCACTTGCTTTCGCCGGAACGATACGTGCCGTTCTTGAGCATGTTCCTTCCTTGCGTCTCGAGAGCAAGCCTTTTATGAGCGATGGCTCTGGCGTAGGAGTCTGCTCTTCAGACATGAGCGTATTGTACCTTGGTTCCGATAACGTCCGTACTGTGCTCGTTACTACCCTTACGACACAGAAGCTTTGAGCTTGGATAGAAGGTGGAAGCGGTGGACGAAATCTTCTAATTAACGAACCTTTGACCACGTATCGCCCTTATCCATGCTTTTATATATGTTGTTCGATTCTGTGAGAGCATAGATGCGAGGTTCTGTAGGGCTAAACGCCACGTACATCACAGTCTCACCACCGAATGTCTCACCGAGTTTCTGCCACGTTGTACCGCCATCAGTGCTTCTGCCCAATCCACCCAGCTTGAGCGAATACGCAAGCGCATATTCTCCCGACTGGTGAAATGCAATGAGACTGACCGCACCGCCATCGAGGTGCGGCGACAAGCTTTTCCACGTATCCGCCTTATCGTCGCTTACGAGCACGCCGTTTTGAGTTGTCGCGTAGACAACCGATTCTCGCTTCGGGTCACTGGTGAGAGAAATCGGTCGAACGTTGTCGTTTGCGCCCTGCCACGTACGGCCTCCATCAGTGCTTCTCTGGAGGGAACCGTAATAGCCGTATACAAGGTCAGGATTTACGGTACTCACCGTCATCGAGTGGAAATCCACCGGCCCGCCAATCCCGTCGGAAATTTTCTGCCATGTCATACCGCCATCGGTTGATTTCTGGAAGCCAAGATTTCCTCCGCGTACGGGATGACCGCTGCCGAAGTAGGTCGATGAATCTGTCGGATGCGAAGAGAATCCCATGAGGTCGTCCTGTACACCACCGATGCGTGCAAGTTCAGATTCGTTCTCAAGCAGAAGCAGTCCGTGGTGCGTCGCTATGAGGAGGCGGTTGGGATTTGCAACATCAACAGCGAGTCCGTGCACGTGTTGCAGTTCTGGCTCTCCAGAAGTCGGTCCCGCTTTAGTCTCGGAACGAGTGACTGCAAGCGCGCCAACGATGAGCAACGCGGCTACAACAATACTTCCAACAATTCCATATATGGAATTCATACGGCTAATTTTCACTCTCCGCGCCGTACCAAGACTGTAACCAGCCCCGCATTGTCGTTATCTCACGTGTCTGGGCAGTGATGATGTCGTTCGCCATCTGCTTGATTTCATCGTGCTTTGCGAGTCGTAGGGCTTGCTGTGCCATCGCAACCGCGCCCTCGTGGTGGACGATCATTTCCTCGATGAATGCCTTGTCAAACTCATCACCTGTTTTGCCTTCGAGTCCTGCGGTCATACCGGCCATAGTGCTGGACATCGTAGAGCCGTCAGACATGACGTGAGTACTCGTTGTCGGAGTAATGCGTCCTGCGAGAATATAGCCGCCACCAAGGCCGATTAGGAGTGCGACTAGTGCCGCAGTGATTGTTGTGTTCATAGTTGAGAATAGTTGAGAGCCGAATAATGTTGACCACAACGTCAATACACTTTCGGATGAACTATCCCGCGCATCAGAGCTTCTTTGAGTGCACGGCTAAAAAGCGATGATGGTATTTGATCTATACGACGCACAGATACGCTTGTGGGTATGAAGAACGGTTTTCCTCTGAAAAACACCGTCCATGCGAACCACAAAATCAGGGCATAGATGATTGCCGTGACTGTGTCTTGGAGGATTATGGTAGCGTAGGTACTCTGCCACGCGGCGATGTGTTCGAGCGGCGACATTTCGCAGATGGTCGTCATACCCATGAAAGGACACCCGTGCCGGTGTCCGTGGTCGCTCATGTTCATTCCTATGTGCAGCGCACCGAAGGAGGCCCCGAAGAAGAATGCGAGGCATGCAAGCGGTAAAATATATCTTGCCGACTTTTTTACAAAGCTCCATTTCATGGACGGAGTATAGCAAAAGGGCTATTTTCCTTAGAGGTCGTGAATTACTAAGGATACCTATGACAAGAAACATCAAGAGTATCAGGACCAAGTACAGACACTTGAAATTGAAATGTCAGAACACTCAAAAGCAGATTATGAATACCAAAATACTGTTGCTACAGTGATTTCTGTAGCACGCAGAGCTAAAACAATTTTTGATAATAGTTCTGAACCTGCGAGAAAAAGACAGTTTTTGAATTACCTACTTCAGAACCCGACTGTAAAGGAAAAAAGCTATATTTTACAATAGCTTCTCCGTTAAATTTGGTACTAGAATTAGCTGATAGTCCTAACTGGCTCCGCGGGTAGGATTCGAACCTACAACCAACTCGTTAACAGCGAGCTGCGCTACCGTTGCGCCACCGCGGAATGTGGCCGTATTCTAGCCTCTGGATAGCGGAATTGCAATCAAACTTGGGCGTATAATCAGACCAGAAGAGGAGGGTGTCATGGACGACTCAATGAATCTTTACCTCGTGTACAATCGTGATCACTACGGAAATCGGGTGGTGGTCAGGCTCATGGATGGCGGCGCACGGAAGTTCTGTTGGAATCTCACGCTGGAACAGGCGGAACTGGTACTTAAGCGATTGCTCGAACCGCAATCGAAACCACATGGACAGATGCACGAGAAATTGAGCTATCCGAGAGGGACGCTCGCGGAATTTCTCGCAGCGCAGCAGCTCTTGTATTAAACGAATGCGGCCGCCCACCAGGACGGCCGCATTCCTTTTTGAATTTTATGTTCTATGCTCTAGTCGCAAGAATCTGCTTGATCTGCTCAAGAAGCCCGTTGAGCTTCTTTGTGAGCTCGTCGATGAGAGGTTGGTTTGGATTCATCCCTCCGTTGCATACATTCAAGAGTGCGCGAGTCTTCGGGCCGACGTTGCCGACTTGTTCGAGGCCGTTTGATGCTTGAAATTTCTGTACCGCTGCGCTCGTCATTGGGCCGAACAGCATGGTAGGAGCGTCGTGGGCGAGAAGATTTTTCATCTTAAGAACCTTCTGGAGTTCCATGACATCGGTACCATTCATACCTCGTGCG
>Ga0163151_10000694_pt1 | contig 58452 bp, 47 predicted proteins | sample OliLakLV19MP5IB2_FD_145596 | JGI IMG/M metagenome (GOLD analysis project Ga0163151, IMG submission 145596) | Freshwater microbial mat bacterial communities from Lake Vanda, McMurdo Dry Valleys, Antarctica - Oligotrophic Lake LV.19.MP5.IB-2 | ecosystem: Environmental > Aquatic > Freshwater >... | reverse complement strand
CTCGTTTTGGCAGTCACCCATGGGGCTCCCCTGTCACGATGGCATGTTGAGCGTACAAACCGCTGTTTTTACAAGGTGTGGCGCAAATCGCGTGCCATTGTGCGGGAAGTCATCTGGGAAATCCGGGATTAAGATTAGTCCGCTTCACTTCCCTACCGTTTAACCACAAGACATACGCATCGTCGTAGCGCATTTCCATCAGCATCGACGTAAGCTCTGCCTTATTGGTGACCGTAAAAGGCACACGAATGTAAGCGCTCACCTGCGAGAAGGCGGGAATCGGACTGGGAAGATAGGGCGTATACTCGGATCCGCCATCGGTATTCCAACCGACGCCGGTTGTGGTACTCAGCCATCCGTCTCCAGCGGACGCGGCATAAGTCGTTTTCAACCACTCATCGTCCACGGCAATGTTGGGGGTGGAAAAGGGGCGGTACTTGGCGGCGGTTCCAGTATCGATCAATGTTTGATTCACGGTCGTCGCCGTGCTAACCCCCGCCCCATACGACACATCCGCCACCTGGGCAGGAAAAGGATTCAACGCGTATTCAACGGTCGAGCCATTGGCTTGCACTAGTCCAAGATATTCACCTTCAAGTGCCAGTTTGAAATTTGTGTGAAGCTCTCCTGAGAACACATCGTTCTTGTCCGAGGCGAACACCAGCAGCACTTCTCCTGGCGCAAGCGATTGCGTTTCAGGGGTGATGGGGACTTGCCACTTGGTGAGATTCAGGGCGTCATCGGTGAGATACCAACCGCTCACGTCCATAGTTGCAGCACCCGTATTCTTGAGCTCGATCCAGTCATGCCGCTCACCAGAAGAATCGCGGATGCCCGTTTGATTGTCTGCCAAAAGTTCGTTGATCACGACTGTCATTGCCAGCCGCTCTTCGAGATGCTCAAAGCTGAGCGAACTGGCTGAACGCTGCTTGGCGAATGAAAGTGTTTTATTACGACCATACCGAAGAGGTTGCTTCTTGCGTGACATATTTCTCCAGCGCGTTAGCGCTTTCATAGATCGACGTTCTGAAAGCCTATACAGCGAACATCGAAAACTGAAAAAGGGGCGTTCCGTACAGATTCGCACGAAGCAATCAGGGGCAATCCGACTGCTATTCCCCTTGTATTCGAGCTTTCCTAAAGAGTCAATTTGCCTGCGGTGCTTAACGCTCAGATTGCAAAGTGTGGAATATAGAATGCACCGAGATGTCGATTTGGCAAGCAATTTTTGTCCACTACGCGCCGACAGACCGTTGAACTAGCAAGCTATTGAGTTTGCCGCTTGGCCGCATACATCGCCTTGTCAGCAGTGGCTAGCAATTCGCCCAACGGTGTTGCGCTACTATCAGCAAGGGCCACGCCGATGGTCACGCAGACAACAATCTCCTCCTCGTCGATCTGAATAGGCAGATACGTCTCGCGCTCAAGTCGCGCGACAATCGGTTGAACCTCTTGCTGCGAACGGACTCCCGTGACAAGTGCCACGAACTCGTCGCCGCCATATCGGACCATCAAATCACGCGCACGTAACGATTTCCTCCAGCGCTCCGCTAGGATAGCGAGCACCTTATCACCAATCGCATGGCCCAGCGAGTCATTAATCTGCTTGAAATTGTCGAGGTCCAAAAACAACAACGCATGAGGCACTTGACCGTTCGGTGACTCTCGTTGCCATTGAGCCCGCTGCAATTCCAAAGCACGTCGATCGGGCAAGTTCGTCACCACGTCGCGATATTCGTTGTGGATAGTTGGCTCGGGCGAAATCTGAATGCGCAGTAGTCGCCAACCGTTTTTTTCTCCACTGAGGGGCGTGATTTCGACCGTGGCAAATGTTGGCTCGCCCACTCGTGGGCAGATTCTTGTTCGCTCGGAAAAGTTTTGAGTGAGCAAATTCGGCGACCACGACATGTCTGGCAACAAACTTGCGAGTGAACGCTCTCCTAACCAAAATTTCAGTACGGCATCGCTGGCCAGCAATTCACCCGTGTTCGCATCAAACACGCCGCTCCCCACCGAGTCTTGATTCCGTACGTCTGTCATCATCTCTCGACTACCGCATTTTGCTGCACAGCATTCTATTGTCGCAGACGGAATCAACCGATTCTAGCCGCCGACGGCAGCTCGCGGTTTTCAAGGAATCACGCGTTTTGCGACGTGTGTACTGGCGCGCGAGAGAATCGTGCCATTCTTCTGACGAATAAAAAATATCGCCGCCACGCCTCGCTCTTCGCACCAGGCCATCCCCAGCTCGTCACCCATAACCAACAAGCCCGTATCCCAGGCGTCAGCCCGCATATTGGTATCTGCAAAGACCGTGACGCTGGCCAGCTTGTGCCGCACCGGCTTCCCTGTCTGGGGATCAATCACATGCGAATAGCGAACTCCGTCATGCACAAATGAATTGTTCCAGTCACCAGAAGTTGCAACCGCCACGTTTTCTAAGTTGACCGAGCGACTTACAGGTTTGCCGTCACTGTCGGGTTCTTCAATGCCAATCCGCCAGAACGCGCCATCCGGTTTCCGACCGCGAGCGCGTATGTCGCCCCCGATGACAACGAGTGAATCCGCACACCCCTCTTGCGCAACTAAATCAGAAATCTCGTCCACCGCAAATCCCTTGGCTACGGCCGAGAGATCGAGATAGACATCGTGACGTTGCTTTCGCAAGGCAGGAGGATCACTGCGAGCCTCCACGTTCTCAAACCCAATTCGTGGCAAAACCGCTGCCACCTCCACTTCACTGGGTGGCTTCTTGCGCCTCCCCTCCGGTCCGAACCCCCATAAATTGACCGCCGGTCCCACGGTGGGATCAAACGCCCCGCCTGTCTTCTTGGCAACTTGCAGAGCAAACTGCACAACCTTAACGGTGTCCGCGGAAACGGGAAACCAATCCGTGCCTTGATATTTGTTGAACTGCGAAAGCTCCGACTCGGGATCATATGTTGACATCAACCGATTGATCTCCGCGAGACGCGCTTCCACATTTTTTTGCAATTTGACTAAATCATGGCCCTCGGCGACGGTAATCGTGTAACGTGTCCCCATTGTGGGACCAGTGAAGCTAATTAATTCCTGGCCACTAACGCCGAGGCCATGACCGAGCACAACCAAATTGACGAGCAAGGAAACGAAGCGGAGTTGTTTGTTCAACTGTTGTGTTCTCACTTGGTCGATAGTCTGGCAAACACTATTTCGCAGCCGCATTCGGCAAGGCCGATTTATGCACAATCAGTCGTAACTTTCCATCGGGGCACTTCCGGAATGCAAATACCTTGTCGACAAAAATCTCGCTTCCATCCGCGCCGGTGAGAAACACATTTCCCATCGCCAAAGCCACATTCCCGTGAATTTGAATCGCGTTACTCCCTTCCACGGCATTGTCGTAACGGGCCTTCACCCAGGGCGACAACGCGAAGCCTTTATCGTCGGGAAAATTGGGATTTTCACTAACAAAATACGCCAGCGCACCCTCCTTGGTCGTTCTAAAAGCTTGCGGGGCTGTTGCTAATGTGGGACGAAAGAAAACCTGTCCCTCGCCGAAGTCATACGCATCATCAATAAATTTGCTCGCGACGTCCTTGTAGTTGCCGCCTGCCTTGTAAACCTTGCCAATGTTAACCAGCCCATCACACCAAGCTTGTTGAGCAGCATTGACTTCTTCCTCTGTGATTGCCGCTGGCTCGGCAGAGCAACTTCTTGATGAGCAATTCAGTAACGCTCCCACCACTATGAGTGTAATGACTATTGGACTTCGACCAAAATTTACTAGCATCTGACGATCCTTCCCTGTTTGGAAAATTATTAGTAGATACGCATCACTGCCGCCCCTTCAATAAAGCGATTCCGCACAGATCGCCTCCTCGACTCGACGGACAACTTCGCGGCTCATCGCCCAGCGGAGTTGCAGTCGCCTCCAAAACGAAGCCACGGCCAACTGTTCGGCGTATTCGGCTTTGACCTCGGCGCGAACTTCCATCTCCAGGGCTGCACCATACCGCGCTGGTCCATCGCAAACAAATTGGTGTGTCGTTCTCATAAAAAACTCCAGCGCTGACGCTGCTGGCTCGCCATTAGCCCTTGGAATCACGCCGACCCTGCGACCTTTTGCCTCGCGCTGAAACATGGCCGCGCATCCGCGTTGTCACGCCGCTACGGTCGAGCCGCGATTGTTTCGCTGACGTCTTGGCTTGTCGCAGCTTGTCCTTGTCGAAACCAAGCCCTGGATTGCCAGCAGGTGGACTCGTCGGTGGAGTTTTTTTGGCCGTTTTCTTCTTCGCCTTATTTTTCGCGGAGGCCGCTTTCTTCGTTGGCATTGCCGCACTAGCAGCAACCGCTTTTTTCTTGGGTACGGCAGCCTTATTCGCCGCCACTTTCTTCACGGCCTTCTTCTTTGCCGCTTTACGCGCCGGTTCTTTGAGCGCTTCCTTGATCTCGCTTAATTCGTCACGAATCTCCGCCCGCGTGGCGCGATGGCCCAGATTTCGTGATTTCTTGGTCTTGGGCGCTACTGACTTACTTGAAATCGCGATCGGTTGCTGCTTGGAAATTTGCCCTTCAAAATTTTTGAGCGCGTCCGCAAAGATTTGCAGCTTCAGCTCGGTGTTGGCCTGCGTTTCACCAAAACCAACTTTGCCGCTCCGCGCCCGCGCTTGACTACGACTCAGCGCGAGCCACTTGTCGTACAACTTGCGAGCCCTGGCGGCATGTTGTTTTAATTCGGCCGGAGTGAGCAGATTAATCGACGGCGCGCGGCTATTGCGCACCAGCACGACTTCGGTAGCGGTACAAATCTCTTTGACTTTGGCAGCGGGAACGACCATGGTGATGTTCCTTGGAGTGGGTTGGTGAGGAGGAATCAAAGTATAGCGGAGAGAACGTACAGAAGCCAAGCACTTCGCAATCATATCAGTGGGTGGCGTGGGGTAGCCATCCTGGCTGCCATAACAGGCTAGAAGCCTATACTACGATGGTTCAAAAATTAGATTGCACCGTTTTCCTGAGCAACCCCACGCCAGTCACGACCAATGCCACGACCAGCAGCACCGCGCCCAGATAAAGGAGCCAACGAAACGACGGCACGAATGCCAAACCAAAGAACCCGCCCGAGATACAAATGGCGGCAAGCGGCGCGGTTATGCGGGCCAGCCATTTCATGCCCGTGGGAAGATTTGCCGAGTCGAGTAGTATTTGCATGACGAGCGACAAAATCACCAACACGCCCGCATGGGCATGCCCCGCGCGGAAGAGTGCCCGCTGCGTTTCATTGAGCTCAAGATTCGGCGGGGCCAAGCCCGCCTCGTTGCCGGTGAGAATTCCCAAGAGCGTCACGCCGCCGTACATGATCGTGGGAACCGTCAGCAGGGTGATCCCCGCCATCAATCTTGCTTCTCGGGATAGCATGGTGTCCTCCTGGGCGAATGAATAGGGGTTTCTGATTGGCAAGCCAATTTAGCAACTACTTGATCTCGTCGGACCGTCGCGTCAAGCTAAAGTAGATGACGTAGAACCACGAGCAAAGACCGGCAATGATCGCCCAGAAGATCGAACGATTCCGCTGCCAGGAACAGACCACGGCGATTGCCGCACCGAGGCTGATGCCCGACGTGGTGACGGTGTGTGCCGCTTGATCGGCGATGTGAGCGAGGATCATGGGCGTCCACCAATCAATAAGGTAGTTGGATTTCCTCAGGTTGCCACTCGATTCCGAGTTCTACCTGCTGTCTCGATTTCATTTCACAGAACAAACTAATCACTATTCGTCCGAGGCTGCGAGACTCGATAGTACGTGGCAAAGTTCAACTATTTGTAAGTGACTTGGACAATCTGGCCAATTGTGTCTCCAACATACTATGACATCACAACCATCGGGGTGATGACCATGATCTCGAAAATTGCGACTCTCATACTCAAATTCAATCCGAACCCGTTGCCATTTGCCTGGTCCAATTTGGCGCTTTGCTTCACAGTCTGGATAGCCGGCTTGCACCGCTTCGACCAAGTACCCTAGTTCGCGAGCTACCATCCCAAACAAAAACACTACGCCACTTTCATTTACTGGTTCGTGCCGAAGACCACGAAAATCAATTGGGTTCCCATAGGTAGGGCGATCACTAAGCTTGGTGTGACGCTGGATTGTTTGCACCGGCGCAGGAATTAGCTCTTCATTGACAGGTGATGACCCATGAGTTGGCTGTAGGGCGATATCGACCTGAGGGGGTAGCATCGTTAGTACATCTTTCCAATGCTCCTTACCGTGGGCCCACTGCCGAAAAGCGTCGGGAATAGCTGACCACGAGCCGATGTACTTATCGAAAGTGTTTGGACTATGCTTACCCTCTCGCCGATACATCATGCGGGTCGGTATTCTCCTGAGCCGGCGTACAAGACTTCCCCAGTCTTCAAGCAGAGGTTCGGGTCCAAGTTTAACATTCGCTGGTTGAATATCGAGGCCAGCGGCCCGAACTGCTTCCACCCAACTAGGAAAGTGACCGAGTATGTGATACTCAGTGATACGTGAATGAGCTATGAATTCCGATCTAGACGGGATCTTCGCGAGATCGCTTGCAGCTTTTCGTATGGCCACGAGTATTTCTTCTGCAGTCGGTGCATTGATCATTAAATTCTGCTTGCTAAATATCTCACTTGCCCGTCGACTCCTCGAAACGGATGTATCGGATTATAACCGCAGCAAAAGAGAATCGCCAAATGACAGACCTCTGCTAAATTGCGGCCTCAAAAGAAACTCTTAGGAACTAATCTCTGCTTCTCCCTCCCCGTTGACCCCCCTCCCCTCGCCGCGCTATACTCGCCGTTTCGTTTTCGATCTTCCTCGAACACTAAATCACCATGAAAATTCACGAATATCAGGCCAAGGAATTGCTTCGCCTCGCGAAGGTTGCCGTCCCCGAGAGTATTGTCGCTCGCAGTGGCCAAGAAGCCGCGGCGGCGTTTGACAAATTGGGGGGCCAAATCGCCGTGGTGAAGGCCCAAATCCATGCCGGCGGGCGCGGCAAGGGAACCATTAAAACCAACTCCGCCCAACGCGGCGTGCAGCTCGTAAAATCGGCCGATGAAGCCGCCAAGGTCGCCGAAAACATCTTGGGCAAAGAGTTGGTCACTATCCAAACCGGGCCCGAGGGGAAGCAGGTCAACCAGGTGCTCGTCGAAGCCGGTTGCGACATCGCCCGCGAGTTGTACATGGGGATTGTCATCGACCGCGCGGTGGGCTTGCCGGTGCTCATGGTGTCGAGCGAAGGGGGCATGAACATTGAAGATGTCGCGCATAATACGCCCGAGCTGATCTTCAAAGAGCATTTCTGCCCCGACGCGGGTCTGCTACCGTATCAAGTGAACAAGCTCTGCTATCGGCTCAATCTCACCGGCGCGAGCGTTAAGAGTGCAATGTCGTTCATGCGGTCGATGTGCAAGTTGTTCGTCGATCTGGATTGCAGTCTCGTCGAGATCAACCCGCTGGTGGTAACCGGCGCGGGGGAACTGATCGCCCTCGATGCGAAGTTCTCATTCGACGACAACGCGATGTTCCGCCACAAAGACCTCGCCGAGCTGCGCGACATCGCCGAGGAAGACCCCGCCGAAGTCCGAGCCGGCAAGGCGGGGCTGAGCTACGTGCAACTCGAAGGCAACATCGGCTGCCTGGTGAACGGTGCCGGCCTCGCGATGAGCACAATGGACCTCATCAAGCTGCATGGTGGCCAACCGGCCAACTTCCTTGACGTGGGCGGCGGTGCCCAGGTGGAAGCCGTGACCGAGGCGTTTCGCATTTTGCTGAGCGACAAGAATGTCAAGGCGGTGCTGGTGAACATCTTCGGCGGCATCATGCGCTGCACCACGATTGCCAACGCAGTGCTCGAAGCCTACAAGCAAGTTCCCTTCAACGTACCACTGGTCGTGCGGCTGGAAGGCACCGAAGTGGAAGAAGGCCGGAAGATTCTGGCCAACAGCGGGGTCGACATCATCTCGGCGACGGATCTGACGGACGCCGCGAACAAAGTAGTCGCCGCGACGAAAACTTCCAAATAAAGATGATTTACCACAAAGGCACGAAGAACACTAAGCAATTCTTTTTCTTCGTGCCCTTTGTGCCTTAGTGATAATAAACGGAAACTGAAGTAATGCCATGAGTATCTTGATTAACAAACACACCCACGTCATTTGCCAAGGCATCACCGGCAAGGTCGGTGAATTCCACACCAAGGGTTGCCTTGAGTATGGCACGAAGATGGTCGGCGGCGTCACGCCCGGCAAGGGGGGTGAGAAGGTCCAAGGCCTGCCCGTCTTTAACACCGTGATTGAAGCGGTCGAGAAGGAAGGTGCCGACGCGACGATGATTTTCGTCCCGCCAGCCTTCACCGCCGACGCGATTCTCGAAGCGATCGACGCAGGGATCAAGGTTGTGATCGCCATCACCGAGGGCGTGCCGGTGATCGACATGGTCCGCGTCTACCAGCGCATCAAGGACCGTGACGACGTGCGGCTCATCGGCCCGAACTGCCCCGGCGTAATCACTCCCGAGGAATGCAAAATCGGCATCATGCCCGGCTACATCCATAAGAAAGGCCCCGTCGGCGTGATGAGCCGCAGCGGCACGCTCACCTACGAAGCGGTCTGGCAACTTTCCGAACTCGGTCTCGGCCAATCCACCTGTGTCGGCCTCGGCGGCGATCCAATTGTCGGCACATCGTTCATCGATCTCTTGAAGCTCTACCAAGCTGACGACGAAACCGAAGCAATCATCATGATGGGCGAAATCGGCGGCAGCGCCGAGGAAGAAGCCGCCGCTTTTGCGAAAGAGCACGTCACCAAGCCGATGGCCGCGTTCATCGCGGGTCGCACGGCCCCCCCAGGCAAGCGGATGGGCCACGCGGGGGCCATCATCTCCGGCGGCAAAGGGACGGCGGAGGAAAAAATCGCCGCCCTGGAAGACGCCGGCATCGAAATCGCCCAAAGCCCCGCCGACATGGGTGCTGCGGTAAAGCGGGCGATGGCGCGAGGGTAGGTTAGTGAACTTCAGTAACTTAGCCCGACCCGCGCAAACAGCGTGTCGTCCAAATCAACGTCGGTTGCCGCAGTTTCAAGCTCCATTTGACGGGCAAAAACGTAGCCGACCTCAAACCTGCGCGTGAGACCGCCGATGATTTTACGCTCGTAACCGGCCAGCAGGCGGACATCGCTGTAAGTCAGCACATCATGCGTACCGGCAGCGGGCCGTTCGATGGACCAAATGCCGCCGCCGAATTCGCCGCCGATATAGGCCCACCGCTCGTCGCCGTTCTGTGGATCGCTCCAGGGCAACTGCCAAGCCACGCGCGGCCGGGGGAAAATCAATTCGTACGACACGCTGGGGTCGGGTGCATAAATCACCCCCACCACCGGCAACACCGACGCACCGGCACGATTCAAATACGCCACGCCCAAAATCCATTTCACGCCTGGCTGGGCCTCATAGACTGCCAGCCCTCGCCCCGAGACTCGAAACGCATCCTCATCGTCAGCTTCATAATCGCTGTAGCTCCCCAGCGTGACCGCCACGTCCATCGCCCACGGCCCCTCGCCAAACTTACGCATGTGCCGAAATTCAAACGACGCATCGTAAACCTGTTCCGGCAAGTCGAAGGTCTCGGCCCCTTCCAAGAAATGCACGCCGTAGCGGGGTGTAATCAACAGCGGCGTATCCCGCCGGAAAAACGGAAAGCCAAATACGACGCCTGCTTCCAGATCAACCCAGCCGAGGCTGTCGTCTTCCAATTGCGGCAACCAAGTCCCCGTAAAGAGCAATTTCTGAAAGATGCCGTTGCGCGTGCCGGGGGGTAGTTGCGGCTCGGTTTCATCGATCACTTCGTCGCCAGGGGGCACGCTGTCGGTAGCCAAACCAGCGACGCGAATCGCCTCGTCCTTGGCGATTTCTTGGTCAAAATCGATGGGGTGGGCATCTTCCGCCCAGTGATCCAAAAGAACTTCCGGCTGGTAAGGAACGCGATCCGCAACAACCGTCCCGCCCCAATTGCGCGTTGGTTGGGCCCATGCCAGTGAATGTCCAACAAGCAGCAACCCCCCACACCCGGTCCAACAGGACCGCCATCGACGCCGCCAATTGTTGGGCACATTCATGCGCTGTCTCAAAAATCGCGTTGCGTCAAAAATCAAAGCCTGCTCGGAGCATGATCGTGTCGTCGAGTTCAAGCACCCCGCTGCCTGAGCCCGCGTAAACAATTTCGCGATCAAACACGTAGCCGACTTCAAAGTGCCCACGTGCTTGAGTTTGCGTTTCCCATTCAATGCCAAAGATTGCGCGGATGTCGTTGATGTCGATGTCGTCAGCAACCCCGGAGCGATTAACGGTCCAACGGCCACCGGCCGTGCCGTATTCCCCGGCAAAGTAAATCCACCACTGGCTGGCCCCCACGGTAATCGAGCGGCGGCGAATCTTGGGATTGGGGAACACGAGATACATATCCCACAGATTTCCCGGCCGCCAATGCACGCCACCGGCGGGCAAGAGTTTCACGTCGTTGCGATCCAAGTACCAGACCCCAGCCAGCAAATCCATTTGGGGAGTGAGCGAAACCACGCCCAGCCCCCGGCCAAGGATCCGCAGCGAGTCGCTGTTCACCTCGTCGAAGTCGGTCCAAACACCCGTGCGCAGCCCCAAGTCGGCTGATAGAAATTGATTGAACTGCGGATGCCACGCCCCGTCGAGATAAGCGTCGTAAACACGCGGCGGCAAATCCAAACCCGTCACCGACGGACCTTCCAGCCAATTAAACGCAAAGCCGGGCGTAATCAACAGCGGCGTGTCGGGGTTGTAAAAGATCGGGACGCCAAACGTCGCGGCCAACTCAGTGCGATTGATCCCCAAGGCGTCGGCCGTGTCGTCATCGTACAGCCATGTTTGTTCATAACTGATCTGCTGCAAGAATCGTTGCAACTTAGCCACCGTGCCGTCGGAGTTCCCATACTGATACGAACTCGACGACCCTTGATTCGGCAAGCCATTGGGAAACAGCGAACCTCCCTGCTGCGGAATACCTGGCGTGACCGGAGGGGCCGCTTGGGGCATGATCGGTTGCTGATAACCTTGCGGAAAATTTGGGGTGACGTTGTATGGAATGTCCGACGGCGGTGTTCCCAACGCAGGATTGCTGTAGGGATCAAACGTGGGCGTGATGGCCGGGGCCGTAGGTGTGGTCAAGGGTGGAGGTTGGAATGTCGGCGCTGGCTGAAACGCGGGCGTCGTTTGGGGAACAACCGCAGGAAACTGCACACGCTGAGCCCACGACAGATTGGTACAAACCAACCAGCCAACGATTGCGAGCAGCCATCGATGCGAACGATGCAACACGAGATTGCCAAGGGTGGGCGGGGGCCACGTGCGAAGTCCTGCGACCAATTCGCAGTTTCGCGAGGCAATTCGTACTTTTCCCACGGTGGCGAGTCAAGCTCGCCTGCTCTTGCTAGCACCGGCTTTGTTTTGTGCCTACCTCAGAAATCGCTGCATTCCGACTAACCACAAAGACACGAAGGGCACTAAGGAATCATCTTTGTCTTCCCTTAGTGCCCTTTGTGTCTTTGTGGTTACTATTTTATTGGTCTTGTGAAGAATGCCGCTTTCCTGGAATGCCCGGATGAGCGGGATCGATGCGCACCTGCCGCTGCCTGCTACCGCGCTTGATTCGCCGTTGGGCCCGGCTGCGAAGTGCTACCAAGCAGATTTCCTGCCGATTGAACGCCAGTTGCCGGGTTCGCACGTCGCGATAGCCCCAACTTCGCACCCGTTCGACGAACTCCCGCACATTGTCCGCGAGCGACCATTCGGCCAGTTTGAGGGTCAATACCAGTCCTCGAATCGAGCCTGTCTTGTTGAGCACTACATCCTGCACCGCATCGAGTGTGTAGGAGGGGGGCACGTTCATGTCCACCGCCAGCCACCGTGCGCGGTTGAATTCTTTCTTCGGCACGTCGGTACTGCGACGGCGCACATGCAAGAAATTCGGATGCTGGGCCACGGCTTCGTCGACTTCCGCGGGGTCAATGCCAATCACATATAAGCCGCGTTCCAAGAGTGCCTGCGCTGCCCCGCCGGGGGAGCACCCCAACTCGACGCAGACTTCGCCGCGCGCGAGGGGCAAGGCCGCCCACTCCAAGGCCTCCGCCATTTTGAGATACGCCCGGCTCACCATGTCTTCGGGTGGTGCGATCCGTGGCACGCCACCCGCCCAGCAAGCGGCGCGCCGTGAGGTGTGATGCACGCCGATCCACCACTCGCTGGGCTCGACGATCACCGCATCGAGTACCCAGGTATGCGGCTGGCTGGCGGCTTGCGAAGCATAAGAATGAGCCCGCAACGACTCAACCGGCGATTTGGCTCGCAGAGCGGCATCCACTTCGCCAGCCAGCGCCGTCGGCCCCGGCTCAAAACCAGCTTCGCCCGGCACCACGCGGTCACGCTCCCAGACGTGCAAATCACTCAGCTTGTTCTCAGCCAGAACTTCCTGAACCCCCGGCAATTGCCAACTCGCTGTAGCCAATTCTTCTGCCGATGTGCCGGTCACCTTGCCAAGTGAAAATCCCCACGTCCGCGCGAAGGTGCTCCGCAGTTGGAAACCGCTGGGATTCTCGCAAGGGAGATCGAACTTGAACGTAACAAACCCAGGCCGCGAAAAAGAGGGCCGCAACTCCGGGTGACTTTTACTAAGTTCCGCCTTGAGCGCACCTTCCGCTCCACACTGACACGCGACGAACAAGAATTGCGGCTGCCAGGGCATGGGAAGAACTTTGGGCTGGGGGCTGGAATGACGCCCTCAGCTTATCACGCCGAGCTATGCTGCGTTAGTTCCGAAATGGCGAGCCTGCTTCAGCAGGCGGTGAATGAGAAACGCAATTTTCACTCCCAAACCCACTCGCCACCCGGCACGGGCAAACCCTCGCGGACTTCGCCCAGCGAAGCGATTTCCTCAACTTGCTCTGTGAGAGCCCAAGGCACAATCTGCACGCCGCCCGATGTGCTGATGACGAAATCGCGGCGGCGGCGCACGAAATTCGCTTTCGAGGCGACTTGTTGGGGAGCATTGTACTCCGAGAGTGCTACATCTTGGGTGAGTTTTGGCAGTTCCAAGCCAGCCGCGACTAGCAAACCTTCTTTGTCGAGCAGCGCAGCCACAACGGCCAAGTCCATCGCATTGCGAAGCTGGCCAAACGAAGAATCGTGGTCGGCCAGTTCCGTGAAACGCTCGGTGAGTGTGTTAGCCCATTGGGTCGCCGTAGCACTCGCCTTACCCGAACTTTCCTTCTTGCCTGCGGCATTGAAATGATCTTCTTCGGTCAGGCACTGCACGCCCTGACCGCGCAATTGCCAAGCCAAACCTTTGGCATCCCGGGCCAGCGGTTCGTATTTGGGTGCCAGCCACCAACGTGGCGTTGCGCTTTGGCTGCCGCGGCTGGTGGCAAGCATGTCCATGAAGCTCGGCATGTTGCCGACGGGCGATTGCTCGAAGCCCATCGCTAGCCGCTTCATGCGAAAATCGGCCGCGACCAGGGTCCGCGCAAAGTGGCTCGTGCGGGGCACACCGCCCACGGACACAACCTGCGGCCCCAACGCTTCCTCCAGAGCCGACAACGTCGTTTCGGGATCGCCCATTTCACGCAGTTGGCCATAAACTTCGTTCAAACGCTGCATACCCTCAGGCGTGGGATCAATTGAGCAAGAAATCGCCTCGAGTTGTACGGTATCGCGAGTGCGCAGCGCGACAATCAAATCTTCGAGCAGCAACACGGGACGGCCCGTCGTCGCACCGACAACATTGCCCAATGCATCCACGCGCCAACCCTCGGCGGGACCGGCGAGTACCACGTCATTGTGTTCGGGATAAACAAACACATATTCCACGCGCTGCATACCGCCGAGGTAACGAACCGCTTCGGGAAGTTCCTTGCCTTCGGCCAAGTGCTTGGCGATTTGGGCTTCAAGCTGCTTGAGCGAAATGGCCCTTCGGTCGGACCACGCCTGCAAATTCTCGGGAACCGCATCGAGAGCCGTCTCCCGCAGAGCTGCCAGCGCGGCTTCGTCTTCGACCGTGGGGGCGTCCACCACGCCATCGGCATTCACCGAGACACCACCGACCGCTTGCTGCACGATCTGTGCTTGGGTCTGTGTTACCGAGATCGCAAGCGCCGCGCAAACCGCGACTGCGACAAGAAAATTACGCGAGAGGGAAAATGCTCTGTTCATCTCTGTGATTGCTCCTCAAGACCGCTTCGGCAGTGACACATTCATGCACAACGACAGCCAGCAATCCGACAGGATTGCCTAGAAGCCGGGTTGCTAGGAAAACGTGCTGCCAATACCTTCCAGACTAGTCGCTAAACTGACGATATTCAACACTTTTTGACATTCTTCTCAGCCTGGGCAGGGTCGAAATCCCAGGGAAACTTGATATCACCGACCCTCATTCACCGGTCAGCAGTCGGTTTGTGCCGATTCTGCGGGTGCTAAACGGCAGCGCCGGGACTTGTCCCGATTGTGAACAGCCCACGGCAAACGGTCTCTTTCAGCCTCTTATTGTTCGTACCGGCGGACGATCTGCCATACATCGGGTACAATAAATATCTCTGCATCCCAGGAATCCCTCGACCAAGTATGAATGCCTATCTGATTATTCGCGAGGACTCGAAATGGGCCGACGTGATCCGGCTTGTCCCCGGCGAGTCAGCCACCATGGGCCGCGCCCCGACCAATACAGTCGTGGTTAAGGACGAGCGTTGCAGTCGTAATCATGCCGAGGTCTTTTTCACGCAAGGCAAGTGGATTCTCCGTGATCTCGAAAGCCGAAACGGCACGCTTGTGAGCGGCGAGAAGGTAACGCGGGATCACGAACTGCAGGCTGGCGACATTGTCCAAATTGGCAATTCGCATCTCGCCTTTGTCTACGACCTGACGCAAGCGTTTCCCGAAACAGGCACGCTTCTGAAATCCTCCCGGGCCATGGGTGATGTCGAAGACCCGACTGTAGGCCATGACGACGCCGACAGCATTTTTGAAGCGTACGAGCCGACCACCATCACGCATCGGAAGGATCAGAGTCGCTTTCTCGACGAACCGTCGATCGATGAAAGCGACGAAATGTTTCCGAAGGTCGGTCGTGCGGCGGCGAAGTTGTGCCGCTTGGCGTTTGAGCTCGCCAAGGCGACCGATATCGTTTCGATAGCGAACGTGGCCCTCACAGGTTTGTTTGAAGGGACCAACGTCGATGCCGGCGCGATTTTGTTGCGGTCGCACGATGCTTCCGGCAAACGTCAAGCTGACGAATTGGACGTCGTCGCTTCGCGCAGCGACAGCAGCCATTCGTATCATCGCGTCTCGCCGTTTCTCACGTCCACCGTTCTCCGCGATGGCCAGGCCGTCATGGCACGCAATGTGATGGACGACAGCAATCTCGGCAATCGCGACAGCCGGGGCGAGATCCTCGCCACGAGCGTCATATGCGCCCCGATCCGTTTGGCGGGCACCATCATCGGTTTGATCCATCTCTACACGACGGATACTGACCGCAACACCGACCCCGAGGATTTGGAGTTCACGCTCGCCGTAGCCGACACGGTGGGCGTCGCGCTGGAAAATGTCAACAAACGCCAAGAGTTGGCCGAGAATCTCAACTCTGTTCGCAGCGAGAATGTCCAGCTTCGTGAACAGTTGGGCGTGCAAAGCGAAATCATCGGCGCGAGCGACGTGATGCACCAAGTGACGCTGCAAATCGCCCGTGCCGCGCCCAGCCGCGCCACCGTGCTCATTCGTGGCGAAAGTGGCGTCGGCAAGGAGCTTGTCGCGCGGGCCGTCCATTATTCCAGCCCGCGGGCGAAGGCCCCTTTCATCTGCCTCAACTGCGCGGCTTTGACCGAGACGCTCCTGGAAAGTGAACTCTTCGGTCATGAAAAAGGTTCGTTCACCGGGGCGACCGAACGCAAGATCGGCAAATTCGAGCAGGCCGACAAAGGAACGCTGATGCTCGACGAAATCGGTGAGATGAGCCCGTCGATCCAAGCCAAATTCTTGCGCGTGTTGGAAGGCCATCCCTTCGAGCGCGTTGGCGGCAGTCAGCAAATCAAAGTCGACGTGCGCGTGATTGCCGCCACGAATCGCGATCTCGAAAAAGATGTTGCCGAAGGTCACTTCCGTCGTGACCTTTATTTTCGGCTGCATGTGCTGGAAATTGTAGTCCCCGGTTTGCGGAAACGTCCCGAAGATATTCCTGAACTCGCCGAGTTTTTTCTACGCAAATTTAGCGAAGAAACCGGCCGCAAGCTCAAGGGTTACACACCTCGGGCGATGGAAGAATTGTTGCGCTACCGCTGGCCGGGTAATGTCCGTGAGATGAAAAACGTCATAGAGCGGGCCGTCGTGCTGGCCCGTGGGGAATACGTCGATCACACTGACTTCGCGCTCTCGACCCTCAAAACGGCTGGCGACACGGAAATGGGAGTTGATCCCGCCGCGCTTTTGCGCGAATACGAACCGATGTCGCTGGCCGACATCGAGCGGATTCATATCCAACAAACGCTCAACGCCACCGGTTGGAATAAGAGTCGCACGGCGACAATTCTCGGCGTGGAACGCTCCACTCTCGACCGGAAAATCCGCCGCTATGGACTAATTGAAGAAAACTCGCGGCAAAGATAGTGTCATTCCGACAGGCCACCACTCCAGTTTATGGCGCGACTGGAGGAAACTGGGTTCTATCCTTGCGCGTTTTCCATACGTGAAGATACTGCATGGCAGATTCCTCTGGTCGTTGAACTCCCATCGGAATGACAAATAGGCAAAATCTTTAGTTCTTGTGGGCAAAGAACACTATGGATAAAACTCTTGACGCGATTGTTTGCGGTTCCTGCGTCGTCGATGTTCTCGTGCGGCCCGTGCAGCTTGATGCCCCAATCGGCGGGGGGCACTTGGTGCGTACCGAGCCTCTCGTGATCACCACCGGCGGCATTGTCTCCAACTCCGGTATCACGTTCGCACGGTTGGGAATGCGCACGGCGGCGTTTACTTATGTCGGCAACGATGAGTGGGCCAGTGTTATTCGCTCCCGCTACGCCGCGGAAGGAATCGACACTTCGCACCTACTCGCGCACGAGTCGGCTCCCACCAGCACAACCGCCGTCTTGATTGACCCCAGTGGCGAGCGCAGTTTTCTACACGCGGTTGGCGCGCCGAAATTACTGAACAAAGAAATCTTTTTGTCCAATCTCGATTTCTTTGCCCGCAGTCGCGTGATGCTCTTGGGCTACTATTCGTTACTGCCCAATTTGCAGGATGATCTGCCCGCCGTGCTCGCGTCGATTCGTGCCACCGGTTGCCAGACAGCCCTCGACTCTGCCGGCGATGGCGGCTCGCTCGAACCACTCGCCGCTTGCTTGCCGCATCTCGATTATTACGTTCCCAGCTTGAAGGAAGCTGCCCACCAAACGGGCGAATCCGACCCGCAAAAAATTATGGCCGTTTATCGCGCATCGGGAGCCCAAGGGTTACTCGGCGTAAAACTCGGCACCGATGGCGCACTGCTAAGCCCTTGCGCCGGCGAATTTCTGGCGATTCCGGCAATTTCCCCGCCAGGAGCAGTTGTTGATACGACGGGTGCAGGGGACTGCTTCTATGGGGGCCTACTCACGGGAATCTTGAATGGGCTGAGCCTTGCCGAGGCCGGCCAACTCGCGGCAGCTTGCGGAGCTTATTGCGTCACGGGCTTGGGTGCCACCGCCGCAATTCCCGATTACGCGGCGACGGCCAAGCTCGCGGGAATCGTTTGAGTTTGTGCAAACTGCCTCGTTGTTCGCAATTCATGCGGATTTGCTCGCAGGCAAGAATTTGATTGTGACAACTCCATCCCCAACATAAAATGCAGATTCTTGTCTCAACGTCGCTGTTTGATTCTTGGAGGGAAGCTAATGAATCGCACACTTTGCCTGATGCTCTTGCTGGGCATGAGTGTCTGCACCACCCCAGCCCACGCGGTTTTGGTCAACTTTCGCACCGATTCGCTACTGAGCGAGTTTGCCTTCACCTTTGGCATCAACGGCAGTTACTCGAACTCCCAGCAATTCTGCACTGGTTGCACTGCCACTGTGCGTACCGCACTCGAACCACTCACTCTGCAATACGATACCGCCACACAGCAACTCCGCTTCTTGAACACGACGGCCAGTTTTCATGACTCAGGCTTGGCAGTCGGATACTTCGGCGGCTTTCCGACACCCAATCCCTTCCCCGCGCCGACGACCGCAGATGTCGGCGGCGTGTCACTCACCGCCAACTCATTCTGGTACTACGCCGTGCGCAATTCGGGAGTCACCCTCGCCGGCGATTGGTTCGACCTGGGAAGCGATGCCTTACCGATCAGTTACGCGGGGGGAACGCTCGAACAGAACTATCTTTCTTATGTGCTCGTGCCGGGTGGTGCGGGGGGCGGCGGTTCGCAGCCCCTGCCGACGACTCTCATCGCGAAAACCGCCCAGAGCACTCTTGACCCACCGCCTGCGATCGATTCTTTCTTGCACTTGCAAATTAGCCTGCCCAACATTGCCGTCTCCGCACCCTTGTTTGGTAATCCGAGTGGTTCGGCAATCGTGCAGGTCGGCAGCGTCAATGGCACCGGACGGGGCACGCTCTCGTTGGTTGCTCACTCCTGCACGCTCGCCGGAGACTACGATTGCTCGGGGGCGGTCACTCCCAACGACCTGGCCATCTGGCAAAACGAGTATGGTGGCATGGGTGCCCAACTCACCGCCGACGGCGATGGCGACGACGATGTCGATGGCCGCGATTTTCTGATTTGGCAACGGAGTTCCGGCCTCAGCGCGACGTTAAACGTCGTGCCGGAGCCGACAGGAATTGCGCTCTTGAGCTTTTCAGTGCTGGCGATTGTTGCCGTGTTTCAGCGCGACAAGTCGCGGCGCGTCGTGTAAATCAAAAATCATCCGCGGCGACGTAGGCGTCGATCACCGTTTGATCTCCTTCCGCGCCGGGCTTAGAGTTGCCATGCTCCATGCCGAGCACGCCCTTAAACCCTTTTTCGTGAACGTGTTTGAACACGTTGCGATAGTTGATTTCGCCCGTGCCCGGCTCATTGCGGCCGGGATTGTCGCCGATTTGCAGATAAGCGATCTCATCCCACGCGCGGTCGATATTCGGAATCAGATTCCCCTCGGAAATCTGCTGATGATAGATATCGAACAGAATTTTGCAGGATGGACTGTTGACCGCTTTGCAAATCTGATACGCCTGCGGCGTGAACTGCAAAAACTGCCCCGCGTGATTGGCCCACCAATTGAGGGGCTCGAGCACCATCACCAAATCATGCGGCTCTAAAATCTCGCAGGCTCTGCGCAAACTTTCCACGACATTGGCGGTCTGATAATCCATTTGCAACTTCTCTTCGACCCGCCCCGGCACGACGGTCATCCACTTGGCGTTGACCCGCTTAGCCACTTCCACCGCATTACGAATGTTGCCTAGAAACTTCTCGCGGCCTTCCTGGCTACCGTTGGCAAGTCCCGGTTTGTCCCAGGCGATCTCATTGGCGACGAAGACTCCCATCGTCATACCCAAATTCGACATCGTGCTGGCGATCTTTTCCTGCTCTTCGACCGAGCGGCCGCTCATGCCATTATCTTCCCAAGCCGTGAATCCTTGTTCGGCAGCGAAGCGCAATTCATCAAAGATCGTTGCATTCTTGCCCGCTAGCCTGTTGAACATGCCAAAGTGCGGACCATATTTCAGTTTGAACTCGCGGATCGATCCCGTTTGTGCGGTGGCTTTAGCAGTCAAAAAGCCCGCTCCGATGACACCGGTAGCGGCCAAAAACTCACGTCGCTGCATGGATTATCTCCACTGATTTGCAAACCAAGGGGTGAAAAGGCCCATCATAGCCGCAGGCGGTAGCCAGCGGTAGGAGTTTTCTCAACCGTCGGCAACAGCCTACGGCTAAGGCATTATAATGGCGCGCTAAACGTCGAACTTAATTCCCTGCGCCAGCGGCAATTCATGCGAGTAATTGATCGTATTCGTCGCGCGGCGCATGTAGAGTTTCCAGGAATCGCTCCCCGACTCGCGGCCACCCCCCGTTTCCTTTTCACCTCCAAAGGCCCCGCCGATCTCCGCGCCGCTGGTGCCGATATTCACATTGACAATTCCGCAATCCGACCCGGCAGGTGAACAGAACAGCTCCGCCTCGCGGACGTCGCTGGTGAGAATCGCGGAAGCCAACCCTTGGGGCACGCAGTTGTGTATGCCGATGGCCTGTTCCAGAGTTTGGTAGCGCATGAAATAGAGGATCGGCGCAAAGGTTTCGTGTTGTACGATTGCCGCATCGGCGGAGATTTCCACAATAGCGGGCCGCACGTAAACTCCACCCTTTGGCACGCCCACAGTCACCCGGCCTCCGCCATGAATCTTGCCCCCCTGCGATTTCGCAGCCGCCAGCGCATCTTCCATCATTTTCGCCGCCTGCTGGTCGACCAAGGGACCGATGAGGGTGCCATCCACGGTCGGATCGCCAATCGGCAGTTTTTCGTAAACTGTGAGAAGTCGTTTGAGCAGATCGTCGGCAATGGATTCATGGATGATTAATCTGCGGAGCGTTGTACAACGCTGGCCACAGGTGCCAACGGCGGCGAACGTGATCGAGCGAATCGCCAGATCGAGGTCCGCCGACGGGGCGACGATCATGCCATTGTTGCCACCGAGTTCCAACAATGAACGCCCCAACCGCGCCGCCACGGTCTGTGCCACCGCCCGACCCATCTTTGTTGAACCGGTTGCTGACACCAGCGGCAACAGCGGCGAGGCTGCCAGCGCTTGCCCCACCTCAGCGCCACCCACCGCGAGGCAAGCAATGGCTGCTGGAATGCCAGGATTCTCCCGCAGAGTTTCGGCCACGATTTGCTGACAGGCAATCGCCGTGAGCGGCGTTTTCTCCGAGGGCTTCCAAACCACGGGATCACCACACACCCAAGCAATCGCTGCGTTCCAAGCCCACACCGCCACGGGGAAATTGAACGCCGAGATCACCCCCATCGCTCCCAGCGGCAGCCATTGCTCAGCGAGCCGATGTCCGGGGCGCTCGCTGGCGATGGTCTTGCCGTAAAGTTGTCGGCTCAAACCAACGGCGAAATCGCAGATATCGATCATTTCCTGCACTTCGCCGAGCGCTTCTTGGGTGATCTTTCCCACTTCCCAACTCACGAGGTCCGCCAGGGGTGCTTTATACTGACGCAGCTTCATGCCAAACTGCCGTACAAACTCGCCGCGAACAGGCGCGGGAACCGTCCGCCAAGTGCGAAACTCCGCGTTTGCGGCGCTGATGGCGGCCTTCACCTGCTCGGCGCTCGCCATTTTGAATTCAGCAAGCTGCCCACCATCAATGGGCGAACGCACGGTAAGCAGACTCCCCTGCCCCACTTGCCATTCACCACCAAAGGCAAGCGCCTTCGGATTTTCACTTATACCAAGAGCATTAAGAGCACTTTGAAGTTTACTGTTCATATTGGCCACTGAGTTGGGGAGAAGCGTTTGTTGTACAGCTTAATGCACAGAAAAATTAGCCACGGATGAAACACGGATTGAACACAGATATTAAAGAGAGCAAGAACTTTTTTCCCATCCACAGCAACAATGCTTGCGATCATAAAAGGCATCACTCTCAATTCATCCGTGTTTAATCCGTGAAATTCCGTGGCTAATTTATTCTCAAAAATAGTGCTAGGTCGTGCTAAATCGTGTCGACATCTTGGAATCGTAGTGCCGACCGAACCGATTGGCCAGGAAGTGCTCGAAATCAACTTCTTCCTGCCGCACAAATCCCGTCGAGCGCAATTGCCCCTGAGCATGCATGTCGAGCACCGTGCAAATCCCCGCGGCGGTGGTGATTTGAATCGCGCTCCAATTTTCGTCGCCAATCCGCTCGTGATAAATCTTGCGCGCGTCGGTGATCTGCACAAGCTGACCCTTGCGCGTCCCCGTCACCGTGCAGAAGGTCACAACAACATCTTGGAACGTGATCGGCACGGCATGTTCCAAAATATCCTTGAGCAAATCTCGCCGTTCGCTCAGTCGCAGTTCATTCACCAACAATAGCATGTGCTCCTGATGGCCCATGTAGCGAATCGTCTTGTAATTAAGCTGCCGTACTTTGCCGTCGAGTGTTTCGCAGAGCGTTCCCAAGCCGCCGCTTGTGTTGAACGCTTCGTACTTCACGCCGTCGAGCGAAAAATGCTCCAAGCCTTCCAGCGGCAACACTTCGATCCGCTCCGATTCGTGAATCGCTTCGCAAGGGTTGCAATATTCATTGATGAGGCCATCTGTTGACCAGGTGAGATTGTACTTGAGCGCCCCCGTGGGAAATTGCGGCAACGCTCCCACCCGCATACTCACCGAGTCCAACTTCTCGAACGATTGCGTGAGATGGTTGGCAACGATGGAAATGAACCCTGGCGCTAGCCCACATTGCGGCATGAAAATCTGCCCCTTGGCGGCTTGAGAGGAAATCTCGCGCACGTCCCGCGTGGTGGCCACGTCTTCAGTGAGGTCGAAATAACTCGCCCCGGTCTCAAGGGCCGCCCTCGCTACCTGGGGGTTGTAAGCAAAGCTCAGCGCCGAGATCACCGAATCGCAACCCTTCATCACGGCGGCAAGCTGCCTCACATCTCCGGCGTCGATCTGCTTCGTGTCCACCGCCATGGCGGCTGAAATCCGCTTGAGCGCCTCGGCATCCGCGTCGGCAACGATCACAGCGTAATCGCCGGTATCAACGAGAAAGCGCGCGATCATCCGGCCAATCTTCCCAGACCCTAACAACAAGACACGGTGCATACCCAACTCCACGCTTGACAAAAGTAGTACAATTCACCAAGAAAACCGGTGCGATAATTTGCTGCCATTTGTCAAGATAACAGAAGTACGGAATGGGCGAACAGTCGAGTTGCGCCGCCGCGTGAAAGAGTTGCGCATAAACTGCGATTGCTTAGCATTTACGCATCTGTCTGGCTAAAATAAATTGAACTTACTGCGATTCTTCGGTTGTCAAAATATAAGAGGTTTCTGCGATGTCGAGCGATACTTTGGATGCCTTGACCGCCTTCACCTGGGAGCGCCAGCCCACAGCGGCAGAACTCACCTATCAAGTTCTGGATAGATTCCTCGCCAAGACTACGGAAATCTCCCATCTGCAAGACCGTCTGAGCGATGAAACTGGCAACCGCCTCGTGGATTTCGTCGATGCTTTTTTCCTACCCGCAAATTGGCTTACTCATTTGCCGGAGCGGCTGCAAGCTACTGGTTTCGTTCAAGCCAATTCGGTTGAGAATACGGCTGACGGGGCTTGGACACACCCCGAGGGAATTTTTCCTACCGTTGTCATCACCGAAGAGACCCCTGCTAAACTGCTGTTCAAAATAGAAAGCGTCATTGACTTTGCCGAGTTCTATCCGGTGCCCAAACCCCAGCCGCAAGGAACACCCGGATCCGCCTACCGCACGCTTGCGGTTTCGCGACAAGCAGATGTCGAACTCATCGCCGTCGAGCGTCATGGCTGGCAGGGGTTTGACTATTCCGACGAAACGGCCGAGGACATTGCCGCGGCCGAAAAACATCGCGTGGCTTTTTGCGAACGGACCCGCCATCACAAAGAAACCCTCGCCGGCTTTGCGCTTACCAAGATGTTGATCGAAGCGGCTGTCGCCGAACTGGGTGTTGACCGCGCGTGTGATCTGTTTTTCTTTGGCGAGCGTAAATATTGGCAAAACCGCAACCACGCGGCTCAAGTGCAGTTCGAGCGACAACAGAAACTGGGCCTCGGCTGGGCCAACCACGACCATCACACCTACCGGTCGAGTCGCGAGTGTTTTCATCTCCTGATTGAGTGTTTGGAGTTGTTGGGTTTCTATTGCCGCGAACGATTTTACGCCGGCATCGAAGCCGGCTGGGGAGCCCAAGTCCTCGAACAACCACGCGCTAAGTTTGTGATCTTCGCCGACGTGGATATGAGCCCCGAGGAGATCGCCGGCGATTTCGCACACCTTGGCTTGCCTGCGAAACAAGAACTTGGCACCGTCGGGCTCTGGTGCCAACTCCATGGCGAGGCCTTCCTCGAAGCGGGCATGCACCATTTGGAATGTCAATTTGATTTCGACCGTGCCCGCGAGCAACTTGCCGCAGTTGGCGTGGAGACCATGACGCCGTTCACCAACTTTCCCCATTTACGGCAAGCGTTCACCAAAGGCGAAATTTGGCACGTCGATCCTGCGCGTATTGAAGCGGCCCTGGCTGCAAATCAAATTACCGACGAGCAAGCCGAGCAATTCCGCCGCGAAGGGGCTTTGGGCTCGCACCTCGAAATCTTGGAACGCAACGACGGCTACAAGGGTTTCAACCAAACCGGCGTGAGCGACATTATCTCCCGCACTGACCCACGCAAGTGGTAGATGAATACATGGTTCCGCCAGCCGAGTTCGGTATCTGAGCGAATTGCCTAAAATGAGCGTTTTTTCTCGATTGCCAGCGGCGCGAAAAACGCTATCGTGCTTTATTCCCCCTCCCTGGTGATCCCTGGAGGGGGGATTAAGAAAACACACCTTCTCTGTTCCCAGGCAAAAAGTCATGAATCCGCTCCTCGGCGTGTTGTTCCACTGGATCGGCGGTTTCGCCTCCGGCTCGTTTTACGTTCCTTTCCGCAAAGTCCGCAACTGGTCTTGGGAAACTTATTGGCTCGTTGGGGGGTTCTTTTCTTGGATCATCGCCCCCTGGCTGTTTACACTCACCATGACCGAGGACACTTGGGGTGTGCTGCGCTCGCAAACCTGGAGCACCCTCGGTTGGACTTACTTGTTTGGCGCGATGTGGGGCATGGGGGGGCTGACCTTCGGACTCACGATGCGCTATCTCGGCCTGTCACTCGGCATGGGCGTTGCGCTCGGCTATTGCGCGGCGTTCGGTACGCTCGTACCGCCCATCGCAAAAAGCCTCAACCCCAGCCTCCCCATCGACACGCCGACACTCGCCGAAATCGCGGCGACCACTCCCGGCATTATCACCCTTGTCGGCGTGGCCATTTGCTTGGTTGGAATTGCCGTCGGTGCCCTCGCGGGACTCACCAAGGAGCGTGAGATGCCCGAGGAGTTGAAAAAGGAATCCATCAAGGAATTCGATTTCAAAAAGGGCCTCGCTGTCGCCACCTTTTCCGGCATCATGAGCGCGTGCTTCGCTTTTGCACTCACGGCGGCGGCTCCAATTGCCGAAGCGACCGCTGCCGCGGGAACCACCGAGTTGTGGGTTGGGCTTCCAAAATTGGTCGTCGTCCTGCTTGGCGGCTTCACCACCAACTTTCTGTGGTGTGCGATGCTGAATCTCAAGAATCGCTCCGGTTACGAATATCTTGCCAGTGAATTGCGTGCCCCCACCCATGGCAGTAGTGACGAAACGATTCTCGAAACCGCCATCGACGCCCCCGGCGAGGAAATGGCTAAGCATGCACGCGCACTCAATGGAAATCATGGCCGCACGATTCCACGGCTCAACAACTACTTCTTCTCCGCGCTGGCTGGCACAACCTGGTACATGCAGTTTTTCTTTTACACCATGGGCGAGACCCAGATGGGCAAGTTTGGCTTTGCGAGTTGGACCCTCCATATGGCTAGCATCATTATTTTTAGCACGCTCTGGGGCGTAGCTCTTAAGGAATGGCACGGCACGAGCCGCCGCGCGAAATTGCTCATCACCGCCAGCATTGCTCTCTTGGTCTTTTCGACCGTGGTAATCGGCTATGGCACCTGGCTCAAAGGCCAGCCCACCGTTGGACATTGAGGTAGTTTCTACCGGGTGCCCTAAATCCGTTAAATCTCGCAAATTGAGCGATCTTTGGGCCTGTTTGTTGACATGTTCTCAAAGCCGAAATAGCATCAATTCTGCGTCAACACCTTCTCAACCACTTTGGCACGGATGTTTGCCAGGACTTTGCTAATCATCGATATCTCAACGTCGAGGAATTGAACCATGAACAATCGCGCCTTAGCTGCTCTTATCGCCATTGTGCTCGGCACAAGTTTTCTGCAAGTTTCCGCTCCCGCGGCTGACGTTGTCACTGATTGGAACGTGACGCTCAACGACGCGATCATTGCCACGCCCTCGAAGCACAATCCCGGCAATCCAACCCGTGCCATGGCGATGATGAACGCGGCGATCTACGACGTGTTTCAGGCCGTGAATCGCACTCATGCCCCTTTTAAGATCAATGTTCACGCGCCTGGTGCGGATATCAATGCCGCCGTGGCGCAAGCTGCTTACCGCGTCATCTCCGATACTTATAGTGAACAACAGGCCATGCTGGACAGTGTTCTAGCATCGCGGCTTGGTCCCGGGCCGTATAGCCCGGCGGAGACCGCCGGCATTGCCCTGGGAAATCAAATCGGCCAGTACTACGTCAATGTCCACGCAAACGATGGGCACAATTTGCCCGATGCCTACACGCCAACTGATGCGCCCTTTCACTGGAGTTCGGATCCTCTCGTGTTGCCGGCGGTACAAAAGGGCTGGGGTGCCGACTGGGGATTCGTAACCCCCTGGGCCATGCCCAATCCAGATCACTTTGATTCGCTCCTTGGTATTCCTGATCCCAACAGCCAAGAGTACGTCGATGCCTTCAATCAGGTGAAAGACTATGGCGCGCTCAATAGTCCTTCACGTATCCAGGACCAGACCGATATTGGCGTCTTCTGGGCCTATGATCGGCCCAACCTGCCGGGCAAACCGGGTGTGGGGCCACCCCCGGTGCTGTTTGTGGAAAACATGATCGATATCGCCGAGCAAGTCGGCAACTCTCCCGCTGAGAATGCGCGAATGTTCGCCACCGCGTCGGTGTCGATGGCGGACGCTGCGATTGCCGCTTGGGATGCCAAATATGAGTATGACTTTTGGCGGCCCATCACCGCGATCCGCGCCGATGCCAACCACGACGACGATAACCCCGCCACCGTCGAGGATCCCACCTGGGTCTATTTAGGCGCGCCTGGCTTCGATCCCAATGACACGACCGACGATTTTACCCCGCCATTCCCAGCTTACACTTCCGGTCATGCCACCATGGGTGGAGCGATTTTCAAGGCCTTGGAGCTGTTCTATGGAACAAACGACTTTAGCGTTGCGGATGCCGCGTTTGGTGCCGATCCCCTCTCGCTGGACTATACGCTCTACTCGAACGAACCGAATAGCGGAGGACCACGCGACTACGTCCGCTTTACCCAAGTGGCTCCGTTGACCGTCGGTACCGAGGACTCGCCGGAAGGTGAAAACGGCATGAGCCGGGTGTATCTTGGCGTCCATTGGCTTTTCGACCAGCAACACGGCATCGCCCTGGGTAATGCCATTGCTGAGTACGCGGGCGGACATTACTTCCGGGCCATACCGGAGCCTGCGTCGCTGTCCATCGCGCTGCTGGGAGTAATAGGCTGGGTTTCGCTCCGGAATCGATAATATTTCCTCGCGGTAATCAAGGGTGAAAAGCGGCAAATTCCGCCGCCACTTCACCCTATAGCGGCGGCACCTATCCGTCTGCCCCGGCTCTCATTAAAATGCGGGTGTTTCCCAGCGCTCAACCGGCGTGAGGCGTGGACCACTGGCTGTCGGCATTGATCGACACGCGAGTGGTATCCGGTTGGGCAGATCTTGAGTTTTTCGTCCTGCCGCTGTTGGTTCGCCAAGAGCGCCGATCTCGCCATTCCACGCTAATCTGCTGAAAGGTTCCGCCGTGCTTGAATCCAACTTTCGCTCCATGCCGCTCCCCAGCGAATTGCAGGAAGTTCTCGCCTCATGCCCCAACTTCATGGTCCCTCAAGATCGACAGTCGATCCTCAGCTTGGCCCTCGGCCCCGAGCAAAACGGCACCTATGAGGTCGCCTACGATGTGCCGGGCAAAGGCTCCATCGTCGAAGCCGTCGTGACGAAGTGCAAAAACGGCCTGTCAGTCAACTACCTCGATCCACTCATGCGCCGCCGCGACCCCGATTGCATGGTGGTCGCCGACGATCAACCCTCCGACAAAGAGCGCTTCACCGACCGGTTTGGCGAATCTTTCTCCACGCTCCGCAAACAGACATTCGATTGGTTCAAGCAGCAAGATTTAATTTTGCTGCCGCTCTTTACCGGCGGGAAGGAACTCGGCTTTCCCACGCTCTTGGTTGCCCCCCGCAACGCGGCATTCTTCGTCGGCGCTCTGGCCGACCTGCAAGAAATGCTGCCCGCCGATGAAGTGGAAGCCGACTTCAATCCCCAGGCAATTATTTATCTCGCCCCGCCATTTCGCCACACGCATTTTCATGGTCGCCAAGTCGTCGTGCATCATCGCTTGGAAGGGCTGCATGAAATCTTCGCCTACAACCTCTATCCCGGCCCAAGTGCAAAAAAAGGCATTTACGGCGTGTTGATTCACCACGGCGAGCAAGAGGGCTGGATCACCGCGCATGCCTCAACCGTGCGCGTGATTACCCCCTACGACAACGTGGTCACGATTATGCACGAAGGGGCCAGCGGCGGCGGCAAAAGCGAAATGCTCGAACCGGTCCACCGTGAACCAGACGGTACGTTGCTCTTGGGTCATAACCTCACCACCGACGAACGCCGCAAACTCACGCTGCCGCGGGGTTGCGATTTGCACCCTGTTTCCGACGACATGGCCTTATGTCATCCGACGCTGCAAGAAGCCGATGGGCGTCTCGCCGTAATTGACGCCGAGAACGCTTGGTTCTTGCGGTTCAATCACATCACGCACTATGGCACGGACCACTATTGGGAATCGATTTGTTGCCATCCCCCCGAGCCGCTGATTATGCTCAATCTCGACGGCAAGGAAGGGGCGACCTGTCTCATTTGGGAGCATATCGAAGATGCCCCCGGCAAGTCCTGCCCCAACCCGCGCGTGATTATGCCTCGCCGCTTGGTGCCGAACGTGGTCAACTCCGCCGTGTCGGTCGACATTCGCAGCTTCGGCATTCGCACACCAATCTGCACCAGGGAAGAACCAAGCTACGGCATCTTGGGATTGTTCCACATTTTGCCGCCGTCGCTCGCTTGGCTCTGGCGGTTGGTCGCTCCGCGCGGACACGCCAATCCGAGCATCACCGATTCCGACGCGATGAGTAGCGAAGGTGTTGGCTCGTTCTGGCCATTCGCCACGGGCCGCCGCGTCACACAGGCCAATTTGCTGCTCAGGCAAATCGTCGACACGCCCAAAACCCGCTTTGTGTTGGTTCCCAATCAAAATGTCGGAGCTTGGCACACCGGTTTCATGCCGCAATGGCTTGCCCGTGAGTTTCTCGCCCGTCGCGGCAGCGCCAAGTTTCGCCCCGATCAAGTCAAGCATGCCCGCTGCCCGTTGTTGGGCTTCGCGATGCGTTCGATGCAAATCGAAGGCACGACGGTCGCCAAATGGTTTTTGGAAACGCACACGCAGCCAGAAATCGGCGAGGAAGCGTACGACAAAGGAGCGGAAATCTTGTACGGCTTTTTCCACCGCGAGTTGGCTAACTACCTGGAAGACGACCTCGACCCCTTAGGGCGCGATATCATCCAGTGCTGCCTCGATCGCGGCAGCGTCGACGACTACATCACGCTGCTCCCCGGCCCACAATAAATAAAGATATAGCCGTGAGCGCCAGCTCATGGTCAAACAACCAATAGGCGGAACCCAATGGAATCTCAAGACATTACCCTGAGCGACCTCGCCCAACGCACAGCGCAAGCGTTCCAGCTACACTTCGGCCGACCGGCCCGTTATGTCGTCGCCGCGCCGGGCCGCGTGAATATCATCGGCGAGCACACCGACTATAACGACGGCTTCGTGCTGCCGATGGCCATCGATCGCTACACGGTGATCGCCGCCGACGAAAGTCACGACGACCGCCCTGTCCGCGCCGCGCGGATACTTACCAACACTTTTGGGGAAGAACACGAAATCTGCCTCGCCGGGGAACACTCGGCACCGCTGCCCGGCTGGGCCAAATATATTCGGGGCGTCTTTGAAGCGGCCGCCGAACATGCCCTCGTCCCACCGGTGTTCGATGCCGTGATCGACTCCACGGTTCCCGTAGGTGGCGGGCTTTCCAGCAGCGCCGCACTGGAAGTCGCAACCGCCACATTGCTCGAACAACTCGCCGGCAAAACGCTCGACCCGAAAGTGAAGGCCCTCCTCTGCCAACAAGCCGAGCATCGCGGTGCCGGCGTCCCTTGCGGAATCATGGATCAATTCAGCAGCGTCCTCTGCGAGGCAAATCATTTGATGCTGCTCGATTGCCGCAGTCAAGAAACCCGCATGGTGCCGATGAGCGATCCGAGCGTGACCGTGCTGATTATCAACTCCAACGTCAAGCATGAACTTACTGGTGGCGAATACGCTGAGCGCCGTGCCCAATGCGAAGCAGCGGCCAAAATTCTGGGTGTTCCCTCGTTGCGCGAGGCAACATTTGCTTTGCTAGAGAGCAAAAAAGCGGAACTCGACGACGTCCAATTCCGTCGTGCCCGGCACGTGATCGGCGAGATCGACCGCACCATGCGCGCTGCCGCCGCGATTCCCACCGGTGACTGGAACAGTGTTGGTGAGCTAATGTACGCCAGCCACGATTCCTTACGCGACGATTACGAAGTCAGTTGCCCCGAACTCGACGCGTTGGTCGAAGCAGCGCGAAGCTTGGGTACTTCAAAGGGCGTGATCGGCTCTCGCATGACCGGCGGCGGCTTCGGCGGCTCGACCGTCAGCTTAGTTCGCTCAGAACAAGCCACCAGTATTGCGAAAGCAATCTGCGACCAATACCAAAAAAAAACCGGCATCACCGCCACGGCGTTCGTGACCCCGCCGGCGCGCGGCGCTCATGTGATCGCGTTACCAGCATAGCTCGTTTTCCCGTAGCCGGACCGCTACGCAGTCCGGGACCCCGGAGGACGTTGTCCACCGGCTGGGCCAGAAATCGCGGGTGGCACCGACACTCATCTGCTGAAATGAAAACTGACGTGCCAACTCCGACCATATGAGTGGATTTTAGTCTTGGAATCCTTCGACGCAAGACTACATCAACTTTCTAATTCGCATGTCACGGTCCTCGAAAAACATTTGATTGCTAATCCGTTTTGAAATCGAAATATGATGTGATAAGTACTATATGATTTATTCTGCGTAAGGCATCCATCCATCACATTCAAATCATCAGAATGAAGAAAGTCAACGAAGGTCAGAGTTTTCACATCAGTGTTATTTTGTGACTCTGCTACAAACTCGGTCTTTAATATCGTTAGGTTGTCAAATCGTAGAGTCAGTCTTCGAACTATCTCTGGATCAGATGCTCGAAAAGTAGTTCGTGCCCAAGAAAAAACCGCGCAATTTGCATACGGATCGTACTCATATTTCTCAAAATCGTAGTCGTTATGTAAGTCAAACCAAGTCGGACCGATGCAAATTGCGTAGTTGTCACCAATTGCAAAATTCGATAGTTGCATCACTTCCTCTAATGCACGTAAGAATCCAGAGCGATTTGGGCGACAAATCGTTCTGATCGGCCTATTCTTCTGGCTCTACGCACTCCGCAGCGGCTTGATCCGAGCGATGTCTTTCTTTATCGCTTGGCCTGCCTCCCACAAATCCACCGCGCGTTGAGCGTTCAACCAGAACTCGGGCGAATTTCCGAACAGCCGCGCGAGTCGCAGCGACATCTCGGGGCTAACCGCTCGCCGCCCACCCAAAAGCTCATTGACCGATTGACGCGAAACGCCCATTGCCTCCGCTAGGCGAGCAACAGTAAGTCCGTAGTCCGGCAGAAAGTCTTCACGTAGCATTTCGCCTGGGTGTGTTGGCCGGCGCTTCATCTTTGTGGTATTCGGAATGGTCATGGTTACACCTCAATTAGTGATAGTCGCAGAATTCTACTTCGTAAGCATCGCCATCGACAAACCTAAAGCAAATTCGCCACTGATCATTCACGCAAATGGCGTATTGTCCACTGCGGTTTCCTTCAAGTGCATGCAAGCGATTGCCAGGAGGAACCTTCAAATCATCAAGTCTGTTAGCCAAATCGACGTATTCAAGTTGGCGCGCCGCGCGCTTGGCAAGTTCTATCGACACTCGCTTCGCCTTGCCAGTAACGTAAAGCTCCTGGGTGCGATTATCGGCAAATGTCTTAATCATTCCATGAATTGTAACTTGTAACGTGACACTTGTCAAATGCAGTAGCCAACCCTAATGTATATCACTCCTTCACCGCCCCCAGCGTCATCCCCGACACGAGATATCGGCTCAGCCCGATGAACACCACTACCACGGGGATGCTCACCAGGATCGACGCCGCGGCGTAGAGCGCCCATTGTGTCGACATGCTTGCTTGAAAACTCTTGATCCCCAGTGGCAAGGTAAACAGCTCCCGGTCTTGCAGCACTTGAGCCGCCACGATGTATTCGCTCCAAGCGGTCATGAAACTGAAAAGAGCCGTGATCACTAGACCCGGCACGGCAATCGGCAGAATGATCCGCCAAAACGCGCTGAATTGGCTGCACCCGTCGATCCGCGCGGCCTCTTCCAGCGACGGCGGGATCGTGTCGTAAAATCCCTTCATCTGCCAAATGCAAAACGGCAAGGCCGTCGAAACGTAAAAGATTAAGAGGCCAAAAAATGTATCCACCAAGTGCAGCTTGGCGATGATGATGTAGAGCGGCAACAAGAGCATCGTCGCCGGGAACATTTGTGTTGTAAGAATTGCGAGCATCGTGGCTTGCCGACCGATGAACTTGAACCGGCTCAACGCGTACCCCCCAATCGACGCCAGCACCACGCCGGTCACCGTGACCAACACGGAGACGATCAGCGAATTCCCGAGCCACTGCAAAAACGGCTGCTCGGTAAAGAGTTGCCGGTAGGCGTCGAACGTCCAATTCGGGGGGATGATCGACAGATCGGTCGATTGCAACTGATTCCCCGGCCTGAGCGAAATCGAGAATACGGTCAGCACCGGATAGATGCTGATCGCGGCAAACAGCAGCAAAAACAGGTGCCGGCAAATCGTGATGAGGCGTGGTTCGTTCATGCTTTTTACGTGTAAACGCTCTCCGTTGCACGGGTCCGTTGCAAGGAAATGAGGCTCACCGTCAAGAGAATTGTGAAGATCACCATCGAGAGTGCCGCGCCGTAGCCGTAGCGATAAAAATTGAACACCGCCTTGTAGACATACGAAACCAGAATATGCGTTTGATCCGCCGGTTCCCCGCCGTTCGACACCAGCCAGATCACATTGAGATTGTTGAAGGTCCAAATCGCGCCGAGTGTCACCGCCGGGACGAGCACCGGCTTTAAGAGCGGTAGCGTGACATTGCGAAACTGTTGCCAACGATTGGCACCGTCGATGCGGGCCGCTTCGTAAAGCTCCTGCGGAATACCTTGCAACCCACCGAGCGCGATCACCATCATAAACGGATAGCCGAGCCAGACGTTGGCCACGATGCACGACGTGAACGCGAGCCCTGGTTCGCCGAGCCAATTCAACGGCGCAATGCCAAACCAGTTGCTGAGGATCAGATTCACCGCCCCGTAATCGTAATGGAACATGCTCCGCCAAGTGAGCGCGGTGATATAAGCCGGCACGGCCCAGGGGACAATCAGCAGCACGCGATACAGCGTTTTGCCGCGAATCGGGCCGTTGAGCGCCATTGCAAGTGCAAGTCCAATCCCCACATGGAACACCACGTTCACCACGGTCCACACAATCGTCAGAAAAAACACCCAGAAAAATTTTGGCTCGGTGAACACCTCCCGATAATTGGCGAGTCCCACAATGGACCAATCCTGAAAATTCTTGAGCGACATATTCGACATCGACAGCAGCACATTATAGAAAAACGGAAACACCACCGTCGCGAACATCACCAGAATCGCCGGGGCGATCAAGAAATACGCGAACGGTTGCCGCCGCACATCAGGCAGGAAATTCAGCAATGCTTCGCGCTGCCAAATCACGAGTCCCCCACAGATAAGAATCCCCGCCAGTTGCCACACCCAGGCTGCCGTGGTTGGCTTCGATTCCCTTTGGATGAGCTCAATGCCCCGCAACGCGTTGGCTTGCATCGCGTCGGCGGCTTCTTGAGGTGTGCTACCCCCGCCGAGCAGCGATTGATACGGAGGACGCATCGCGTCCCACACGGCCCGCATCTCCGTGACCACCGGCATAATTCGCCCGCGATCAAGTTGCATTTTCGATGCTTGTAGTGTCGCGTCACTACGCATCAAAGGATCATCAAGCAATTTTTTCCGCGACGGCAGAATTCGCACGAGCTCCATGAACTTCCGCTGTGAAGCCTCACTCGTCATGAACAACGCAAACTGCATCGCGTCCTCGGCGGCCTGTGGCGAAGCCAAAGCGTTAAGCGAATAGCCTTTGGGAGACACCATCGGTGCCATCGGTTTGCCCGTCGCACTGACGATGGGCAGCGGTGCCACGGCAGCGTCGATGCCTTCCGTCTCCAAGTAATCGGTCCAACTCCAATCGCCGTTGATAATCATCGCGGCCTTGCCGGTCTTAAACAGCGAGTCGGCCGTTTCGTAATCACAATTGCGTGGCACGACTTTGTGCTCGTCCCGCAGCGACAAGATGAACTCATAGGCCTCTGCACTTTGCGGGGTGTTCAGCGCCGGCACGGGTTTACCCGAATCGTCGAAGACCCAACCCCCATGGCCGGTGATAAACGGAATTGCAAAAAACGGCTCAACAAAATTCCATACCAAACCATAGCGATCCTGCGGTCCATCTTCGTCAACCGTGTTCTCCACGGCGATTGCGATCATCTCCTCGGTTGTCGTCGGAGGTTCCTTCACGAAGTTGCGGTTGTAAACCAACGCGAGATGATTGCCGAACCGATCCGGCAACAACAAGAGTTGATCTTGATCGGGATTTTTGAGATCCGGTAAATAAGTGAGCGCGCCACCCACGAATTCCGCTGCCATCTCCGACGAAACCCACGGATTCATGTCACCAACGATGCCCATCGCATGAAATGCGCCTAGCACGTCGGAAGGGCCATAAACCAACTCCGGCCCAATCCCCGCGAGCGCCGCTGCTTGGAATCCACTGCGAAGCTCCTCGGTTTCTTTGTAGAGTGTGCGAACCTCGATCTCGGGATGCGTGGCTTCAAACTCCTCGACGAGCCTGTCGAGCATCACTCGATCGCGGGGCACCATCTGATGCCAGAGCGTGACCAATCGTTTGTCCGACGGCTCCGCACAACCGCTCAGGAGCAATACGCCAGCAGCCAGGAGCGCGAAAGAGATGCGATGGCAGGCCGCTCGGCAAATCATGCGTGTCTCACTCCGGGTGAGTTTGCTCGGCGAGAACCACCGCCTCGAGCGGTGGCACCTTGATCACATGCACGCCATCGCGTTTGAGAATGTCGACATCCGCGCTTGAATCCGAGGCCACCTCGATCAGCGAGAGTTTTTCGCCGTTCTTGCTCGGCAACTCCCACGAAAAAGTCGCGTCTCCCCGATTGATCGCCACCAAGATTCTATCACCTTGCCATTCGCGCTCGAAAGCAAAAAACATCGCGTCGTCGTCGCTGGTCAATGGTTTGAAGCTGCCGTGCGACAACACGGGATGCTCACGCCGCAGATGAATCATGCGGCGATAGAAATCATGCAGATTGGCATTGAACTCGACGTCGTCGGGTTCGCGCTCGCGCGAGAGTGGATCGCCCGCTTGTGGATCGTACTGCAGGTCGTCCCAAATCATCGCCATGCGATTGCAAGGATCGTCGGCACCCCACATCCCCGTTTCGTCTCCGTAGTAAACCATCGGCGCACCGAGGAACGTCATCTGCATCAGCGCCACGAGCTGCTGAATCTGCCGCTCGCGATCATTCGGTTCTCGAACGCTATAGTCGTTGACATAACGGGGCGAGACACGTTCGCTCACGTCATAGTCGAACCGCTCCGGCTGCAAATAAGGTTTGCCCACCGCGTTAACGATCATCGAACCGACTCGTTCGGTGTCGTGCGAGTCAATAAGGTTCTGCATCGCATGTTGCATCACTCGGGGATACTCGGCCAACCGCTTTACCAACTCCTGGCCAAAATCATGCGGCGTGAGTGTGCCGTCGATCAAAAAGCCTTTCACCAAATAGGCGAAGCCATGGTAGTTCATCGTGCCGGAAAAGTTGCCCGCGATCAGATTGTCACGGGCATTATCCCAGAACTCGCCGACCGTGTAGGCTTCTGGATTCAACTCGCGCACCAACTCATTCCAATCGTCCCAAAAGCCCATGGGCACTTCGTTGGCCACGTCGAGCCGCCAACCGTCAACGCCGTCGCTAGGGTCGCCGTCACCGTTGGGGTCCATCCAGCGGCGCGTGATGTCGAACACATACTGCTTCGGCCCAGGGTGCAAATCATCCTGCGCCACGGTGTCGGCAAACTCAGGGAGTGTTTCAAAGCCCCACCAACTCTTATAGCGAAACTCGTTGTGCGGTGTCTCGGGGTTGTCGAAATATTGCACGATGTACCAATCCTTGTACGGTGATTTTTCTTGCTTCTCGCGCAAATCGGCAAACGCAAAGAAGTCTCTGCCCGTATGGTTGAACACTCCATCGATAATCACCCGCATCCCGCGTTTGTGAATCTCGGCCACAAGCTCCAGAAACAACTTGTCGGCGGCGGTCCATTGCCACGTTTTCGGATCGCTCGTCTCGGCGGCGATCAATTTCAAATCTCCATCGGGATCAGGTCCAAAGTAGGGATCGATGTGGTGCATCGACGAGCCATCGTATTTATGCAATGACTTGCCATAAAAGACAGGGTTAAAATAAATCGCGTTGATGCCCAACTCTTGGAGATAATCGAGCTTGTCGAGTACCCCTTGAAGGTCGCCGCCATAACGACGCTGAAACACGCCGCGCTCGTAAAAGTTGTCGCTCAACTCGCGTTCCCAATCGGCTTGCGAATACCAATCGCTCGTCCAAGGCGTGATCCGCCACGCCAGTGGTACGCCGGCAAAATCTTCGAGTGATTCGCGCGTTGGGTCGTTTTCAGGATCGCCGTTGCGGAAACGATCGGGGAAAATCTGATAGAATACCGCTTCGGTCACCCAAGCGGGCACGAAACGCTCGGCAGCTTTAGCAACTTCCGACTCGTTCGTGTTGGGTACGGCGATGTTCGCCACCTGGACCGCCGTCACTTCCGTTGCATTCGCAGCGTCTCTATTTTCTTCCGCCACACTTACCGTCTGCGCTGTGCTGCTTGCATCACTGACTAGTGGCGATTCTTGTTGCTGACAACCAACCAACACAGAGAAAGCCAGCATGGGCAGGCCCCAGACGAGCATCTCTGATCGGTATCGCAACCAAATAAACATGCTGACTGGCCCAAAATCTTTCTGGTTCAAAAAATATATTGGCTGGCCGCGACCGTGGGGATCGCGGCCAGCCGGAAAGAGTCCGCGAGCAAACTAAACTCGACGGCGAAGCAGACCACAGGCGGCAGCGGTCAAGCTTAACAACACCAACGAGCTCGGCTCGGGGACTGAAACAGCAGACAACAGCCCGCCGTTGTAAGCACCTTGCCATTCAGCCAAATCGGCAGGGCTAAACGGTGAGGGTGAACCACCGCGCTGCCAGAGGAGGAAATCGCGACCATCCACGTCGCCATCGCCATCGAAATCGCCATCCGTGCCACCGGTGTTTGGAACGGTAAAGAATTGATTTCCTGCAAAATTATTAAGGTTAATTAGTCCCACGCCCAGCGCGTCGGAACCCATCACGCCATCGCCAAGATTACCGTCATAGTCATCCGCGTTGGTAAAGTTGCCGTCCAAGTTTTTATCGGCGAGCAAGAAAGCCCCTCCCATGGTGGGATCTACGTTTGGTTGCGAGCCCAGATTATTTTGCGGGGCGGCTAATCCTCCTAGAAACTGATTCGAGAGGTAGTCATGATTGGAACCATTGATAAAGGCCGACACTTTAATATCGCCGCTGGGATTACCTAGGGCCGACAAGGGAATCGCCACTTCAATACCAGTTGTTACAGCCTGAGCCGCCACGGGATCTGCTGCGCCAGTTCCACCCGTAATGCCTAGGACATTCGAGTTATTGATAGCCACTCCGTAAGCATTACCAGAAGTATTGCCTGCGGCGGCTGAGAGATCGGGAGCCGCGCCGGCATCGCTTGCCCCAAAGATGCTACCTACTTCGTCTGCCGGAATAGCTGTTTGATTCATCACGGCAAAATCGAAATCAAACTTGCCTGCACCACGTCGGAATAGCATGCCGTAATCCGCTTCAAATCCCGTGTCGAAGGTAAATTGCCCTTGCTGCGGTTGCTCCAGCGGGGCCGGCGAATCACCCAAACCACGGTTTACGTAGGGTGCCCAACCGTTGCCAAAGCCTTCGCCAATGAGAGAATCAAAATTCTGCGGATTGTTCGTACCACTGATGGCATTCTGGCCACCGGTCTTCGAATCGACGAACACCATCAATTTATTGAAATTGGCTTCCAAATTACCCGTAAACATCAGATATAAAAAACCTCCCGTCACTTTCCCATATGCAGCGTTCAATTCCGTAAAATTGTCGCCAAATTGCGTTTGCACGGTTTGCACGGACAACGCCGCGCCGTATTCCCCGTCAAGCGTGCCATCAATCGTCGGCGCCGCCCATACACTACCACTCATCACTAACGCTGCCATGGCAGCCAGACTCGCTAGAAAAAACTTTCTCGAACTCATTGTTATTCTCCCTCTACTGATGCTGAGGCCATTGGCCGTTTCATCGCCCCAATTGTAATACTTAACATGGTTACTAACTGAAAATCCTTAAACGCCGCGGCAACAGGCCGCCAAATCCTAATAGCAATCCACACAAACTTCCCGGTTCGGGAACTACCACGATCGCACTGGCCAAGGCGGCTTGCCCCGCGAGATTCCCCCCGCCGTAGGCCGCTTGCCAAATCGCTAAATCTGCCCCATTAATCACGCCATTAAGGTCGGCGTCTCCCTGGTCATAGCGTGCTCCACTCGCGAGATTCGCATGGCGCTGCCAGGTAAGAAAATCGCGTGCATCCACGTCGCCGTCCACATCAAAGTCGCCGTTCAGCGTGCCGAAAATGTCCGTGATAAGCGTCTGCACGTCGTCCACATCGACGATGCCGTCGACATTCAAATCGGGCCGCCAAGCGCTGCCGCCAAACGCGCTGTACAACTCGGCGACATCCGTCACGTTGGTCGCCGCGTCTTGGTTGATGTCGCCTCTTCGCAACAACACGTCATCATAAGCCGTTAGCACCGCCGCACTGACCATGCTGGTCACCAGTGACGGTCCCAACGCGAAGAGGTCAAGATTATCGACCCGGCCATTTCCATCGAGGTCAGCCGTTGCTTTGAACTGGGCGTTCTGGCTATACAGCACCGTTTCGAATGATCCATTTCCCAGCCCCGCGATGTCGGTGGTCTGAAACACGTTATTAGCGTTTACATCTCCGAAGCCAGCCCCCATCCCGGTCACCGTCCCCAAACCCGAAAACTGCTGCTTACTAATCCGCTGCACGTTAAAACCGTTGACCCCGTCGAACGTCGGTTCAAACGTCACTATCGTCGCCACGTGATTGCCCGTCGTGACGTTGTTGAATCCAAATACGAATGAATCGACGTCGTAATTCCCCGCGTCGCCCTGACCATTGAGCGCCATTTGCAAAACTTGCGCGTTCGTCAGATTGGCGGGCAAATCGAGAAACAGGTGCATGTTGTCGGCCGTGCCATCGACCGATTCCACGATCAAGTCGCGATTCTGCAACGTGTTGGGGCTGGAAGCGAACGGATCGAAACTTACCACCGCCGCCTCGGCCGGCAAACGGTCCACGTAAATCGCCCGCTTAAAATCTGTGAACACCGCCGGGCCACTCGTGCGGTGGCGGAACGCACGGACCGTGACAAAATGCCGACCCTCGGCCAGTTCCGTCGTGTCGATCATTTGCGCGTAGCTGCCGACGCCGTTGTTCGTGAAACCGGGAACGCGCGTGTCGGTAAAATCCTCAAACCCGTAGGCCACGCTCCCCGGCGTCGGGTTGTCGATCCCCGCGACGTTGTTGAGATCCATGCCATCGTTGATGCGCAAGAGGGCCGTATCTCCGTCGGCGGCGAAATCGCGGACCATCATTTCCAACTCAGGGTCGTACAAACTCACGGGCGTCGTGTTGAGCTGCACTTGGAACGAATTCGCGCGGATCACGTCGATGTCGCCCAGCCGTGCCGTGCCATTATTCGCCGCCGTGGGAGTCGCGCCTTCTAATGTGTCGGCCACATTGGTGAGACTGAGACTTCCTTGCGGAGTCGCCAAGCCATAAATCACGTAGCCCCGGCCGTGGCTCACATCATTGGGATTGCTGGTGTCGTTGCCTGGGATGCTGATGTTCACCCGGCCCAAATTATTGACCTTGATCGTTTCCGGAATCTGGTTGGACGGGTCGATCATGGGGTCGGCGGCGTTGCCGGTGAGCTCGACCAGAATTGCACCGGGAGAGAACGCGGTTTGCACGCCGCCGCGTGTTTCGACAAACGTGTCATTGCGGCTGTTCAGCCCCACGATTGCCGAATTCTCGCGCTCGTAAATGTAAATATTGGAAAAGCCGCCGGGCGTAAACGCATTATCCAGCCAGCGTTCGTGAAAATTGCCTCGACCGTGCGTGTTGCGAATCTCAACGAGCTTGGTGATCGTCTCGCCATAAAACCCACCAAGAGCATCGTCCTTGCCGTCGTTCGGAAAATCACGTCCCTCGCCAAATTCCTTGGCATTGAGATACACGTTGGCGTTGCCCGGCCGCAGCAGCGTGTAGGCGTAGGCCACATTCTTCATCACCGGAAAGCCCCCCGGCAGATGATCGTGGCTATCAACGAACGACATGCCCTGGCTGCCGTCCGTGTGCCAAACCTCGGTGCCCCCCGGCCGGTCCTGTGAGTCCTGGCTCGCACCTCGAATATTGTGCCAATTATTACCCAATCCGTTCGCCGTCAGATTGCTCCGCAGCGCGAAGAATAGCGGAAAATCCAGCGCGTCGCGGTTGCCGCGCACCGTGAAATCGTTCTGGGGAATCGCCACGGGGTTTGGCAGGTCATGCTTAATAAACTGCTGCACAAAACCCTGGTTGCCGTCCAGCACTTCGCTAAACGAGTACACCGGCTTGATCGTGCCATCGTGGTTCAAGCGATTGCTCGCGCGGTACACCGCTTGATCCAGCAAAGCGAGCGTATTGGTGGGAAAATGCTTCGCCGCATCAATGCGAAAACCATCCACCCCGATCACCTCGACCATCCACTGCGAATGACGCAACAGCAATTGCTCGGCTTTTTCGACCACGGCGTCACCGGCCATGGGGTCGGCCACATTAAAGTCATACCGCGTGATCAAAAACTCGCCGAGGCCGGGATCGACGTCCAGTTGAATTCCCCCTCCGGCCTGGTCAGGGTAAAACCGGCGATTGTTTGCATTGGGCACATTGGCCAGCCGACCGAAGGCCGCGACCGTACCGGCCGGAATGTTCGCGGGATTACCCACCTCAACGGGATGGCGAATAAACATGTGCGTTTTTTCTTGAGCAATGTCTACAAGCCCTGCCAGCCGGCCGTTGAGATCGCCGCTCGCAAACGAGCTGTGAAAATCGCCGTCGATGTCGCCCGGCAAAGTGATCGCGAAGCCCGGATAGCCCCCCGACTGGGCGAACGTGACGTCGTCAGCCGTCGAGGGGGTTCCCTTGGTGTCGACGGTTCCCAGATCGCTAAAGCCCGCATGATTGAGGATGTGATCGGTATAGACATCGACGTTCGAAGCATGCGCCACTCGGACGAGCGACTTGAGCCCCTCTTCGGTGCCGTACAACGTCTCCTTGCGTGGACGACCCAAATCGAATCGATCGTAAACGTCGTAGCCCACGCTCTGATCCCCCGAGTCGGCCCGCGTCGGTGGCGGCAACCACATCCCGCCATAGCCCGAGTAGAACAAATCGACCTGCCGATCCTCGATGGTTCTCCACTTGGCTTCAAAGATTTGCAGCGTCGCCGGCGCGGAGACGCTCTGGGCCGGTGCCGTCACGGCCCAACCCGCAACGAGCAAGATGCCCATAGCTGCGCACAGCCAAACTGATCGCATTTTCATTGAACTATTCATCAAAGCAGTTCTTCTCATCATTCCGCTTACAAACAACAGTCCGGCCATACCGACCGTTTAAGCCAACGCCTAGCCCCGACCCCGCTTTGCTGGGTCTTGCCAGCCGGCGGGGGGTTGGGAGGTCAATTCGAGATTGATTTCGTTTGAGCCAGGCTCAACAGTGAACGTCAAGCCAGACGTTTCAGGCGAGGCATACCAGCGCGGTGTGATCTCCTCGCCGGGGGGCGGTGGTCCTCCATCTGCCGACCGCGTGGTCGACGACTTTCGCGCCATGACGGCAATCTTGTACTCCCCGGCCGGCAGCCCAGTGACGCTCCCCGTCTGGACCTCGTAGCTGCCCGATTCGTTGACAATCGCGTACGCCAGGGGACCACCTTGAGACGGCACAAACGAGATCGAACCGGTAGGAATGGGATTGCCATCAAGCGTCACGAGGCCAGCAACCGACGCATCATAAGGGCCGCCGCAGCCCACGATTCCTGATAGCAGAATAATAAAGTAACCTAATGCAAACCGTTTTCTACTAATCATGTCAAGCAAAACCTCCCACAAGGACTTGCAGAAACTATTGAAGATTGGCCACTTCTCCACCTTCGCGGGTGGAGAGCGCTCGATAACTAACGGTATCAATACCTTCTTGAATAAATTGCACTGAGCCATCGGCCATCACGAATTGCACCCCGCCGGGGTGCAGGCTTTTAAAGCCCCGCACCGTCTTGGAGTTGGTGCCGTCCGTGTACCACGCCGGTGTCTGATTCATCTGCAGGTAGTTCAAGGGAATGCTACAGGTCGCCCAATCGCCGTCGGCGAAATAGGCCGCCGAATGGTAATCCGTCGAAACAACATTTTCGCCAATCATGAAGGTGTTGCTCGTTCCATCCGACACACTCTTCATGTTGAGCGGTTGCCAAAGACTAGTCCGCTGGAAGATGCCGTTGTTTGACATCGTGCTGTGTGTGTCGGGGGAGCCGATGGCCGGGGGAACGGCTTGCGTGCTACACGGAGTGGCATTAGTAGAAAGCAGCGAGTCGCCGATGCATCCTTTGTAGCTCGTCGTAGCTACCACCCGATTCGGCCAATAATATTGCTGATCACTTGGAACGGCGGACGGATCGGAGGGACAAGTGATCACTGGCAATTGAGTTCGAACAGTGTCCTTGAGCGCCTGATGCCCCATGCCCTGTCCTATGTTGGCATTGTAAACATTGAACTTGCCCTTAGAGTTCTCAGCGATCAAATCCTGCATTGCCGCCTGCTCAAGTTGCGGCAAGATGTCAACGATGAAACCTTTGCCGGTCAATTCTACGTCAAGGGCGGGTGGCTGGACATCGACTATTACCTGCGGTGTGCTGGCACAATCCGCGGTCCGTTTCTCATGGCCCCATTGCATGTTGCTTGTGGGATAGTGCTTGCTGACATCGTGAAAGTTCAAGCACGCCAGCCCCAGATTTTTCAAGTTATTTGAGCACTGAATTCTCCGTGCCGCTTCGCGAGCCGCTTGCACCGCCGGTAACAAGAGCGCGACCAACACGCCGATGATCGCAATCACTACCAGCAGCTCGACCAGGGTAAACGCCCGCATGTTACGCTTGTGATAAGTTGTATTCATAACCCATCAATCCTTCTGATAAGCGAAGAGGATGCTGAAAATTGAAAAGTGCAAATTGAGAATTGCAAATCAAAATTTGCAATTTCCAATTCTCAATTTGCAATTCTAATGTTGGCAACCGCCGGTCGTTTGCCAGGCCGGGGAGCTCTGGCAAACGATTCGGCGACTGCCCAACAAACAAGGACACTTAATAGTGGCTAGAGGCAAGATGTTAGAGGCTAGTGTCTAACAACTTACGACTAACGACTAAAAACTTCTTCTTAGCCCCGGCGACCCCGGCCGCAGGCCAAGCCCACCAACGACAAGCCCAACAGGGCCAGCGAAGTGGGTTCGGGAATAATCGTGAAAAACTGCTCGCCCGTGGCATAAGGCACGCCCAAGGGAGTCAGACCGTTTTCCAAGTTGATGGCACCAGAACCAGTAAATCCGCCGGCTCCGTCACCACCCAAGTTACCCTGGGGTGCTGTCAGGCCACCGAGGAACTGATTCGACCAATAGTTGTGGTTCTGGTTGTTCACGCCAGCCATGATGCGAATCGGTCCACCCGCGTAACCCAAGTCGCTCAGCGCGATGCCAAGCTCCAAACCCGTTGTCACGGCCGCAGCGGCCGCTTGGTTGGCAGGGCCAGTACCACCGGCCACGCCAGCAACATTGCTATTGTCGTAGGCCACTAGGATCGGCGCGGCGTTCACACCCGTGCCGGTGCTGCCAATACCCGTCTGGCTGCCACCGAAAATGTCAAAATAACCGCTCGCCGATTGGGTTCCCAAATTGGCGAAGTCGATGTCAAACTTATCGCCACCCGCGTTGCCGCGGCGGACGATAATGTGATAGTCGGCCGTGAAGCCAGAATCAAACACTAAGCCGTCCATCGCATTCGCGCCATCGTTACCCGAGCTGTCAAACACACTCTGACCACCAGCTTTTGAGTCGATGAAGATTTCCAGCTTGTTGAAGTTGCCTTCAATGTTGCCAGTCAACATCAGGTTCAGCAAACCGCCGTTGATCGTGCCGTAGCCGCCGTTCAGTTCACTAAAATTGTCGCCGAATTGCGTTTCCACCGTCTGCAAGGCCGCAGCCGGTCCGTACACACCGTCAAGCGTGCCATCGATAACCTGCGCCGACACGGGAGCGGCCATCACACAAGCAATGGCCAAACAAAGAAGTCGTCTCATTAGTCCACCTCCGGGGTTTTCCCCAAAAACACAAAAAAACAAACAACAATGAAGCTCCGCAAAGTTGAACCGTACACGTGTAACGGTCGCGCCCTACGTCACCCCTCCAATAAATGCCTCTCCAAAGTCACACGTTTCACGAAAAGTCTTTCGCGAGCCACCGGGCTTATCCCGGCGGGACAAGCCCACCGGCTCGCATCGATAAGTTATTGAATCAGTCAAACAAGTTGCCAGGCACGAGCGACGCCAAATTCACGCCGCTGTTGCGAGGAATAATCATCATCCTTGGCTTAGCCTCGGCAATGACATGCCGCTGCAAACCACGCTTGCCACCCCACCGCCCCGTCACCGCCAAAAAATGCGTGCCGACGTGAACCTCGTCGATCTCGTGGATCTTCGCCCCATGGAAACTTGCCATGCTGATCCGGTCAAACGCAAAATTCCCCTTGAGCACCGCATCGACTGAGCAGGCCAGCTCGTCGCGCAGCGATTCGGGATTACGGTACACCTCAACCACGTCGCGGTTCTCGACCCCGAACGTGATCTTCACCACAAACAGATTCTCTTCCGTGTTCTCCTCGCCCAGGTCCGGGAAATTTTTCACGCCGTACACATTATAGTTAGAAGTCACGCCGTAGGCAGTGTTTTCAGCGCCATGGCCGATGGAAAGCACGCGGTTGGCATTTCCATCGCTTCGGTGTAATTCAAAACCATAAAAGTTGTCGCCCGTTGCGGAAACCCGCTGGACAAAACTCACATAGACATGCTTGCCATCGCGGCCGATCAGCCGCACGTCGTCTTGGCTTTCCACCAATCCGGCAGCGTCAAAAATGCTTCCCACCGAGGTCGCCAACGTACGCCGAATGCGGTTCTGCTGAGCCGATTGCACGGCACGATTTCCCACCGGCACGATGCCGCGAGCGGTCAAGCTACCGGTACCGACGCGATTCGAATCAGGCCCGGCTTCGCTGTCGGCAGCAATGCTGAACCATGGCCCCGCCCAACCAAACCCGCCATTCTGCTCGTCAAGCGGACCTTCAGGATAATCAAAACCTTCGTAAGCCAACAAGCCGTCGCGCGGGCCGGTTGTCGGTTCCAAACTTCGCACAAACGCCGCCACATCGGCGGGAAATTCCGCCACGGTCGTCGAGATCGGATTCACCCGTGCCGCTTCCGATGAATTCAACTCCAAACGCCGCAGCGCCCGACCACCGCTATCCAACACGTCGGCTTTCACCACGCCGTTGAACACATGCAGTTCAGACGCCCCCGAGGACTGGGCCATCAAACCAAACTCGGTCCCGACGTCGAACACATCAAGCGCCTTGGTATGCACGCGAAAACCACGCGACTGGGCCGGCACGACCGCCGCCATCCGCCCTTCATGCAACTGCACTTCATGAGGCGCATTCACCACAAATCGCGCGGGGCTTTCCAGCAAAACCGTCGCACCATCCTGGAATGTGACTTCCGCGATACCTTCTTCGAGAGTCAATTCTTGCCCCGCCACCAGTTCGGAACCATATCCGACGCGCTGCGAGGCTTCATCTTTCCATACACTATTTTGCGTTCCCGTCACGCGGGCTACGACTTGATCCGAGGCACCGCCGAGCAAGCGTCTGCCGCTCTGACCGGTGCTAAGAGAATAAGTCAACGCGCTCGAAAACAGCGCAACCCCCGCCAAGGCGACAGCCACCGCCCAAGCTGGCGAGCCGCGCCACTTGGAATCACGGGCCGTACTCAAGCCACTCTGCCCAAACCCACTCCGCGCGTCGGCATTGTGGACAAGCTCCCGTGCGAGCGTCACCAAGCTGTGGTCGACATTACTTTCGAGCAAATCCCGCGATTGATCGGACACTGTTTGATTCGCTAGCGCCGAGCCTTCCGCATCCAAACACGCATCCAACTCCATGTAGTCCATGTAAAGCGCGCGAGCAGTCGCACTCTCGGTAAGCGTCTCTTGCAACCAAGCTTCGTCGGACGAAGCCAACTGGCCGTTCGAGAGATCGCCGAGGACTCGCAGCAGCTTTTGCTTTTGCGGCTGCTTTTGCGGCCAAGTCTCTTGTGATGTGGTCATAGTAATCCTTCCGACACAAGTGTGCGATTGATGCACTCAAACAGCACGCGGCGAATCCGATTCATCGCCTTGTATACCGTATTCTCAGGCCGGCCCAACTTGTGAGCCGTTGCCTTGAAATTCACCTTATGATCTTGATAACACTCTTGCACCAACGACCGATCCGCGTTGGAGAGTTTTGTCAGGCAGCGCCGCAAGGCATCGCGACGATAATCAAACAAATCCACTCGCTCCACGGCCTCGGAGGCCAACAAATCAAACGTGATGTCGACCAGTTGAAAACCAACCTGCTTCTGTTGGCGACGAAACTTGCGAACTTGATTATGGGCAACCACCGCCACCCACTTCACAAAATCGGTCCCCAACTGAAACGTCTCATACTCCCGCCACAGGATGACACACACCTCCTGAAACACTTCCTCAGCCTGTGCGGTGCTGCCCAGCAACGTCACTAGGTAGGAATACAACCAGCGGTCATGCTTGGCGAACAACCGTGCAAAAGCATCACGCCGGCGGTCTTCCGACCCAGTCACGTCTGGCTCGCCCAATGACACGCTGGTCTCCTCCCTAAAACCGCCAGAAAAGTTCGCCCTCAAGCATAGTTAGGCGCGACGGCGGCAAAATTAGTATCAAAAAGTAAGTAAGATTCCCATTATTTTTGGGTATCCGGCACGCTCCAAAACACGTAACTCATTATCAGTCCTTAATTTAACTGCAAAATACCGGACTGCGACAAAAATTCTTTCACGTTCCACAAGCCCAGGGATGGCACTCCCCGGGTCTGCTCTTCTAACCGTGAACTACGGCACGCAATCTGCCCCTAATTCGAATGCGAATTTTGCCTTTTATCTCTCGAATCCCCAAGTTTTGACAGGAGTCTTCTCATGAAAAAGAAAAATCCCGCAGCCCCCGGTCAGCCCCACATCGCCCCAAACACGAACGAAGAGCAGCGCCTTAATACCCCAAACGACATCGACCACAAAGTCGACTGGCAAAAAAAGATGGGCGATGGCGACAAATCGCGCAAACTACGCGGCAACGACGCCAAACGACTCAAAGGCGGCAAAAAGGGCGAATAACAGCCGCTGGCGGCTTAGCGCGGGTAAGTTTCGACTGTTAAGCGAAACACCGCATTAGGGATTCATCGCCAGCGGATCTAAGGAAAGCGCCGCCCGATAGTCAGCCAGTGCCATAAAGAAATCCGCCTGGGAAGTAACGAGCAATAGCTCAGCTTCCGTCACGGACTGTTCGTAGATATTCAACTCGACGAGATCAATGTCGCCCGCTTGAAATTGAATCCTGGCGAGTTCAAGCGTCTCGCGCGCCAAGCGAATGTTGGTCAGTGCGCGATCAATTCGTCCATCTGCTGCCACCATGGCCGAGACTGCGTCTTGCACGGCAGCTTGAATTTTGTTTCTGACAAACTGCTTCTTGACCTCGATTTGCGACAGCTTACCTCTCGCCGCAATGATCTTGCCACGCGATTCTCGTCGTTGCAGGGGAACTTCGCCGTAAAAACCCGCTTCAAGTTCAAACGGTCCCTTGTCGTTGATACTACTGGCTGGCGCGCCGACGTCCTGCGATGCTTTCATCAGCGCATCGAATTTGGGCAGTAGCATGTTTTCCGCGTTTCTCAAATCCACACGGACCTGTCTGGCAACGAAGTCTAACTCTCGCAACACCGGCGAGCTCGCGATGGCTGTCTCGATGTCTAATTCCATCAACTCGGTATTGGGAGTTACGTGCTCTGGAAATGACGACGGCAATTGGCTTTCGATCGGCATGACCGGTTGGCCAGTTACGTCCCGATAAAACAGCGAAAGTTTGATCGCGGCTTGCTGGAGTTTTCTTTCGGCTTCAATGACTTTGGCTTCACGCGCGGCGATCAGTTGTTCATTATTGATCCGAGTGATTTTCTTGAGATCACCTTCGTCAACTCGGGCTACAATTTGCGCGACTCGCGTTTCGGCATTTTCTAATAACTCGCGCTGCGCCGTGAGGGCCTGTCCCGCGGCAATCCATGACCAATAGACTTTCGTGGCTATTTGCACGAATTCCAAAAGTTGGGCTTGAATCGCGGGGTCGACGGCCTGACGCGCAAGATCAGCCTGCATGACGCCCGCCCGCCGTTTGTCGATCGCGCGATTCTGAAGCAAGGGCACTCCCAAACCGAGCGCGAACTCACCCCCTTCATTGGTTTCACGTTCCTTGTACCAAGGTTCGAAATCGCCATCGCCAATTCTGTATCCGCCAAAGACATAACCGCCGCGATACAAGGGTTGCTCCAAGCCAAGTTCATTCCGATAGTTCTTATAAAATCCCTGCGGCTCAGACATGCTAAATCCCGCAAGCTTCGTATCGAACTCACCCCACGCGGCGAGTTGCTTGCCATCAGCAACTTGCTGCTCCATCATGGTCTCCACCAAAAGTGGATAGGAACGCTCAACGGCTAAGAGCACCTCGTCCAGAGCCAAGCGACCACTCGCGGTCTCCTCAAGAGTTTTCGGAATGACTTCTTCTGGAACAGGTAATTCGAGCGGCTCTTGGTAGGCAGCCGTCACCACCTCATTCAACATCGGCACAGCTAGTGTAAGCTGATTTCTGCTTGACTCGCCGTCTGTGGACTGAGAATCTAGCGCTGGCAATGGCAGGGGAGTGACCGGTTCAATATTCGATGACGTCACGATGGCCGCTTGCGGCATGTTGGCCAAGGGCGTGGGACTCTTACAGCCTGTGATCAAATCACAACTGCAAGCAATCACAAACAAGAACAGCCATCCCTGGCATTTCATTTTGGTAACTTGATCTTTTTCATCTCGTCAGCTTGCTTGGATTTGGTCGGTTCTTGGTTGGACACGGTGGGTGGGAACCCATTCAATTGTCGCCACAATTCGTAACCCAGCGCAACCCGATTCAGCATGACCCAACCGTTCGCACGTACTCCTTGACGCAAATAGCGCTCGGCAGGCCAATCCTGCTCGGCTCCTGGCCTGACCAAGATGCGAAATTTTCCAGTGCCATCGTCCGTGGAGTCGATGGTTACCACTTCGCCTCCGAAAGTCCCCACCGCGACCGAAGGCCAGCCGGCGAATTGCACGGCGGGCCAACCTTCAAACTGGAGTCGCACATGATCTCCTTTTTGAACGAGTGGTGTGTCGTTGCCCGAGACCCACAATTCCACCGCGCTTTCCACGGTATCGGGAACTATCGTGAATAGCTCATCCCCTTCCTTCAACATTTGACCTCGCTCAAACACATTCAACCGAAAGAGCGTGCCGTCGCGAGGCGCATAGATCTTCAAGCGATCTAATTCGGAAAGCTTGATATCAACATCACGTTTTTCTTTCTGCACCGCTGCCATTTGACCGAGAGCGTCTTGTTGCATCGCACGCGCGTAATCGACTTTCGTCTGAGCTTCGCGTTCTTTTTGCACGCGCTCGAATTCCTTGGCTTCCCATTCTTGTTTGCTGGCGCTCACCTCGAGTAACGTCGCCTCGAGCTCGGCTTCAGCGACTTCCAGATCCTTTTTGAATTTTTCGATTTCTTTTTCCGATTGAACTCCCTTTTCAAACAATTTTTGTTGTCGTTCATAATTCAATCGTGCCTGCATCAGCTTCGCTTGGTAGGCTGATACGGTCTGCTGTTTTGCGTCAAGCTTGTCTTTGGCTGCCGAAATCAATTCATCGGCCCCCCCCACGGCTGCTTCCTTCGCTGCTTGGAAGTCGAGAACATTTTGGCCATAAACTTCAGACTTCACTTTGGCCGTGGCAAGTTTGGCTTCGAGATCATTAACTGTGCCTTTAAGTTGTTCGACAAGATTGGCGGCATTCGGCTCCATCTCAACGATGAATTCGCCCCGCTTCACCTTGGCACCCTCAACTAAATTTTCACCAAGTCGTAAAACAATCCCCTTGACAGGCGCGGTCACCATTTGCTGCCGCTCTTGAGGCACATAGGCTACAACCTTGCCCGTGCCTTTTGCCGATTGTTGCCATGGCAAAAAAAACATCGCAAAGATGGAAAAGACCAAGAAAAGTAACAGCCCATTCGCCAAACGGCGGGCTATCCGTGAGGATTGCACAAGCCTGAGCGCCGAAAGCCCAGACCCCACCGGCCTCACTGTCGTGCTGATCATTGCATAATCTCCTTTGGTATATCGACTGAATTTATTGCTAGACTTGATAACCACTTAAACGGCCTGCTCCGCGTCCGGCCGACCTTGGCTGCTAGCGAAGCCCAAGGACACAACGCGATCACATCCTGCAATCACTTCTTGCTTGCCAGTGGCCACGAGCAAGGTCCACGGAGAACTATCGCCAGTTAGATTTGCTAGCAAGTTTTTGGCACATTCCTCTGCCAAACCATCGAGAATTCCATCGATCAACAGCAGTCGTGGACGTCCCACGATGGCCCGCGCGATCATGAGCCGTGTGGCTTGACTGGCCGAAAGCGGAGCCCCGCCGGGTTGCAATTCGGTGCTCAAGCCATCCGGAAAACCCAATATTTGGTCGAGCAACCCAACGCTAGCTAAAGCTTCCCGAACATGGCTAGCAGTAAGTTCAGCGCGATTCAAATGAACATTCTCATCGATCTTGCCACGAAAAATCTCTGTTGAACGGCAGACGGCGATTTGCTCGCGCAGCGAATCGGGGCGTAATTCGCGGACGTCGATCCCATCAATTTCAATGTGGCCAGACTTCGGCGAGCGCAATCCGCATATCAAGTCAATCAGCAAGCTTTTGCCCGACCCGGGGGGTCCAACCAAGGCGATCGATTCAGCCGAATCGACATTCAAGGAAAAATTCTTGATGACCATTTCCTGTTCACAGCCGTACGAAACACCACGAAGCACGAGGCTGGCCGCGGAATCTTCAGCCAGATGAAATAGTTTGTCATGTGGTTCAATTGCAAGATCAAACAGTGAGCCAAGCTTATCGACCGACGCGAGCAAATCGTACAAGATCTCCAAGTGCTTACCAAGCTTAGTGAACGAGCCGACGATCATCATCACAATCAGCTCCGCCGCCACTAACTGGCCCAAGGTGAGCTCTCCTTTGATTACCAGCCAGCCTCCCAAACCCAACAACACCGTGGAAGCAACGGCCTGCATGGCGAAGGCAAACACAATTTGTCTCAGCACGATCTTAAAGTGTTTGCGACGCGCATCAAGCCAGTCAATCGCGAGTTGATCCGCGCGGTCCAAAGCAAACTGAGGCCCTGCATGAAACTTAAAGGCCGAGGGACAACGTGTGAGCTCTTCCAGCCAAAAAGCAATCGCATATTTCGTTTTGGATTCCTTGATCGCTGACTTGACGGCTCCTCGCCCTAGCCCCAGCGTGGCAAACGTAAACAGCAACAGCAGGAAGATGTCGTAACCTAACAAAAATGGATGATAAAATCCTAAAATCACCATCCCGACCACCGTCTGAATAACGATCGACACACCATCGACCAACAGGCTGGAAGCAGCCTTTTGCACTGTGACTATGTCAAAAAATCGGTTGACTAGTTCCGGTCCATATTGCTTATCAAACGCCTGCTGTTGCACTCGCGGCAACCGATACGCGAGATCTTCCACGACTCGGATGAAAAGCCGGCGCTGGACGATCTCCACGACATAGGTGATCAAGCCCCGCAGGGCGGCGGCAAACCCCAAACAGGTAAACAACAACAGGGCCAAGATGACAACAGGCTGAAGATAGCGGCCGAAAGCAACCGTATTTACTAACGCTTCGACCGCTATCGGCGTGGCCAGCGATAACACGCCCACGACTGCCGAGAAGACGACCACGACCCACAAATCCCGCGATTCGGGTCGCATAAGTTGCACGAGCCGAGCAAATGGCGTGATCGGCTGGTCATCGGCCGACGTGCCATGCTTATCGTCTCGTCCTTCACCTACCATTGCCGCCCGCCCTATGATCCAGTTGACTTGCATGAGGCTGGAATCCAGCCCCAGCATATTCAGCAATTCTTGCTGAGACTTCCAACCTTCTCCGCTCTCAACGCCGAAGGATCGAACAAACAATTTCTTACCTTGAGACTTGCTGAACACATGCCAGACGACTGTGCCATTAGGCAAATCTTGGCAATAAGCCACCGATATCCCAGCCTCGATAAAAGAAATAATCTTTTCCAACGGTGCCTGCACGCCCTCGACGCGGAGATTCACGCTTTCACCCGCTTCGATCAAGCGGCGTAGCCAGGCCTTGGCGTCGCTGCCCGGAATTGCCCGCACGGTCTCGCTCAGCACCCGTCGCGCAATAATCGAGTCAAAAGCGATTCGCGAATCGAGGGCAAAGGTTTTCATGACTTCCAAGACAGGGGTCACCGCTTGGGGAGCTTCTGTAAGCATAACGGCGGAGTTCATAGATTTTTGCGATGGATTGACAGAGAATAATATGCGATAATAAAAGTGTATCGCCAGAATACCAACTTCTAGCTATAGATTACATCCTAAATATCATAGAAATAATCTATATATCACCTAGTCCTCGTGAGTGCTTGCATGGAATGGCTTAATTATCATCATCTATTTTACTTCTGGACTGCCGCCAAGGAAGGCAGCATCACGAACGCCGCCAAGAAATTGCATCTTGCCCAACCCACCTTAAGCAGCCAGCTCAAACGCCTCGAAAAATCGATCGGTACTCAGCTTTTCAAACGCGCAGGACGTACCATTGAACTCACCGAAATAGGGCAACAGGTTTATAATTACGCCAACGAAATCTTCTTGCTCGGCCATGAATTGACCGACTCGCTCAAAGGTCAATTGTCCGTCGATAAGATACGGCTGAAGGTCGGCGTGCCCGACGCCCTCCCCAAACTGATTGCCTACCAATTACTCAAGCCTGCCTTGGAGCTCAAGAATGAAGTTCGATTGGCTTGCTTCGAGGGCAAACTCGATACCCTGTTGGCCGATCTTGCTTTGCATCGCTTAGACATCGTCTTGGCCGACACGCCCCTTTTGCCGCAACTTAATGTCCGCGCGTTCAACCATCTGTTAGGCGAAAGTGGCGTATCCGTTTACGGAGCCAAGCAGTTGGCCGACGCCTTTCTTGAAAATTTTCCTGCCTCTCTGCATGAAGCTCCCATGCTGCTGCCCACTCAAAACACCACATTGCGCAGAGCCCTGGAACAATGGTTTGATGAACACCAATTGAAGCCTCGGGTCAAGCATGAGTTTGAAGACAGTGCCATCCTCAAAGTTTTTGGCCAAGCGGGCGAGGGATTATTCGTGGCCTCAACCGCCATTGAAAATGAAATCTGCCAACAATATTCCGTGAGCATCGTTGGCCGTATCCCTGCTGTCAAAGAGCGGTTCTATGCCATTTCAATCGAACGCCGCCTGAAACATCCCGCAGTTGTGGCCATTTCACGCGCGGCCCGGAATAAACTTTTCGTTGCTCCCGCTGCCACCAGTCGGTGAACGCCAGCCATCCATTCACAACTCTCAAAATTACGATAGAATCACTGGTAACAAACTCAACATTTCCCAGAGAATATAGCTATGCCCTCCATCCAAGCCTGGGTCGCCACAGCACCTCAACAAAAGCTCGTACGCCAACAAATCGACCTCGGACCACTTGGAGCCGAAGAGGTTGAAGTCGCGGTCGAGCACTGTGGCCTCTGCCATTCCGACGTGTCCGTTTGGAATAATGAGTGGGGCCTCTCCCAATATCCCGCCGTGCTCGGTCACGAAGTCGTTGGCCGAGTGACTGCCGTTGGCTCGGCGGCGAAAGGATTGAAAGTCGGTCAGCGCGTCGGTGTCGGTTGGAATGCCACGAGTTGCTCCTACTGTCAGCAATGCCTTTCGGGTGCTCAACACCTCTGCTCGCAAGTCCAGGCCACCATTGTCGGCCATCATGGTGGCTTCGCCAGCAAGGTTCGTTCGCACTGGGTCTGGGCGATTCCACTCCCTGAAACGATCAACATGGCCGAGTCTGGCCCCCTACTCTGTGGCGGCATCACCGTTTTTAATCCGCTCGCCATGTACGCCAAACCTACGAGCCGCGTCGGCATTGTAGGCATCGGCGGCCTCGGTCACATGGGCCTCAAGTTCGCTACCGCGTATGGCTGCGACGTAACGGCCTTCACCTCCAGCGAAAATAAGTTTGACGAAGCTCGCGGCTTCGGCGCGCACCATGTCGTCTCGAGCCGCGATTCGGCCGCGATTCAAAAATTGGCCGGTACTTTCGACCTCTTGATCGTCACGGTGAATGTCAGTCTCGATTGGGAAGCGTTGATCGCGTCACTCGCTCCCAACGGCCGATTGCACGTCGTCGGCGCGGTGCTGGAACCGATCCCCGTCGCGGCGTTCGCGCTCATCATGGGTCAAAAAAGCGTCTCCGGCTCGCCCACCGGTTCGCCGGTCGAGATGGCTACGATGCTCGACTTCGCAGCCCGCCACAACATCACTCCCCAAACCGAGCATTATCCGATGAGCCAAATTAACGAAGCTTTCGAGCGCCTCGAAGCCGGCAAGGCCCGCTACCGTATTGTCCTCGACGCGGACTTTTAGCGACATGCCTCCCAGTTCTCGAATAGACTCAGTCGATACCACTGCGTCCCTCGACGATTCAGGCACAAAACTTCCCAAATTGTAACTCGACCACAATCGCCCTCCGTTCACCAGCGACAGTTTGGGATATGACAAACGCTTCCACGGCACCTACCTCGTCGTCTAAATCTGTGGACTATTTCTGCACGGACGATTTACATGCCAATCTGGCCAGCCAAACAGCGCGCGGTGGCCGCTACACCGTGGCGAGTTTGAGCTTTAACTTCTTGGTGACGGCAGTGAGTACCATCTGGCTCACTCGCGAATTGATGCCAGCGGATTTTGGTTTGTACGGCATGGTACTGCCTCTCGTCAATTTCGCCAGCATGTTTGTCGATCTGGGTCTCTCGCGTGCGGTCGTGCAGAAGCCGCAGATTACTCACGAACAAGTGTCGACGTTGTTCTGGATCAACCTCGCAATTTCAGCGTTGCTTAGCCTGCTGATGGCCGCAGCGACTCCGCTGGTGGTCGCATTCTATCGCGAGCCACAACTGGCGACACTCAATCTGGCGATGTCGGGGCTGTTTATTATCACTGGCTTGACTCTCCAACATCGGGCTTTACTCCAGCGTCGCATGGAGTTCGGCAAAATCAATGCGGTTGCCGCCATCGCACCGCTCACCGCGGCCGTTGTGGCGATAACGATTGCCTTGATGGGCGGGCGCTATTGGGCGCTGGTCGCCTTGCTTACGGTTTCGCATCTCACCACGTGCCTCGGCATGTGGATCGCTTGTCGTTGGCGGCCCGGACTCCCGCGACGAGGCACCGGAGTTCGCGAAATGCTGACCTTTGGGGGGCATGTAACCGGCTTTCAGTTTATTAACTATTTTGCTCGTAACGCCGATAACGTGATGCTCGGTTACGTCTGGGGCAAGGTGCCATTAGGTATTTATACACGTGCCTACAGTCTGATGATGCTGCCCGTGGGGAAGCTGATGACGCCCCTCGATCAGGTGTTGGTCCCGACTCTTTCGCGCCTGGTCGATAACCCCGAAAGATACCGTCTGTTTTATCGCAGCGCGCTGACCTTGGTGGCGACGGTTTGTACGTTCTCGGCCGTGGCGTTTATTCTGATCTCTCCAGAACTGATCCCCTTGGTTTTGGGAGAAAAGTGGCGCGAGATTGTGCCGCTCTTTCTCGCACTCAGCCCCGCCGTCCTGGTGGCCTGCACAAACTCAGCCAGTTCCTGGCTCTACTTGAGCTTTGGCCATGTCAATCGGCAGTCCTTGGCGGGTGCGATCAATGCGACGTTTATGGTGGCGGCAATGCTCATCGGCTTGCCTTACGGACCGCTGGGGATGGCCATCGCGGTGAGCATTTCTCGCGTCACGGCCAAATTGCCCTATGTAGCCTACAGTTGCCAAGGTACTGCAATAACGATCAAAGATTACGTGAGTGCGATCTTCTGGCCGACCTGGGTTCCCGTGATTTCCGCGCTAGGAGCGTTCTTCGGTTCGCTGTTACTCGCGCAGCTTTATCTTTTTCCCAAACAAAGCTTTTCGGCACCCTGGGAAGCACTTCCCATTTCGCCATCGCAGGCTCTGCTCATCATTTCAGTAAAACTGACTCTTTGGATCGCACTCCTTGGCCTTACAGTCGTGTTGATACCGGCGGCGAGATCGGCAGTGGTCGTGGAACCACTCAAATTATTACGGAGATTGGTTAACAAAAAGAACTAACGACGGCAAGCAAACTTTTATTAAGAATCGGCTATCTTATATGACCTTATGGAATCAGGCTGCGGGGCATGTTACGATAGAAGAAAGAGTTCTTTCAGCGTTTCGTTCGAGCGGTGGAATACCTGACGGTCTTCATCGATAACATGCGAGGTTTGTAAGGATGCGCTGTTGATGAGTTTTTATCCTTTACCACGCTCAGGAATGATCGATGTCCTTGCGCCATAATGCTGTTGAGGCCCTCCATGCGTTACTGGGGCCAAAAGCAACCGACAAGATTCGGCAACTCTATCGTCGCTGGCGACACTCGTCGGGAACCCTTACTTGGGCGACCAAGAGCTACGAAGTTTGGTTGATTTTGCAGACCGAGCTTTATCTTGTCCAACCACGTTTCATGGTGGAATTCGGCAGCGGGCGCAGTACAAACTATTTGGCCGAATACGCTTTCAAACAGGGCGCGCGGCTCATTTCCATCGAAGAACACGCCGTCTATACAAAAAAAGCCAATCGTGTGCTCAGCGACTCCTTCCTGCCCGACAATCTTGTGCATCACATTCCCGTTCGTGAGGATTGGTATGACCCACAGCAGGTAGAAATACTCTTGCAACCCTTCGCCGGGAAAATCGATTTCTTGTTTCTTGATGGACCATCCAATGTCGGTCCCGGCGAGCGGAGTTCGCAGGCTTTCGCTGCCTACCTCTTGCCCAAGCTCGCGGGCCTGCAACTGGCCGTGGTTGACGACGTGCATCGGCCAGAGTGCGATGCCATCGCGCGGCTGTTAGCCGATACGTTCGGCATGACGAGGCACGATGTCGCTTACGGCAAGGCGAACTTGATTGCTTTTCTGCACACATCAACCGTTGCAGCCAAATTAGAACCGCTCCCCGATTTTCTACGCCAATTTATGGTGCAAGTGAATCCCCACGATCTTTCTGTCGCTCAACCTGGAGACATCAGCACACAGGTTCTCAGTGAATTCTCCGCTACTTAATCGCCAGAAAGCCTGAGAATGTCCCTCCGTTAGTTGAAAAGCCGGTTCCACCGACGTTCACAATATCACGCGGACTTCTGCTCGGCGTCAATGGTCTTCGTATCGAGCACGTCGAGTTGGCTCACCAACAGGTGCAGCTGC
>Ga0163151_10000691_pt1 | contig 58627 bp, 45 predicted proteins | sample OliLakLV19MP5IB2_FD_145596 | JGI IMG/M metagenome (GOLD analysis project Ga0163151, IMG submission 145596) | Freshwater microbial mat bacterial communities from Lake Vanda, McMurdo Dry Valleys, Antarctica - Oligotrophic Lake LV.19.MP5.IB-2 | ecosystem: Environmental > Aquatic > Freshwater >... | reverse complement strand
CGCCAGATCCAAGCGGGTGGTGGGAAAGCCATGAGCTTTGGAAAATCTAAAGCAAGGCTTTTGACTGAGAATAAAAATAAAGTCACATTCAAAGATGTAGCTGGAATTAACGAGGCAAAAGAAGAACTCGAAGAGATTATTCAGTTTTTAAAAGATCCAAAAAAGTTCACTCGCCTTGGTGGCCGTATCCCTAAGGGTGTTTTACTCATGGGCCCTCCTGGTACTGGTAAAACATTACTTGCTCGAGCCATTGCAGGTGAAGCCGGTGTTCCATTTTTTAGTATCTCCGGTTCAGACTTTGTCGAAATGTTCGTAGGCGTTGGTGCAAGTCGTGTGCGTGATCTTTTTGAACAAGGTAAGAAAAATGCTCCTTGTATCATCTTTATCGACGAGATCGATGCAGTAGGACGTCATCGTGGTGCAGGTTTGGGTGGAGGTCACGATGAGCGTGAACAAACACTTAACCAACTTCTTGTTGAGATGGACGGCTTTGAAGGCAACGTCGGAGTTATTCTCATAGCAGCGACTAACAGGCCTGATGTTCTTGATCCGGCACTCTTAAGACCAGGTCGCTTTGATCGTCGTGTTGTTGTGAGTAAGCCTGATGTTAAGGGCCGTGAAATGATTTTAAGAGTTCATACACGCAAAACTCCCATGGCAACAGAAGTAGATCTTATCAAAATCGCTCGCGGCACACCTGGCTTTTCAGGTGCAGATCTTGAGAGCTTAGTAAATGAAGCAGCCTTATTAGCAGCGCGAAAAAACAAGCAAAAATTAGACACAGATGATTTTGAATTAGCAAAAGACAAAGTAATCATGGGAGCTGAAAGAAAAAGTATGGTCATCAGTGATGAAGAAAAAAGAATCACTGCCTACCACGAAGCAGGGCATGCGTTAGTTGGTAAATTCACACCTGGAACAGACCCCATTCATAAGGTTACAATTATTCCTCGCGGTATGGCTCTGGGTCTTACTCAAACTCTTCCTGAAAAAGAACGATTAAATCTCACTAATCATGCTGCTGAAAACAACATTGCATTTTTAATGGGTGGTCGTGTGGCCGAAGAGTTAATTTTTAATAACACAACTACTGGTGCCGGTAATGATATTGAACGCGCCACTGAGATTGCAAGGCGTATGGTTTGCGAATGGGGTATGTCGACCTTAGGGCCCATGACTTTTGGCAAACGCGAAGAGCAAGTGTTTTTAGGAAAAGAAATTTCTAAGTCGCAAGATTATTCAGAATCAACGGCTCAGGCTATTGATAAAGAGATTCGCGACATTATTTCTCGCAATTACGGAAAAGCTAAAGAGCTGTTAAAAAACAAAGTAGAAACCCTTCATGCACTTGCAGAGGCATTAGTGCAGAGAGAAGTTTTAGATGGTCATGAAGTTGATATGATTGTTGAGGGCAAGACTTTAGCCGATATCGATGAAGAACGTAAAAAACGACATGAGATTCTTAAAGCGCAAAATGATGCTGCTTTAAACGCCACTATTGAAGACGCAAAAACTGCCAGTAATGCAGAAGTAGCAACAAAGCCGGTAAGGGCATAAGCTTAAACGATGAGCACCCTTGTAAATAATTTAAGTCTGTTGTTTTCTAGCTTCAGACTTTTCGATTTTGTCGACATGCTGGTAGTCTGGTTTGTCATCTATCGCGTGTTATTACTTATTAAGCGAACACGTGCCGTACAGATGCTCTCTGGTCTTGGCATTTTAGCCATCGCTTATATCAGTAGTATCTGGCTTGAGCTTTTCACTCTTAATTGGTTGTTAGAGAAATTCTTCGCAAATCTTTTCATTATCATTGTTGTTTTATTTCAGCATGAAATTCGCAGAGGTTTGGCTCACATCGGAAGAAATCCTTTTTTCACCAGCATCTCTGCTGATGAAGAAACACTTGTCATTGAAGAATTGGTAAAGGCTTCTGTTTTACTTGCGCAGAAAAAAATTGGTGCACTTATAGTTATTGAAAGAGAAATTGGGCTTGAAGACTACATTGAAGTCGGAACCCGAATCGACAGCACGGTAAATGCTGAGTTGATTAATTCAATATTTGTAAATAGCTCACCAATTCATGATGGTGCTTTAATTATTCGAGGTGGCCGCATTTCAGCTGCAGGGTGTTTTTTGCCACTAACGCGTAATCCAAATGTAGATAGAAATCTTGGCACGCGCCATAGAGCTGCCATCGGACTCACAGAAGAAACTGATGCCGTAGTTGTTGTGGTCAGTGAAGAAAATATGAATATGAGTTTAGTTATGGGTGGGCAGATTACTGCTGATCTTGATATGCCGACTTTGAGAAAAGCGCTTTATAATCTCTTTAGTCTCTCAAGTGAGTACAGAGAGGATCGAAATCAGGCATGAAACAATCTCAGGGTTTTAGTCTTTCTGAAAACACTAGTTATAAAATTGTGGCACTGCTTATCACACTCATTTTATGGGTTATCATTCTTGGCAGTAAAGAAGCTACAATTGTAAAAATGATTGCTGCTGATTACCTACTTCCTCGCGACATGATGATTGTTAACAATGTCCCACATCAAGTTGCATTTCGTGTGACGGGCCCAAGGCTAGCTTTGAAGCGCTTCACCGAAGTTGCAGAACCACTGAGTATAGATCTTAGTTCTGCTGTTGAAGGGGTGAGTACTGTTCGTATTCATCCTGATAGTATAAATGTTCCAGCGGGTTTAAGAATTACTAGTGTTTCTCCTGCGTCTTTAACTCCTAAGCTTGAGCGTGTGGTGCATCGTGATGTGCCCGTGCAATTGCAGACAAAAGGAACCTTGCCCGAAGGTAAAAAACTTGTTTCAACAGTCATAACTCCGGCTGCCTGGGAGGTCTGGGGTGCTAGAAGTGTGATTGATGGTATTAAATTTTTAAAGACAACACCCTTAGATTTAAGTGAAATTAAAGAATCTACAACTAAAGAATTAACATTAGCTATTGATGAACAAAATATTGTGCAAAAAAAAGAAGCAAAAGTGAAAATCGACTTGGTGGTGAAATAAATGAGCACACGTAAAAAATTATTTGGCACTGATGGCATTCGCGGCACTGCAAATCAATTTCCAATGACTACAGAAATTGCCATGCAGGTGGGCAGAGCAATTGCCTACAAAGTAAAATCAGAACAAACAGGTGCGCGGGATAAGAAGCCAAAAATTCTTATTGGTAAAGATACACGCATCAGCGGGTACATGATTGAACAAGCATTGAGCAGCGGAATTTGTTCAATGGGTGTAAACGTTTTACTTGTTGGCCCACTGCCCACACCTGGAATCGCATTTTTGACGCAAAATATGAGAGCCGATGCGGGTATTGTAATTTCGGCAAGTCATAATCTTTTTCAAGATAACGGAATCAAAATTTTTGGTCGAGATGGTTTTAAACTTCCAATCAGTGACGAAGATAAAATTGAAGATATGGTTTTAAATCAAGACCTGAGTGATCACATGCCTACGGCCGAAGGTGTTGGTAAAACCGTGCGTATCGACGATGCTATTGGTCGCTATGTGGTTTACGTTAAAAATACTTTTCCCCAAGCTCTAACACTACAAGGGTTACGTATTGTTCTTGATTGTGCAAATGGTGCTGCTTACAAAGTTGCACCGTGGGTTTTTGAAGAACTAGGCGCTGAAGTTATAAAGCTTGGCGTTTCACCTGATGGTATGAATATCAATGATAAATGTGGTGCCCTTTACCCTGAGAGTGTTTCACGTGCTGTGGTTGAGTATCGGGCTGACATTGGTATTAGCCTTGACGGTGACGCTGATCGAGTGATTTTAAGTGATGAACGTGGGCAAATTGTAAATGGTGATCATGTGCTTGCAATTTGCGCAATCGACATGGCTGATAAAAAACAATTACTAAAAAATACTGTAGTTGCAACTCAGATGAGTAATGTGGGTTTAGAGCAATGCCTTAAAAAACGTGGGATAAAACTTTTGCATACAGAAGTAGGAGATAAATACGTTGTCGATGCAATGAGACAAGGTGGTTATGTCTTGGGTGGTGAACAATCAGGACATATTATCTTCTTAGAAAACAGCACAACAGGTGACGGTCTCGTTGCTGCACTTCGTGTGTTAGCTGTAATGGCTCAGAATAATAAAAAACTTTCAGAACTGCGTTCACTGATGACAGATGTTCCTCAAGTGTTACGTAATATTCGCGTTTCTAAACGCAAAGATTTGCATGACATCAAGGGTCTTGATGATTTGGTTAAAAAAATTGAAGAAAAACTTTCTGATAAGGGACGCGTTTTCTTGCGATTTTCAGGTACTGAGCCCGTTGTTCGTATTTTGGTAGAAGGGCCGAGTCGTGAAGAAATCAATACCGCAGCAGAAGAGTTAGCCCATATCATTCACCGAGAGTTGGCGTGATACGACTAGGTGTTAATATTGATCATGTGGCGACGTTACGCCAATTGCGTGCGGGGCTTGTAGACTATCCAAATATTCTTGAAGCAGCACGTGTAGCTGTCGAAAATGGTGCTGATCAAATTACAATACATCTAAGAGGTGATCGCCGTCACATACAAGAAAAAGATCTTTTTGAAATTGCACGTGCGCGTTTAGCCCCACTTAATCTTGAGCTCGCTGCAACCAAAGAAATGCTCAAATTTGCACTTAAAGCGCGCCCAGATATTGTTTGTCTTGTGCCAGAAAAACGTCAAGAAGTAACAACTGAAGGTGGCTTAGATGTTGTGAAGCACTATAAAAAAATTCAAACATGCATTAAAGAATTTAAAAAAAATGGAATCAAAACCTCACTCTTTATTGAGCCATCACTGAATCAAATAAAAGCTAGTCATGAATTAGGAGCAGATGCTGTCGAATTTCACACAGGCAAATATGCATTGGCAAAAAGTCTCACGCAAGAAAAACAGCTTAAGCGCTTATCAATAGCTTTTGAAGCCGCACACGGTTTTAAATTAGCTGTTCATGCTGGGCATGGTCTTGATTACCGTAATACGCAAAATGTGGCGGCACTACCTTATCTTGAAGAAGTGAATATCGGGCATTCCATCGTCTGTAGAGCCGTAATGGTGGGGTTAGCTCAGGCCGTTCGTGAAATGAAAAATATTGTTGAGAAAAGTCGATGATTCATGCGGGCATTGATCTTGTTAACATTGATAAAATAAAAAAAGTTTTAGCGCGGCAAAAAACAACTATTTTAAAACGCGTATGTACCACTGATGAAATTAAATTTCTTAAACTTCAAAAGCGCGAGGCTGAAAAATTCGCAGCTTATTGGGGTTTAAAAGAGGCATTTTCAAAAGCATTGGGTACTGGAATAGGCCAGGATTTAAGCTTTCAAGATATTCAGATTACTTATACAAAACTTGGTCAACCCAAAATTAAATATGTCGGCCAGCGTTTTAATAAAAATTCAAAAAAATGGAATTATTCATGTTCTGTGAGTCATCAAGACCAATGGCTTGTGGCAATCGTGATTATTATGGGTGAGATCAAATGAGACTTTGTACTCCAGAACAAATGCGTGAGATCGAACGCCTTACACAAGTTGAGTTTGATCTTTCTGATGAAATTTTAATGGAGACAGCAGGTGCACTTGCTGCTCGCGAGATACAACTTTCGTTTTTACCTGAGTTGAGTAGAGGAAAACTTGCCATCATATGTGGCCCTGGTAACAATGGTGGCGATGGTCTTGTGGTTGCAAGACATCTGTATAATATTGGATTTTTATCTCTGCAAGTTTTCACACATGCCCCAAAAGAACTTCAATCTAAACTTTATAAAACTCAAGTTGATCGCTTAAAAAAACACGGCATCTCAATTGTTGATCTTGTAAATGAACCCACACGTGTCATTGAACTTTCAGAATATAATGTTGTTGTCGATGCACTTTATGGAATAGGGCTTTCCAGGCCAATTGAAGCCGGTGTCGCTCAGATTATTCACACCCTAAATGCTACAAATAGTTCGGTGATAAGTATTGATGTTCCTTCAGGCCTTTGTGCCACAACTGGAAAAATATTAGGGACTTGTGTTCGTGCAACCATGACCATCAGTTTTGGACTCGCTAAGCCTGGGATGCTTGCAGGTGAAGGAACTGTAGTCTGTGGAAAAATTAGAATTTTACAAATTGGGTTTCCTCGAAGGTTATTTCGTGAAAAAGCCACGACGCATTTTGCATTTAACGAACATTTAGCAAGGCGTTGGCTACCCATTAGAAAAGCACGTTCACATAAAGCGCAAAACGGTCATCTTTTGGTAATTGCTGGTAGACCAGGTATGTGGGGTGCAGCTCAACTTTGCAGTGAGGCAGCATATAGAATGGGTGTTGGATATGTGACTGTGGCTGTTGAAAATAGAGATGATGCACTTAAATCTTTTATTAAAGATATCGGCAGCGAAGTTTTAATCAAAACGCGAGATGAGGCTGATCTCTTAGAGAAAAAAAATGCAGTGGTCCTTGGGCCTGGTGCAGGAGTTGATCAAAACTTAAATTCAATATTAGAGCGACTTATTGCTGAGAATTTTAAAAGAGTCGTAATTGACGCTGATGGATTAACTGTTTTGTCTGAAATGGGTACAGTAAAACTTCCAGCTCAATGGATATTGACTCCTCATGCTGGTGAATTATCTAAACTTTTAAAAATACCAGTTGAAGAAATTGAGCAAGATCGTTTTTACCATGCGGGTTTAGCTGCACAAAAATTTGGATGCTTAGTTTTATTTAAAGGATATCGAACAGTATTAGCTGATCATCAGGGTCGCGTAGCAGTGATCACGTCAGGCAACGCATCACTAGCAAAAGCAGGTACGGGAGATGTCTTAAGTGGTTTTATTGGGGCTCTGCTTGCTCAAGATGTACAGCCACTTCAAGCAGCGGGTACGGCTGCTTATTTTCATGGGCGTCTATCAGATGAATGGCTCAGATATGGCAAAGATATAAAAAGTCTCATGCCTCGAGATCTTTTAACGAACACCCCAGAATTATTAGGTCAACTAAGTCGTGAGTAAGAAAAAACAAAAGCCAAAGCCAAAGAAAAAACGATCGTCTCTGAAAAATAATGTAATTGTAAAACCCAGAAATTACCTGGTTGTAAATTCAGTGAAGGCTACACATACCCATGCTGCATCCATTGCAAAAAAAATAAAAAAACGACCATGCCTAATTTTACTCAGCGGGGCATTGGGTGTTGGAAAATCAGAGTGGGTGAGGGGATTTGTTAAGGCCTATTTGAAATCAAAAATTATTGTAACCTCACCCACATATTCAATTGTAAATCTCTATGGAACTAAATCAAAGCCTGTCTATCATGTCGATTTGTACCGCTTAAAGAGTGAGGATGATTTAGAAAGTGTGGGTTTTTGGGATTTACTTCAGGGCAAAAACATAATTCTCGTAGAATGGGGAGACATGCTGCCCCCTCGTTGGCCAAAAGAAATAGCTGTATTGAGTATTAAAATCGATCTGCTCTCAGAGCCAGAGCGTAGAATTAGCTTACTTTTTGAACAGGATTAAGTAGTCGCATCAATGCTGTTGAAAAGAGTCCGGCATGTTCTTCAAGTCTACCTAAAATCAAACTGCGACCCACATCTTTTGTGCAAGTTCCAACAAGCATAGCAACAACTTTGCCTTGTGCAATCACTGGAGCAACCGTTACATGATCTGGGTATTGCCCACCATCTGTTTGATGAAAAAACCGATCGTTGACAGGGCCTGCTACTACGTAGCCATGATAAAGTGTTCCAGTATCAGCTACTATTTTAAATATAGAGGGTGTATCTAGGGTAATTGTATCACCAACTTTGATTTGGCCTTTCCAGCCAGCATTCCAACGCCAAATTATTAGTTTATTGCCTTGGTATAATAAGATCATGACTTTTGTAAAATAATTTTGCCAAGAACCCATAAGTGTTGCGGCAAGTTCTTCTTGGTTAGATGTAATCTTGAGTCGCCCTGCTAATTGTTCAATGGGAAGATTTGCGATATTTGTAGAAACAGAAATCGCCACAGGTGCTATTGGTGTTGCGGGTGGCATTACTGGTTGCGGTGTTGGCGGAATATGAATTGGTGCTGCCTGTGCAACTGCTGGTGCTGGAGGTGGAGTAGGCGCTAATGTTAGCGAAACGATTTGGGGTGTCGACATTGATAAACCAACGGGTGCATCAACTGCATTTGCATCGGGCATTTTAAATTCAGCAAGGCCCGCTGGTAGAATTGCACCAGTGTCGATCTTTAAGGCCTGAGGTGCTTCAAGTTGATTTGTTTCCCACTGCGAAAACCATTTCTTAACACCAGTCCAAGGAGCAATAACCCAAATAACGTTTGGGGTTGGAACTGGGAATTCTATATGCTCACTTGATAATTTTGCCCAGTACACATGTCCGTCCCATTCGCCAATAGGTAAACATGCTTGTGCGCGGCACCAGTGGTAATCTAGTTTTTCCCAGAGATGAATGGGTGGCTCACCGTTAAAAAATAAAGTATTTAAAGATGCTAAACCCGAGAGGTTGCGATCCCATGCAATGAGTTTATTCTCATTAAGTAAACCTGAATCTAAGGCAACATCAAGGGGAGTGTTTTTTTGGCGTGCAGCTTGGGAACACAAGGTCGTCCAAGTATCATCGTCAATCTTAAATTGTTGAGCCCACTCAGGCTTTTGCGATTGTGTTTGTGACAAACAATACTCTCCCTGTATTTGAACTATCGGCATTCAGTGTCGTAAGATTTAATACTCTGTGACTCGACCAATGACTTAAAATTCTGTTTTTACCTTGAACCGTCAGTCGTGGGTCTGCTAGCGTAAATTATGCGATTTCAAATTTTCATTTCAACTGTGGCGGCTATTTGCATAAACGGTGTATTTGCCTCTGCTAGCCCTATAAAATCTGCAGCTGGTTTAGATTTAGGTGGAAATGCTACGTTCATGTTTTCAGATCCTAGTCTTCAGGCCTTTGGTGTAGGTGCGGGCTATCAAGGTTCGTTATTTTTGACCATGTGGAATGAACGACCCATTGGTGGAAAAATGCGTTTAGAGACTGTGTCTTTACGCGAAGAGGCGGTACAAAAAATCAGAACGAATTACGCATATCCAGATTCTCATTTGAAATCTATGGTCCAAAATTGGACACTCCTTAGTTTTGGTGCAGAAGGCAGATTTCAAGGGCACGGGCAAATATTATTTTGGGAAGCACTCTTAGGTTATGCTTTTGGCGGCGGCGCTAATGTCACCGTATCACGTAGTGTTGATCAAGGAATTACAGATACATCTCAAACCACTAATTCAGGGTTCGCATTATCAGGTGGTGTGGGTATTAAACGCACGTTTACACCAAAGATCACAGGGCTTATGAGTCTCAGAAGTATGCTTTTTATGGCAGCACCCTATTCATCTAATGGGCTAGCCAATAAATCATTTATCCCATTGCCATTTTTTTTCAGCGTGGGTGCTGAAATGCCATTTGATCTTTTCTAAGAGATAATTTTTATTTAAGCAGCAAGCGATTCTTTGAGCCACTCACCAATATTATTATCAACCCATTTATAAGCGTGGCTTAAAGGGCCTTGATAAGAATAATCAGTATTATTGGTCAAGAGTTTTGCTTGGTCTGTAGGCATTCTGAGTTGTGGAAGTTTTCCTTCTGTCACGAGTGCTATAAATTCAAGTTGTGATGCACTTCGAGCAATTTGAAAAACAGCTTTAGTAAGTTCTCTTTCATTTATATTTTTGATTCCAGCGTAGAATTTATTGATTTCTACTTTTGGTGCACGACGTACATTTTTGTAAAGTACCATTGCCTCTTCGGGACTAAGCATTTTTGCAGACATGTGAGTCTCCTTTTTCTACAAACGTTTCGCATTATTTAGCATGTAATGCCGCTACCTAGACTAACGGCTTAATTGCATAAAAACTAAAGAATCTGATAAATTTTAATAAAATTAAGTGGTTAACGAAGGTGAGTTTAAAGGATTCACTAAATCAATGTTCAAAACTAATCGATAAGAAAAAAGGCTCACTTCTATACATTGTCCAAGTTGAGTTCACAGATGATGCTTGATTCACACTTGTGAATGTTGCTGCAACTCGTTCAAATGAATATTTATAGCCAAGCCAAAATTGATACATGAAGTTCCACTTTACTCCCAGTGAAGCGCCATATACGTCAGCCACTAAACCATCAAAGCCTTCAATGTTACCTGTGGGCTTATAATAAAATCCTGAGAGTGAAGCGCGCCAGCCATCATAGACAGTTGCATTGATGCGTGTGCCTACAAGGCCGCCAAATGTCGTAAAATTTGTGAGTAGTGTAGTGGGTGTATTTTCTGCTGAAATGATATCCATCATGCGATACCCAAACCAAAATTCTTGATTAAAACCTTTGCTTCCAAATCTTGCTCTAAAACTTAAATCTGATTCTTGTGCATAGGCTGTTATGTTTTCTACGGTCTGACTTCCAGTGCGTGTACTAAAAAAGAGTCCAGCTACTTCAGTGAAATAGTAACCACCTAAGAAACCATAAAATAGACCATTACTTTTTGACTCTTGTGCGATTCCAGTAACACCCCTGGTTTGACGCGCAGAAGTTATGGCATAGAGATCACTCACCGGGCTTAAGCTAAATTCAAACTCATAGTTACCTTTACTCATAACATCATTGCGTACTTCAAAATCTTGAAAGGGTGCTGAGACACCAGGAGTTTCTTTGTCTTGCTTTGTTGTAACAGTCCATTTGTATTTTCCGGGTTCTTCATAATCGGCAGTGTAAGCTGATTCTGTGAGATTAGAGATTTTTCGCTTAAAAGGTTTGGCTCCATCTTTTCCAGAAATCTTTTCAAAATAGAGATCAGAATATTTAGCAGCAGGATCTTGCTTCCAAGTGAATTTTACTTCTCTATATGCTGGAGACGTTCCATCTTTTACGGGAGTAATTAGTTCAGGAGGTGTAAGCGTTTTACGTGAAATTGTGAAGTGCCTAGGTTCACAGTAAGGTGAAACAAGTGTTTTGTTAACAATACTTCGCACCTTCCATAAGTATTCACCTTCAGTCACTTTACTTGTTTTAAAATTTTCACCTTTTACGGGTTCTTCTAAAACTTTTTGGCCGGTTGATTTATAAATAAGAATTTCATATTCAGGGTCTCCTTCAACTTTTTTCCAACTAAATGAAAGCTCAGGAGGCACTTCATAAAATGCAGTTTCAAAACCGTTTGGCAGTTCAATGAGCTCTGGTGCGTAGGGTGTTACATTTAATGGGGTAGGTGGTGACCATTTTCCACCTTTGCCTTTGATGTCAATCACGCGTACACGGTAGTAATATTGACCAATATTTAATTGTGTTTGATAAGATGGTTTATCTAATTGAGTGGTGCTTAATGGTTTTTCAAATATCGTGGTATCAGAAATTTGTATTTCATATTTAGCGGCACCCGTCATTGGATCCCAGCTTAATTCCACATCACGTGCATGGGCTGAAATGCCTAACAAAAGTGTGAGCTGTAATGCCAAAATGCTTAAGAAATATATGATCTTCATTTGATCACCGGAGCATTAAGCTTTGGGGGTTCCATGAGTACTTGAGGAATAATATTAAATTCACTTGCTCTACTTGTTGATGTTTCAAGCCCTTGCTCATCCATTCCAGATACTGACCATACGTAAGTGCCTTCAGCTAGCGGTGGTGATAAAAAAGTAAGCTCTTTAACTACACGATCAACTACAGTTACACGCTGACCAGATTTTATATCCACGCGCTCAACTACAATGTGGTATTGCGATGAAGGTACTAAAGGTTTCCACACAAACTTTACTGCTACATCTTTTTCTTCATACTCAACATTTGCTTTATTAACAGGCTCAATTAAAACTGGTGCAAGTGAGTTACTCGATAATTTAAGGGTAAATGTTCCAACTTCACTTGATTCTTCTTTTAAATCTTTTGATTGCTCTGCGGTTTTACCTGCATCTTTTGCCTGGGAGCTTGTGAGTTTCCAGTAATATATACCTAATGATTTTAATCTGATCGGAACAGAAAGTTTGGTGAGATTATCTTGTTTAACAGCATCTTTAAATTCTATATTTTTTGAAAGTATGATTGTAGTTGGGCCTGGCAGTGGTCGAGTGATTTGCCATTGAAATAAAATCGGTTCAGGGTTTTCTGACTGATCTCGAATTACTTCACCTTTTAGTTTTGGATATATCAACATAAATGCAGAGGCACGCGCTTTTGGTTTAATATTGACGCGTCTAATTTCACTAGCTGCAATTGTTGATTGTTTTGTACCTATGGCTTTAACGCTCCAATAGTAATGACTTGGAGTTGTCCAGGACCAAGAAAAGCTGTTAGCAGAAACCACTTTTGTTTTTACTATTTCTCGTTGTTCGAAATCTCTGGTAATTGATATTCGATATTCAGAAGCATTCTCCATTTTCTTCCAGTTAAACTCTATGGGCTCTGAAGTTTCCCAATCTTGTTCATGAACAGGTTTAATCAGCTCAGGAAGCTTTGGGAGTCGTACCTTTAAAGTAAAGCTTGATACTGGCGAAACGGCAAGCTCTGCGTTTTTATCTCCAAATGCTCTAACGCGCCAATAATAAACTTGAGGGGGGAGATCTTTAACAAAAGCTTTTGTATCTGCAAGCGAGCGTGTGAGGGCGATGCTTTTAAAATCACTAGAGGCTGCAATCTCTAGTACATAAATTTTAACCGGAATCTGACTTCGCCACTGCATTTCTAATTGGTTTTCTTCAGGCTCTAGATCAAATCGAGTTTCATTTTCAGGGTATGTTAGTTCTAAACGCTTATCGTGACCGACGGTGATTTGTCTTGTTTCAGTAAAATACATTTGGCCCTTGTCTTTCCAACCAACGCGCCAAAATTGCACACCTTGTGTAAGTGTGGCGTTAATTGCTTGGTGGGCTTTAAATATTTTTGTAGATTCAGGTTTAAATAATTTTGTTTTTGAAATTTCAAATTGTTCTTCTTTTAGTTCTGCTCTTAAGACTTCCCACGTAAAGGGGTGTCTTAATTCATCACGATTTGATTGTACTTGCGTTTTGTGTTCAGGGTTTTTAAGTACCACTGAGATTTTACTAATCGCACCAAGACCATCTGTGCTGAGCCCAGCTTGTTCTGTCTGATTAAGTTCAGTTTGCTTTTTATTTTTATCAGTAAGAATTACTCTACCGCGTGCTACTTCAATACTTGATTGTGAATCTGCTCCTGCTTTAATTTTTAATTCTGAGCCTGCTCCTCTCAAAACTGAATCTTTAATTTTGATATCAAGGCCAGTGCTTGAGCTTTTTGCTAAAATATCTCCTGCTTTAAAATTAATTCCTAAACTTTGTTGAGATTTATCTAAAACAATAAGACTATTTTCACCTAGTTCAATAACGCTGTTGTCGGTGAGCTTAATCGCTGTTGTGCTATCTTTGCCTGTTCGAATGGAGTCTTTGTTATAGACACTTGTTTTTGTAGCAATGGCGTCCCACATAACGTCGTTTCCGAATTGACGTTTGACATTATTCTCTGAGAAAAGAATTTCACCGACTACTTCACGTTGTATTTCACCCTCAACCTCTTCGTTAGCTGGATGATAGTCTTGAAAAAGATAATATCCAGCTATTCCAATGCCGATCAGCACTGGTAATAACACTGTAATATTCTTAGTCCAACTATCCAAGGTTGTTTTCTCCACAAAGTGATGCGATCACTGATCGACAAAATGTGCGAGATTCTTAAAGGTTTTTTAAAATATATCCGATTTACATGATGTGAAGATACGTCTTGGAATATCTACGAAACTGATTTTTATGGTAACACTCATTGTTGTTATCGCCATTGGTGTAGTTGTGTACATCGCAACGGATCTTTTTCGTGAAGAATCACTCACACGTGTCCAAGAAATGAATAAAGACACAGCTGAATCACTAGCAAACCAAGCTTTTGTTATTCTTAAAGACTCAACCGACAAAATGAACCTCATGACTCAAACAGTGGCCCAAGCAAAAGGTCAGAGTCTTACTCCAGAATCACAGCAGTTAATTCAAAATGTTTTGCGATCAAACGATGAAATTTTATCATTCGGTGTTTATCGACCGGCTTCGCAAGGCGGGTATCATGAAATTTATTTTGCAACCAAAGACGAAGTACTTGCAGAATTTGATCTTACTCTTGAAGATCTTAAAAGTCGCCCTGTTTCGGTGATTGCAAATGCAGTTGCAAAGCGCCCCGATACTATTTCGCTTTTAAATACTTCTCCGTTACTTAAAAAACCGATTTTGACAATAGCCTTTTTGACAAAAGAAAGTGCACAAAGTAAAGAGCGCTTGCTTGTGCGCTGCGAACTTCGTCAAGAAGCACTTATTAAACTATTTGCAGGGAAATCATTTTTAACGGCTTACCTCGTCGATGCAGGCGGTAATTTACTTGTGCATTCAGACCCAAAGATGATTGTTCAAAATTACAACGTCTCTACTTATCCGATTGTACAAAAAATGCGCGAAGGCAAATTAAACAATCACCAAATGGAATTTGAAGACACTCATGGCGAAGCCTATATCGGTGCTTACAAAACTTTGGGTATTGGTGGTGCAGGTGTTGTCGCTCAAGTAAAAAGAGAGCAAGCCCTTGCTGCAGTAATGCGCGTTCAGTACAGAGCATTACTTGTTACGTGCATTGTTGTGGGCCTGGCATTTATTTTTAATTTTGTATTCTCACAGTCGATGACAAGTCCGTTGAGTTATCTTTATTGGGCTACAGAAAAAATTGCTCAAGGAGATTTTAATGTTAATCTTGAGCCAAAGAGTAATGACGAAATTGGCGCGCTTACGACAGCTTTTAAGAAAATGACTGTTGGTTTGCAAGAGCGAGATAAATTAAAAAGCACATTTAGTAAATTTCATTCAAAAGAAATAGCCCAAAAAATATTATCAGGAGAAATTAAGTTAGGCGGAGAGAGAAAAATCGCCACGATATTTTTCAGCGACATCAGAGGGTTTACACCGTTAAGCGAATCTATGACGCCTGATGAAGTTGTTCGCATGCTTAATGAGTACATGACTGAAATGGTAACCATTATCTATAAACATCACGGGGTCGTAGATAAATATGTCGGCGATGCGATTATGGCTCTTTGGGGTGTTCCAAATTCTGGTACACAAGATGCTTTTGATGCCGTAGCGGCAGCTGTTGAAATGCGTAAAGCGATGATTGCTCTGAACAAAAAAAGAAAGTCCCGTAGCCAACCTGAAATTAAAATCGGAATGGGGATTCACACAGGAGAAGTTTTAGCTGGGAATATCGGCTCTGATCAACGCTTAGAATACACAGTTATTGGCGATACTATAAATCAAGCCAGTCGTATTGAGTCAGCAAATAAAGAACACGCAAGTGATCTTCTTATCAGCGATGCCACTTACGCACTTGTTAAGAGTAAGGGCGTGGTAGTTGGACCATTAATGTCTATCAAAGTTAAAGGTAAGGCTGATAATCTTAGCGTTTATCAAGTCATTGGAATTAAAAATGCAGACGGTGTACTTGAAACTGTTTTGAATGCTGAGCAACAATCAACTATCAAAGACTGGGTGCAAAGTGAAGTTTTTGACGATGAATATGATGAGCCCACACCAAAGCCGAAACCTAAATTAAAGAAAAAGCACAAAGTTGCAAGTCATCGTAAAAAACATTTAAAATCTCGTCATGAAGAAGATGAAAGCGATGACATTGAAATAGAGGAATCATCGCCAAGGTTAAATGTAGCGGCACAATACAACACCCATGCAGCGCCGACATATATTGCGCAACCACAACATCAAGTGCAACACGCACCGCCAGTGCAACACGCACCACCTGTGCAACCTGAACCATCCGTGCAATATGCACCGCCTGTGCAAGATCCTCCACGTGGACAATCCCAAGTATCAATACAGCCAGGCTATGCGGTTCAACCTCCAGCTGCGGATGATCCATTTTTTAACTCAGCATCCATGGGACTCAGTATGCCAGCGGGATCGGCATCGACATCATCGTCATTAGCAGCACCCATTCCTATGTCATCACAAGGTCAACCACCACCAACGGCCGTTGCTCAAGCAAAACAACCTTTGCCTGAACTTGAATTTGATATCATCTCACCACCAGTTCAAGAAGCGCAAATATCTGCCCCCATCTCGAATCAAGAACAGCCTGAACAATTAAAAACTGTAGTATTAGATGTTTCATACGCAGAAATTACTCAAGACGTGAATCATCAACCCTCGCCACTAGTTCAGGAATTTGAAACTCAAGGTTCAAATTTGTTTGTACCTGAGGCGAAATTGCCCTCCGAACAATTTCCAACAAAACTAGATCCCAAAGGGCCGTTACGCATGGCTAAAGAGCAGCCACCTATTCCAACTATGTCAAACACCCATGACAAATGGTATGTGGCAAAGGATCCTTTAAGTAAAGAGCAAGATGGCCCATTTACTGTTGCGCAAATCAAAGTTTTGGTTGCTCAACCTGGGTTTCCTTTTAACGAAGCTTTTGTTTTCAAACATGGCGATGCTCAAATGACGCCCTTGGCGCAAATGCCTCTATTCACAAGACGCGTGCATAATCCTGATAAAGCCATCAACGCTGAAATGCCATCGGATGATTTACAAGCCGTTGCCACATTAGATGAATGGTATATCTACGGAACAGATACAAAAACCTATGGTCCTTACAGGGTAGATCAGCTGCGCGATGCTGTTGATTCTGGAAATATCACTCGTACAACTTATTGCTGGAAATCGGGCATGTTAAGGTGGTGCTATTTACATCAGGTGCCTGGATTTAATCGCCGTGACCCAAATGCTCCGCTCGTTCGAAGCCCTGTACCTCTTATAATTATTAAGAAGCCCGCGTAATTCATTTAAATTCAAATACTTAGGGATCTCTCTTAAAGTGAGTTATCAATGTCCAAGCTCGACACAAAGGCTTGTCTTGTGGTATCTAGGTTTCTTTATTTAGCATGCGAGATGACAATGAATTCCCGTATTTATCTTGATTACAACGCAACAACACCTCTACACCCCGAACTTGTTTTGGCGGTGACTCAAGCTATTGCAAAATTTGGAAATCCCAGCAGTGTGCATTGGGCAGGTCGAGAATCAAAAAAAGCTATCTCAATGGCTCGTGAAAATATCTCAAAATTTCTCAACATTGATCCCCTAGAGATTGTATTTACAGCCGGCGGAAGTGAAGCCAATAACCTTGTGCTTAAGGGAGCCATTGGAATTTTGGCTGAGACGCGTCGAGAAATAATTTCTTCAACCGTTGAGCATCCATCTGTGCTTAAGACGATGGATTATTTGAAAAAAAAGGGCTTTATAATTAAATGGCTCAAAGTTTCAAAAGACGGCTCTGTTGATCTCACTCAACTTGATACTTTGCTCACTCCTCAGACGGGTCTTGTAACTATTCAGCTTGTGAATAACGAAACAGGAAATATTTTTCCACTTAAAGAAATTACAAGTCGTGCCCATAGTGTGGGTGCCCTGGTTCATTCTGATATGGTGCAGGCCCTAGGTAAAATTCCAATTGATTTAAAAGATCTTGGAGTTGATTTCGCAAGCTTTGCAGGACACAAGTTTTACTCACTTAAAGGTTCTGGTTTTTTGTATGTAAAATCAGGAAAACGCCTTGAATCACTTATTCATGGTGGTGGGCAAGAGAGATCACGTCGTGCGGGTACTGAGAACACGCTCGCTATTTCAAGTCTAGGTGAGGCTGTGAAGATATTGGGTCCGCGTATTAACGAAACAAGTGAGCGCCTTAAGCAATTCAGAGATCAGTTAGAAGAAAAAATTAAAACAAATATTTCTGATTGTTTTATCACAGGTGACAAGTCATTAAGAGTAGCCAACACCATCAATGTTACTTTTTCAAACACAGATGGTGAGACTTTACTCATTAACTTAGACACACAAGGTTTTGCAGTAAGTAGTGGTGCTGCATGTAGTTCGGGAAGCCAAGAACCAAGCCCCGTATTAACGGCGATGGGTTTGACAAGTGAAGAAGCATCACAAAGTTTACGCATCAGTCTTGGATGGTTAACAACTCAAGAAGAAGTTTCAAGTTTTTACGAAGCATTAATAAAAGCGATAACAAAGATGCGCGAAGCAAATTTGCAATTAGTTGAAAGAGAAGATAAGGAAATGGCGTGGTAAATCTTGATAATGTTAAAAAAAATGGAAAAAAAGTATTAGTCGCCATGAGTGGTGGTGTTGACAGCTCTGTTGTTGCAGCACTTCTTCGTGAACAAGGTTATGACGTCATAGGCATTACGATGCAAGTTTGGGATTATTCAGAGAATGAATGTGACATCACTCAGCCTGCAAAAAATGGTACTTGTTGCTCATCAATCGATGTACAAGATGCAAGAAGTGTTGCTGATCGATTAGATATTCCTTTTTACGTTATGAATTGTGAAAGTAAATTTCAAGCCTATGTAATTGATAATTTTGTTCATGAGTATCTTGAAGGTCGTACACCCAACCCCTGTGTAAACTGTAATACGTTTTTAAAGTTTGATCATCTCTTTGTGAAGATGAAAGAGTTGGGCTGTGATTATCTTGCGACGGGTCATTATGTTCAACTCGGAGAAGTTCAAGAAACAGGTGATTCCCAACACGTTTTGGTTAAAGGACGAGATCCGTTAAAAGATCAAAGTTATTTTCTTTTTACGCTCAATAAAGAATTACTTAAACATCTTTTATTTCCCGTTGGTGATATGACAAAAGATGAAGTGCGAATGCATGCGCAGAGATTTGATTTATTAAATGCAAAGAAAAAAGACAGCCAAGAGATTTGTTTTGTATCAAAACTTGGTTACGCAAAATTCATTGAATCACGAGTGAGTTCTGATCTTTTAAGTCAAGGTGATATCATGATGCTTCCAGAGAATGTTAAAATCGGCACTCACACTGGCATTCATGGTTTTACAGTAGGGCAAAGGCGTGGTCTTGGTTTTGATCACAGTAAACCTTTGTATGTAGTAAAAATAGATGCAAAGTCGGGCACTGTATATGTGGGGCCTGAAGATCTTTTATTTTCTAAGAGCATGAAAGTTCGAAAGCTCAATTGGATGCAAGAGCCGCATTTTGAAAATGAGTATGTTGTAAAAATCAGACACAGACATGAAGGCGCAAAAGCTCGCTTAAGAAAAGCAGATGATGGTGAAATATGGGTTGATTTTCACGAAGGTCAACGAGCCATAACCCCTGGCCAAGCAGCTGTCTTTTATAAAGACGATACCGTTGTAGGCGGCGGATGGATTGCTTCATAACTTCAAATGACTGACACTCAAACAACTTTTAATATTGTCACGATGGGTTGTAAGGTTAACACCTACGACACAAGTCTTTTAGAGCAGAAATTAGAGAGATCTGGATTCAAAGCAAGTGGTGAGAACCCCCAAGTTCATATTATCAATAGCTGTGCTGTCACAGAAAAAAGTAGTCTTGAAACCCATCGTTACGTAAAAAAAATAAAGGCGCTGCATCCTGGCACAACGGTTGTGATCACTGGTTGTGTTGCCCAAGTGGATGTTGATCGGTTAAAGACTTTGACTGGTGCTGATTTAATAATCGGAAACTCGCACAAAACTGAATTTGAACAAATCGTAAAAGATCATCTCAGTGGCAAAAGCAGTGAGCGTGTATTTCACAGCAATATTTTTAAAAAAGATGAGCTTGATGAGGGTGGGGGTATAGAAAGTTCTCGCACTCGGGCATTTTTAAAAATTCAAGATGGGTGTAATAGTTTTTGTAGCTTTTGTATTATTCCTTTTGCACGTGGAAAATCACGTAGTCTTACTAAAGATCACTTGATTCATCGCGTACGTGATTTACATTTGCGAGGATTCCAAGAGGTTGTACTCACAGGTGTGCATTGCGGTGATTATGAAGATGGTGTGCTTAATTATTCAGATTTAGTTGAGGCTGTATTAAACGAAACTAAAATTCCCAGATTGCGACTCTCAAGTCTTGAACCAATTGAAGTCACACCAAAGTTATGGAGCCTATTTAAGAGTAATCCAAGGCTTTGCCCCCATATACATGTGAGTCTTCAAAGTGCAAACTCAGCAGTGCTTTCAAATATGAAAAGAAAATACACACAAGCTGATATCGCACAGTTTTTTACTGAGTTTAAGAGTGTCATGCCCCATGGATTCATCGGCATGGATGTCATTGTTGGATTTCCTGGTGAAACAGACGATGATTTTAACGACACGTATTCTTTTTTAGAAAAACAACCATGGACACGCATTCATGTTTTTCCTTACAGCATAAGACCCGGAACCACGGCTTCAAAACGTGTTGATCATTTGAAATCAAATGAAATTCATGTGCGAGCAAAACGTTTAAGGGCATTAAGTTTACAGCGTCAAAAAGAATCAGCAAAAAAACAAGTTGGGCTCATAAAAGATGTATTGATCTTAGAAAATCCAAGTCATGGGGCTCAAGGGCTTTCTCGTGATTATTGGCCTGTGCAAATAGCGGAATTTGATCATTCTCAGTACATAAATCGTGAACTCAAGGTAGAAATTACAGGTCTTTCACCACTAAAAAATTCTGAGCAAATTCTCACCGGTATAGTCGCAAATACCTAAAAACTGTGCTAAAACAATTTTAATTTTGATTAACTTTAAATTAGGGAATTCATTTTGAAACCCTTGACTACCTTACAAGAAAAATTAGTTTACACGTTTAAGACTCCACGTCTTCTTCAAGAAGCTCTGACTCATAAGTCATTTGCACATGAAAAAACATCATCTCAAGAGATGTTCGCTCATAATGAGCGACTTGAATTTTTGGGTGATGCTGTCTTGGATTTAGCTATCAGCAGTCTCTTAATGGATCGTGATTTTCACGCCTCTGAAGGGGAGCTTTCTAAAAGAAGGGCCTCACTAGTTAACGAAGCCACCTTAGCCGAGGTCGCGCGAGAAATGAAACTCAGTGATTTTATAGTCTTGGGGCATGGAGAAATTGCCTCAAAAGGTGGAGAGAAAAATTCAATTCTTGCTTCAGCATTAGAGGCGATTTTAGGTGCTGTTTATCTTGATTCGGATCTCAAAGCCTCAACTCACGTTGTAGCAAAATTGTTTGCCACACGTATCGAAGAACTTTCAATGGGTAAACCGTTTTTCAAAGATTATAAAACCAGGCTTCAAGAGATAATTCAAAGTAAGCATAAAGTAGTACCCAACTACAAAATCGTAACAACTTCTGGGCCTGAACATCAAAAAACATTTCAAGTGGCTGTACATTTAGGTGAGAAAAAATTAGGTGAAGGCATTGGGCGAAGCCGTAAAGAGGCTGAACAAGAAGCCGCACGCATTGTTCTTGAGGATAAAAGTATATGAGAAATTTTAGGTCTGGTTACATCACTATCATTGGAGTTCCTAATGCTGGTAAAAGTTCACTCGTAAATGCACTAGTGAAAGAATCTGTTAGTATTGTAACCGCAAAACCGCAAACAACGCGAAAACGAACACTTGGAATTTTGACTCAACCCAATCAATTCCAAATGGTATTTGTTGATACCCCAGGAATCATCGATTCAGATGCGGGTTTAAACCCATTTTTAAAGCAAGAGCTTCAAGCATCTTTGGGGCATGTCGATGTTGTCATCGCGGCAATTGCACCTTGGGAATTTAATAAAGAAGAAAAACCTTGGGCTGTGCAAATTGCTCAAGGTATTAATAAACCAGTGATCTACATTGCAACTCAATCTGATAAGTACGTCACTGCCGATATGATTAATAAACGAGATACGCTCTGGCCTCAATGGATCCCAAGCGCTCCACTTAAGTTAATAAGTTCAGTTCGTGAGCAGGGCTTAGAAGAATTAAAAGATCTTATTTATTCACACTTACCTGAAGGCCCTCAGTACTACGACACAGATATTTTCACCCCTCAAAGCATGCGCGAATTAGCAGCAGAAACTATTCGTAAACACTGTTTTGAACAGCTTCATCAAGAAATCCCTTATGGTCTAGCTGTGGTTTTAAGATCATTTGAAGAAAAGAAATTATTTAAAATTGAAGCCGATATTATGCTCTCAAAAGATAGTCATAAAGGAATGGTCATTGGTGCGGGTGGGCAAACACTAAAACAAATCGGAACCCGTGCACGCTATGAATTAGAAAAAATATTTGGCCATAAAATATTCTTAAAACTCCATGTCATTGTTAAGCCACAGTGGCTCAAAGATAGAAATTGGCTTGAGGAACTCGGTTATGTCGCAACAAAATGATGAACCTATAATGACACCTTTACCTACAGCTGTGCATGCACCCATTATTGCAAAGCTGAAGGTGGCTGTTATCGGAAGACCAAATGTCGGTAAGAGCACACTTTTTAATCAACTTACGGGTACTCGTAAAGCTGTTGTAAAAGATCAACCAGGAGTTACTCGCGACGTACATCGTGGTGTTGCTGAATGGCGTAGCGTTTCATTTTTTATTTATGATACAGCGGGTGTTAGTCAGGGCGGGGATAAAGCTTGGAGCAGTGAGATTCGTAAAAAAGCATTAGAAGCTGCTCAAGCTGCAGATAAAATTATTTTGGTGCTAGATGGAAAATATGGTTTAAACCCAGAAGATAAAGATCTTTCTCAATTTGTTATGAGACTTAATAAACCATTTATCGCTGTGGTGAATAAGGTTGATAATCCGACTAAAAACGATATGACACTAAGTGAATTTTTTGAACTTGGTTTTGAGACAATGATAGCTGCAAGTTTTGAGCATAAATTTGGAACTGATGAATTATTAGATTGGGTTGTCGAAGGTCAAACTCCACAACCAGAAGAAGAAGAAGAATCAAAAACTATCAGGCTCGCAGTCGTTGGTAAACCCAATGCCGGTAAGAGCACATTGGTAAATTCAATATTAGGCGAAGAGCGTGTTGTCGTGAGCCCTGTGGCGGGTACCACTATTGATAGTATTGAGGTTCCTTTTATTCGTAATAATCAAGAATTTGTTCTCGTAGATACAGCAGGGCTTAGACGTCATGCAAAACGACTTGATCATGTAGAAATGGTTTCAGCTTATAAGGCAGAAGAAAGTGTTATTGAAGCTGATATTTTATTAGTCGTTGTTGATGGTCTGCTTGGCCCGTCGGTTCAAGATGCTCGAATTGTTGAGATGGCTTTTAAGCATCATCGAGCCGTTATTTTAGTCGTTAATAAAATTGATTTGGCTGAGAGACAAATTCCAAAATTTAGAGAAAAACTTCGTCAACACGTTGAAGACACATTTCATTTTTATCGCGACATTCCCGTTGAATACATTAGTGCAAAAACTAAACGGGGTGTTGATGGTCTTTTCACAAAAATTGAAGCTGTATGGCAACAACTCAATAAAAAGATATCTACTCGAGATATTAATGATTTCTTTTTTCAGGTCATTCGTCAAGCACCTTCTCCGAGTTGGAGAGGTAATGATATTAAGTTTTATTACATTACACAGACAAAACAACGCCCTCCATCTTTTATGGCGTTTGTTAATGAACCTCGTGGAATCACCAATTCTTATAAAAGATTTATTATTGGGCAGATTAAGAAAAATTATAATCTTGTCGGAATTCCAATTCGTATTTATCCAAAGAAAACTCGCTCAGGTACTTCTAAGTCTCAAAATACTCATTACGGAGATAAGAAAAACTTGTGAGACAACGCGCAGCATTTCAAAGCCGATTTGGTTTTTACATGGCTGCAATTGGTTCAGCTGTGGGTTTGGGTACACTTTGGCGATTTCCGTACGTCACCGGTGTTAACGGTGGTGGCGCTTTTGTACTTTTATACATTTTTTTTGTAGCAGCCATTGGTTTACCCGCCCTGATATGCGAACTCATGCTCGGAAAACTCACACGATTTAATATTGTCGGTGCTTTTAAATACAAACCTTGGGTGGGCACAGAAAAAAAATGGTCCTGGTTTGGCCTTCTTGGTATTATTGCCAGCTTTGTGGTGTTGAGCTATTACACTGTGGTTAGTGGTTGGGTGATACATTTTGTTATTCAAGGAATTATGGGGCGCTTTACAGAGCCAAATTCTCAGCCCGGAAATATCATTGATCAACTAACGGTGCGTGGTTATTTACAAGTATTACTTGCAAGTGTTCATTTGATAATTACAACAAGCATTGTAGCTCGTGGTGTACAAAACGGTATTGAAAAAACATCACGCATATTTATGCCCATCTTATTTGTCATTATGATTTTTTTACTCGTACACTCTTTGTTTTTGCCTGGCGCACCTGAGGCTTTAAGATTTTTGTTTTATCCTGATTTTGCAAAACTCACTGGCTCTGCAGTTATTGAAGCCTTAGGTCATGCGCTTTTCACATTAAGTTTAGGTTTTGGCGCGATGATCGCCTACGGAAGTTATCTGCGAGCTGAAGTGAAATTACCCAGTGAAGCTGTTCTTGTAGCAGGTATCGATACAGTCTTAGCACTTTGTACAGGTGTAATTATATTTCCTATTGTTTTTACTGCAGGTGTTGATTCAGGTACGGGGCCAGCACTTTTATTTAAAACCATGCCTGTCATTTTTGGTACTCTTCCTTTAGGTTACTGGGTGGGACTTGCATTTTTTGTATGTCTTTATTTTGCGGCATTAAGTTCTAGTATTGCGCTCTTTGAAGGTTTAGTTGCGTATCTTATGGATCAAAGAAATCTTAAGAGGCCCCAAGCAGCCGGAGTTGTTTCTGGAGTATCTTTTATATTAGCGCTTATCTCTGCATTTTCAGGTTCGTCATTTAAGAATATTAGAATCGGCGAAAGAGGGTTGCTCGAGATTATTGATCAAGTAATCATTAATTGGATGCTCCCAGTAGTTACACTTGGAATAATTCTATTTGTAGCCACCAAAGTTCCAGAAGATGTGAAGAAAAAAGAATTTGTAGATGAAACAAGTCTTGTCACTGTAAGGCTCTACCTAACTTGGCTTAGTGCTGTGAAATATCTTGTTCCTGTACTTCTTGTAATTTTATTTTTGGTGCAGGTGATAATCGCATTTTTATAAAGTGTAATTGAAAAACGTGATTTAAAAAATCCTGGTTTAAAAATTTGCCCCAATGATTCCTAAAATATTCAGAGCATCTCCTGTGGGTGTAATATTTGATTGATTGCCATTGATGACAATGGGCGCTCCTTTATCAGGAAAACTTATATAGTGATAAGTGAACTGAGCTCCAAAGAACATCTTGTTATGTAAGACGGGGATTTCAATACCCGCACCACCTTGAACACCCCAACACGCATCACGAACGTAGCCACTCACACCTTCAAACGTGTAAGTGCGTGAGTAGTTTGCAACACCCACTAGTAAATACGGATTTAATGCCGCAAGGCCTCGAGTCACATTTTGTGTGTTGAGATAATACTTAAAATCAAATTGCATTCGAGAAAGCCCTACTTTTCCTTTGTATTCTCGTTGAGTACGGCCATCGAGAATACTTAAGGGGTGATCCGCTGTGATATAACCTGCTTGAAGGGCAAAACGCAGATCAAAGAAATAGCTGACAAAAACACCGTATGTGAATGTGGGTTTATAAAGTTCACCTAAAACATCTGTGAATGATTGATGCCCTGCTAAAATTCCTAATGTGAAAAAGCGGCCATTATGAAAAAAGTTAACATCGGCTTCTTCTTCGCTTCCTTCTTCAAATTCGGCATAGTCACTGAAAGGATCAAAATTTGTATCACCACCTTCACCCTGTGAAGAGGGTTGATCTTGAACGAAATCTCCTTGAGCAAAAGCCTGTGGGGCTTGCAGAAGAATGGCTATGATGAATGAATGAACTAAAGCGCGCAAATGATTAAACCCCCTTTATTAATCCTTTAATAAAGCAAACCAAAAGCCAAGAGGAAAGGACCAAAGACCACTTTAAGACACGACCTACGACTAGCCCTTTGGCAGATGTCGCTTAATTAGACGGTAGTTTTTAGAAGTAAAAGTACATCCCAGCTTTGAGAGGGTGTTCTCCGATTGTTCGAAAACGAACTCCCGTTGAAAGAGATGTCACCCCAATGCCAGCTTGAAAATTGATCCCCAAACTATCAATGCCTGGAATAAAAAATTCAGCTCCAAAAAAACCACTCATTTCAAAACCAGAATTTGTTGTGCCTGAACCGCCTGCAGTGGGGCTGATACTAACAAGGCCTGCGCCTGCGCCCATGTAGAAGTTCATATTGTCTTCTGGAAAAATTGTTTTATAAAGTTTAACGCCTGCCCCAAAATTTGAATTGCCTGTGGCTGAGTTTGTTGAGTTGGTGTCGATTCCCAAGGCAGCAGAAAGGGCAAGATCTTGTGATGGATAATATTTAACAGCAATACTTGGTAGTGTACTTACGCTAAAGGAATCAGAGTAACCAATGCCTAATCTGCTTGTCATGTCTTTGGCTTGTGAGGTGGTGCTAAAACTAATTGCCATAATGATGATTAGGATTTTGATGAATTTATTTTCTCTGCAATTCATGATGTGTGTCCTCTGTCAAAGTTTGATAACAATAGTATCGTACCTAAACCCGTAATTTCTCAAGTGAGTTTTTACTTGCTCAACGCGCAGCATCAGGGTTAGAAACAGTTCTCTCACAAATGTGGGGCTGTAGCTCAGCTGGGAGAGCGCTTGCATGGCATGCAAGAGGTCGTCGGTTCAATCCCGATCAGCTCCACCATTTCCGGTACCCGGTACCTTTTTCGTTAGCTTAGCGTCATACCCAAGGATGAGACGTTTTCGAATCGAATTCCTTGTTTATTTTGCAGCGCTTATCCCTCGATACCAAATAATAGCTGAAGTACAGGCCTGCCATGGCAATCTCAAATTGTCAGCATTCTTAGTACAGTACTGATTAATCTGTTGAGCTAAACAAGAGTTGTCATTTTCGTTACATGTTTTTTTTGTAGCTAAAAGAAATCTTGTGGTGAGTTGTGCGTATTTAAGTCGTAGGGCTTTTGCTAGGGCCACAGGGTAGTTGTCCGTGTTTTCAGAAATATGAAATCTTTCTTCACGCGTAGTGAATGAGTTTTCATTAATTTTATTGGTAGCAGCTAAATCCCAAATTAAACGACAATCAGGCGTGCCAGTCTGACAATAGCTTTCAGCTACTTTTTGAAGACACTTCAAAGTCGTGGATCCAAAAAAAGAGCGACATTTTTGTTTCTCGTTGAAATCAAGAACCGCCAAGAGATCTTGAGTATTTTTTAAAGTTGCTTTGCTAAAAGCCTCAAGGGATTGGTTAAGAAAAGACTCTCTAGCGGTTTGTGTGTAGTTTTGAGCGCCTTGTACAGTACATGCAAAAAAGGCAATTATTATAGCCAGTCTCATAATCGCGTCCTTTGAGTACTGTATTCTTCGCGAAATTGATCAATGAAATAGTTTAGATGATGATAGTACGGATACACCTCAAGTAAATCCGCACGATCATGAAGCCAATCGTTGCCAATGAAAATATCTGTGTATTTAAGTAGCTCAAGGCTCATAAGTGGATATTTGGTTTTATCAAAAAAAAGTGGATCGACCTCCACTTTATCGGCAACGATAGGGTTATTGTAATGAAAATCTTCAGCTAACATTTGAGCTAGTAACCTGTACATCACAACTTGTGTTTTATGAGGATCTATTTCGGGAATAAATCTAGTCTCTTTAGCTATAAATTTGTGTTTATAAAGTCGAAAAGGAAAATCTTGAGCTTTGTCTGTTGCTGATTTACTGCCTGCTTCGGATTTTATAAAACATTGAAAGCTCATCACTGATTCTTCTTTGGGGTAGGCAGTTGGTCTTCTGTCTGTAGAGGAAATACCAGACTTCGGAGGAGGAGGTAGAGGTCTTTCACCGCTCACGATTGATTTGATACTTACTTTCAACCTGAGGGAATCAAGTCTCTCGGCGGCGCGATTAAAAACAGTTATAATCTGTTGATCGATACCTTGAGATTTTAAAAAAACCTCTGGCTGTTGAGCAAGACGAGCGCAGCTGTCAATGGGAGAATCCCAGTGTATGGCATATTCTTTACAAAAACCAACTGCTGTTTCAAAGTGCGGATCAAATAGCATTTGCCCATAAATATGCTCGAGAATGCGACTGTTGATATCTTTGTCGCGAAGATTTGTTTTCACTGCATAAGAAAGTTCGCGGTAAGCGCTTAAGCAATTATCATTATCACTACCTTCTGGTGCGGGGAGATTGGTGAATATATGATGTGAGGCTTTTGGAGATCCTTCAACAACATGACCAATATTCCCTAAGAGAAATCGGGTATGGGCTACTTGCTCTAAAAAAATGTCGAAAGTTTTGTTCCAAAAGCTAAAGCGCAACCAGTTGCTGCCGGTGCCGCTCATAAATTCGTTGAAGCGACGAGCTGAAAAGTGTAACCAAGGTTCGTCAGGTTGTTGTAATTCGCAGATAGTGAGCGCTTCTTGATTAATGTTGTCGCCACAAGAACCCATGTCTTTAGTAAGTCCTAAATCAAAGGCGCGCTTGATGAGTCCGCAACCGGGCGCCACTTTGTCATTTTTTTTTGCAACTAATTTACTTTCTGTTTGGCAGTAGGGTCCACCGTGAGTAAGTTTTTGTGGTGCCGCAAGCAGAAGTGTCGTCGTGTGATTGTTGAAACAGATGAGGCTTATATTAAAACAAAGAAAAAAAGAAAGAGTACTACGAATATAAGAGTTGTTAGGCTTGTCTAAATCAAAAAGCACGATGAGGCCAAATCCCATGAAAGTTGTGAGAAAACCGATAAACAGTGTTGTCTGTGTTGATAAATCTAATAAGTATTTAATATCAAGTCGCCCCTGATGAAACGAGGCAAGGGTAAGTACAGTTATAAAAAACAAAAGTGATGAGGTCTTCATAGTCATCTTCACTGAATTTGTACTCGGCTGTCGATTTTATCTTCGATGGTGATGCGGCGATTTTTAGCCTTGATGGCTCGTAATTCCACAGGCGAAAATCGAGTCGGAGCGGACTTCGACGAGTTGATTTCTTGAAGAGGTGAGTTGTCAGCATGAGAACAAAGAATTACATGATCTGAGGCCTCGTTGTTATAGAGTCTCATTTGATGATAGGTTTCTAACGCCCTGTCGAATCCTAGTTGAAAATTCTTGTCTTTATCACCATCACCATCAGTGTGACCGTGGATAACAAGATAGCGCTTAGTAAATTCACCAGTGTTGAAATTAAGCACAGGGTTATCATCTGTTTTGCCAAAGAGGTTTTTGAAAATGGATATTCCCTCTGTAGAAAGAGAAGATCTCTTAGGCGCAAAAATAACATCTCCTGCTAAGTTAACCATATGGCTAGTGGTATCACCTATTCTGCTCGAGGCTTTCTGTGGCTTTACTTGATTCAAGGCCCAAAGAATGATGAAAATCACCATCATATTAGTCATAAGATCAATATAGACTACCTGCCAAGTCTCACTGCTTTTTCTGATGCGTGAGGCTTTTGAGTATACTTTCATTTTCCGATCTCGATTTCGACTTTGTTTTCTAAAAGTACTTCAATAGCACGGAAAAATGTTTCGTAATCATAATCAAGAGTTCTGATGCGTCTTTCAAAACGTGAACCCATAATTTTGTAAACTGCTGAGAAAAATGCGCCGTAAAGAGTGGTCTTTAGGGCCATAGCCAATTGAGGTGATAAAGCCTCAATGGTGATTACACTTCCTAGATTATCGAACATCGATATAAGACCGATAATTGTACCGATGAGACCAAAAATCGGCATCGATACTGCTGCAAAATCGAGGTTAGCGCTGGTAAAATCATAGAGCTCATGACATTCGATGTAGTAAGAGTGAGCCACATACTCCACATAATCAACACCTTTGCCTTCACTGAGAAGTTTTTGAATATCGTTAACGAGTGGATTATTTGGAAGAGTAATTTTTTGACCCTGATTCAATGGGCCCACTTTTATTTCACCTTTTGAGTCTCTCGTAAATTGAAGGGTATCGGTTAATGCATTTACAGTCTCTTCAAGATAATTGGCATTTGGAATAAGATGCTTGTTCGAGAAAAAGATTGTAAATGAAGATAAAATAACTTTTGTAATATCTCGGCCTGTCACGTAGAAAAGTAGGGCAAAAGAAACAAACAACAAAGAAGCAAAATAATTCTCAGTGATAAAGAGAAGGGTACTTAATCCAAAAAAGATGGTACATCCGAGAAGACCAGTTAAACCCGCACCGGATCCACCTGGATGAAATTTAATACTTGCTTGTGCCATGAGTTCTCCTCTGATTTCGTTGTATTTCTATTGCGCTTTTCAAATGACTTATACGTTTTAAGTAAATCGGGTGGTACCCGATAGATTTTTTAATACTGGTAACCAATCCACTCACAAGTAAAATGCCAACAGCTAGGCCCAAGGTGACAAGGGCAATTCTACCTCTTTGTTTAAAGAGAGGATAAATCTTATCTATAATTAAACTTATGCTTTTAATGACGATTGCTGCGGCCGAAACACCAATTAAGAAAAATATAAGTGGCCAGGGCTGATTTTGATTTTTGTTGGGTTTATTTGGAATCTGACTAAAGGACTTGGTAAACTGTGAGAGTTTGTGGTGAAACTCCTCAAGACTTAAATTTTGTCCGAGGGGTATTTCAGTTTCTTGGATGAGAGCATGATTCTGAGAGGCATAGCTTTTAAGTAGTAGTTTGTTACTGATGAGTTCGCCAAAGATAACAAGACTCACACTTTGTGATTCAGCTGTATTCAAAATACATTCAGTCTGGCCATTACAACTTGCCTGCGCGGTATTTTCGAGAATATGAATCGACTTAATATCTGAAAGATAAGTTAAAGTTGTTTCTTTGATGGCTTGTAACTTCCAAGTTGGAGCACTCTGAGGGGCGCTGATAATAAACCATGTTTGGGTTTGGGTTTCAGATTCGCCCAGGGCATTGGGTGATTGCAAAAAAGTTAAAATGGCGAGAACAAACAGGCACTTTTCCATGTTGCATTCATTCTAGATTGTGTTCAAAAGAAAAAGAAACTGAAATAGGTTTGGGTAAGTTAATATTAACACGCAGCGCACGAACATAATTAAATTATGCGCGAGGACCAAATACAATAATTGCTGTCACCACATAAACACCACCGTAGGCCGCATATCAGTCGCGGATATTTGAACAATTTGAGAGGGTTATTTTCGTAACATTTCGCAACAAGATCTTCGTGAGTAAAAAGACTCTCTAACGCGCCTCAGCTACTAAATAGTCTTGCTATGAAATATCACACTCGCGAAGATGAATCATGGCTATGAAATCTCTTATCAACACTGAAAAGCTCACATCGAGATAGATCGGTGAAAATCACATTAGCAACAATTCACTGTAATCCTGATTTTACTCCACTAGCACTTCTCTATTTAAAAGCATATCTGGTAGAAAAAAAAGGCCATTTAGAATCAGACGTCTCGATTTTAGAATGCCATCCAGCCACATCCGTTGATGAATTTGTCAGTGATATTTTAAAAACAAAACCCAAGGTAGTGGGTTTATCTTGTTATATCTGGAACATAAAAACTTTAATGAATGCAAGTTGTCTTCTTAAAAAAGCAGATCCTGAATTAAAAATAATATTAGGTGGTCCAGAAGTTGGATCCATCTCACTTGATGTTCTAAAAAAGCACCCCTACATCGATGCCATAGTAAAAAGTGAGGGGGAAGTTCCGTTGAGCGAAATCATTGAGGTCTTTAAATGCTCTGATGATTTAAGTTTAGTGAAAGGTATTTCATATCGTGATGGTGATGAATTACATGAAAATATGAATGCCATCATTATGTCAGATTTAAACTCTCTCCCTTCTCCACACAATGACAAATACGGAACTTTCGATAAGCGGTTTATTTGTTTAGAAACACAGCGTGGGTGTGTGTTTAAATGTAGTTTTTGTTTTTACAATAAAGATTATTCAATTCGAAATAGAAGATTTGATCTGACACGAGTAAAAGCTGAAATTTTATATTGGCTCAAAAAAGATGTGTCACAAATATATCTGATGGATCCAATTTTTAATTTGCATGGCGAGCGAGCCAAAGAAATATTACGTTTTATTATTGAGCATAACACTAACAAAGTTCAATTTCACACAGAGATCTGGGCAGAATTTGTTGACGAAGAAATGGCAAGTCTTTTCTCAGAGGCAAATTTTACTTTTATAGAAGTGGGGCTTCAAACCACTGACGAAAATGCACTAACAACTGTAGAGAGAAAACTGAGAACAGAACCATTTATTCGCGGCATACAAAATCTTACAAAATTTAATCTCAGGATTGAAGTTCAACTCATTTTTGGTTTGCCGGGCGAAACACTTGAATCGTTTAGAAACTCAATTGATTTTGCAGCATCATTAAACCCCTATAAGATAGTAGTATTCCCACTTATGATTTTGCCCGGCACAGAACTATGGCGAAAAGCTGGCGCATTAAAATTAGTTTATGATAAAGAACCTTTTTATTTTTTACGTTCTAGCCCCTCATTATCTCAAGAAGATTTTAAACATGGCCATCAACTCATCTCTGCAATGAATGTAGTTGGCATTTCAAAAGCAATTCGCTTCTTAACACGAGAAGCTAAAATAAGCTTATCAGAAATGGCTGAAGAATGGGTTAGATGGCAAAACTTGGATGCAAAAAAGGCAACTGATTTAAATGCGGCTGATGAAAATAAAATGGCAAAACAATTTGTAGAGTACTTCTGTGAAAAAATAATATCGCTTTTGATTTTTACAGGGCATTTATAAAAGAAGAAACCAAATCAACGAGTAAAGAAAACATGCGTCCGCTAATAGTGCAAAATGAACAAATGTGCTAATGACATCACGAATTTTTTTATTTTTTCTAAGGACGGTGATGATGTCAATTTAAAATGTTTTTTAGAATAAACTTATTTAATGAATCTAACAGTCTGTATTAAATTGTCTTTGATTTCATAGATGGCAATGGCTTTGATTGGCGGGCGGCCCACGAGTCCAGTTACACTCTCATGATCAATAACAACAGACCCAAGTGCCATCCGATTTACAAGCTCACAATGAAGTTCAGGATTTTCTGCAAAAAGCTTTTCGTAGATTTTTCTTATTTCACTAATTCCAGTCACACGCGCTTGAGCGTTCGGAAAATCGAATATTTCGACATTAGGGCTGTAGTACTTTAAAAAAGTTTCTAAGTTGCGCTTGTTATAAGCATCCAACTGACCTTGTGCCAATTCGATTCACTTAACTTGCCCTATCAAATTTGTAAGAGTTTTTTCTAGAGCTGATAGTACGTTTTCTTTTGTCCAGTTTTTTGATTTGGTGGCGGCGTTAGTGCCTAGAGTTTGAGGAAGACTTTCATTTTTAAGAATAAGTTCTACGCATTGAGCAAATGCATTTTCATCAGAGTCTGTTACTAACATTCCATCAACATTATGGCGAATAAAGTCTGCTGCTCCTCCGCTTTTATGGCAAATTACAACAAGACCTCCACTCATGGCTTCGACGATATTGCGGCCATAGGGCTCGCCCATGGCTGTTGAGATGAAAATATCTGTGCTCTGAAGAAGCTTTGGTACCTCTGCGTTTTGAACTTGCCCCATAAATTCAATCCATTGATCAATTTTAAGTTTTTTCGCTAGCTCTCGAAGTTCTGGCATCATGACGCCATTGCCTATCAGCTTGGCACGAGCCGGTATTGCTTTTTCACGTATAGCTTTAATTATTTTGATAAATACATCAGGTCGTTTATTGGGAACGAGATTTCCCACAAAAGATAGACAGATCTCCTGATTTGGAGAAAGAGAATATTTTTTCACCTGACTTGGGATGTTGATAATCAACGGAAGCTCATCGACATTTTCTTTTGAATAAGTTTTTTTAATTTCGAGCGCGTGCGGTTTTGTGGCTGCGAAAACGAAATCTGCTTCATCTATAACGTTTTTCCAACCCCAAAGTGCCAGGGGCTTTGCTAATTCAAAAAGTGAAAAGCCAAAACGTGATTTTAGTTTCTGATTGTCAAGCCATGGGTAATAAAAGGGGCCGAGAACTAGAGGTAATTGCCCGTGCTTTGGGACAACCGGGCAGTGATTTCCCAAAGGATTCATACGCCAAACAAGATCAAATCGATGGGTCTTTGAAAGTTGATCAAAAAGTTGATTGGCTTCATAACCACGTTGCCAAAATTGAGTAAAACCAAAAGAAGTTTTAATTTTGGAATTATAAATTTTAAGTGACTGAGATTTTTCTTTAACTGCGGAGTGGGGGGCATAAGCATGAATTTCGTGGCCTCGCTCAGCTAAGCCGTTGAGAATTGAAAAGCAGATGAGCCCTTCACCATGAGATTGCCAGTCAGTTAAATTATCTGAAGCTGAATGAACAAATATTTTCATTGAGAATTTCTCATGAGGTTATTTTTTTTGACAAAGAATTCCCATTTCATCGGCCCAATGAAATTTTTCATAGACCTTCCATATTTTTTGAATAAAGCGGTGGCGAAGCTTTGTCACGGGTACAGATGCGTAGGCATTATTCAAATTGGTGCGAGTTTTTGTCACTTGCCAACCTTCACGTTCTAAAAAATCACGGATTGTCTTGGGAGTAAAATGCCATATATGCTGATTGGGTTGGTAACCAATCCAAAGCCAATTCGAGCCTGGGCCTGCAGGAAGTTTATTAAGTAGGCGCAGTGTAGTCGGGATACCTCCGTTGAGGTTTGGTAGACCAAAAAATAAATAACCCCCAAGGTTTAAACGTTCATGGGCGTCAATTAGAAATTGTTTTGGATCAAGAATATGTTCAAGCACATGATTGACCACGATAACGTCAAACTTTTCTTTTACTTCATTTAAAAATTTTCTTTCCAAGTTTATCTTAAAATGTTCACGCCCTAATTCTATGGCATGGCGATTTATATCTATCCCTTTAGCTTTAAAGCCTAGTTCACTGGCCGCTTTAACAATCCACCCGGTTCCGCAACCCACTTCTAACAAAGTTGAATTGGGTGAAATTCCTTTGAGGTCTTTCAAAACAAGACGGGCTTTGCCGATCCAAAAATCTTTTTCATTCATCGCTTGAGCGTAATAAAGCGGGTCGTCGTAAAGGTTTTCCGCATCTTGCTTTTGTGAAATAGGGCTTGGATCAGTTCTTACAAGACCACATGAATGACAACTGACAAGTTGATAGCCTTTAAATAATTCGCTGATTTCGCCGGCATTATAGTAAGGAGTTGAATTGAGTTCGCCACAAAGGCATGTGAGATGGTTTTTAGATAAAGAACTTTGAATCTTGGTTGGGTTATTTTCCATTGTTTTATTATAGAGAGAGAAGTTTGACTGCGACAATTTAAAGTTATAATTCTCGATTTAAGTCTGCTTTTATAATCGTTTAACTTGATTCTAATTTTGATAGATAAATACTTGATATAATTATGTTTATTATGGCGGGGGTTATGTCTTCATCCATTCAAATAGCCGATAGTGATCACCATTCATTCCAATTTTTGCATAAATTAATTGGGCGTTTTTGTTTGAGTGATCTACGTAAAGTCTAATGCCACGAGCGGATTCGTCTGATTTTGCTAAATTCTGGATATACGAATACATTTTTGAAAATAAACCCTTGCCGCGAAATTCTGGTTTAAAATAGACGCTTTGGATCCACCATACGTTGCCATTTCTCCAGTCGCTCCATTCTTTTGTAACCATCAACACACCTACTAAATTATCGCCTTGCGAGCACACAAAGTATTGCCCTAATTCTGGTGAATTAAAAACTGCCAAAACACCTTGCATGAGTATTGCTTCATCAAGCTTTAGTTTTTCAGTTTCCCATGCCATGGCAAGTTGAAATGTTTTAATCATCGCAGAATCACTGAGATTCGCTTTTCGGTAAGTAATTTCAGGCCCTGACATTTATGAGTCTCTTTTATTATTAAAAGTTTAAACCGTAACCTAGGGATGCTGATCCAACGGATGTTTGTGTGAATAGTTTTGTGACATTATTTTTAAAATCAAAAGAGCGGTAGGCAAGCCCCATTTCAATAAATTGAAATGGTGTGAAATAAATTTTTAAGTGACTCGAGAGATTAAAATTTCTATTCAGTGTGGCTGCAGAAGTTGCGGGCATCAGATAATAGTCAAATTGCGCATTGATCCATTTTGGATGCTTAAATGGCAATAATTTATCAATAAATTTCGGTAGCAGCATACCATAATATGCGCCAAGACCTAGCATTGAAGCTGAAGTAGCGGTGAAGTTGACACTTTGATAACTGAAGTGGGTTCCGTAAATAAGATCATGATTCCAAACACCTGGTTTCCAGTTGTATTTCAAATCAAAATTGAGCGTGTTAAATTTTACAGCTTTTTCAAAACTATCTGTTGCCGTATTTAGGCCTGAAAAATATCTTGCAGATGCGCCCCATCTTTGAACGCTTAACCATGAGTTTTTCCAACCGAAAATTTGCTCAAGCCACGCATTGGTTGCTAGTTCTCCTGCTAGTAATACTTGAGATGAACTTGTTTTAAGGCCTGTAAATCGTAAAATCGCCTCATAGGGTAAACCTCTGTAAATATCAAAATAGCTGCCAAATTCTTCTTTGTTTTTAGTTAGAATTTTAATTTTTGCGCGATTAACACTAGCTTTTTTGGGAGATGAATAATTCCAATCAAATGTTTTATCAGCGGTTATTGAGGCTTGGTGTTCTAGAGATGTGATGTCGCTGATTTCTTTATTAAGAAATGCCCCTTGAAGTAAAACTTGACTACTATAAGTGCTCTTACGTGATTTTGTTTGTAAAAAAATACGGTGCTCTTCTTTTGGTAATACACGTGTGGGCTTTAGAGATTGACGCCAAGAAAATTCGCCAAGGCCTCGAAAGCGAAGATGTCGTTTGTTTGCATCAATGACGGCGCGCCAGTCGTGATCGTTATTATCAGCTAGTGGTTCAATGGGGCGTGTGCCTCTACCTCGAATAGAAATGGTTTTTTGATCAGGAGATTGAATCACATCAAAATATTCTGGAGATTGACTGGGTGGGGCAGTATCGAATTCATACTCCTCACCATTTGATGAGTAGGCTTTAAAATTAATCTTATTAGTTTCTTCTTTGGCAACAATAGGGCCGTGAATGCTTGCGGGTTGATCATTGATTAATATTTTTTGAGGTTGTTTTTTAAAACCTGATGGAGTCTTTATCGCATAAATGTCTTTGTTGTTAACTAAGATATAATTCTTAGAACAAAAAGATCTTTTATATTCATCTACAAAATTCTTCATGCAAAATTTAAATGGAAAATTTTGTGGCCATGATTTTAACTCGTCTGATTTTATTTTCGACGAAAAAGAAACTTGATCTGATGTTAATGGAACTTTTTGGGTATAAAAAGCTTTAGCCTCATGTATGAGTTCAATATCACCGTGTGTAATTAAAGTTGTTGGCCATGTGAACTGAGCAATATAAGATTCTTTATCATTGGTATCTTGTTTTAGTTCAAACGAAATAGAATTATCTGCTATTGAAATATCCGCTATCTCAATAGCGTCAGAACCCTTAAGGACATAGTGAAATTCATAGCCCGATAATTCACCTCCATTTTGTGCAAAATCAAAAAAAAGAGGGATCGTATAATTGCTTAAGTGAGAATTATCTGGTGGAGTCACAGGGTCAGTTGCCGCAGTAATTGAATAACAAATGCACAAAAGCATACTTAAGTGTCTAAGCTTCATAACACCTCTTTGAAGGGTTACTTTGAATTGTGAAAAGTGAATTTTGCACACTATTAGTGAATATCAAGAGTGCTAAAAATACTAGAGTTTTTGCTAATTTGAATTAATTGAAAGTCCAAGTTCTTTGAGAAGGCGACCTCGAGACTTAAAATGTGAGTATAGAGATCTAATATAAGAAGTTTGGGCATCTATTAACTCAAACTCGGCCTGCACCAGATCTTGATGGGCTTGGTAATACTCAAAAAGTGAAATCTTACCTAGCTGATAACGTTGTATTTGACCTTCGTGTTTATAGTTCTCAGCTTTGACAACGGCTCTGAGTACTTCTAAGCGTGACCAATTTGTATGAAGTTGGCGCATGTGTTTACGTACTTCAAGAGTGATATTACGACGAATCTGAAGTCGTTTTAGTTCTTCTTGTGAAAGTTGAAGTGACTTTGATTGATACTCCCCTCGAGATGTATACATTAAAAGGGGCTGCTCGATTTTAACACCCGCTGTATAAGACGGGCGTAGCCCTTGTTTGACTTGTGACTGAGAGTCATCAAAATTTGAAGCTAAACCTTTATAGATCACTTTGCCGTCTGCCGTGACTGAAGGTAATCTTTCAATCGATGCTGCACCTGCTGCTGCATCAGCTTTGTTAACAGCAATTTCTGCTGATCTCAATTCTGAACGAGCTTTTAAGGCTTCAGTGATGGCTACTTCCATTTCGGTGTTGGGTGGCGGTACTTCAAGGGCCTTGAGGTTTTGTGCTAATTGAATTTGTGTGTCAGTAGTGCCATAAATATTTAAAACCAGTTCTTCAGTTTTATTTTGCAGTGAAGTCTTCGCGGCACGTAAATCTTCAGAATCTTTTTGCCATTTACTCTCAGCAACAAGTTTGTCGACATGTGAAGCTTTACCAAGCTGAAGTTTAGCTTTTGTAAATTCAAGTGTTTGTTCAGAAAAATCTTTTGCTTTTACTTTAATGTAAAGAGCTTCAGAATCTCTTAAAGTATCAAGGTAAAGACCCATAGTTTTTACCAATGAATCAATGATCTGTTCATATCGTTGGTGCTGGGCAATTTCCCAATCGTATTCTGCGCTCGCATGATTGCGAGAAAAATATCCGAAGTAAAAGGGTTTGATAAGGGGTTGTGATAATGTGATGCCAAATGAGGTTGTATGATCTTGTGGTATGCGAGTGTTTGTAGAATTGGAATTAGAAGTTGCGTAATCATAGGGGAGAGTAAACTCTCCGCCCCAAATTGTTTTTTTAGATAATACGCCTGTGTAAGTTGTGGTGTTTTTAATTACCGAACTAGTGACACCATCAAGGCTTGAAGATGAGGGTGTGTCACTGTGGTCTTGTGTGTAGCTAAGTTTAAGGTTGAGATCAAATTCACCCAAAGCTTTTGTGACGAGTGCTGTTTTTTCTTCAGCAGTAAGATTACTGATTTTAATATTAAGGTTGTGCTTTAAACTTTCAATAAGAGCTTGGCGTAATGATAGGGAGGATCCAAAAGAATTAGAAGTCGCGAATGACACACTTATGCATATTATGAAAAAATACATTTCCCTCATCTTTATATTATGAAAGACAAAGCCCTTCTGCTGCATGACCTTGCTGGTCGAGTCTAAAGAAATTGGCCTAAAGACAAGATACTGATGAGAGGTAAAGCCAGACTTCTGGCCTTGAGTGTGACCGTTTTTAGGTCGATAAGTTGATGTGTACCGAATCTACGCTGGGAGAAACTTGTGCCTAAAGCACCGGCCTTAAGATCAGATCTTAAGGTGTCACGTCAAGTGATGAGTGAGCGTGTAAGCTTTGTTATTAAAGACACGCTTAAAACTCAGTACTTCCGTTTTGATGAGGAAGAATGGAAGGTAATATCTTTATTCGATGGCACGCGCACTTTAGAAGAAATGGTTGTTGCTTACAATTCTACGGAATCAAAATTACAGATCGATCATAGCACACTAAAAGACTATCAACAAAAACTCGAAGAGATGAAACTTCTTGAATCATCCAAGCGTGATCAAAATATCATGCTCATTGAAAAAATGAAAGAGATGCGCAAAAGCCGTTTGTTAAGTCAAAAGGGAACATTGCTTTACAGAAGATTTCCTGTGATAGACCCTGATAAATTTTTTAACAAAATTATTCCGCATATTGGATTTTTTTGGACCAAAAAGTTTTTTGTCTTAGCAATTGGGTCAATGATACTTGCAGCCTCATTAATATTTTATGATTGGAATGGTTTTGAGCAAGGGGTTAGGCAGGTATTTTCATTTAGTGAAATGTCGGCATTTAATTGGCTCTTACTATGGATTACAATTTTTGCCATCATCGGTGTTCATGAGCTTGGTCATGGTCTTACTTGTAAGTATTATGGTGGGGAAGTTCATGAGATTGGTGTTTTATTGCTGTTTTTCCAGCCCTGCCTTTATTGCAATGTTAACGATGCGTGGCTCTTTGATCAAAAATGGAAACAAATCATGGTAACAGTGGCGGGGAGTTTTATTGAGCTCGCTGTGGGGACAATATTTGTTTATATTTGGTTTATTTCTCCTCCACAGACATTGCTCAACACCCTTAGTCTTCAAGTTGTAAGTGTTTGTACTGCAGCCACAGTACTTTTTAACTTCAACCCGTTGGTGAAGCTAGATGGTTATTATTTGTTGGCTGATTTTTTAGAAATTCCAAATCTTCGTGATTCGTCATTTTCATATGTTAAATACTTTGTAAGTCGCTATATATTTTTTCAAAAGCCAGAAGAGATTCCAGGAACAAGAAGAGAGAAAATAATTTTTTTCACTTATGGTGTTCTTTCTTTAATGTGGGTCACAAGTTTGACGTTGGGTTTATTTTTCTTAGCTAAAACATTTTTGACTGAGAATTATTTTGGTTTTGGAGTGGTTGTTTCAATGTGGGTTGCGTACAAACTATTTGGGAGTCATATGAAAAAAGCTGGTGTTTTTTTAATTCAATTTTTGCTCTCGCACAAAGTTTTTTTTCAAAGTCCTAAAGGTAGAAAAATAGCAGCATTCGGTTTGTTGTTTTTTTTAAGTCTATTTTTGATTCCTGTTTCTTATACAGTCAATGGTCACTGTTTACTAGAGCCAACGTTTACTCAAGTAATTCGTGCAGGCTCAGACGGATTTTTACGAAAATTATTAGTTGATGACGGGTATGTTGTAAAACCAGGGCAGGTAGTTGCAGAATTAGAAAATACTTCGCTTCATTATGATCGCGTTATTCAAAGTTTAGCAGTTGATAAAATGTCAATTCGAGTAAAACAAGCGATGCGTGATGATCTTACTCATAAATCAGGCTTAGAAAGTGAAATGGTGGCCAAGCAGGCAGAATTCAAAGAACTTGATCGCCAAGTGAATGCACTTAAACTGACATTTGAAGGAGTAAAAGAAGAGGGCGTTATTTCATGTAATGACATCATTCGAAAACTCAATACGTTTATAAAAGCGGGTGATGAGCTCTGTCGAGTTAATGGAGTAGCGCAACTAAAAGCTGTGATTGAAATTCCAGAAGATCAAGTTCGATTTGTTGCTGAAAATGATACTGTTGAATTTAAGGTTTTGAGTTCGCCCTTCAAGACTTACGTAGGGCAAGTGGCTCGTATTCGTACACTTAGTCGGCCTGACACAATAAATCCTAAAGCTAAGCAGTATAGTGCCGAAATCTTATTTAGGAATCCCGGTGATTTGCGACCGGGTATGACAGGTGTAGCTGAGGTTGGTACAAAGTCTGTATCAGTCGCTCGCTATGTTGTGCGAAAATTTATGCTGTTTTTTAGATTAGATCTTTTTTACTGAGGTAAGTAGATAAATATGTCTTTGCAATGGATTTTCTACATTCTGACATTCTTCACAGGCATAGCAGTGGCGTACACTGAGCCCGAAGCTAAAGTCTTGGAACCTCATGTCCCTGAGTCTGTATCAGTTCCACAAATTAAAATGAAATCAAAAGCGACGGCCCTTATCTTTGGTAAAAAAGAAATTTTTGTGAAAGCAAAAGCTTCTGGTGAGATTAAAAGCGTTGGTGTTGATGAGGGGGGTGAAGTAAAAGTAGGTCAAGAGTTGGCTGTTATTGATGATAAACAACCGCGCGCTGAGCGTGAGCTTGCATCAATGGAATTTAAAACAGCTAGTGATGACCTTGTTAAAACTAGACGCCTTAAAAAATACGTATCTCGTGAGGAGATAAGACTAAAAGAAGATACATATCACAGCAAAAAAACAGCTTTAGAAATTCGTGACATAAATTTAATCAATACACATATCGCCGCTCCCATTGATGGTGTGATCACACGTCGCTATATTGAGGCCGGTGAAACAACTCAAGCCGGTGATCGCGCATTTCAAATTGTACAAATTGGCGAGCTCGTTATGGTGGCCTATATCTCATCAGTTGATGCGATTAAAATTAAAACGGGAAGTGAACTAACGTTTACTGTTGATGAGTTAAAAGATGTGAAATTCAAAGCAGTTGTAACTTTCGTAAGTCCCGTCATTGATTCGCCTAGTGAAACGGTTCGTGTAAAGCTTGATGCCAGCAATGTCAAAAAGTCAGAAGATGGCACCTATCTTCTAAAGCCCGGAATGATTGCAAATCTTGAATTTTAAGATTGAATCGATAACGGCTAAATAAATCAATTTCATATTTTTCAAATAAATTTAATTGCCAAATGAGCTTAGAAGAACTTCATTGATAAAAAGCGAAATGGTTTATTGAAGATCACAAATCCTAATGATTGCTTGTCGGCATAAATTTGACCACGGCCTGTCATGCCTGGGCGTAGCTGAGTTTTTTCAACATTCTTTACTTGTGCTCGTGCTATGAAGTACTTGTTTTTATCAGCCTCATTTAATTGAACTCCTTCTCCACCAACGGAGGCGAGTTTTAAGCCTTTATAAAAGCTAACACCAGGTAAGCCGTAAACTTTGAATTTAACTTCTTGGTCTGGCTGTATATTAACCACTTCTTCTTCTGGTACTTCAAATTCTATATAAATTGCATCAGAGCGTGCAATTCTGATGAGCTCATCACCATAAGATACTGGCTTGCCTAAGAGTTCGCCCAGCTTCTCAGTAACTACAACGCCTGGGTGTTGGGCGCGAACTTCGGCATTTTTAATTTGCAGGGTCAAGCGTTCAATTTCATAATCCATAGATATTTTTTCATTTTCTTTAATTTTAAATTCGGCGATGTTTTCTTCGACTAAAAGTTTAATCATCTCAGACTTAACTTTTGAGCGGGTACTTTCTTTACTTGCCTTTTGAATAATCAAGTCAGAAACATTAAGTTGCATTAAAAGATCACCTGCTTTAACGCGCGCACCTTCGTTAACTGAAATTGAACCAATAATGCCATTGGCTTCTGAGTAATATGTTGTAGAGACTGGAACCACTTCAAGATTTGCTGATACATGATATGGGACTTTTAAAAATACTAAAGATAAAAGTACCACAGCTACAGCTGCTACAAAATGCCATTGCTTTCTAATTGGCCATTGTCGAAACATTAAGAATTTTTTAAGCAAGCCAGATTTGAGAGATTCAAAAACCTTAGCATTTGGAATCGTTGTGTAGAGCTCTGCATTACGTAAGGCAACGGTACATTGACTTACAAGTAGAGAAAGTAATTCTTTTTTATTTGCAGAGATCATATTGATTTTTTTGGATTGCATAGTCAAAACACCAACAATGCCCTGGTCATCTTTAAGTGCGTAAGCCCAAAAAGATTGGAGATTTTGGCTGTTGAAGTATCCATTCATTTCTGGTGATTGAAATTCAGCAGTGTCTGTGTACTCTTTTAGGCTATTAATAGTAACTTCACCTTTGCCTTGAGCTACCAAATTATGAATACGATTTAAACTTTGTGTTTCTGGTAAATCTTGATCAACGGACTCTAAACCCTTAATGGCTTTAACGATAAATTTTTGTTCGATGGGGTGAAAAAGTGAAATGGCTGCTTGATCATATGGTATCACGTCGGCTGATAGATTTACAATCGACATTAAAACAGCATTGATATCTAAAGTGGCGGTGATTTCTTTACTAATTGTAATAAGCGCAGAAAGTTCTTTGGCCTTTTTTTCTGAAGCATAGAGACTTGCATTTTTTATAAACATTGCAGCATTGGCTGCAAAGACTTCTGCGAACTCAAGATCATCTTGTGAAAAAAGTTGTCCTTTTGTGCGTTTATTAATAAGTTGAATAGCGCCAATGCATTCACCCTTTGCAGTAAGAGGAACGCATACCATAGACTCTGTAACGAATTTTGTTTTTTCATCTAGAGAAGCTAAAAACCGAGGGTCTTTTGAACAATCTTCTACCAACGAAGATTGTTTATTTTCTACAACCCATCCTACTATTCCATCGCCTTTTTTAACTGCGAGTTTAATAACTTTATCTTTTGTTGGCCCTTCAGCTGTTAGGCACACAACATTCTCAGCTGCTTCATCGAGGAGCCACACCGAGGCTGCAACTGTTTCTAATAATTCAACAGCTTTTTGAAGTACCAGATTTACAAGTTTTTCATACTCCATTGTGGAACCAAATAACTCTTGAAGTCCGTGTAAAACATCAAGCTTTCTAATGAGGTCATCTTGTCTTTTCATGACTATAGAGCTCATGATGTGCATCGCTGCTGGTACGCAAATATCAAAAAGAAAGTTTTGATCTTGTTCGTTAAATTCTGCTTCACCTTTAGTTTTATTAACAATTTCAATAACACCTACGAGTTCACCTCGACATATTAAGGGGCTCGCTAGAATTGATTGCGTGGTATGGTGTGTTTGATTATCCGTCTTACTGCTGAAACGTCGATCTTGGCCGGTGTCATTACTGATTGTGGGTTTATGGTGTTCTGCCACCCAACCTACAATTCCTTTTCCTGATTGTATTGAAACATTAAGAACTCCTTCACTGCCAGGGCCGGTGGCTGCTTTACAAGTAACATTATTTTTTTCTTTATTATAAACCCATAGTGAGCCGCCTTGAGCATCCATATTTTCAACGACAAGGACTAAAAGTTTTTGCATCAGTTTTTCTATATCAATATTGTTTTCTTGATAGAGAAGATTGAGGCGGTGAAGAGTTTGTATTTTTTTATTTGCGATTCCCTCTTCAAGGGGCTCTGATTGATGTGTTGGCTCTATTGAATTTTGCTGAGGTGATTCATCTTGTGTTTGAAGCTGAGTTACCGCATCAGTGCCTTTTGCATCAGTTGCATTTTCTTCAGTAGAACCCGCGACCTTCAAATTTCTTTTCTTCAGCGATAACGCCATTTTAAAAAAATACTCCTCTATAGATAGTTCATCGACATTTAATTGAAATTCGTTGATGGTAATTAGCGCTATTATTGTTAAGTAGACTAGTCCTTCGTATTGAAAAAAAATCTAAATTATTTTTTAAAAATTAAAATGCATGATTACTGCGCGGTATATATTAAGAAATTCAGTATGATGTCGAAACAGTTCTAGTGATCACTTTTAAAATATAAACATATTGAAAGGCCCAACAATGTCAAAATCCAGCAGCTCGAAAAAAGATCGTCGTCAAAAAGAAGAACCAAAAGCTTCACCCGCAAAAAAGAAAAAGACAGTGCGCAAACTACAAGTCGTAAAACTTGAAGACCGAATTGCACCCAGTATGGTCAGCGGTCTTGTTGACCCAGGTGCTGCGCAAGACATGGGTGATGATGATGATCGTTCGCAAAAGCATGGTAAAGTTGTTGAGACTTCATTAGATGGTCAAAAAATAGATAAGCTTGATCACAGTGGTGCTAATCAACACGGGCAAGACAACGATTCACGGGATAAAAATGATAACAGTCAGCGCGGGCAACATGGCCAAGGTGGCGCACATCAACATGGTGGCGATCGCGATAATCAAGGTGAACACAAAGGGCAATTCAAAGATCACTCCAAAGATTTTTTTGATAAAAAAGTTGATACAGGTTCAACATCCGATGATACAGAATCAGATAAATCTGCAGCAAAAACACTTTCACAAGTTGATACAGCTGTAGCTACGTCACCTGAAAACAATTCACAAGAACCCTCTGTTGCAACCGCAGCACAGGGACTTAATCAATCTGCAGATTCAATCAGTGATACAAGTGGTCAAGATTATGTTGATCAAGAAGTGCAGTCTTGGAAAGAGTCTGAGTGGGCAACACCATTAGATAATGGAAGTGTTCAACTTCAACCACCTGAGGGAATGACTATAGACGAAGGTATTGCAAATTTCCCGGTAGATGCAGCAAATGATTTTTTGCCACTTCCTGAAGCTGTACAAATTCAAGAAGATGGTTCATTAAAAGTTGATCTTCCTGAAGGAACACAAATCTTAGCTGAATCAAATACGGTTATTCTTCCACCCGATACAGTAAAGATTGAACAGATTCCCGTAGAATTTAATGCATTTGTTAATCCTGATGGATCCACAAGTGTTGTGTATCCGTTTGATGGCGTAACTGTTGATGCCCAGTCAAATACTTTGGTTATCAATAATGAGTTAGCAAATGAAATTGCGCCTTCATATGTTGAAATTCAAGACGATGGTTCAGTTGATGTAACTCTGCCACCTGAAACTGTTGTTTTAGACTCAGGTGAGTTAGTGATTCCAGCAGAATCTCTTGGCTACCTTGATACACCAGTACCTGAATCATTATCTGAACTAGATTTCGCAACAGCAAATGCTGATGGTTCAGTAAGTTTAGAAGTTCCGTCAGCAGTTGTTGTTGATGAGGGCATTGCCGTTGTTCCTCACGCAGGAGTAGACGGACTGCTCGCACTCCCAGAAAATGTCACAATTAACAATGATGGCTCAATGGATGTAAAAGTTCCTGAAGGAACAACATATGATTCTGAGACAAATGCATTGACGATTCCACCTGAAGAAATAAAACTTGGTGAAATTCCTCAAGGTGTTGTTGCAATTACAGCACCCGACGGAAGTGTTACTGTAACATTGCCGGATGGTATGTCGTATGATGCTGCAGCTAGTACAGTGACTCTTGATAATTACTGGGCAAATGAAGTTGTACCAGATGCGGTTGTGATTCAACCCAATGGTTCAGTTGCCGTGGAATTACCTCCTGAGACACAAGTTTCTGCAGATGGTAAAGAATTAACAATCGCTGCTGAGTATAATACTTTTTTAGACATCTCTGCTCCTGATTATGTACATGATTCAAGCTTTGCAATTGCAAATGGAGACGGTTCATACACCGTTACGCCTCCTCAAGGTGTTGAAGTTGTAAATGGCCAGTTGCAATTTTCAGCTTCAGCAGTTCCAGAACAATTACCGCTACCTGAAAATATAACTTTAAGTGATGAGGGAACAATGCTTGTTGCTGTTCCTGAGGGATCAGTTTTCAACCAAGAAGAAAATTCTATTACATTGCCTGCTGAAAGTGTGCACATGGCAGAAGTTCCAGAAGCAGTTGCTCCAGTACTTAATGAAGATGGAACAATCACAGCCTACTTGCAAAATGGAATGACATTTAATGAAGACACTGGCGTTATCGAAGTTGATAACTACTGGACAAACGAACTTATTCCCACACAAGTTGAAGTACAAACTGATGGTTCAGTTATGGTTGCGTTGCCAAGTGATACTGAAATTAAATCAGATGGAAGTTTTATTATCTCAGCTGAATCTTCAACATTTTTAGAAGAGCCTCAACCAGATTATGCAGTCAACGGACCAGAGTGGGTTACTGTTGAAGCTAATGGTGCTGTAACTGTTGAACCACTTCAAGGTGTTCAGGTTAATGCTGAAACTGGAATTGTAACGATGTCTGTTGAGGTTTTGTCAGCAGAATTTTCTGATCAAATTCTAGGCGAAGTAGAATTTAAAGATGATGGCACTATGGAGATAGTTGTTCCTCAGGGTACAACTTTTGACGCAAATGAAAATGCACTTACTTTTTCAGCAGCGTCTATAAATATTAGTGAATTACCTTCTCAAGTAGAGGTTTATTTAAACCCCGATGGCACAGCTACTGCGTATTTACCGGATGGAATGACCTTTGATGCAAACACTGGAACCATTCAAGTAGATAACTATTGGGTCAATGAATTTGTTCCTCCTAGTGTTTATGTGACTACTGACGGACAAGTTCTTGTAGATATGCCTGCGACTACGCAATTTTATAGCGATGGTAGTTTTACGATACCAACAGCAGATGCTGATTTTATAAATTCACCAGAACCAGACTACGTTCTCAATGGACCAGAATGGATCACAAGCGATGCTGCTGGTTCAATAACAGTTGAGCCGCCGGCAGAAGTAGTCGTTGACCCAGAAGCGGGTACTGCAACAATACCACTAGCAACTGTTAATGCAGAGTTTGCAGAACTTATTCCTGAAAATTTAACTTTAAATATTGATGGAAGTGCGTCTATCGCGACTCCTGAGGGAACAGTTTTTGATGCGGCAACAAATACAATTCAAATGCCTCCTGGATCTGTGCACCTCTATGAAATTCCCTCTGGAATTCAAGCTGGAATAACTGAGAATGGTACGGTCATAGTAGTTTTGCAACCCGGTATGTCTTTTGATGCAACGACTGGTAATGTTCGTCTTGAAAATAATGTTGTTAATCAAATTTTACCACCAATGCTTCAAGTACAACCATCAGGGCATCTAACTGTAACATTGCCTGCAGGTACTCAGTATCACAGCAATGGAAGTTTTACGGTTCCTGCACCTTCAGCTAATTTTGTAAGTTCAAATAACTATTCTCAAACTGAACAAAGTCAAACAAGTTCACGATACAATCTTCGTGATAACGGACATCATACGCGATCAGATTTTAGTTCGCGTCCCGATCGTCATCTTTATTCATCAACTGGAAGATTTAGTATTCCAGGAGCCAGTGCAGGAACTGTAAGTACGCCAAGTTTTGCAAGTGCAACGCCTGCAGCGGATACCAGTACGCCGACACCATCGTCGACGCCGACAGCTTCGAGTTCTGCTGATTCTGCAAGTTCTACAACTGTTAATCCAAATATTGAATCAACGGCAACAGCATCTGCGGTTAATGAATCTGCAACTTTTCAGAATGTTGATTTCGCCAGCACAGATGCAGAGGGTTCAGTTACCATTACACCTCCAACAGATATGAGTGTGAATACTGAATCAGGTGTAGTAACAATGCCTGTTGAAGTAATGAACGAAGCATTTGCACAGCAAATTCCAGAAGAAATAACACTCAATGATAACGGAACAATGACAGTGTCATTGCCAGCAGGTGCAACATACAATGAAGCATCAAGTTCATTAATATTGCCAATTGGAACAGTAAACGTTGCACAAATTCCAGCTGGAATTGAAGCACAAGTTAATCCTGATAATACGGTTAGCGTAAAACTAGAAGAAGGAATGACTTATAGTGCTGATACAAACACAGTTAAATTAGACAACTATTGGACAAACGAAGTATTGCCAGCCGCAGTTGAAGTAACACCACAAGGTGAAGTGGCTGTAACTTTGCCAAGTGATACACAGTTTAATACTGACGGAAGTTTTACGGTTCCCGCAGATTCAACAGATTTTATAAATAACCCAGAGCCAGAGTATGTAGTGAGTGGTCCTGAGTGGATAAATTCTGAAGCAAGTGGAGCCGTAACAGTTGAGCCACCACCAGATATGATTGTTGATTCACAAAACGGAACTTTCACTATGTCAACAGATGCATTTCAAGAACACTTTGGCGAGATGTGGCCAGATGAAGAAATGCTTTTTAATCCTGATGGAACTTTGAATATGCCTGTACCTGAGGGTACAGTTTACGATGCGAGCGAAGAGTCTCTCACTTTTCCTGCAGGAAGTATTAATATTTATCAAATTCCAATTGAGATTGAAGCCTATATAAATCCTGATAATTCAATCACGGCTTATTTACCTGAGGGCATGACGTTTGATGTTGCCACTGGTACTGTGGTGATGAGTAATTATTGGGCAAATGAATTTATGCCACCTTCTGTACAATTAAGTACAGATGGTCAAGTGACTGTAACTTTACCAAGCAATACTCAGTTTAATACTGACGGAAGTTTTACGGTTCCCGCAGATTCAACAGATTTTATAAATAACCCAGAGCCAGAGTATGTAGTAAGTGGTCCTGAGTGGATAAATTCTGAAGCAAGTGGAGCCGTAACAGTTGAGCCACCAGCAGATGTAAAAGTAGATGCACAAGCAGGTGTAGTAACAATGCCTGTTGAAGTAATGAACGAAGCATTTGCACAGCAAATTCCAGAAGAAATAACACTCAATGATAACGGAACAATGACAGTGTCATTGCCAGCAGGTGCAACATACAATGAAGCATCAAGTTCATTAATATTGCCAATTGGAACAGTAAACGTTGCACAAATTCCAGCTGGAATTGAAGCACAAGTTAATCCTGATAATACGGTTAGCGTAAAACTAGAAGAAGGAATGACTTATAGTGCTGATACAAACACAGTTAAATTAGACAACTATTGGACAAACGAAGTATTGCCAGCCGCAGTTGAAGTAACACCACAAGGTGAAGTGGCGATAACTTTACCAAGTGACACGCGATTTAATACTGATGGAAGTTTCACTATTGTTTCTCACGCCACAGATTTTATCAATAATCCAGAACCAGATTATGTTCTGAGTGGTCCTGAGTGGGTAAGTACTGAAGTAAGTGGAGCGGTAACAATTGAACCTCCTGCAGATGTAAAAGTTGATGCAGCAGCTAACACAATGGAAATTCCACTTAACGTAGTTGAAGAGCAATTTGGAGAAGTAATACCAGAGAGCATTCAATTACAACCTGATGGAACAGCAGTAGTGGCATTGCCTGAAGGTACAACCTTTAATTCAACAACTGACACACTTACTGTGCCAGCAGGTGTTGTGAATATTAATGAAATTCCAACTGTTGTTGAAGCTGTTCAAAAGCCCGATGGTACTATTGAAGTAAAATTGCCTGCTGGTATCACTTTTAATGCTAATGCCGGAACCGTTGAGTTGAGTAATCAAGTTGTGAACCAAATTGTTCCAACTGCGATTGAAGTTACTCCACAAGGTGCAGTAGTTGTTCAGTTGCCATTAAATACTCAGCATCATCAAGACGGTACAGTGACAGTTCCAAAGAACGAAGCACACATTACCGATGATGATCATCGCAAGAATCACGGACGTGGTCATGGACATGGACATGGACATGCTTATGCCTATGGACACGATAATAAAGATGATAAAGCTGAAAAATCAGAGAAATCTGAAAAAGAACCAGTTAAGCAGGCAGCTGCAAAACAAGAGACAAACATTGGGAAGAAAAAGTAGAGCATTAGCATTAGCGATACTATGCCAATTAAACTACGTGGCTCTAGCTAATGCTAAGGTTCCAACACTTTTGCCTATCAACGTCGCTGATGTTGAAGGCATGGTCTTAACCAATAATGTTAAGATCAGTCTTGCCAAAACTGACTTTGAAATTGCTAATGCTGATGTTCAAAAAGCTCGGGGTGATTTTGACTATTACTTCACCTTAAATCCCTCATATAAATATGATCAGAGATTAACTAACTCAGTGTTTGATCTAGAAGTGGTAGAAGAGAAAACAACATCATATTCTTTAGCACTTAAGAAAAAATTTTCGCTAGGAACTGTGACTGAATTATCTCTTCAGCATTTACAGATTCACACAAATTCTGCTCGTAGTTTGTTAGAAAATCGATATCAAACCGCAGGCCAAGCTAAATTAACCCAACCACTTCTTGGTGGTGGAGGTTTTGCTTTTAACGAGGCAAAATTACGACAAGCGGAACTTAGAAAAAAACAGGCTTATTGGACTTTGATTGAAAAAATGAATGAAGTCACGGCGCAATCTCTTGGGCTTTTTTGGGAACTCTATAAAGCGCAACAAGAAGTGCAGTTAAAGTCAGACGCAGTTGAGGGAGCTAGATCAAAGCTTGAAGAAATCGAAAAACGTTATACTGAAGGTAATACCAGTTCGTTTGATGTGATTTATGCGCGCCCACGACTAGAAATCGCAAAGGCATCACTTCTACTTGCGCAATCAAATAGTTTAGAGGTCAATGAAAAACTAAGTCGTGAAATTTTACCTTTAACTCATGACACTCGTGAGATTCACTTGATTCCACAGACTAAATCTCCTTCATTTTTTGATTTAAAAATCGCAGTGGATGTACTCAAACAAAAAAGTACTCAAGAAGTTTCAATTGCTCAACGTCAACGCATGCAGTTTGAAATTAATGAGGCAAGTGTTGAAATTGAAAAGGCAGCTAATGCAAAGCTGCCGCAATTTAACCTAGATTTAAAATACCTAACAACCGGAATGGATATACAAGAAAATCAAGCTCGGCAAAATATGTTGGCAAATAAGAATCCATCATGGACTGCAATGCTCACTTTTTCTATGCCATTAGAATTTAATTCTACTCAAGGCGAGTATGATCGAGTAAGTGTTGCAAAATCGATTAAAGAGAACCAGCATCGAAATGAATTGTTATCAGGTAAACTTGAAATTGATTCAAGTCTTAGGGATCTTGAAAGATTAACAACAAATTTTGAAAATAATGAATTGCAACTTGAGAGACAATCAGAAATTTTAAAATACAAAAAATTATTATTTCAGAATGGAAAAATATCGATATTAGAATTAGGTGGAGCTCAAGACGAGTACGATAGTTTTATCACAAAGAAGTTTCAAATTTATGCAGATCAACAAAAACTAAAAGCCTTCATTGAAGGTAAGCTCAACTTCATTGTCACAGATCAAACATTACGAAATCAATATCCTCCAGGTTTGTAAACGCCGGCTTGATTTGAATTTGTAAAGAGACCAATGGGGGAAACGAATGTTTGGCTGTTTGTCGTTCCAGCTGTTCCTGTAGCCATGTCTGGTTGTCCTAAAACAATGTCAGCAGCTTGTTGATTTGTGGTGGGAATTTTATTCCATATAAGAATGCGACGATTAGAATTATCAGCAACATATACTTTTTGTCCGTCACAAAATACTTGAGTGGGTGAGCTTAGACTTGATGCACTCACAGTGCCCGCAGCACCTGGAGTATTATTTGCGGTGTTTGTAGTGAGGCTTGGTTGTCCTAAAACAATATCAGGCGCTTGCCCATCGTTTGTTGGGTGAGTATTCCAAATCAATACGCGATTATTTCCGAAATCGACCACCATGAGCATATTTGCACAAGATGTAACCCCTAATGGAAAGCTCATTCCGGGGCCAGTACCTTGGGCGACACCAGCCATTGTTGTTTGTCCAATTACACGATGTGCTGCTTGTTGTGTTGAGGTGGGAATTGAATTCCAAATCAGCACGCGGTGATTGTCTCTATCAGCGACAAATAATTTTGTTCCATCACTGCTTACAAATGAAGGGCGAAATAAACTTTGATTACTTGCCGTGCCAGGAGTCGACGGTGTGTTGTTTGCCACAGCTGAAGTAAAATCTGGCTGGCCTAGAATCAAGCTAGCTGATTGTGAAAAAGAGGTCGGGATATTATTCCAAATCAACACACGATGATTAGTGAGATCTGAGACAAAAGTTTTGCCATTGACTACCCAAATATTATTAGGTGTGTTGAGTCCTTGTGAGCCAGTTGTTCCGCCGGCATCAGAGGTTCCCGTGGCCATAGTAGATTGACCTAAAACTGATACTGCTGCTTGTTGGGTGTTTGTCGGCAAACCATTCCATGCCAAAATTCGATGATTATCTTGATCAGAAACAAAAAAATAATTTTCATTTGAAAATATAGAACGTGGACCGAAAAAACTTTGAGCACTTCGAGTACCAGCAGCACCAGGTGTGTTGTTAACTACCCCTGTTGACATTGAGGGCTGGCCAAGAACCACATCCGCTGCTTGTTGGTTCCGAGTCGGTGGAGTTAGCCAAATTAATACGCGATGAGTACCAATATCACTGACTGCTAGAAAATAGGGGGTAGACCCGTTAACACTGTAATTTATAAAACCACAGGCTGAGCCGAAAGCGATGATGCTCAAAACAGAAATAATAAAATAAATTTTTTGCATGGAACTAGGCCCTCGCGCTAAATTCAAGACTGACATATAAATTGTTTCTTATTAGCTAAAAATATGAAACTCCTAAATTATTTACTCAGAGCAGCAAAAAATCATTTCTCAAATGAGAATGAGTCGATTATTCGAGGCAATTCTTGCCAAATGTATACTTGTAAAATAGGGTTCTCAGGTATGAGTAGGGGATAAATTTCAGCTAGAAACAAGGGGTTGGAAATAAAAAATTTTAAGTACCTAATAAGTTTGTTGATAATTCTATGTACGCTAACAACGAACAACATTTTTGCAAGCCATGCAACCCTTGCAACCCTTGATTGGTCTACAGATCAAAGCGCTTTTCAATCATTTCGCCCTCATCAAGTGGCACCGATTTTTGGTGAAGACCCACACAGTGAATTTCCTAGAATTAATATTGACCCTGATTTTTTAAAAACAAAACTCATGGAATTTTCAGGGGCTTCACCGATATTAATTAATGGAGTTCAGGCTATAATTTCTGAGCGGGGAAGTAATGCTGGTCGAGAATTGGCTCGTAAATATCTTGCACTTGAATATGCAAAAATCGGTTATATAACAACGACTCATAGTTATTCCGCAACAGGTATAAACTTTATTGCTGAGAAAAAAGGGTTAGATACTTCAAAAGTTGTAATTATCTCATCGCACATTGATAGCATGCATAACTCCGGAGCAGATGATAATGGTACGGGAACTATTTCAGCCTTGGCTATTGCCCATGCACTTGCAAAATCTGAGATTAAATACACTCTTAGAATTGTGGGTTTTGACCAAGAAGAAAATGGTTTAGTGGGCTCACGAAATTATGTGAACACATTGCAGTCTTTTGAAACTATACTTTTAGATGTAAATTTAGAGATGACAGGTTTTAATAACAGACGCGATGGAGCATTTCATGTGATTGATTGCGACCGTGCGGATTCAAAACCATTTTCAGCCATGCTTGTGACGGCTATTACAGAACTTGCATTGCCATTAAAAAGAACCTCTGCGTGTACTGATCGAAGTGATCACGCATCATTTTGGAGCAAAAATATTCCAGCTGTTGTTATTTCACAGAACTTTTTTGGTGGAGACAGCAATCCCTGTTACCACAAAGCTTGTGACAAAGTTGATAGGATTCATTTTGATTACATGACTAATATCACAAAAGCTGTGGCTTCAATGGTTGCTGTAATACTCTGGAAACGTTGAAATTTAATACAATTTATTGATAAAACGTCGAACTTTTAGGCGACTCAACTTTTGTCTGGTTTTGCCGATAGAGATGAATCACTAACAAAGGAGTACGTTAATGTCTAAAGCAACCAAAGGTGTAAAAACCAATTCAAAAGCAAAATCAGTTAAGAAAACAGGTCAAATTAAGAGGCATTTAAAACTAGTGCCTAAAGTGCACACAGAAAAAAAAGAGCATAATGAAAAACCGGATCTGAAGCATTATCAAAAACCACCTTATACTCATGCATTTTCAAAATTTATGAATGTGCATTCTCCGGTAAACACTTCATCGTATGTGAAAAAAATTAATTTGAAGGCGTCTCGTCGTAGAGCGGGTTGAGATTCTAACGCATGGCTCGAATCAAAATTAAATTAAATCGCAATTTGCGACGGTCCATTTTGCGCGGACATCCATGGGTATATAAAGAAGCGATCACTGTGCCTACGGGCATAACTCAAGCTCAGCTTTGCCAAGTGAGTGATTCTAAGGGTGAGTTATGCTGGGCATTGTATGATCCCCATGGGCCACTTTCTCTACGGGTTTTGAGTACAGAAAAAATGCCGCCCTATGATAGATTGTTTGAAAATCGATTTAAACAAGCGCTGCATTTACGTCGATCGGTAAAATCTGATCAAACAAATGCCTTTAGACTTTTTAATGGTGAGGGTGATTTGTTGCCAGGTCTTATTTGCGATGTCTATGACTCAGTGGCCGTTTTGCAATTTGACGGTCAAGGCCCAGGAGAATTTTGGGATAAACAATTGATATCAAAATGGCTATTATCAAATGGTGTTTGTAAATCAGTAATAGAAAAAACTAGAAGAAATACAGAAAAGACAATTGAGCACCTTGGTGGTGAAAAATTTGAAAATGAAATCATTATTAAAGAAAATGGTGCCCAATTTAAAGTAAATTTAGAAAAAGGTCAAAAAACCGGATTTTTTTTAGATCAACGAGATAATCGAAATTATATTCGAAGTGTAAGTAATAATAAGTCAGTTTTAAATCTTTTTAGTTATTCAGGTGGTTTTTCTATTTATGCAGGTCTTGGATCAGCAAGCAAAGTTACAAGTGTTGATGTATCAAAAGGTGCAATTAGTTTGTCACAAGAAAATTGGGAGCTAAATAAACTTAAAGCTTCAATTTATCAAGGTTTAATTGTTGATGTATTTGAGTATCTAAAGGGTGAAAAAGAATTATGGGATCACATCATCGTAGACCCGCCGTCGATGAGCCATTCAGAAAATCAAAAAGATTTAGCAAAAGCTAAGTATATTGAAGTTTTCTCACTAGCAGCAGGTCGTGTAAAATCTCAAGGGATGCTTTCGCTTAGTTCTTGTTCGAGCCATATTACTTTTAATGATTTTTTTGAAATTATTGACGAAACACTTTCACTGGCACGTCGTCGGGGGCAAATTTTAAGAGTTTCAGGGCAGGGGATAGATCATCCATTTCCACATGCGTGTCATGAATTTCGTTATCTAAAATTTGTGAATCTCATTCTTGATTAATTTTCTCTTCTAATTCCAATAAGAATTTTTTTGTTTTTAACCCAGCAGCAAAACCTGTGAGCTCACCGTTACTTCCGATAACACGGTGACAAGGAATTACTATAGAAATTGGATTACGACCGTTGGCTGCACCTACTGCTCGAGCTTTTTTAAAATCGCCTATCAATTCTGCTTGTTTTTTGTAAGACCAAGTTTTCCCGTACGGAATTTTTAATAAGGCGCGCCATGCAGATTTTTGAAATCCTGTGCCCTGTAAATCCAGGGGAAGATCAAATGCTTTTCTTTTCCCATTAAAGTATTGTGTTAACTGTTTTTCAGTCACTTTTAATACGTGATGACTATTATCTTCAATGGCAACGCTTAATTTAATTCTGGCATCGTTATCGTTGGGCCACAAGATTGCAAATAGCCCTTTGGTACTTGCGATGAGTTTTAATTTACCGATTGGACTTTGATAATACTTAAAAAAAAGTTTCATGAGGTTGTATTTCCTTCTTTTTGCGATCGAAGTTTTGTGGGCGATAATCCAAAACGTTTTTTTATAGCGTCATTAAAGCGTCTTATTGAATTAAAACCAGCTGTGAAGGCTATTTTTGATAGTGGTTCAGATGTTTGACATATTAGTTTTTGAGCAGTGTTAAGTTTATTATTCATGATTACTGCTTGTGGCGACAGACCTACATGTCTTGCAAAAAGGCGCCTTAAATGACGATCACTTGTGCCAAGTCGATTTGCTAATTGATTTATTTTAAGCGATTTAGGAGAACTTTGCGTTATAAGTTTTAGCGCGCGTGAAACATGGGCTAAAGTTCCTTTCCACGCAGGTGTGCCAGGAGCACTTTCTGGTCGGCATCTTTTACAAGCGCGGTATCCAGCCAATTCAGCTTCATGAGTTGTCATAAAAAATCGTACATTTTCGTACTTAGGTTTGCGTGCAGGGCAAATAGATCTACAATAAATACCTGTAGTACTAACACCAACAAAAAATCAACCATCATATAGAGGGTCTCGTCTTAAGAGGGCTGCATAATAAACTAGATCTCTGTTGGCCACTGAATCTCCGTGAAATTTCGATATTATGAGTAACACATCCTTGTTCTAAAATCTGGCCATTATCGGACATCACTTTCTACGTGATACCAGGCACGCTTTTCATAGTGAATTGAAATTATCACCCTGTGCTGAAAAACTAGTACTACAATTAACTTAAATATTTGAAATAGATGTGTTTTTTCTGGCACTTCTCTTGCTCTTGCTCTTGCTTTCAAAGGCATGTCAGGGAGAATTGCTCAGATGAATCGTTTTTTATTTAGTTTATTAGCACTTTTGTTCATTCCAAATGGTGTATTTGCCAGTGACATCTTAATTGACCCTGATGAATTTTATGAAAGAGTTAGAATAGCAGTTTCAAAAGTCAGTCAAAAGATTTCCCATGATAATAATAACCCATCATTAAGAATTGAATTAAGCAAAGTTGGCTATCAAGCATTAGATAGTTTAGGGGTAATGGGAGCAGAGCGTTTTTTAAACACCTCTCTTATCTTAGATGTTTATAATTCCAGGCTCGGCGATAAAATTGATTTAACGTCATTTGAATTAGCAATTTATGAAGTCATATCTCCTGATGTTGAAAATGGTTTCGGAGCACGTTTTCTCACTTTTCAACATGACGTACTTCAGCCGGGAGTAAGCTCGAATTATTATGAAGTTGTATCAGGCTCATTTAGACTTAAACTAGAATCGGCAGCGTCGAATTTTCAAATAAAGTTTGTTGCTCGAGTAGGCCTTGGTTCATGGTCTGGGCTGCAACAAAGAGATATTGATAAAAACACACACATTTCTCAAGAAATTCATAAAACAAATCCTAACTGTAAAAGTTGTGAACTAGAAAAGAACGAGAGTTTATTTTCAGTGGACACTTCAAAATCCATCATGGCTGAAGTTAATCTTTATCGCGCTGTTAGCTTTCTTGCTAGTTCACGTTCTGTAGGGAGAAAAAGAGAAGTCAGTCACTCAGATAATGGGTATTTTCAACTTTATGAAAATTATTTTCAAAAAGAAATGAAAGTTGAAGCCGATATGGGT
>Ga0163151_10000688_pt1 | contig 58761 bp, 55 predicted proteins | sample OliLakLV19MP5IB2_FD_145596 | JGI IMG/M metagenome (GOLD analysis project Ga0163151, IMG submission 145596) | Freshwater microbial mat bacterial communities from Lake Vanda, McMurdo Dry Valleys, Antarctica - Oligotrophic Lake LV.19.MP5.IB-2 | ecosystem: Environmental > Aquatic > Freshwater >... | reverse complement strand
TTGCGGTATTAAATACCTTCACCTGATTTTCTTCTTGAACATAACTTTTAATGATACGAATTCCGGTTATACCTTCTTGCGTGATGCCTGATAATTCACTGAATCTTTCTTGAACTTCGAGAAATCGTCGGTGAATCACGTTTCCTAACCAATGAATAAAAAATGGAAGAATCGGCAAGAGCGCTAAAGTTTTAAAAGTCAGTGGAATCGATAGCGCCATCATGATTGGTGGTATAGTTAAAAAATAAAGAAATGCATCGGTGAGTACCAAAAGCCCCGGACCCATTCCCATGCGAATAGTTTCAACATCATTGGTGACTAAACTCATGAGTTCACCAATTGGATTTTTAGAATAAAATGTTGGCCCTAATTCTGTGAGTTTTTTAAATACCCGCTCACGCAAATCTTTTGCGAGGTTTTGATGAAATTTTCCAAATTGCATGCGCCAATGAAATCTCACAATGGCCAAAGCAAAAGTAATTATGGCAAAAAGTGCTGCGGTTTTTCCCAATTCATTAAGAGGTGCTTTATTTGTGATTTGATCAACTCCACGCATGATGATCAGCGGAGGTAGCACATCAAGGATATTGGTAAGGACGAGAAAACCTATACCGATCCAAAAATAGCGGCCATAAAGTGCCATATAAAAACGTAAGTATCTGTAATATTGCATAGATGTGAATTAAGTCTCTTTGTCTGGTCCTAAAATTTGTTCTAAAACTTTGCGATCTTCTGGAGATATTACCGTACTTTTTAAAAGGCTGCGAGCCTTGGCGCGTTGTTCTTCGGGATCATGTTTTAATTGTTTGGTGCCTGTAGGTTGTTCATCTTGAGTTTTTTCTTGTTTACTCACTGCGACGACGAAAGCGGGGCTGGTGGCTGATTCTGATGAATCTTGGGTCTTTGATTTTTTTCTTTTAGTACTATGATGTGGTCCGTCGGAGAGTGGCTTTGCCTCGACGGCCTTTTGAGCGGGCGATTTAGATTTTTCTGCAATTTTGCTCATACATTATTCCTCGGCTTATTCTCAATTATGAAGGGGCACTAAACATCAGTACAAGACCGGTTTAAGAGTTAAAAATAACTCCCAGCGTTACTAAGATTTCAGTGGTCTAGAAAGATAGGTCTATGTCAAAGTAAGTCGATACATCATATTTCGAAAACACTAAGCGTGTAGGGTATATAAGTAATGCACGGCAATTCAAAAAGGTAAGACAAGTGCCAGTACAGAATACGACAAATAATATTCAAATTGAAGTGAACCCAAATGACATGGATCAAATGTTAAATACAGGGGTTCTCACGACTAAGGCCCAGCAGTTTATTAGTTGGGGAAGAAAAAACGCACTTTGGCCACTCCCTTTTGGTACTGCCTGTTGCGGAATCGAATTCATGTCAGTTGTTGGACCTCGCTATGACGTTGCTCGTTTTGGTGCAGAGGTTGTTAGGTTTTCTCCTCGCCAAAGTGATCTGCTTATTGTCGCAGGAACCATTACTGAAAAAATGGCACCTGTACTTAAACTTATCTACGATCAAATGCTCGACCCTAAATGGGTTTTGAGTATGGGAGCTTGTGCTTCGAGTGGCGGTTTTTATCGTGCATACCATGTTCTTCAGGGAGCAGATAAAATTATTCCAGTTGATGTTTATGTCCCCGGGTGTCCACCGACTCCTGAAGCTGTTATAGATGGCATTATGAAAATTCAAGAACTCATTGGCTCAGGTAAAAAACGTTCCTACGCAAGATCATAAGTAAAGGGTAGAAATGAAAGAGATTTTAAAAAGAATCCAAGAAGATCTATCGCGAAATTTTCAACAGGAATTGAAATTTTCAGAATCCTTTGGCGATTTTGTAATCAACTTTCCCAAAGAAAAAGTTGTACCCTTGATGAAGTATCTTAAAGAGCGCCATAAATTTGATTTTATGCTCGATCTCTGCGGCGTTGATTACCCCAATAGAACAAAACGATTTGATGTGGTTTATCACCTCTATGCTCCGTCTACAAAAGCCCGTGTGCGCCTAAAGACTGAAGTTGGTGAAAATGAAACCATTGATTCTATTTGCACTGTTTGGAAGGGCGCAAATTGGTTTGAGCGTGAAGCTTACGACATGTTTGGTTTGATATTTAAAAATCATCCCAATTTAAGAAAACTTCTCACCCATCAAAATTTCGTTGGTCATCCGTTAAGAAAAGATTACGACGCCAATCATCAGCAATCGACAAATTCAGTTGAACCTATTTGGTTTAACCCGGATCCAGAATATAAATTTGATCCTGAAAAACCGTTGGTGCCGATTAATATTGGCCCAAGTCATCCGGCAACACACGGCACACTTAGAATTATGGCAGAGCTCGACGGAGAAACTGTCACTCGCTGTAACGTGGAAATTGGTTATCTTCACCGCTGTTTTGAAAAAATGGCTGAGACACATCTGTATAACCAAATTATTCCATACACAGATCGTTTGAATTACTGCTCAGCTCCTATGAACAATGTTGGTTTTTGTAAAACAGTTGAGCGTATGCTTGATGTTGAGCTTCCACCAAAAGCAATTGCCATGAGAGTAGTACTCTCTGAACTTTCCCGTGTGATTGATCATCTGGTTTGCATTGGTACCAACGCTGTTGATTTGGGTGCACTCACTGTTTTTTGGTATATCTTTGAACAGCGCGAACGGGTTTACACTTTGTTTGAAAAACTTTGTGGTGCGCGCCTCACAGTAGCACTCACACGTATTGGCGGGATGGCTTATGATAATCCTCCTGGCTGGGAAAAAGAATGTCTTGAGACCGTAGCTGGAATCAAAAAAGCTGTTGAAGAATTAGACAATCTTCTCACAGAAAATAAAATTTTTATTGGCCGTACACAAGGTGTTGGGAAAATCTCAGCTGAAGACGCCATCGCATACGGCTACACAGGCCCCTGCTTACGCGCAAGTGGTGTTAATTTAGATTTAAGAAAAGCTGAACCTTATTACGGTTATGATCAACTTGATTTTGATGTTCCCATCGGAACAAACGGCGACACCTATGATCGCTATCTTGTTCGTATGGAAGAAATGCGCCAATCACTTAAAATCGTCGAGCAAGTTTGTAAAAACATGCCCGCAGGTGATTACACAATTCGCGATAAAAATATTGTATTGCCTGACAAAAAAGATGTTTGGGGAAATATCGAAGGTCTGATGAATCACTTCATGCTTGTCATTAAGGGTGTGAGACCTCCGGTTGGTGAAATTTATGATTACACCGAAGCCGCAAATGGTGAGTTGGGTTTTTATCTCATCAGCGATGGTGGCCCCAAACCGTATCGCTTAAAAGTGCGACCGCCGTGTTTTCCGATTTATCAATCTTTCCCCGCGATGATGAAGGGCTCCTATGTGGCCGACGTTGTTGCGGCTCTGGGAAGTCTTAATATTGTAGCTGGAGAATTAGATCGATGACACAAAAGTCAGAGTTACCTTTAAAAAGTAAAACTTATATTCAAAAAGAATTAAAGCGTTACGAAGTGCGTGAGTCAGCATTAATACCTGCACTTTTTGAAGCGCAAAAAGTATTTGGGCATATCACACCTGAGGTCATCGATATTTTGGCTATGGAAATGGACATCCCTCAAGCACGGATTTCTGAAGTGGCAAATTTCTACACGATGTTTAATAAAAAACCTGTGGGCAAATTTCATATTCAAGTTTGTACAAACATCAGTTGTGCCATGGTCGGTGCTCGAGAAACAATGGATTATATTTGTGAAAAAACAGGCAGTAAGCCTGAAGAAATTAGTAATGATGGGCGATTCACCGTTTCAGCAGTTGAATGTTTGGGTTCATGCGGAACAGCTCCTATGGCACAAATCAATGATGAGTATCATGAGAATTTAACTCATGAAAAAATCGATAAATTATTGGAGAAGCTTAAATAATGGAAACAAAACTTCTCTCTGAACATTACGAAAATCCACAATTTGTAACCCTTGAAGGCTACAAGAAAAACGATGGCTACACGGCCATTAAAAAAGCATTCAAGATGAAGCCTGAAGAAGTAATTGCGGAAGTAAAAGCCTCAGGGCTTCGCGGTCGCGGTGGTGCTGGTTTTATGACGGGTATGAAATGGGGATTTTTACCTAAAAATGATGAACCTCGTTATTTACTTTGTAATGCTGATGAAGGAGAGCCAGGCACATTTAAAGACCGCATGATGATGGAGCGTGCTCCCCATCAATTAATTGAAGGCATGATCATTTCAGCTTATGCAATTTCATCTAAAAAATCTTACATCTATATTCGCGGTGAATATTATCACTGTTACAAAATTATTGAAAAAGCACTTCAAGAAGCTTACGACGCAGGTTATTTGGGTAAAAATATTTTAGGTTCAGGTTTTGACCACGATATGGATGTATACCGAGGCGCTGGTGCCTACATCGTCGGTGAAGAGACAGCCCTTATCAGTTCTCTTGAAGGTAAAAAGGGTCAGCCAAAATTAAAACCGCCATTTCCTGCTGTTAAAGGTTATTTAACTAAACCTACAATTGTTAACAATGTTGAAACTCTTGCAACGGTTACTTGGATTCTCAATAACGGTGCTCAAGCTTTCAGAAAATATGGCACCGAAAAATCAACAGGTTCAAAACTTTATTCAGTCAGCGGAAATGTGAATAAACCAGGTGTTTATGAGGTTCCACTGGCTTATCCATTTAAAGATCTTTTAGAAAATGAATGCGGTGGGATGAAGCCTGGCTATAAATTAAAAGCACTCATTCCTGGAGGGCCATCGTGTCCGGTGCTTACTGCTGAAGAAGCCATGCGTGCCACCATGGATTACGAATGCATGCAGACAATGGGTTCAATGCTGGGCTCAGGTGGTGTTATTGTTATCGATGACAAACAGTGCATGGTGGATCTGCTCTCAATATTGATGAAATTTTATCATCATGAAAGCTGTGGGCAATGCACACCTTGTCGCGAAGGCACAGGCTGGCTTGAAAAATTAACTACATCTATTGGTACCGGAAAAGCAAAATTAGCAGAAGTAACATTACTCGACAAAGTGGCTAGGCACATGATGGGTACAACAATTTGTGCCTTGTCTGATGCAGCGGCTATGCCTGTTATAAGTTTTGTCTCAAAGTTTCGTGATGAGTTTGAATTTCATATTCACGAGAAGCGTTGCAAAGTGAAGGGAACATGTCATGCCCAAAATCACCATTAACGATCAAACCGTCGAAGTCCCCAATGGATGGATGGTTATTCAGGCAGCACAAAAATTAAATATTCCCATTGCTCACTACTGTTGGCATGAGGGCTTGAGCATCGCTGGTGCTTGCCGCATGTGTATGGTTGAAGTTGAGAAAATGCCAAAACTCCAAGTGGCCTGCAATACTCCCATCACTGATGGAATGATTGTTCGTACAGATACTGAAAAAGTTAAAGACGCTGTTAAATGGGCCCTTGATTTTCATTTGATCAATCATCCACTTGATTGCCCAATTTGTGATCAAGCCGGTGAGTGTAAACTTCAAGACTATTACATGACCTATGGTCTTTACACACCTGAGATGAATCAGGATAAAGTTAAAAAAGAAAAAGTCATCGGTTTAGGTGATCGCGTTGTTTTAGATCAAGAGCGTTGCATTCTTTGCTCACGTTGCGTGAGATTTACGTCAGAAGTTTCTAAAACTCACGAACTCGGTATTTTTAATCGTGGTGATCGAAGTGTTATTGGCACATTTGAAAATCGCCCGCTCAATAATAATTACAGCGTAAATACCGTTGATATTTGCCCTGTGGGAGCACTCACGAGTAAAGATTTTAGATTTAAACAACGCGTTTGGTTTTTAAAAGAATTTGATTCCGTTTGTAATCGGTGCTCCACAGGTTGCAATGTGACTGTTAGCTATAATCAAAATGGCGTTTTCAGAGTAAAACCAAAAGTAAATCACGAAGTAAATGGCTTTTGGATGTGTGATCTAGGACGCGATGTTTATAAACACACCAATAAAGAATACCGTCTTGATCAGGTTGTTGAAAAAAATCATGAGTTAGGGGGAGCCTCAGTTAAAGGTAAACCCGTAGCTCAAGCGATTCAAGAAATCGCAAAGAGTATGAAAAATCACATTTCTCAACATGGTTCTGAAAGTGTAGCCATCGTCTTAACAGCTCAATACACTGTTGAAGAATTAGAAACCTTTGTTGAGTTTTTCAGTCAGAAATTAAAAGTAAATCGATTTTACTACTGGAAGAATAACGAAGAGTCCTTTGATGCATTTGACGGACTATTACTCAGGGGCGATAAAAATCCTAATACCAATGGCCTCATGAAAGTAATGTCGCAGCATAAAATTAAAGGGTCATGGCAAGATTTTGAAAAAGCAGTCGCTAGTGGTGAAATAAAAATGACTGTTGTTGCGGGCCCCGAAGATCAAGAGGTCTATTCTGATTTAGAGGCTAAATTACCTGTATTTAAAAAAGCAGGTGAAATGGTTTGGCTCACGAGTTGTAAGAATGAAAAATTTAATGATTTTAAATGGCAAATCCCCATGAAGAGTTTTGTTGAAAAAGAAGGAACTTTTGTAAACTTCAAAGGAATTGAACAAAAAATTAAAGCCGGCGTAAAAATTATTCCAAGTGCCATTTCATTAAAAGAAGTGGCCGCAGGCTTGAAAGAAAGTATGGGAGTAGCTCAATGAGCGTAGTCAAAAGGCCGAGTGCAAAATCAAAGTGGTACCTCCCAGGTATTCTCACTGGTATGGCCATTACAATGAAGCACATGATTTTTAATCTCACGCACAGAAAAGATATCTTTACTATTGAGTACCCTGAAGAAAGATATCCCTACAGTGATCGCTTTAAAGGGAATCATATTCTCACTGTTAAAAAAGATGGTTCACTTCGTTGTACGGCTTGCATGTTGTGTGCGACATATTGCCCAGCAGAATGTATTTCAATTACTGCGGCTGAGCATGATGATCCTAATGTTGAAAAATATCCTATTTCATATGAAATCGATATTTTGCGATGTGTATTTTGTGGGCTTTGTGAAGAAGCTTGCCCCGTGGATGCGATTCGCATGGGCCCTGAGCACCAAACAGCAGCTATTGCTGGAGAAAATTTCATCTATGATATCAATCGCCTCGCGTATCGACCACAACTCAAGGGTGGAACTTTGAGTAAGGTAGATGATGAGGAACGTCGTAAGAAAGGCCTATGAGCTGGCTGACAACGCGGTATGAAACCATTGTCACACGTCTTGAAAACAAACATCACTTTCCTTGGGTAATGTCAGAAGGTTGTTGCACAACTGAATTAGAAAATGCAGGGCTGGCAACATACGACTGGCAACGATTAGGTGTTGATGACATTGCCACAGACCCAAGTCAGTCTAACCTTCTTCTCATTGCTGGATGGATCAACGAAAAACGCGCTGAAGAAATTAAATTTATCTACGATCAAATGCGAAAACCAACATCTGTAATTGCTATTGGAGCATGTGTACTTTCAGGCAGCCCCTATAGTTTAACACGCAATAAATCAGAGGTCATCAGGGCGTCTGATCTTGTTCCTGTCGACATTAATGTTGTGGGTTGTCCTCCAAGACCTGAGGCTATTTTATCTGCGATACTAGAATTGCAGAAAAAACTAAAACCCGGTCCGTCCGCTAGAGAGGTCTTACATGAAGCCCTCCGAGGTTGATTTTAATGAAGTAACTGTTCAAAAGCCAATTGAGGTGAATATCAATGAGCTCACCGCCTTTTTAAAAAAATGGCGCGTAGAACATGATGTGAGTAGTTATCTGGGTGCTATGATGACGACAAAAGGAATGCTGATATTATTATTTTCTCCGCGTTTTAATAAAGACATCGCTTTTTTAGTTATCGGATCAGAAGCTTCAAAAGCTTTAACTCGAACATTTGAAACCTTAGAACTCGTCATGCCAGTGCAGGGAGTTTATTGATGTTAGATTCAATCAATGCCTCATTAGCATATGATGGTGATCTGATTGCTTCTGTTCAAATTAAGCGCGGTGCAAATATTCGCCCACTATGGGCCAAGATGGAATCCCTTCACCCTGAACATATGATTTTATGGGCTGATCGATTTGATAGTCTGTGTCCGATCGCAAGTGAATGGGCACTTTGCCAAGCGCTTGAAGCTTCAGCAAAAATTAAAATTCCGAAACGCGCACAGTTTGTGCGCACCATATTGTGCGAGATCAATCGACTTGTATGGCTTACGACTTACCTGGGCCGTTTTACTCATGCTTTAGGTCAACGTGGTTTGACTCAACATGCTCTTCTTTTACGTGAACAAGTTTATCAAAGACAAGAAGAGCTCACCGGTGGAAGAATTCTTCCTCAAGCGTTTAATTTGGGTGGATGTCGTCGAGAGCTTGCTATTGGTGATGTGCAAAAAGTTAGACAATTCATTCAGGGCTTAAGATTTTCATGGGAGAAATGGCTCAATCTTGTAGCCGATGATCCGCTCGTACGTAGTCGTCTCACTGGGTTACTCGTGATTCCTCATGAATATATCGAGCGCATGTCTTGGTGGGGAGTAGTGGGTAAGGCGGGTGGTGTAAATTACGATAGTCGTCGCCATCGTCCTCATGGGGCTTATCCTTTTATTGATTTTACAATTCCTACACGTAGTGCAAGCGATGCACATTCTCGCTTTGAAGTTGCGATAGATGAAATTAATAATAGTCTTTCGATTATTGAAAACTTGTTGCGCATAATTCCATCAGAAATTGAACCTACTCCTGAGTATAAAACTTTCTCTCCAGGTTTTTATTTTGGCTCTGCTGAATCAGCAAAGGGGCCTGTGATTAGTGCTCTTGAAGTTACAGATAAGGGTGTCATCGCTTCGGTTAGACTCTTTACTTCGGGTCAAAGAGTGTGGCCCACTATCGATGAGATGTTTGAAGGTACAAGAGTCGAAGATTTTCAATTGGCATTAGCATCTTTAGGATTAGATCCTGAGGAGGCTGAACTTTGATCATGCGTTTAAGTCGTATCATTGCAAATCGCCTCAAAGCACTTAGCCAAGAACCATCAGCTACAGTTGAGTTTCCGTATGCGATTCGACATGCACCGCAAGGTGCGCGGGTGAGTTTACGAAATAATTTTTCAGAATGTATAGGGTGTCTTAAGTGTGAAGCTGTATGCCCTGTTCAGTGTATCGATATTACTTCTGAGAATTTTCCTACTCAAGAAAAAGTTCCTCGCACATCAAAAGGCGTTTTGTTTGAAAAGCGAGTCACAAGTTATGTGATTGATTTTAATCAATGTGTGAATTGTGGTTTGTGTGTTGGAATTTGCCCAACGGGTAGTTTAACCAACGAGCGCACCTTTATTACCCCAAGACAAGATGAGCGCCATTTAAAAATAGACCTTGTTCATCGCCCACGTGCCTTGAGAAAAGATCAAGGTTATGAAGATTAATCTTTATCCGTTTGAGAAGCTTGAACAACATAAATTCAATCTTCGTGAAAAATTACATATTCCTGAGAATGTGCAAATTGAAGTTGCTCTTGATCTTGTACACGGACTCAATGAACTGACACGTTCAGTAGCGCAACTTCATCCGCATAAAATTTCTATCGCTATTTTAGGGCCTCAACCACAACCCATAAAAGATATTATTAAAGGTTTTAGTACGGAAGGGTTTGTGATTCAGGAACTTCCTGTTTCATTTATGAATCCAGATGAAAAACCATTAGCGGAAGCCTGGGAAAAATTAAAAAAAGACACACTTTTTGTATTGGGTTCTGCGGTAGAACCACTCACAGGTTGCATTTATCCTTTTGAATGGATTCGGCGTGAAGCGCCTAAGAAAAATATTTTTTCACTCATGTATTATTCTCCTGATGCTTTAAAGAAAAAATTTATCCTACCAAGTACTCCTTGGGAGGGAATAGTCGCTGATCCACTTTGGGATGAAGAGCATACATTGTCGTTGGTCTTAAAAGGTGAGCGTTGTCAGGGTGAGGGGTTACTTTGGGGAGTTGTGCATTTCTCTGAAGAAGGTATTAAGCTATTAGGTGATACGCTTATGTCAGGCCGAGGTGAAGAATCGTCTCAAACTGAAGATAAAACCTTGGTACAAAGATTTGAAAAAGATCTAAGTAAATCATTAAACAATACGGTTGTTTTGTTACCCGACGCGTGTGCGAGAATTTTTGATCGAGCTGTATTATTTATCAATGGAGTGAATGGTGATGCGTTGTTACATAAACTCAAAGAATTAGGTTTTGAAACAATGACGGGTGCAGCTTGTAGTTGGAACAGCCCCTATTTGAATAACTGGCTTCCACCAACAGGTATTAGTATAGAAATGGTGCAAACTAGTCTGATTGTTCCACTCAAAACACTTCATAATGCTGCATTTTCAACACAGCTTTTAAAGTGTGTCTCTGAACTTCGTAAAATTTCTAATTTCAAATAAATCTGTTAACTAAATTATCCTGACTCTCAAAAAACTATGGAATTTTTATCTCCATAATCTTGTCATCCACAGTATAGAAGTTTTTAGGCGGTATGGATTATGCTTTATTAAGATTCGGGATGTGGAATCAAATAGGTTGGGGATATGTTTTTATATTTATTCAAATTTTAGCAAGTAGTAGCCTTGCTAATATCGATTCACGTAATTTTCAACCAACACCGATTTCAGTAAATGAAAACTTCATAGAACAGCAATGCGACAACGAAGAAGTGCTTAGGCGCGTTTGTGGTGAAGGTGGTTTTCGTACACCAACAACTTTTGACAGTACCGGTATTGGCTTTACGTATTTACAACTTCGTGAAAGGCAAAATTACCGGTCTTATAAAAAACCTCAAGAAGAATTGATATCAATAGAAGGTGCTCGTCGTTTCAATCAAATCTATAAAAGTGTCAATCAAGAGTATGTTTATTTATTTACTCGACTTGTTCCAGAAAATAGATCCGCGTTAAATCGTCGACTCGCTGAACTTGGTTTAAGTAGTCGCGAATTTAATAATTATTTTCTGGATAATGGAGAGAAAAATTTCTCGCAAAGAATCCAAGAAAAATTTTGGCACATTGATCATGCGCTTAGATGCAAAAATCTAAAACATAATCATCAAAATATAAGCCCAGGAGCCTATTATCATCCAGAGTCTCAAACCGTATTAGGTAGTACTGCCATGCTCAATGAACCTTTGCTTTCTGAAGCTACTTTGTTTTTTGTTTTAGCCCATGAAATTGGGCATCATTTGGATCCTATCAATATAAATAAAGATTACAGAGTACAAAAAGTTTTTTGGCCAATTGAATCAATTAGATGTTTTGCACAGTCACATTATCTTGGCTCATTTCAAATGGAAGAATTTGCCGATTGGGTGGCTTCAATAATTTTAGAACAACGACTGTTAAGAATTGCAGATGCATTGAATAAAAAAAGATATGCTCAAAATGCTGTGAAATTTTTCTGTGACGGCATCACAAGTGAGTCAACTAATTTTGTGCACCCTCCTAATCGTGATAGAGTCGTAAGATTTTTTCGCCAACCAGGGCTGCGAAAGGCAATTGGCTGTGTTGGCAAAATCATTGAAAATACTCGCGAAGTACGCGCCTGTGGAGTCGCTTATTCTCAAGATATGCCCAAATTTTCAATAAATCCTAAGTAATTACATAATCATTAAATATTTCAATGGTTTATGAGATATAAAATTGATTCCAAGCTATTGATTTTATTTAATAAACACCGATAAGTCTGTATGCGGTTACGGGCAATTCATACTTTGATTTTAGTTTTCACAGTGGCTCACGTTCTACTTTGCACGAAAGTGCATGCAGAAAATCGAGCGCGCTCGCAATCTTCTGCCATAAACAATGGCGTTTCAGACATAAATTGCATGAACAGTCTAAATGATGAAATGTTAGAGCGTCAAAAAAATGGTCTCAAATGTTCATCAAGTTTTTTAGGCAAGTTAAGTGAAGAATCTGCTGACACGAGTTGCAAGCCAAATTCAATTACAGATAGTTCCTCTATATATTCCCCACGTTTTGAATGTCAATTAAGACAAAGTGCTATTTTTTCTGTTGGGCAAAATCCTCCAGTTAGTTATGCAAAAGAATATTGCGAGAGACAAAGTACAAATACTATTGTGGCAGATTATTATTACTACATGAATAGAATCAATCAGGGAGAACTTCGAACAGTCGATGAGATTGCGACATTAGATATTGCCCTTGGTATTAAGCCACTCCGTGGAATCAAATCAAATATTAGTCCTGACAACCCACAATTAGAAGCACGCATAAATAAATATGCCAATGATTCAAGTTGTAACAACAATCACAGAAAAGAATTGATGAATAGTTTTGTTAAACAAACAAAACAGGCATTAGAGAAACTTCAACATAATGAACGGGTTCGAGAAAAATTACGAAATACAAAAGTGTCCTATAAAGAAAAAGGTTCAATCAATGCCAATGCATTAGATGCCCAAACAGCTGAAAAGTTAAATGATTCAGATCGGGCTATCTTAAGTGTTGTTCCTTGGGTTGTAGGTCGTTCATTTGATTCACTAAGAAAAAAAGATCTTACCAGCTATGCAAGCGAGGCTTTGTTAAACGAAGTTTTGTTAAATGCAACGAGTACAGAACTAAATATTGAGAGAGAAAAACTTGCTAGGCGCGTATTTCATGATTATCGCCAAGCTAAATCCTGTCTTAATGAAAAACCAGGAACCCCTTCAGGGGATTGCGCTGGAATTGATACATTTTCCAATACATTGGCATCTACACCAGATGTAAATCTCTCTGACCTTGATAAATTATCGTCAGCTGGCGGTGATATTCGAGACCATATGAAATACTCTGCTTGTAAGTCGGGTAAACTCAATGCAAAACGCGAGCGAAAGCAAAGTATCAAAACTATTGGAGTCGCTGTTGGTATGAGTGCTTTTACAGTGGCAAGTGGTTTTGTGGCGGGCCCTGTTGGAGTTTCATTAACTTTAGCAAACTTGGGTCTTGGTGCATATGCAGCAAATGAAATAGGAAAAAATTATGCAAAGTGTGATTCCTTAAATCGCAACTTCGATCTACAAATTAAAGGCGTAAGCAGTGTGGGGTGTTCAAGCAAAAGTCTTGAGCTATATCGAAGCATGAACGAATCTCGCAACTGTATACTCGAAGCTGCAGGGGAATTTGCACTCATTGCAGCTCCACTTGCAGTACAAACTGCGGGTGGTCTGGGTAATGCACTTAAAGTAAGTAATATAAAAGCTCCAGTTGCTCCACTTAATCCTGCGGTTGCAGATGATGCAGTTAATGCAGCACGCTTGTCAGTAAATAATGTGCCAGAAGAATTGGTTCAAATAGCGCGAGCTAACAAAAGTTCCACGCCAAGTATGCCCCTAGCTGGGAGAAGATATACCGATGAAAGTGGCGTAATTTATACTCTCGAAAAAGGGCTTTATCCAGGAAGTCATCGAATGAGTGGACCAAACGGAATCGTGATACCCCCTGGTGGTAAAGTACCGGGAGCTTTTAAGTTAATACCTGCGAATTTAGACAAAGTCAGAATTTACAATCGTTCAAATAAACTAGTCGGCGAGGGTTACTTAGATGGAGTAGATCAAAATGGTAATACGTTGTTACGCCAAATTCCCCCGCTAAGTGGCGAGTCTAATGTGGGTGGTATTTATAGTAGAGTGGTGATTGAACCTGGTTATCGTATTAAGATCGTTGAACCCTATGTTTCACCAAAAAAATTAACTGAAGCTGAAATAAAATTTCAAAAAACTTTGGCAGAATTAAAATTAAATGATGAAGCGGCGGCTAAGGCAAATGCCGCTAAAATAAGACCTGCAAAAAATATAGACTCAAGTGATGCACCTGGTAAACCAGGGACTTTTGTCAGAGGCCCCGGTGAACGAACAAGAGTTGAGTATACTGATAACCAAAAGCAAATCGCTGATGATCTTGCAGCAGCGATGCGAAAATCTGACGGCCCTGTTACCGAGGGTGTATCAGGTAACGCTCATGTTTTTGAGGCTGCAAGTTATGTCTTGCCCGATGGTACGGTTGTAAATGGTATGTACAATGGACGAGTTTTATATACTGGTACAAAAATGCCGATATTTAGTATTGGTGGGAAACAAATTCCGTACGATAAAATCAGCGCACCCGTGAAGTCATTGGGAAAAACATTCCAACGAATAGAAATCTCTGTTGGAGAAACGGTTTTGATTCCGAATCCAAAAGGTCAAGGTTATATCCGTGGTGTTTACACTGGGTCTGATCGTGGGGATGCCGTAATAAAATACACAGGTGAAAATGGCAAAGAAATATTTAAAGCTATTGCATTTCCTAAATTGGCATTGCCACCTGTGCCGTTGCCGCCCTTTTAATTAATTCCAAGTTGGCGTGAAATAATCTTTCAAAACACTAGCCCCTGTAGACTGGCTATGAGCTTGTTCAGTATCAATTTGTGCAAGTTGTAATTGCCCGCTCATATCAACATTCACCGCCTGCCATTTTGTGTAAGCATCAATTACCCAAACTCCTGATTCACGGGTTCCATTACCTGAACCTTTTGTGCCGCCAAAGGGGAGATGTGCTTCTGCACCTGTTGTTGAGTTATTGATTGAGGTCATGCCCGCATCAATACCGTTTTTAAAGAGATACATGTACTGTGGATTATTTGTGAAGATCGCACTTGATAAACCGTAGGCTACATTATTTGCAGCGGTGAGAGCCTCTTCAAAGCCTTTTACTTTTACAATATTAACTGTAGGGCCAAAAACTTCTGTTTGTGCAATATTCATTTTCATATTCACGTTTGTCCATAAAGTTGGATACACGTAGTAACCTGAATTTACATCACCTACGAAATCTTTTGGCTTATTTTGATCAGTGATTCGACCTTTACCCATAACCATTTCAGCGCCGTCTTTTTTAGCCATCTCAAAATGCTCAACAAATCGTTGGCCAAAGCGTTCGTTAATCAATGGGCCATAGTAAGCTTTGCTGTCTAAACAAGGATTACCTATTCTTAATTTTTCAGCACCGCTGGCGAAGTCGCTTAAAAATTTATCATAAACCTTTTCGTGAATGATGATGTTTCCTGTACTTGTGCAGCGTTGGCCACCGGTTCCGTAACAAGAAAAAAGAGTGGCTTCAACGGCTTTTGTCAAATTGGCATCTTCCATAATCACAAGTGGGTTTTTTCCGCCGAGTTCAAGTGATGGAACTTGCAATTGGCGGCCACAGGCCTCACCAATAATACGGCCGATGGCTGTACTGCCAGTGAAACTGAATTTTTGAAAATAACCTTTATCAATTCCTTTGATCATCATTTCGCCAGTGCTTTTTGCTCCAAAGCCATTGACGACATTGATTGCGCCCGCTGGTAAACCAGCTTCTTCAAAAAGTTTAGCAAAAAGGTAAGCAATTGTTGGTGCATCTTCTGAGGGTTTCCAAACAACTGTATTACCACAAAGAAGAGCTGGAATAATTTTCCAACTTGGTACAGCAATCGGGAAGTTACCCGCTGTGATAATGCCCACAACACCATAAGGTCTTCGATAGGTCATGCATTCTTTATTACGCATCTCAGACCAAACAGTTTGCCCGTAGAGTCTTCGACCTTCACTTTGAAAAAACTGTGCAGTGTCAATAACCTCTTGCACTGAACCTAAGGCTTCGCGTTTTGTTTTTCCGATTTCACGAGTGACAACCCAGGCTAATTCTTCTTTATTTTGTGTAAGCAGTTGCCCAAAGCGACCAATGATTTCACCGCGAATAGGTGCAGGAGTATTGCTCCATTTTTCATAAGCTTTACGTGCGGCTTCAACACTTCTAAGAATTTCATTTTCACCTGCGATGGGGAAAGTTCCAACAACATCATTATTATCTGAAGCGTTGAGTGCTTTAAATATTTCACCATTTGTATCTTCTTGGCCGCCAATGATATTGGCACCCACAAGGGTTTTTCCGTATTTGCGACCTTTTTCGGTGTTCTCAGTAAATTTCATTGTTTGTACCTTTCAAAAATTATTTTTGAAGTTTTTTAAACGTATCTTCAAAGAGTCCCATTGCTTCATCAATATCATTTTTAGAAATATCAAGCACAGGGCGCAGTCGAATTGATTTATCTCCACAGACTAAAACTAGAAGACCGAGATCCCAGGCAACTCGCCGATAGTGATCTCGCTCTTGTGTCGTGGGTAAATCAAAAGCGATGAGTAATCCACGACCGCGAATATTGGTCATTTGTGGATATTTTTTACTTAACTCATGAAACTGGCTTAAGATGTACTCACCTTGCATCGCTGCGTTTTTTTCTAATTTCTCATCTTTAATAATTTTTAAATACTGGGTGCATCTAACCATGTCGGTGAGATTGCCGCCAAATGTTGAATTAATGCGACTTGAAATTTTAAATACGCTATCAACCTCATTGATTTTTTCAGAAGTGGCGATACCGCCGACTTGGGCTTTTTTGCCAAACGCAATCAAATCAGGTTTTACACCAAATTGTTCATAAGCCCAAAACGAACCTGTAAGACAAAACCCAGTTTGCACTTCATCAAAAATCAAAAGTGCTTCGTTTTCATCACAAGCCTTTCGAAGTGCTTGCAAAAATTCAGGTCTAAAGTGGTTATCACCACCTTCAGATTGAATGGGCTCAATGAGTATACAGGCAATGTCGTCAGGATTTTGTTCAAAGGCATCTTTAATTTGTTTAAGTGCTTTGTTCTCATTTTCAATCACTTGTTTGCGAACTGTTTCAGTGAGTGGAAATGTAAGTTTTGGATTTGTTATGCGTGGCCATTTAAATTTCGGGAAATACATAATTTTTTTAGGATCAGTATTGGTCAAAGACATTGTGTATCCACTTCGACCATGAAAGGCCTGTTCAAAGTGAATGACTTGCATTCCTTTTTCGCCCTTCCCCTTTGCCAGGTTTTTTCTAACTTTCCAGTCAAAGGCCGCTTTGATGGCATTTTCAACCGCAAGTGCACCACCCTCAACGAAGAAATATTTTGAAAAATGATTTTGTCCTGCACTTTGCGCAAATGTTTCAACAAATTGGGCATACTCAGGCGTGTAGATATCAGCTAGTACGGGTTTAATTTTTGCGACACGTGTGAGTGTTTTTATAAATTCAGGTTCATTCATGCGGGGATGGTTGTAACCAAGTGGGTTACTGGCAAAAAAACTAAAGAAGTCGAAATACTTTTTACCACTTTGGGCATCAATTAGATGTGAACCTTTGCTTTTCTCAAAATCGACGACAACGGGGTAGCCATCTACGAGGATGTGACGACGCAAGACATCAATAGTGTTCGTCGCCGTGATTTTTTCGGCCATGGGCTTTGACTCCTTAGTTAATGTAGCCGATCATTATGATGGGTGAGCTTCAAAAATACAACCCCTGAGGGTACCTATAATGACGGCCAAAAGTGGTGTCGTAAAAAGCATATTGGTTATAAAGCTTGGAGGCTGGGCTGACACGGTGCTTTCAAGCTTTGTGGCGCCAGCACTTAAAGAAAAATACCCTGAGGCAAAGATCACCTTGCTTCTGGGTAAGTCCCTTTCAGATTGGGCAAGTTCTCTTCACTATGACGATGTGATTTTGGTAAACGACAAACTCTTTTATTCCAAAAGCCCCCTACAACAGGCGGCGGAGTCGGCGTCACTTGTATTTAAAATTAAACAAAGAAATTTTGATCTAGGAATCAGTCTTCATAATTCATGGCATTTTGCAGTACTTATGAAGGCAGCTGGTGTGAAACATACAGTGGGCCTTATTCGAGAGGATGCCGTTACACCAAAAGATTCGTTGGCAAGGCATCTCCCAAGTATGCTTAATCCACTTTTTTCTTTAGTCCCCAAAGAATTAACAGAAAAATTTCATGCATTTGATAAGCCTGTTTTACTTCGAAAAAATGTCAGTGAAATGGATCGCTATCTTGATGTTTTAGCCGCCATTGATGTGAAGCCTGAAAAACTCAATTTCAAACTAAAAGTCAGACAAGGTGTGCATGATGAAGTCATGCTTCGCTTAGCAGGTGAGGGCCTAAGATCAAAAGGCTACTTGGTGGTGAGTCCCGGTGGCGGAGAAAATGCTCAACGAAAATTTTATCACAAACGTTGGACTTATTTTTCTGAGTTCTTACGACTATTTTGTCAAAAAACGGGATTACCTATTTTACTTCTTGGCGGTGAAACAGACCGTGATCTTGTGCCGCCACTCATGCATATAGAGCCGGGGCGTATTTTTTCATGGGTCGGAAGCACAACCCGTGAAGAAGCTTTATCGATTATCGGTGAGGCGTATGCTTTTGTAGGGTGTGACTCAGGTTTGAGTCATGTTGCTGGTGCTGTGGGTGTGCCCTCCGTTGTTATTCATGGGCCCACAAGTTCAAAGACAAATCATCCTCCTGGTTTAGGAAAAACCGTAATTTGTCTTGATGCTCAAATACCATGCTCGCCATGTTATAAAGATGATGGAAATTTTAATTGGAGTTGTAGTGATAATGTTTGTGTGAAATCTATTTCGCCACAACATGTATGGCAAGCGCTTGCTCAAATCGCAAAGTTCCCAGCATAAATCGCCAAAGTTTCTTCAGCCATTTTCTGCCTCGTGATTACATTGTGATTTGTATTTTCATTTTTGGAATGCTGATTATCTAATGCGTGTATCATAAGTTTTGTCAGAGCATCAGAACTTTCAGCAGGCCTGTAAAATGCAATATTACCCCCACGAAATTCAGCATTCGCCGAAGTATCTGCAACAATTGCGGGGCATCCCACTGCAAGCGCTTCAGCAACGGGGTAGTTATACCCTTCAAGTAGACTAGGGCTAATAAGTGCCACTGAATTTTTATAATAGGTCATGAGTTCTTGATCAGATGCTTGATTGAGTAAAACTATTTTTTTCAATTGTGATGGAGTGAGATCCCAATCGTCAGGAATTTTTTCTCCTCCTAATGAAAGTACTAAAGAAAAATCTTTTCCATCACTCCAAAGTTTTTGACAAGAGCGAATCAAAGTAATCACGTTTTTATGAGGTTTGGGATTACTGAGGCATAAAAAGTAAGAATTACTGAGGGTAAGTTTTGAATTATACAAAGATTTGTTTTGCTGGTCACTTTCAAACCATTTTTCTTCAAGCCCGTTTCGCACAACAGAGATTTTATCTAAAGGGGTTTTTAAATATTTATGAATTTCATTTTTTGTCCATTCAGAAACAGCGATTACTTTTTTGGCACGACTCAAACCGTGGCGAACAATAGAGCTATAATAAAGAATATTACGGGGTTTAGCGGGTTTATGCAGATGAGTCATGTCATGCAATGTAACAACACAATTCTCAGGCATAACCAAAGGTAAATCAAATGAAGGGAAATGAATGATATCAAACTTCTTTTTTCGAAGTGCTATGCTGAGATCAAGGGGGGCGAGTGGGCTTACAAAATCTTTTTTGCAAGTGATGACGTCGGTTATAAATTTTTCGCCAATTATTTCTTTGGTCTGCATTGAATTAGTTAATATAGAAACGTTTTGGCCCAAAAGTGAAAGCCCCTGCACAAGATTCACAACATAGCGGCCAATACCATGGGTATTTTGATAAACCATGCGGGCATCGATTAAAATTCGAAAATTATTTATCATAGACCACAATATGACGTGTCTTGATTCTTACGTGCAACCAAAAACTTTTTATCTTAGTTCAGAGAGCTCTTTGATGATTTTTTTAGTGTCAGGCCTGCCTTTAAACGCAACTTTACTCACACTTCCTTTATCCGGAATATTGTACTTTTTCATCAGTGCTTTTATTTCAATGCCCGATAAATTGGGTCTGTAACTTAAAATTAACCCAGCCGTTCCGGCAATACCGGGAGCAGCCATACTGGTGCCACTCATGGGTGAAAACTCATCACCTGGTATTGTGCTTTCAATCATGTCGCCAGCAATTGAGGTATGTACTTTTATATTCCCATAATTTGACCACCAAGGAAGATAAACATCAGTCGTGTAGAGAGCTGCTGTGGTTAATTGATTTGGTAAATCAAACCCTGCAGGATAATATCCTGAGAGATTAATATCTGTACCCGCATTGCCAGCAGCCACGGCTAAAATTATTCCTGCGCGATCTGCAGCTTGAAAAATTTCTAATAGGGGGAGGCTTTCTTCTTTTCCGCCCCATGAACAATTAATTATTTGGGCTTTCATCTTAATGGCATATTCAACTGAGCGAACAGCGTCTATGTCTTCGCCACTTCCGTTAGCACCAATGAATCTAAGGGGCATTATTGAGCACCGAGGGCAAACGCCGCTGATGCCAAATCCATTTCCCCCCACAGCTGCTGCAACGCCAGACGTGTGTGTGCCATGGCCGTGGTCATCCCAGGGAAGATTGTTTTTATCGACATAATTCCAACCAATGAAATCATCGATGTAACCATTTTTATCATCATCGGTTTTATTTTTACGTTTATCGTTACCCTGTTGATCTAAACCTTCTTCTCCAGAGTTTCTCCACATATTTGCTGCCAAATCTTTATGATTGTAATCAACACCTGTATCAATATCGGCAATAATGATTTTTGAATCGCCAATTGTGTATTTCTCCCAAATATCTGGAACCGAAGACATCAACGCCGCTTGCACGGGCCCGTTTGGATCATCAATCCATTTTGCTTGTGTTTGGGGTTTTTCTATTGGGTAGGGAGCCTCGGTAGATTTTGTAGAGATAGCTTTTGTATCTACAGTGCGAAAGTAATTATACGAAGTGTATTGAATGCCTTGTAATTTTGTAAGTTGATTTTTAGTTTCTTCAAGTGTTGTGCTTGAAGCTAGCTCAACGTAATAAAGACCAGTGGCATAAGTGAAGGATTCAATGCTTTTGATGCCATTTATTTTGAGGATGTCTGCTTTTTTACCACTCTCAAGTTTTACGAAAAAACCTTCATGTGAGTAGCTTTTACTTAAAGCATAAGCAGGCAGCATTGCAATAAGCACTACCATATAAATGGCACTCGCGAGCACGGATCCCCCTTATTTAAGATTGCTCTTGGCTACCCGTCGCCTTATCATAACAACGACTCATCCGACTGAGGGAGCATTTCGTTGAAACTGGACAATCGTCAAAGCGATTTACCAAAATTTTTAGATAGAAAAATTGGAATCCTGCTTGTCTTTTTATTAAGCTGCATTCGGCCTTTGTTGAAACTTGTCCAAGGTCTAGAGCCTCAAGGTAAAAAACGATTTCTTATTATTAAATTATCTGCCCTTGGTGATGTGGTTGTGATGCTGCCTGCACTCAGACTTTTAAAAAATCAATATCCTGATAGTGAAATTGTTTTTTTGGGAAGTTCTTCTAATAAAGAAATGTGTCTGAGTGTTCCCATGATTTCTAAGTTTGAAACATTTTCGATTAAAAATATTTTTAAACTACGTAAAGAATTTTTCACAGCCGTTATAGATTTTGATCAGTGGGTGAGAACTACGGCTATTATTGCCGCACTTATGAAAACTTCGTTTAGTGTCGGTTTTAAATCACCTAGTCAATATCGACATTTTGCCCATGATGAGATCGTTGAATTTTCAAAAAACATTCACACAGGCAGTAATTTTTGGAATCTTACAAAAAAACTACTTACGAAATTGGGCAATTCAGTCACGAGTACTTTTGAAGAAGATTGCGATAAAGTTCAAAAAGAATGGCTGAAAACTTTTACCCACAAACCCACAATGAAACATTTGCCAGAAAATTTTATCGTCATACATCCAGGGTGCGGAGAAAATGGAGTCTATAGACAATGGCCTATCGACTCATGGAAAAATTTGGTGATCATGCTCACCCAGAAATTCAACCCCACTGAAATTCTAATTACAGGGCAGGGCGATTATGAGGTGGCATTGGCGCAATCAATTTCCCAAGCCGGTGGAACATCAATTGCTGGAAAAGTAAGTTTTCAAGAACTTATTGAGATCTTAACAAGAGCAAAACGAGTCTATTCTTCAAACACAGGTATAATGCATCTTGCTAGTTTTTTGGGTAATCGGGTCATTGTTCTTAATGGACCTACAAATTCTGTGCTTTGGAAACCACTTTGGGGTGGCCTTACACTTAACTCGCCAGTGGCTTGTGCTCCTTGCTTGACGTGGGGAAATGACTATGGTTGTTCTGACCCTGTATGTGTAAAGATAATGACTCCACAACTGGTTTTTGAGGCTAGCAATGCTTAAAGAACATCAGCGTTATTTTAATATGTTTTTTCAATTCTTTGACATGTTCATTGTAGCACTCGCCTGGGTGTTGTCTTATCCGCTACGATTTATTTATCTCGCGGATATAATACCTGTACGTAAAGGTTATCCACTTTATGATGAATATTTTTACATCACAGGTGTTATAGTTATTATTTGGTATGCCGTTTTTAATCTTACTGGTGTTTATAAATCTCGTCGCACACAAAGTCTTTGGCCCGAACTTTTAGCACTTGCTCGTGCACAAACAGTTGCTTTTATTATTTTTGCTGCACTCACTTTTTTAACTACAGCGGTCATGTTTTCCCGTGGTGTTTTGCTTGTTTTCTTTGTTCTCGTAAATGTTTTTTTCGTAGTTGAACGTATCGCACTTCGATTTTTTCTTAAAAATTTACGAAGAAAAGGTTTTAATCGACGAAACGTACTTATCGTTGGGGATAATGAAATCGCAAAAGCATTTTTAGAGAGATTACATTATCATCCTGAATTGGGGCTTGCCGTAATGGGGGTTATCCGTCTGGATGAATTACCTGAATCAAGTCGCACAGGTTTACAAGTATTAGGCACTTGTGCTGATTTAACGAAGGTATTAACGCTTCATAAAATCGATCAAGTATTTTTGGCACTTCGAAACGCTGATCGCGATCAACTCGATATGATTCTTTCAAGTGTGATGGAGCAAAATGTTGATGTACGTATTATTCCAGATCTACATCAATTTATTACATTAGGTTGTGATGTTGAGGAGTTTGAGGGCATGCCCCTTATTTCTCTAAATCAAAGCCCCATTGTCGGTTGGAATAGTGTGGCTAAACGAATTTCTGATATTTTATATGCCAGCCTCGCATTTTTAATTTTTTCGCCCTTGATGGCTTTGATCGCTCTAGCGATAAAAATATTTTCACCAGGCCCCATCATCCACCGTCAACAACGTATGGGGCTTGATGGTCGTGTTTTTCAAATGCTGAAGTTTCGCACCATGCGCGTAGATGCAGAGAGCGCCACAGGTGCAGTGTGGGCGACAAAAAATGATAATAGAGTTACATGGATCGGTAAAATCTTACGTCGCACCTCTCTTGATGAGCTTCCTCAGTTTATTAATGTGCTTAAGGGTGAAATGAGTTGTGTAGGGCCACGTCCTGAGCGGCCCGAACTTGTACAAAAATTTAAACACGATATACCAAAGTATATGCTCAGGCATAAAGTAAAAGCTGGAATCACAGGTTGGGCTCAAGTGAATGGCTTAAGAGGCGACACCAGCCTTGAAAAACGCATCGAGTATGATCTTTATTATATTTCAAATTGGTCTTTGTTTTTCGATTTCAAAATCATGATCATGACTTTGTTCAAAGGCTTTGTTTCTAAGAACGCGTATTAAAAAAGGCTCTCACCTAACAGGAGCTTACTTATACAAGCGTTGATTTAAAATACTCCAACGTCTTTTCAAAACCTTCACGCAATGAAACTTTTGGTTCCCATTTTAATTCGCGTTTAGCTTTTGTAATGTCAGGTCGACGCTGTTTAGGATCAGACGGAGGAAGTGGTTTATGCTCTGTCTTAAAATCAACCTTACAAGCAAGTCCAACATTTTTGGCGATATCTAAAATCGTATATTCATCAGGATTACCAATATTAGTTGGTGTGTTAATTGAACTTTGCATAAGCATATGCATACCTTCAACTAAATCAGTTACATAACAAAGACTGCGCGTTTGTTTGCCATCACCATAAATGGTAAATGGTTGCTTTTTTAACGCTTGCATAAAAAAGTTAGGAATAACACGGCCGTCTTCAGGTCGCATGCGTGGACCATAAGTATTAAAAATGCGCATGATCTTTGTGTCGATTTTGTATCGTCGATGGTAGGCCATGGTCATCGCTTCAGCAAATCGTTTTGCTTCATCGTAACAACCGCGAATACCCGTGCAATCAACATTGCCTAGATATGTTTCTTTTTGCGGGTGTTCTAGGGGATCACCATAAACTTCAGAAGTAGAAGCGATTAAAATACGGGCATTTTGTTGTTGAGCCCACTGTAAAAGATTGAGATGCCCAATAGAACCGGTACGCAAAATAAAATCAGGAATTTTTTCAAAATCTATGGGGCTTGCTGGGCTTGCAAGGTTGTAAATTTCATCGCAAGCAACATTCATGTGTAGGGGGTTGTTTATATCGTGTTCTATCCAACTAAAACTTTTATTATTAATAAGATGTTCGATATTGCTACGTCTACCGGTGACAAGATTATCAATGGCATAAACGCGGTAGTTTTTTGCAAGCAAAAGTTCACAAAGATGGCTTCCAATAAAGCCAGCACCACCGGCGACTAAAGCAACTTTCATGTTTTTTCTCTACCAATACTGAAATAGGTAAAACCAAGGCTTCTCATATTTTCTGGTTCATAAATATTTCGCCCATCAAAAACAACTTTTTGTTTCATAAGAGCTTTCATCGAATTAAAGTCAGGGCTTCTAAATTCATTCCATTCAGTAACGATGACAAGACCATCGCTCCCTTTAAGAGCACTCATGGCATCAGCAGTCCAGTTTACTTTATCGCCATAAGTTTTTTTCATATTATCGATAGCAGCTGGATCATACGCTTGAATCTTTACACCCTCTTTAAGAAGGGCGTCGATGATAACAGCAGCCGGAGCCTCACGAATATCATCGGTTCTGGGTTTAAATGCCAAACCCCAAAGTGAAAGTGTTAAGCCCGATAGTTTTGGATAATGTTTTTTAATCTTTTTAATTATAACTGTTTTTTGATTTTCATTTGCTGTGTCTGTGGCTTTAACCACATTGAGACTTACACCGTACTCATCAGCAGTTTTCACAAGTGCCTTAACGTCTTTAGGAAAACAACTGCCCCCATAGCCAACACCTGGGTAAAAGAACGCTGATCCAATACGTGAATCTGAGGTAAAACCATTTTTAACTTCAGAAACGTCAGCACCAACTGCATCACAAAAAAGTGCAAGCTCATTGATGAAACTGATTTTGGTAGCTAAGAATGCATTTGCAGCGTATTTCGTAATTTCCGCAGCTTTGTTTGACATGAATAAAATTGGCCTGCCGTTTTTAACAAACGGTGCATAGATTTGTTCCATTGCTTTTCGTGCAGCATCAGAAGAGCAGCCAATTACCACGCGATCAGGACGCAAAAAATCATCAATGGAAGCACCCTCTTTAAGAAACTCAGGGTTACTCACCACATCAAATTTAATTTTCGTGAATTTTGAAACTGTTTTTGAAATTTTCTCAGCTGTACCCACTGGAACTGTACTTTTCATTACAATAATTTTTTCATCAGTCATATTTTGACCAATAAATTCGGCAACGTTTAGAACATGACTAAGATCGGCTGATCCGTCTTCTCCTTCGGGAGTGCCTACTGCAATAAAAATAACTTGTGATTCTTTAACTGCTTTTTTACCGTCAGTAGTGAATTCAATTCTTCCAGCTTTAAGTGTGCTTTTAAGTAAGTCATCAAGCCCCGGTTCATAGATAGGTACAATACCGTCTTGCAGGGCTTGAATCTTTTTAGCATCGATGTCGATGCCAATGACGTTATTTCCTGCATCTGCAAAACAAACTCCTGCAACTAAACCTACATAACCTGTTCCAAACACTGAGATTTTCAAAAATAACTCCTTGATCGTATAATTGACTTGAGTGATTAATTAAACTATCACTTAAAGGTGCAAGTCAACCATACTCGTTAAGGCCTTAGGGAACGGTTTTGAAGAAAACAATCACTTCTTTTTTAAAATTTGCTTTAGCAGTCGGGCTTATCTATTGGCTCGTAGCCACAGAAAAGATTACGGCTGAGCCTTTTTTACGCTTATGGGATAAGCCATGGCTCATACCGTTTATGTTTGCCACGGTATTTTGTCTTATTTTTATTAATAATTATCGTTGGTTATTGCTCCTGCAAGGGCAACAAATCGCATCTTCAGTGAAGCAAACTTTGTCTCTTACATTTATCGGACTCTTTTTTAATCTCGCCATGCCAGGGAGCGTTGGTGGCGATGTGATTAAGGCCTTTTATATTGTGAAAGAGCAACCGGGTACACGTTTGAGGGCCGCAACTAGCGTTTTGATGGATCGCGTTGTAGGGCTCTATGCTATGGGGCTTGTTGCTTTAACTTCAGTGATTATTAATTATGAAAAAATCGGAAGTATTCCCCAGCTTCGTATACTCGCTTTATTTATTATTGCTCTAGTTGGAGCCTTCACGGTTTTTTTCATGATTGGTTTTTCAAGACGCGTTCGTAACCACAGTTTGATGCATAAAATTTTAGACAAAACTCCTGGAGGCAAATTAATAGAACGCATTTATGATGCCGTTCACGGATTTCGAAATGGAAAAACACAATTTGCACTTGGAATTCTTCTTAGTATCGGGGTTCAAGGTCTTAACATCACCTCACTTTATATTTTAGCTAGAGCTTTGGGTTTTGAAACTGCCTCGCTCTCAGGGTTTTTCTTTATTATCCCACTCGGATTAATTGCCACAGCTATTCCTATTAGCCCCGCAGGCATTGGTGTGGGGCAAGCTGTGTTTTTGGCCCTGTTTACTTGGTACGACGGCTCTACAACACAAGTTGGACCAGCACTTATTACGATTTCACAAGTTGTGCAGGCTGCTTGGGCTATTGTTGGAGCTATACTTTATTTTTTAAGAAAAGCTCCCATTGACGTTAAGGTTCCCGCCGAAGCTGGCGGCAAATGAGTTCGGTAAATCACGAAACAAAAGGTCAGGGTTTTATTTTAAGAATCACCGCCGCTCAAGAAGCTGATGTGATTGTAAAAATACTTTCTTCAAACGGCGAAAAAATATCAGCCTTTGCAAAGGCCGGGTTAAAAAGCCGCAAGCGCTTTGGCGGATCCCTTCAACCACTTTTTAACATCACCTATCGCCTCACAAAAAAATCTCCTCAACAAGATCTCTACTTTTTAGAAGAAGCACATGTGCGCCATGATTTTAAAAATCTGCGTACTCAACTTGAGCGTCTCACATCAGCGAGTTATGCTGCTGAGCTCGTAGAATTATGCGCACACGAAGGTTTAGAAAATACTGAACTCTATAATCTCTTTGGTGCGACTTTACGTGCCCTAGATTCAGGTTTGTCTGTTGAGGGTGTTCTAAGACAATTTGAGGTGAAGCTTTTATCTATTTTGGGTTGGCTCCCTGGTCTTCAAAAATGTGCCTCTTGTGGTGTTGAAGAAAAAGAGCTTACCCTAAACCCCGATCAGGGGTTGGTTGTCTGTAGAGATTGTGGAAGATTTCCGTTAATACTTACTCGTGAAGTGGCTCAACACATTTTAAATCTTTTAGGAACTTCAGTTTTAGAAAATGATCTTGATGAATCACAAGCCCAGAGAATTGGCCAGATTACTATGGCTCTATTGCAATCTCATTGGGGGCATCAAAAACCAAAAGCACTTCAATTTATGGCCAGCATGAGACGTTTTCAAAAAAATCCTTAAATAGAGTTTTATCGATACTTCATTTGTTGTTGGTGTTCTTTAAACTTTTGAATCATTAATTTTGCCGCTTCTAAAACATTGCTAGCTATATATTTTGGAGCTGCGTAGGAAGTATCAATGGGGGGAGTTGTTTCATTTTGAAGTAAAATGCTTTGGCAACCGGCTCGAAGGCCTGCCTCTACATCTGACATGCGATCACCCACCATCCATGAAAGCTTCATATCGATATCGTATTTTTGGCCAGCTTGTTGAAGCATTCCTGCATTTGGTTTGCGACAAATGCATCCTCCGTCGACGGGGTGTGGGCAATAATAAACATCATGTATAATAGCCCCGTTTTTTTTGAAATCTTCAACGATCATTGAATTGATTTTTTTCAGGATGTTTTCATCAACAATCCCACGCGCGACACCACTTTGGTTTGTGGCCAAAATAACCTTAAAGCCATTCTCGTTTAATAGCTTTATGGCCTCATAAGATTCCTTATACGTCTCAATTCGATTAGGATCGTTAAGGTAAATAACATCTTTAATGATTGTGCCATCGCGGTCTAAAAATGCAGCTTTTGAGTTGCTCATCACAATCGTTTTAGAATAGAAAATTAGTAGAACACAACTCATTTGTGACATTTGTTAAAGGAATTTTTTTTGGAAAGCATCAAACGACTTTTTCCGTATCTAAAACCCTATCGTGGAACGATCATCGTCACACTTATTTTGGGTGTGCTGCTTGGCGCCACGAATATCGGTATGGCTAAAATCGTTCAAGTCGTTAATGACGATATATTTATTAAAAAAGATCAAAGAATGCTGCTCCTTGTACCGCTTGCAGCAATTGCGCTTTATTTTGTGATGGGTTTATTACGCTACTTTCATATGTACTATCTCAGATACACAGGTGATCGAATATCAGTAGATATTCGAAATGATCTTCAAACCCAATACGCAAATCTTAGTCTTGATTTTCATACAGAGAACTCATCAGGTAGTTTGATCAGTAAAACCATGAACGATGTGGTGCTTGTACAATTAGGTCTCACACTCCTTGCTGATATCGTTCGCGAACCACTGACCATCATCGCACTATTAGGATATCTTTTTTATACTAACTGGATGCTCGCCGCTGCGATTTTTCTTGCAGCACCGATTGTGATTATTGTTTCAAAAAGTCTTGGCCGTAGTGTTCGTAAATACAGTCATATGATGCAAGAGACCAACGAAGAATGGACTAGCACCATTAAAGAGACCATTGATGGCATCAGAGTTGTGAAAGCCTTTGGGCTCGAAACCCATATGGTCAACAAGTTTAAAAAAGTTGCTGATAAATTTTTATTCACACGACGAAAAATCTTGGGCCGCGAAGAATTAGCTGGGCCCGTGTTTGAACTTCTTGCTGCTGTAGTAGTTGCAGGCATTTTGTACTTTGCTGGATTACAAATCATTCAAGGTAAAATGACTCCAGGTGAATTTTTATCTATAATTTCAGTATTGGCAATGCTTCAAGGCCCTATTAAAAAACTTCAAGATGCCCATGTGCGTTTGCAACATACAATCGCCGCTGCACAAAGGGTATTTGCGATCATTGATACTCCTGTAAAAGTTCAAGATCCTGAAAAACATAATCGCAAATCAATACCTTGGCCCGATCAATGGGACACCATCGATTTTAAAAACGTGCAGTTCTCATACGGTAATCACCCAATTCTTCGCGGTATTAACCTTAAAGTACGTCGTGGTGAAGTTGTGGCGATCGTAGGCGCTAGCGGAGCAGGAAAAACAACTCTCGTAAATTTACTTCCACGTTTTTATGATGTCGAAGGTGGGCAAATAACAGTTGGTGGTGTTGACGTCAAAGACATGCAGGTTCGTGATCTGCGTGGTCATATCGGGCTTGTAACCCAAGACGTGTTTTTATTTAATGAATCAATCAAAGATAATATTTTAGCCGGCAATACAGGTAATGAACCAGATGTGAAGTCAGCCCTCGAAGCTGCTCACGCATTGGCGTTTGTACAAAATCTTCCTCATAAAACTGAAACACGTGTGGGTGATCGCGGAGCTAAACTTTCAGGCGGTGAACGTCAACGTATCAGTATCGCTCGTGCTGTTTTTAAAAATGCGCCTGTTCTCATTTTAGATGAGGCTACGAGTAGTCTTGATTCTCAAAGTGAACTTGATGTTCAAAAAGCTCTTGATGAACTCATGCGCGGGCGTACTACATTTGTAATTGCCCACAGACTTTCTACAATTCAAAAAGCGCATCGCATTATTGTTTTGTCCGAGGGTAAAATCATTGAAGAGGGAAGTCACACTGAACTTCTCACTCGCCAGGGTGCTTATCAAAAACTTCATTCTATTCAATTTAATGGAGCGTAAGTGAGTCTAGATTCAAAAACAGATTTTGAAGATTCACAAAAGATCATCGATAAAACGGTGAGCTGGCTTGAGACGATCGTTATTGGTCTTAATCTGTGTCCATTTGCCAAGGCAGTTCATACAAAAAAACAAATTCGGTACGTAGTAACTCAATCAGTATCATCTGATGAATTATTAAAAATTTTAAAATCTGAATTAAAAAGCCTTCATGCAACAAATCCTAATGTCGCTGACACAACACTCATCATTCACCCTCAATGTTTAAAAGATTTTTTAGATTACAATGAGTTTTTACAAGTGGCAGAAAATGCGATTGCACAAATAGGTTTAGAAGGTGTGCTTCAGCTTGCGAGCTTTCATCCACAGTATCAGTTTGCAGGTTCAGAGCCCGACGCTATTGACAATTACACAAATCGTTCACCTTACCCAATGCTTCACATCTTACGCGAAGCCAGCGTTTCAAAAGCAGTAGAACTTTTTCCAGAAGCCGTAATGATACCTGCAAATAATGTAGAAACAATGAACACGCTAGGCTTTGAAAAATTAAAAAAGCTTCTCGATACTTTCTAAGCAACTCCAATTTCAAAAAAATCCCTTGTTTTTGAAGCCAGAATGAATGGCGTGCTTACACTTCATCCGCTTATGAATATTGATGCAGCTCGGAACGAGAAGTCGAGTGACGCCTTCTAGTAAAAAAGTTGCCTATGGTCTCTAATTTAGGTAAAAATGAAGAATAAGATGTGAGTTTAGTCATTTATTGAATGAGGCCTTTGATGACACTTTCTCAAATCAAGGATATTCTAAAAACTAAAGAGGCAGAGCTTCTTGGGCTTCACGTCAAATCATTATTTGTTTTTGGATCGGTCGCCAGAGGTGAAGAAAAAAAAACAAGTGATATTGATTTCTTGGTTGAATTCAGCCAACCTGTGGGGATGTTTGATTTTTTGGGACTGATGTATTTTCTCGAAGACCTTCTAAAAACCAAAATTGATTTAGCCACTAAAAAAGCACTTCACCCACGTCTTAGAGACGATATTTTGAAAGAAGCCATTCGTGTCGCCTAGAGCCTGGAAATTACGAATTCATGATATTCTAGATGGAATCAAAGATATTAAATCATTTATAGCCGATAGAACCCGCGAGCAGTTTAGCGCAGATAAAAAAACTTATTTGGCTGTTATTCGTTCTCTGGAAGTCATTGGCGAGGCTGCTCATCATACGCCGGATGCGATCAAGAAAAAATATCCTGAAATCCCATGGCGTAAAATCAAGGACTTTCGAAATGTTTTGGTCCATCAATATTTTGGTATCGACAATGACATCATATGGAAAACAATTAACGATGAGCTTTTATCTCTTGTTCAAGTTTTTGAAAAAATTCTTAGCCAAGAATCTGAGTAATTTTTGTTCAGAATTCTGAACCTCATTCGCTGGCGCTCTGTTAAATATTTTATTATCTAGTAGTGCGCCGACGCACTTTTGAATTCACCGGATGTTTGTCTTCTAATGTCTGAGCCAGCTTATCAATAGTGACATGGGTATAGCGTTCAGTAGTTTGCAAACTTGAGTGTCCGAGTAGTTCTTGAATGTTTCTTAAATTAGCCCCTCCCTCTAATAGATGAGTCGCAAATGAATGTCTAAGCATATGAGGGTGTAACGGGCGACTTAAACCTGCCTTTATGCCCATCTGCCTAATACGTCGATGAAGTGTTCGCACATTAAGTGGTTTATCGTTTTCACCTTCAAAAACATATTTTTCGCCGTGCACATGTGCGTACACGCGTTTAGTTTCTTCTAGTAATGGCACCCATCGCCACTTACGACCTTTTCCTAAGACTTCAATCGCATTTTTTTCTAATGAGAAGCGACTTACCTCAGCATTGGCAGTTTCTGAAACTCTTAAGCCTGCGCCATACATGAGTAGAAAAATAAGTTGATCGCGATAACCTTCAGAGGTTTTGTCTTTTGAGATTTCAGACCACAATAAAAGTGCTTCATCGGCAGAAAGATAATGTGGAAGTTTTCGTGGCACTTTAGTTTTTCCAAATGTCGATGCCAGATCATCTGCAATAAAGCCCTCATCAAATGCCCAGTGAAGAAAACCTTTGAGGGCCGCAATTTTTCGAGCACGTGTTGCCGGTGAAAAGCGCGTTAATCCCAACGCACATTTCATAATCACGGGCCGGTTGAGTGAAATTCCCTGACTAAAAAACTGAATTATGTCAGATTTATAGGCTCTGAAGGTCTCAGAGGATTGGAATTTTTTCTCTATTACTTCCAAATATTTAGGTATGATTACCGATAGTTCCATGCTGGTGTCATTTTGACCTTACCTTTCTTCATAGCGCAGTGCAATATTTAGCTTGTACCAAATACACCATAATGGTATAAGTTTCTCTCCTGGTGAACACAGGAAATGGAGCCATCCCCAGGAAGTAGGTGGCATGTAAAGTAGTGAGGTTACTATGAGCGAATTCCAAGGTTCTCCTTTTGCCCCAAACACTTCGAGTAATACCAATGCAGTACCAGCTGCTATCCCAAGCCCAAGACCACAAGGGTCACATAATGTTCAGATGATCTATAAATCTGACATTGTATCCCAGTTGGTGAAGATGATTGAGCGCGTGGCTCCATCACAGGCTACTGTCCTTATTTTAGGACAAAGTGGTACAGGAAAGGAACTCATTGCGCGTCTTATTCATGAAAAAAGTAATCGCAAGAACAAGCCTTTCGTCGCAATTAATTGCGGCGCACTTCGCGAGACACTTTTAGAGAGTGAACTTTTCGGTCATGAAAAAGGATCATTCACTGGTGCCTATACACGTAAAATCGGTCTTGCTGAAATCGCAAACGGTGGAACATTGTTCCTCGATGAAATCGGTGAGCTCACACAAGGCATTCAATCAAAGCTTTTAAGATTCCTACAAGAGGGTGAGATTTATCGCGTAGGTGGTAAAGATCCCATTCGTGTAGATATCCGTTTGGTATCTGCTACTAATCGTGATTTAGAATCTGAAGTTGTAAAACAAAATTTCAGAGAAGATTTATTTTATCGTATCAATACAATTACGGTAAACACTCCGGCCCTCTCAAAACGTAAAGAAGATATTCCGGTTTTAGTTGAGCATTTCTTGTCTCAAGGTAAACATGGGTATTTGGGTCGGGGTCGGCAGATGTCACCAGAAGCTATGGCCGTTCTTATGAACTATCCATGGCCTGGTAACATCAGAGAATTGCAAAACGTTTGCGAACGTATGCAAATCTTAGCTGAAGGTCACATGATTATGGTTGGCGATTTACCAGATAATATTCGTCGCCCCACTGAAAAGGTGAGTGTAGCTGAGTATGATCCCGATACAACTTTGTATGAAGTTGAAAAGCGTCATATTTTAAAAGCTCTTCACTACTTCAACGGAAACAAAACACGTGCTGCTCATTCATTGGGCATCACGATCAAAACACTATACAATAAACTTCATATGTATGGTGAGTTTGAGAATTTCTCAGTGCACTCAAAGCCAGAGCCTGTAGTGACTGAAGAAAGCAAAGTAAGTGCAACTGTTGGAGTATCTAAATCTGATTCTCCAGTAGTCTAATAAAAGTAGTAACAAACACATAAAGCCCTTGGTAGAAATGCCAGGGGCTTTGTTTTACTGAGTAACTATTGATGATAAAAATCTTTCTTTTAGTATTGAGTATTCAATTCGGTATTGCAAGTCAGGGTGCTGCTTCATCAAGGCTAATTCCCGGAAAATTTTGTTTAGGAAAACTAATTGAGACGATTGGTTCTAAAGCGGGGATTGTTTCGCCACGATCGGTGTATTGGACGCAGAGGCTAGGTGTGCAATTAGAATCGATTGTTAAACTTGAGGCTCATGAAGAAAGCTTGGGGCATAGAATTCGAATTAAAAAAGCAGTTCAGTTTGTTGCCAATCAAGATTTAAATTCTTTAGAAAAGGCAGATCTTTTTTGGGGTTTAGTTGATGCCATTAAGTTCTCTGATACATATTTTTACTCAACTGCAGAACAAGATTCTGCTGGTAATTATGTATTTCACGGATTTTCAATTGTGCATTTTAAATCGCCAACAGCAGTGATCAGTTCTCAAGGTGAAGTGTATTTGGGTTTACATCTCAGACTTCATAAGGGTGAGTCGATTAATCTTGAATCACTTCAACATATCCCTGCATCAAAATAAAAAAGGCGATCAAGTGATCGCCTTTTTATAAATCGTAAGTTTAATATTATATTTTAAAAATATCCTTCGTCATCAGAAGATTCTTCTTCTTCTGCCGTGGGTGTTCCATAATCATCGTCATCATCGAAGTTCTCAAAATCAGCTTCTGCAGTACCAACAACAGCGCCTTCTTCTGTTTCTTCACCAGCTATTGGATCCAAACCAGGTTCATTTGTTTCTTCACCTGTATGGGGATCATAGCCCATTGCGGCTCCACCAGCAGCTGCAGCAGCTCGCTTAGCGGCTTTTTTAGGAGCAGCTTTTTTCACAGCTTTCTTTGCTACTTTTTTTGCGGCCTTTTTAGGAGCAGCTTTTTTCGCTACTTTTTTCTTCTTCATCGGTTTTTTAACTTTTTTCTTCTTAGCCATTTCGGCCTCCTCTGGTGCTCGGAATCACACATCTTAATTGTCTGATTATGAAAAGTTGCGAGCTCCGCTGCAAATAAAAAATGAGGTCTTTATTTAGCTCAGCGCGTTAGTTTGGGTTAGCTAAAGAGATTATCGAGTAAACGTGCAAGTTCAGGAGGAAATACCAGGGCCACATAGAAACCGCCATCACTTATAACCTTGCGAGGCACAGTTGCCGCATAGCCTAAGATTTTAGTCTGTTTTTGATTTTTGATGGGAAAAGTGAGGCTAATCATCGGATCAAGCCCGGGAGTAGGAATAAAAAGAGCGAAATATTTAACTGAACCATAGATGTACATATTTATTTTTTTATTCTGAACATGACCCGCAACACGTGGCAATTCACCGCCAGGAACCGACGGGAGTGCATCACCATTTGGTAATTTCTCTGGATTAGCAAATTCAAAACCTTTTACCAAATATACCAGAGGAACATTTATGCTCAATACCCAAACACCTTGAGGATCAAGTGCAATCTCAGCTGTTGCCCCAGGAATACCTTGCACAGGAAAGCTTGCTCCTGTTCCAAGGGGATTTGATGGAAATGGAACGCTTAAGATTAATAAGTTATTCACCGTATCGATTCTAAAAATGCGTGTTTGATTTAGTGGACCGCCGCTGACAAAGCCCATGGTGTCGACACTTGTCCACATTTCTTGTGTCGAAGTGAGGCTTGAACTATCAAGGTGTGTGGGGCTCTTAAACGATCTTTGGCCGCATCCGGTAGTGCCCAGAGATGTGATCAGGAAAAAAGAAAGTGCAAAGAATGAACTTAAATTTTTTGTACGCGATAGCATATTTTGTTCCCCCAAACATGCGAGAGCTGATATCTCTATTTTGAACTTTTGCGCTTTGAAAGTCTATGGCTTTTTAATCTAAATTATTGAAATTACTGGATAATATTTAGTCATAAAATGAAACTTTTAATCCTCAGCCTTATACCCGTATTGATTTTTTGGTTTGTTGAAGAAAAGTTCGGCACTTTTTGGGGTATTGTTGCGGCCATTGTTTGGGGTTTTTTAGAATGCACTTACGAATATATTCGTTACAGGCGAATCCAGAGCCTCACACTTTTGAGTACTGCATTTATTGTAGTTCTTGGAAGCCTTGGATTATGGCTTGATCAAGGAGCATTTTTTAAATTTCAACCAGTCATCATGGAATTGATTTTTGTCGGCATCCTGTTGTGGGGCGGACGCGGTGGAATGCCGTTACTACTGAAGCTCGCGGTAAAAACACAGCCGAAGGTTTTTAATCAAACGCCAGTGCCTGGTAAAGAAGCCCAGCATTTAGCACTGATGGAAAAGCAAAAACAATTAATGCAAAGACTCACACGTCACCTGATAGCTGTACTTATTATTCATAGCGTTTTGTTGGCGTATCTTGCTTTGTACGGCACCACAGGTCAGTGGGCTTTTTGGAAGGGTATCGGGTTTAATGTTTTTTTGCTTTTCTGGATGGCTTGCGAAATTATTCAAATACGAATGAAAGCGAAAAATAAAACAAAGAATTAAATTTATCAATTCAAAGAGAATTTTTTCATAGCTAGTTGGATATTATTTTCTTTGAGTATGTGAAGTGCTCCAGTGATTGCGCGATCAGTAACTTCATTTGTTTCAGTGTATCGTTCAGCATTGTAAAATACTGTGATTTCAACGGCCCAATCACTGACGTTGGTGATATGTGCTTTAGTTGTATCTTTCATTATGCCTGGCGTTTTTTCTAAACAACTTTTAAGTAAGTGTTTGATACGATCAGTGTCTGAGCTTAAATCAAAATTGAGCTTAAATTTTTGCGAAAGCCTGTTGTCGGGTAAATTAAAGTTGGTAACACGTGAATTACTAAGCTCATTATTGGGGACAATTAAAATATTTCCATCAGGTGTTAGAATTTGAGTGCTACGCATTCCAATTTGAATAACTTCACCAGTATCACCACCAGTGAGTGAGATTCGATTGCTAGGCAAAAAGGGGCGATCAATCAAAATTGTAAAGCCAGAGATCATATTGCTAAGTGTAGGTTGTGCTGCAAGACCGATAGCTAATGAGCCAATACCAAGGGCAGTGACGATGTGCCAAATGTCATAGCTGAAATGTCTCATTACACCCATGAGTACTATAAAAAAAGTAAGTACTTTAATTGCTCGAGTGAGAAGTGGCACAAATTCTTTAGCATTTCCTTTGCCAACACACGGGATCAATAAATCGGTAAGTTTAAATACAGATTTTAGAACTAAGAGTGCGATGAGTACAAAAACCGTATTGTCTATCAAAACTAAAAGTAACACGGGCAGGGGAAATGACGAAACTACGAGTTGCACAGCAATTAGCAAAAGTACACTTCGCAAAAACTTTTGAATAACGATCAAAATCTGTACATCATCGATAGAAGACGTTGATTTTATATAACGGCTAAGTGCTGAAAACACAAACTGCAAGACAATGGTAAATAAAAAGAAAAATCCAACTAAAATAATAGCCGATTGAATTAAGCCCAAGAGCCATAGATTTTGAATGTTTATTCCGAGAGATTCTATAGTTTGTTTAATCATGGTTAAAGTATCAATGCCACAGAAGATGTGGTGAATCAATAGCATACGGAAACATACTGTCAAAAATTTATGCCGGCACCAATACTTGTCGAAATAAAACTAGTTTGAGTGAGTATGAAAATACTTTGATTGATAAAATCAAATTGTCGATATCCAAGTGACCCTTCAATAAAGAAATTTGGTTTCAAGAAAATTTTTAAATGGCTTGCAAGATTAAAGTTTCGTCCCATGACTGTTGTTTTGCTTGTGGGCATGAAGTAATAATCAAATTGAGCATCAATCCACTTTGGGTATTTTAGCCATTTAAGTTTATTGAGAAAATTATCAATTACTTTTGGCATGGGACTACCGTAATAACCTCCAACACCAAGCATGTTACCGCCTGTGGCGTTAAAGTTTACACTTTGATAACTTAAAACAGGCCCATAGAGCTGGTCGTGATTCCACAGACCTGGTTTGATGTTATATTTAATATCGAAATTAATCGTCGTGAATTTAACTGAATTACCCAATTTATTTTTAGCATCGACAATTGTTGTAAGGTATCTTAACGAAGTTCCCCATCTTTGAACGCTGAGCCTGTAATTTTCCCATTTAAAAAACTGTTCCAGCCATGCAGCGACGCCAAGTTCGCCTTGTATAAGAAATTTGGATGAATCTGTTAAAAGACTTGAAAGCCTTAAGACCGCTTCATAGGGGTAGCCGCGATAAATATCATAAAAAGCCGGAATTTCATTTTCATTTGAAATTATTTTAATAATGCGATGATTAATAGTTGCTTTATCTTGTGATAAAAACTCCCAATCAAAAGTATTATTGCCTGTCATGGTTACTTTATTTTCTGTAGACTCCACCTTTAATTTTGAGTTCTCGCTAAACGCACCATGTAGTTGAACGGTGTTTCTATATGTTCCGCGGCGTGTACGGTTTTTTAAAAACAATCTATCGAAATCAGTGAGAAGTGGTTTTGTAATTTTAAGTGGCAACACCAGTGGGGTATTTCCGGGATCATTAAATATTAAAAATGGTTTTTTAAAGTCAAGTGTTGCTTGCCAAGTGTCATCGTTGTTTTTAACTACATTAGGAGCGAGAGGCGCGATGGTGCGACCAGCAATAATAATATTTTTCTTGTTATGACTTTGTATTAAATCAAAAAGTTCCGGTTCCGCTAAAGGCCAATTTACTTCAATGTGATATTCGCCGCCATTTCCGAGTAATGCCTTCAAGATTAGTTTTTGATCTTTTTTAAGAGTTACTGAGCCTTTTAAATCCCTTGGTTTATCGTCGATTAACACATCTTGGGGTAAACTCTTGAGTAATGTGTTATCAACCTTACTGTCTATTGTATCGATGAGAAAGGTTCTGCTGGTTTTTGCCATAATATAAACGTCTGAACAAATACTATTGGCGCAAAATCTGAAACCTTCTTTGTTCTTCCATTTCGACATTTTTTTCTGGGCGTCATTTCGATCATATTGATCTTTATCTATCTTAATACTTTTCTCTTTTTTAGAGCGAGAAGGTACAAGCGTGAAATTTTTTTTAATTGCATCCTCCCCAAGTTTTGCCTTCATAAATTCATCGCTTACGGGAAGCTCCACTGCCTCCTCTTGAGATTCTTTGCCTTGCTGATAAAATGTAATGCTAATTTCTGCTTGATCATTGGCCATGCTAATTTTTTTATTGGCACGACTAGCTTTTAATTTCTGTTCTTTGCGGTACTCTTTGAAATTAAGTATTTGAAATTTTTCTTCTTCATTAATGAGAATATAAGTCTTTGAACAAAAAGAATGCTTAAGTTCGTTTTCGACTGCGTGCATGCAGTAACGAAATGGAATGTTTTGTTTCCATGATTTAAGATCTTCCGTGGAAATTTTTATTTCATAGTTAGATTCTTCAAAATGAGGGGTTTTTATAGTATAGAAAGCTAGGTTATCTTTTGGATTTACCAATTCTATTACCCCGCCTCGAGATAAAAGAGTTTTGGGCCAAGCGAATTTTAATTTATAAACTGTATTTTTTTCTTCAATACTTAAAAGCTCAAGGTCGATCTCGTCATTTTTAATTAATTGACCGCCTAAGTCTAAATCGTCATTCGGGGCTAAGCTGTAGTGAAGTTCATAATCTTTAAATTCTACACCATTCTCTTTTGGAGCAATATAAAGTGGAATGGTGTATTCAGAAATATCAATAGATTTGGGTAGTGGAACCGTATCGGCAATTACTGTTGTTGAGAGAATTGTGGCGCAAGAAAATAATATAATGATTATACTTGAGTATATCTTCAACATCACTTCACTCGAAATTCATAGGGTAATTAATGTTAATAGGGTTGGATCCACCAAATTTTCTAAAATGCAAATTTTTTAATATTCCGACTAAACACTTTTCAAGCTCCTTATCTGGCGAGTTTAACACACTTGCTTTGATCACATTTCCATTGGGGCTTATCGAGATTGATGTCTTAATCTGTCCGCGAGCTTCTGGGTTTTTCCGTGCATATCTTCCGTAACATCTATTTAGTTCGGTCATTTGTGTTTGCATAACTTTGGCAATTTCTTTATCTGAAAGAGTGTCTTCATTTTTTGCTTTTTGTAGCTGTGGCGGAGGAGTTGCGGTACTTGCTGGTGTCGTTAGTAAGTTGGGTATGGATGGCGATGGAGACACGCTTGGATTTGAAATGGGTGTAACTGATAAGTCAACTGCAAGTGGGCGTTGTTTGTCTTTTAGAATAAAATAACCACTAACACCTACGATTAACAGAAGTATTGCAATCCCAAGTAATTGTCGCATAAAGTCCCACTGATTGACTAATATCTAGTATTAGAATCAATTTTTAAGAGAATTTAAAGTTAATACTAGCATACGGATGGCTTTAGTGTAGTTTTCGTATGACATAAAAAAAGAGGGCCAATCGCTTGGCCCTCTATAAGAATCACATTCTTAAGACGCGATCCTGTAAATCACAGCTTATAAGCTGAAACTTAATCAGCCAATGAGCTTTAGCGCGATATTAGGTACTTGGTTGGCTTGAGCCAGTGTTGAAACACCAGATTGCAACAGTACACTATTTCGAGCGAGCTCAGCGGTAGCATTCGCAACGTCCGTGTCACGGATACGGCTATTAGATGCACTCATGTTTTCTTCTGTAATGCTTAAATTCTGAACAGTAGAATTTAAACGATTTTGTAGCGCACCAAGGTTAGCTCGTGTTGAGTTAACGCGTGTGTGTGCTGCATCAAGAAGAGCGAGTGACTCTTGTGCGCCTTCTTTTGTGCTGTAGTCAACGCCTTCGAGGCCAAGTGCATCGATAGTAGCGGTGTTCTCACCAGCAGCAAAAGTAATTCTATCTTCGAATTCGTTGTTGTGGATACCAACTTGGAAATCGAAGTTAGGTGACGTTCCATCCAAAAGGTTTGTTGAACCCCATTTGGTGGTGAGAGCGATACGTTGCATCTCGTTTTTTAACTGACCTACTTCAACGTTTACCATTCCGCGCTCAACATCACCAATGGTGTCTGAAGCAGCTTGGATACCCAACTCACGAAGACGGGTAACGATGTTTGAAATTTCATTCAAACCACCTTCTGCAACTTGAACCATTGAGATACCGTCGTTAGCGTTACGATTCGCTTGACGAGCGGAACGAATTTCAGATTTTAATTGTTCTGAAATTGCTAAACCTGCAGCATCGTCAGCAGCTTTATTAATGCGGCTTCCGCTTGCTAATTTTGAATAACTATCTGAAATTGCCATCTGTGAATTTGTCAAATTTCTTTGAGCGTTCACTGAAGCAATATTTGTTGATACTCTAAATCCCATGACTATTCTCCATTCATACCGTTAATCTCCCTCCGTGAAAAATTCCCTCGCATATATACTTCCTTGCTGGGCGGGCATCCGAGCCCTTGGTTGTTAATTAAATTTTCTGAGCAAACTACAAACTCCATTTTTACTACTTACGTACTACTTTGTTTTACTGCTCTTCCGCGGCTTTCCTCCTCTCGTTAATAGAGGCGATCTCTGATCGCCCCGCCCTATTCCAAGTTGGGCGTGATGGGATAATTCGAAACATCACTCACACTTTAAAGAACGTCCGTTCCCTTGAAGTGCAACGTGCATACTATATTTTCGGGAAAAGGCTCTGTTTCTTGACAGGCGCTTAGTCTAGATTGTGCCTATTAGTGAAAAATACTTAAGCATATGTAGTTTTTTGCTAACACTTTGACTGCACGAAAGTCGAAGTTTGCAGTCAATACATGAGAAAAAAATACCTACCTGTCATTGCATATCAGAGCTAGACCCAAACAATGAGATCAGGTAGAAAATTACTTTGATCACATGTTCCATGCATTGTGATTTTGGAGGTCATATGACATCTCATTTTTTACTGCTTATTGTGCTCCTGGTGAGCTCAGTTGCGTCCCATGCAGCGCCATGTGGTAATCCCTGGCGAAATTCAAAGGGGCCGGGCTGTGATTATGTGCAATGGGGAAATACCTACGTTCGTGCTGGATATGTTTTAGAATCTGCGCAGAACAAATTTCTTGGCAACGTGCTTTATTTTGAAGGTCTGGGTGACTCCATGCTCAACCACTTGCCGCTTTTTAATTCACTTTCTAAAGCCGGGTTTCGCGTGATTGCATTTGATTATCCAGGGCAGGGTGGTTCTCTGGGATCAATGGATAACACAAATATCAGCGATATAGTTAAGGCGGGATCAGAACTTTTATATCTCTATGGTCGTGATGTTCAAAATTCACAAAAGATTATTATTGGTTGGTCTACTGGTGGGTTAGCTGCCTATTTTGCCGCGTATCTTGGCCATGCAGATAAAATAGTTTTATTAAATCCAAGTATTGTTCCACGAATAAGATTTGGTGGTGGGTTTAGAATGCAAATCACTTTAAAGAATTTAACATCCCAGTCCTATTTAGGATATGGAATTGACCCGCATATTGAAGAAATTAAGCCTAATTCACCTTTGAATGTACCATTATTTGCAGCACACTTATTAGCGACTTCTTACTTTGTTCGAAATTTAAAAATTGCGCCTCACGTTCAGGGGTTGGTGCTTCTTTCTGGGCGGCATGATCGTTTTATTGATCCCACAAGCACGCAAGATATACTTGAAGAAAAAGCGCCCCATTTTGAATTTCATTCTTTTCCAGAAGCTTTTCACGAACTAGATAACGAACGAGAGCCTGTCAATCAATGGGTGAGAAATGAAATCATCAAATTTTTGAATTAGAGATAAATTCTTTGATCTTATCCACAATCCACTGTGGATCTTCTTCTTGCAAATGGTGCCCTGCATCGGGATGAATATGAAAAAGACTTTCTGCTAAACTCTGGTGTAATTGTTGACCATAGCGTACCGGAACGAGTCGATCATTTTGACCACACAAAATTAGTACTCGCTTATTGAGTGCTTTAAATCTTGGGATCAGAGTTTTATCGATGAGGGCTTCAAATGAAGCGACAAAGGCGTGGTGAGTATCGTCACTTGCCATAAATGGCGAAATATAGGCTGATACAACTTCATCAGTAATGTCACGTTGTTTTCCATAAAGGGTTTTCATAAACTGTTTTACCACCACCTTATTTATAAAAAGTGGTGGTAACAAATCGATGAACAATCTTATTTTTCGTAAATCAAGTGGGCCAATAATTTTTGGGTCATGTGCTGAGTTAATGAGTACAAGGTCTTTAATTAAATCTGGATTTTGAATAGTCATTTCTGCTGCAATTGCACCGCCCATACTATTCCCGACTAAAATACATTGCTGCACATTTTGAGCTTTTAAAAATTCAATGAGCAATTTTGCTTGTGCGGCGAGCCCATAACTAGATTTGCGCGGTTTGTCTGAGAGTCCATAGCCTTTAAGATCAATGGCCCAAACACGAAATGACCTAGCTAAAAGTGGAATCAAAAATCTCCAACAATAAAGATTCGCACCTATACCATGAATAAGAAAAATATCAGGGCCACTACCTTCAACGACGTAGTGGAGTTGAATATTATCAATCATTAAGTGTTTACTCTGTGGGCCCGGAATTTTTAGACCATCATGAGCATATTGACGCATCAAACGCTTGCGGTAAAAATAGGCGAGAGTCCAACCGCCCATAGTAAAAAACATAAAAATGATAATGAGAGCTGCTAAAATCCAAAGCCACTTTTCACTAAGGATTTCTTGTATCATGAATTAATCAGTTTCCATGGTTCTACAAAAAGCGATCATTCCATTTTTTTCTAAATCGGCCAACTGAGTGCGTTTTAAATGCGGTGTGGTAGGGTAACCAAAAATACAGGTTTCTGTTTTGAAATCAAAATGCGTGCAATCTTCACATGCAGTCGCATAGTTGAGTAACTTGTAATTTTCTGGATTTACGTAGTCTCTGAGTATTTCATTTTTCATATATAGCCAGCTTGACACCTGTCATTTAATAACCACACTTAACTTAAGATAACTGGTAAGAAAAGTTAAGGATTAAGGTGATGAAAACAAATAAATTTACCATTAAAAGCCAAGAAGCCCTCAACGACGCTTTGAGCGGAGCTGAATCAAGTGGGAACCCGGCCGTAGATGGAATTCATCTCTTATCAGCACTGTTAAATCAGGCTGATGGTCTTGTCATCCCGGTACTTGAAAAACTTCAAGTAAACATAGCTAATTTCAAACGTGATGTAGAAAGTGAATTGGTTAACGAGCCCCGTGTTTCTGGTAGTGGGCAAAATGTTAATATCACTTCTGCTTTGAAAAAAGTTTTAAGTTTAGCTGAAAAAGAAGCGCTTAGTTTCACTGATGAGTTCACAAGTACAGAACATTTTTTATTAGCGCTTACACAAGTTGAAACGTCAGCCCAACGATTATTAAAGCGACATCAAGTAACTACTGATAAATTAAGACAAGCGTTGATTGAAATGAGAGGTACTCAAAGAGTCACTGATGAAAATCCAGAATCAAAATTTCGTGCGCTAGAAAAATATGCCCGTGATCTCACCGCCGTTGCTGCTCAAGGAAAGCTTGACCCTGTTATTGGTCGAGACGAAGAAGTACGTCGTGTGGTTCAAGTCTTAAGTCGTCGTACAAAAAACAATCCAGTCCTCATCGGCGAGCCAGGTGTAGGAAAAACAGCCATCGTTGAAGGCTTAGCACAAAGGATTATCAAGGGAGATGTTCCTGAGACACTTTTAAATAAAAAACTTTTATCATTAGATTTAGCAGCCATGATTGCAGGGGCTAAATACCGCGGCGAATTTGAAGATCGCCTCAAAGCGGTGCTTAAAGATGTATCCGCAAGTAACGGTAGCATTATTCTCTTTATTGACGAGCTCCACACAATTGTTGGAGCTGGTGCAAGTGAAGGGGCCATGGATGCCGGCAATATGCTAAAGCCAGCACTTGCGCGAGGAGAACTTCGCTGTATAGGTGCAACTACTTTAGATGAGTATCGAAAACATATCGAAAAAGATGCAGCCCTTGAAAGACGTTTTCAGCCTGTGCTCGTAGGTGAACCAAGTGTTGAAGATACAATTAGTATCTTACGTGGTCTGAAAGAAAAATACGAAGTCCACCATGGGGTGCGTATTAAAGATTCAGCGATTATTTCTGCTGCAACATTAAGTCATCGTTATATAGCGGGTCGTTTTTTGCCAGATAAGGCAATTGATCTTATCGATGAAGCCGCAAGTAAACTTCGCATTGAAATTGGGAGCCTTCCTGTTTTGATCGATGAAAAACAGCGCCGAATTATGCAACTTCAAATTGAAAAAGAAGCACTCAAGCGAGAAAAAGACGAAGCCAGTCGTGATCGTCTATTAATATTAGAAAAAGATCTCACCGAACTCACAAGAGATGCCGATGCTCTTAAGAAAAAATGGCAAGCCGAAAAAGCTGTCATCATGAATGTTCGTAATATCAAAGAAGAACTTGAACAAGTACGAAATGATATTTCAAAAGTTGAACGTGACGGAGATCTCGGTAAAGCCGCTGAACTTAAATATGGTCGACTTCCAGAACTTGAAAAGCGTTTGAACTTCGAGGAAAAGCGAATTAAAGAAACTGAGGGCAGTCGCATGCTCAAAGAAGAAGTTGGCAGCGAAGATATTGCCGAAGTTGTCGCAAAATGGACAGGCATTCCTGTTTCAAAAATGCTTGAAGGCGAAGCAGAAAAACTTCTCAACATGGAAGATCGTCTTCGTGATCGTGTTGTAGGGCAAGATCATGCACTTGTGATGGTATCAGATGCAATTCGACGAGGGCGAGCAGAGATTTCTGATCCCCATCGACCCATTGGAAGTTTTATATTCTTGGGTCCAACAGGTGTTGGTAAAACTGAAACAGCAAAAGCTTTAGCAGGTTTTTTATTCGATACAGATCAAGCCATGATTCGCATAGATATGAGTGAGTACATGGAAAAACACGCAGTCTCACGCCTTGTCGGCGCACCTCCGGGATATGTTGGCTATGAAGAGGGTGGACAACTTACTGAAGCCGTCAGACGTCGGCCGTATTGTATTGTGCTTTTAGATGAAATCGAAAAAGCGCATCCAGATGTTTTTAATATTTTGCTACAAATTCTAGATGACGGCCGTTTGACCGACGGTCAAGGCCTCACCGTTGATTTTAGAAATACAATTATCATTATGACAAGTAACGTTGGTAGCCAGGTGATTATTGAAGAAAAATTATCTACAAAAGAAAAAGAACAAGCTGTGATGCAAGCACTTAGTCAAACGTTCAGACCAGAGTTTTTAAACCGCGTTGACGACACAGTAATATTTAATGCACTTGGTGAGAAAGAAATTGTTAACATTGTAAAATTGCAACTCCAATCACTTCAAAGGCGCTTAAGTGATCGTAAAATCAATTTAGAATTTGAAGATTCTGCACTCAAATATCTAGGTAAAGCCGGCTTTGATCCAATATACGGCGCACGCCCCTTAAAACGCGTGATTCAATCCAAAGTTCAAAATGAACTCGCTAGACTTATTATTTCGAAAGAAGTTTTGCCGGGTGATTCAGTTGTTGTGAAAGCAAAAGGCGATAACATTGAGTGTGTGAAGAAATAAGATGGTGGCTCACAACGCACTCAAATTTAGTGATTAAAACTTTTTTGAAGTAATGCGGTATATGCAGTTTAGGTTTCGAATAATCGAGTTAGTGACAAGACTTTTGTCTTAAAGTGAGTAACCCATCCATTCCCAACTGGAAATGCTTTTGCAACTGGTAAATCTTGAAAAAATCAGCAATCCTATTTAAAGAGAATTTTTAATCAGCGCTGGAGCTTATTGTGAAACAAATTGGATCCATCATTTTACTCATCATTGGAATATTCGTAACAACTCACTCCAACGCACAAGAACAATTTCGAAAACGATCTGATAAACCAGTACAAACATCACTTGCAACAACACACACTTTGCCAAGTGCATTTGTAATTCCAGGTGGGACAGTAATTTTAGGTACCACTATGGGCATTGGTCTTTTTGACATCATAGACATCACAACAAATTTATTCTTAAATTTTAATTCAGTTTTTAACGTTCAATCCAAAGTTTCGCTTTGGAGTAATGAAGATTTTGGTCTCGCTGTATATGCAGGTTACATGAGTCAATCTATTCGCACTCAGTATCTCAACACAGCAAACGGATTAATCGAAACTAAGAATACAAACGTGACAGCGGTACAACCAGGTGGTGTTTTTTCTTACCGACTACATCCTCGCCTTGTCGGTCATTTTGGAGTCAGCACAAATATTCAAAATCCATCTGTTGCCAAATCAGATCTTGAGAAAAAAACAGGTTACTTGCGCGGAACAGTCTTAAATAAAGAATTTGCATTCGGACTTTCGCGTACAGTCGCACTCGCAGCAGGTGGATCATACGATTTTAAATATGATATCCCCGGTGCAGGAGCGAGCCTTCACATTGGTGGCTTTCAAATCGGCGCCCATTATTTTTTCAACGTAGCTGAGGGTTCCGTAATGCCTATTATCGGTGGCGGTTACACAGCAACAATCGACTAATCCAACACTTAGCTGTTTAATTTCTGATGCGTCACGCGTGGCGTTAAATATTTGACATTCTTGGGCTTTAAAACTAAAACAATGCCCTATGTTTGATATCAAATTCATGATGCAAGAAGCCCTTAATTTAGCCACCAAAGCACGTGGAAAAACAGCACCCAACCCTATGGTGGGTGCTGTTGTCGTCACAGCTCAAGGTGAAATAATCGGGCGCGGTTTTCATCCTCAAGCTGGTCAACCACATGCCGAAGTTTTCGCCATCAATGAAGCCAAAACAAAATCTCACGATCTAAGCCAGTGCACATTATTAATCACACTTGAACCTTGTAACCATACTGGGCGAACGCCACCGTGTACTGATCTTATTTTGGAATCTAAAATTAAACATGTCGTTATTGGTGCGCTTGATCCAAACACCTTGATGCAAGGAAAAAGTTTAGAACTTCTAAAGCAAAAAGGTATTGAAATCACATCTGGAGTTTTACAAGCCGAGTGCGAAAAACTAATTCGCGGATTTAAATCTGTTATTAAAAATGGCAGACCTTTTATAACTTTAAAAGCAGCCACAAGTCTGGATGGTAAAATTGCAACCTCAACTGGTGAATCACAATGGATCACTCAAGAGCCCGCACGCAAACTCGCACGGCAAGAACGCTCGCAACATGATGCAATTCTAGTTGGTGTGGGTACAGTGCTCGCTGACGATCCACAGCTAAACGTTCGTGATGGTTCGACACATTCTTTAACAAAAATTATTTTAGATTCTCGCTTGATGACACCTCCTCAAGCTAAATTATTTTCTACACCAGGTAGTGTAATTATTTATTGTGACGAAAATTATTCTGCAGAACGAAAAGATCTACTAGAAAAAACAGGTGCCCTTGTAGTCCCTATGCTCAATGATCAGCAACAAACTCCAGGGTTACTTAATCTAAAAATTATTTTTGCTGATCTCGCTAGGCGTGGTGTACAAGAGCTGATGATTGAAGGCGGAGCGCGTGTATTAGGTGCTGTAGCACGTGAAAAACTTTTTGATCGTGTACTTTGTTTTGTCGCACCCAGGATTTTAGGTTCTACAAGTCTTAATGTATTTGAAGGTCTTGATGTGAAGCTTCTCAACGAAAGTATCGAGCTAGAAAATATGACAACCCGTTTAGTTGGAAAAGATATTGTCATTGAAGGTATGCGTGTATGTTCACCGGTTTAATCAAAGAAGTGGCTATATTTCTCAACCGTGAAGATGCCCAGGGCGGTCTACGCATTGAGATAGAGCGTCCAAAGAATTGGACTGAACTTGAATTAGGCGAAAGCATAGCGCTTAACGGAATTTGTCTCACCCTCACTGAGTTTAATGAAAACAAAATTGTTTTTTTCGTTGGCCTTGAATCATTGGCTAAAACAAACATACAAGCAATTCGTAAAGATCAAAAAGTTAATCTAGAGCGAAGCCTAGCTCTTGGTGATCGTTTAGGCGGGCATTTGGTATCAGGTCACGTAGATGGCGCAGGCCTTGTTATGGGAAAAGAAATCAGAGGCGATTGTCTTTGGTTAAAAATCCATATCAATGAAAATCTCATACGCTGGGTGGTTCCCAAGGGGAGCATCGCACTCAATGGTGTAAGTCTCACGGTTAATGAATTAGATCGCAAAAACTTAAACGCTGAATTTCTTCTCATTCCAGAAACACTTGAGCGAACAAATTTAAAAGATATATCTGAAGGTGAGTTTATAAATATTGAATGTGATCAAATGGTAAAAATCATTGCAGAGCAGGTGAAGTACTACGGGGTAATCAATGAACACCATCCATGAACTTATAGAAGAAATTAAATTAGGCCGTCCTGTTGTTCTTGTTGACGATGAAGATCGTGAAAACGAAGGTGATATCGTCATAGCCGGAGATGCCGCAACTCCAGCGATTATAAATTTTATGGCACGTGAAGCTCGAGGTCTTATTTGTTTAAGTCTTACGTCACAACAAGTTGAAAAATTAAAACTCCCTATGATGGTTGCTGAAGGTGCAAATCTTTCTCCCCACCGCACAGCTTTCACGGTAAGTATTGAGGCGGCACACGGAGTGACAACAGGCATTTCAGCTGCCGATCGTGCTCATACTATACAAACGGCTATTAGACCTGACGTGACACCGCTTGATATCGTAACACCAGGACATATTTTTCCTTTAAAGGCACAAGATGGTGGGGTTTTAAAACGTGCAGGGCATTCAGAGGGAAGTGTTGATTTGGCAAGACTTGCCGGGCGTGATCCGTCAGGTGTAATTTGTGAAATCATGAATGAAGATGGAACCATGGCGCGCGTCAGCGATCTTGAAAAGTTCTGTAAAACCCATGGGCTAAAAATGGGTACCATTTCTGATCTTATTCAATATCGTGTTCAATACGAAACTCTTGTTGAAGAAGTTGCAAAAAGTCATTTGCCAATCGAGATAGGTGAAGGTTTTGAAATACGAGTTTTCAAAAATAAACTTGATCAAACTGAACACGTTGTTCTTCAAAAAGGTAAAATTAATTTTGACGAACCAGTACTCGTGCGTGTGCATAGTGAGTGCATGACGGGCGATATTTTCGGAAGCCTTCGTTGTGATTGTGGTGAACAACTTAAAGCCGCATTGAGACTTATTGAAAATGAAGGCAATGGTGTTTTACTTTATCTTCGTCAAGAGGGGCGAGGTATTGGCCTGGTAAATAAAATCAAAGCCTACGCACTTCAAGATGGTGGAATGGACACCGTAGATGCCAATGTTCATTTGGGTTTCAGGCCAGACGAGCGAGACTACGGTATCGGAGCTCAAATTCTTCGCTCTATAGGTGCAACAAAATTAAGATTAATGACAAACAATCCGGCTAAACGCGCAGGCCTTAATGGTTATGGAATTTCAATTGTTGAACGAGTCCCACTTAAAGTAAGTCCAAATATTAAAAATGAAACTTACTTGCGAACAAAACAAGAAAAGCTAGGACACCTTTTTGATACAGAAGTGAATCAATGAAAAAAAATAAATCACGATCAATTAAGAAATCTACAAAACTAAAAATCGGAGTGGTCACTGCCCTTTTTAATGATGATGTGACGTTGAAATTAGAAAAAGGTGCACTCAAAGCACTTAAAAATGCAGGCCTCACAGATAAAGATATTATAGCCGTGCGTGTGCCTGGTGCATTTGAAATACCCTTAGCTGTTCAAGCTCTGTTTGATAAAAAGCGAGTTGACGGAGTTGTGGCTGTGGGAGCTGTTATTAGGGGGGATACCACCCATTATGACTATGTATGTGAAGCCGTAGAACGAGGATGCTCTCAACTCTCCCTTGAATATAAAAAACCTGTCGGATTTGGCGTACTTACCACCGAGAACGACGAACAAGCGTTAGCTCGAGCCGGAGGTGTTCATGGGAATAAAGGGTTTGATGCTGCACAAGTTGTAATAACAATGTGCATGCTTTTGAAAGGACTTCAAAAGTAAGGTAGATCACTTGACGCAAACAGCGCTTAACTGGTATAACATATAACCTTTAAGCGTTACATTTTCATGGAGGTTCTAGCGTGTCAGTTAAATCAACAAGTAAAAAGAAACCTGTTTCGAAAGCGAAAAAACAAATCGAAGAAACCGTAGTGGTTGTCGAAAAAGTTGTTTTGACAGAAGCAGAAGAAGCAAAAGCCCGCGTTCGTGTAACGCAACAAGATTTCATGAGACGTCTGACTGAAAGAGTCACCCAATTCGATGCTCAAATGATTCTTGATGCAGCGATGTTAACTGCAGGCGTAGATCGTCCTGAGGGTTTTTTCAAAAAAGACGAAGCCCGTGACATCTGTCTCGCTTTGATTAAGCGCGGCGGTCCTGCATTTGCTGTTGGTACAGGGATCTATCGCGAAGTCGTAGGTTAATCGATGTGGGAGCTCAAGGGGAAATGGAAGCTCCCTTGGTTACGCACCAAAAAAACAGCTCCTCGTTTAAACACCGAAAGCATTTCTTCCGACGAAGCTAAAAAACGCCAGCGCGAGCGACTTGTCATTTTCAGTCTCGCTGTTTTCTTTTCGGCGTTAACTTATCTAGAAATTCATCTAGCCAATTTGAGCCAAAAACTACCATTCGTGAATAGCATTTTCTTTTTTGGTTTAGTTAACTTCAACGTAGCTCTCCTTTTATTCCTAGCTTTTTTAATTTTTAGAAACGTCGCTAAAATTTTCAGTGAGCGTAGAGGCGGAATTTTAGGAAGCCGTCTGAAATCAAAACTAGTTATTGCATTTGTGTCATTTGCTTTTGTGCCAACAGCCCTTTTGTTTTTAGTTTCCGTTTTCTACATCAACTCAAGTTTTGATAAATGGTTTAGTCTTAAGATTGGTAGTGTTCTTCAAGATTCTTTAGAAGTCACAAACGCCTATTATCAAAATACAAAAAAGAAGAATTACCATTTTGCTAACCGAGTCGCTCAGCGCATGCGCGAAGTGAAACCCTCTGAGCGAATGAAAACAATGGCGAAGTTGAGACAAGAATACAGCCTTGATTCTGTAGAATATTATCCAAGTATTTTTTCTAAGCGTTATGTTTTTCTAGGCAAGGATGATCAACTCAGACAAATTCCACCTGCCACCTTAGAGTTTCTCCAAAAAGGTATTACCCAAGGTGTCGAAGCTAGTACGATTCACCAATTTTCAAACGGAAATCTCATTCGATGCATTGTTCCTTTTAAAGGCAAAGATGCAAGCAGCATGGGTGCTGTGGTTGTGAGTAGTTACGTTCCGTTAAGTCTTGTTACAAAAATGGATGACATAGCAACTGCCTACGAAGATTATCGCGATGTAAATCCGCTGAAGTATCCGATCAAATCCATTTACATGATTATTTTGGTGTTGGTGACATTGCTTATCTTTTTTGGTGCATCATGGTTCGGATTTCATTTAGCAAGACAGCTCTCAACTCCGCTTGAATTATTAGGTAAGGCTACTGAGCAAATTGCTCATGGTCATTATCAAACGGTTGATGTTCGAGCGGGCTCTTATGAGATATTTCAGTTAGTCGAGAGTTTTAATAAAATGACTACTGATTTAAGTAATTCAGAAAAAACATTGCGTGCCCATAGTAGATACATTGAAGTAGTACTTTCTAATATTTCCGCAGGTGTTATTTCTGTTGATCCCCAAGGTCTCATCACAACAGTTAATCAATGCGCGACACAACTTTTGGAAATTAATCCTTCAAAATTTATCGGCCGTCATTATGAAGAAGTGATGACGGCTGAACATAAACAGATTATTCACGACTTGCTTGGAAAAATCTCTAAACACAAAGCCCATTCAATTCAAAAAGAAATTCATGTGAATTTAAGAGGCGAAAATCTAATTCTACAATGTACACTATCTCCACTTAAAGATGAAAAAGGTGGTTCTCTTGGTTTTGTATTAGCTTTTGACGATTTGACAAAACTCATTAACGCTCAAAGAGCAGCCGCCTGGAAGGAAGTCGCACGTCGTATTGCCCACGAAATTAAAAACCCACTGACGCCGATTAAACTTTCTGCAGAACGTTTGCAAAAAAAGTTTGGTGACCAAGTAGATGATCCTGCGTTTACGACTTGTACACAGACTATTATTCAACAAGTCGATGAGCTTAAAGAATTAGTAAACGAGTTTAGCTCCTTTGCTCGATTGCCTCAGGCTCATCTTGCTCCTCATGATTTTAATCAAGTGGTTGAAGCAGCTTTGGTCTTGTATCGCGAGGGTCATAAAAACATTCAATTTAGCGTGAGCCTTGATCCTAAATTGCCCGCCTTTGATATAGATCATGATCAAATGAAGCGGGTTTTAATCAATATTTTCGAGAATGCGGTGGCTGCCGTGTCTTCAAATCAATCCCAAACTGGAAGTGTTGCAATTTCGACACAGTATGATAGTGTTTTACGTATTGCCCGCTGTATTATTGCTGACAACGGCCCTGGGATTCCAAATGAAATGAGGGATCGCATTTTTGAACCCTATTTCAGCACGAAAACTAGTGGAACAGGCTTAGGTTTAGCCATTGTTAAACGTATAGTTGATGATCATAGCGGGTTTATTCGGGTATTTAAGAACACTCCTTCTGGTTCTAAATTTGTGATCGAGTTGCCTGCAATCACGCGGACAAACACAACACAAAACGTCCAGGGGAAAAACACGAACCACGAGGGCTCGATAAACACATGAAGCAGCCAGCTAAAATTCTCGTTGTCGACGATGAATCAAGTATTCGCCAATCACTCTCAGCTATTTTAGAAGATGAAGGTTTTGATGTTTATGTCGCAAGCGATGGGGCTCAAGCGCTTCAACTCATGTCGCAAGAACTACCCGATGCTGTTTTACTTGATATTTGGATGCCTGGCATTGATGGGCTTGAAGTTTTAAAAGAAGCTAAGAAAAAATATCCTGGCTTGCAATTTATTATCATGTCAGGTCATGGAACCATTGAAACCGCAGTTAAGGCCACAAAGCTTGGGGCTTTTGATTTTATAGAAAAGCCCATCAGTTTAGAGAAGGTCGTCATTGTTTTAAATAATCTTTTAAGTATGTCACGCCTCAAAGCTGAAAACACACAGCTATTAAATAAGGTCAAAAAAGATATCACACTCGTTGGTGAGAGCGTGCCCATGAATGCGCTTCGCTCAATGATTGCTCGTGTGGCTCCAACAAATAGTTGGGTGCTTATCACTGGTGAAAATGGTACGGGTAAAGAACTTGTAGCCCAAAACATTCATTATCAAAGTGTTAGAGCCGCTCGTGCTTTTGTCGAAGTGAATTGTGCTGCAATTCCTGAAGAGCTTATCGAAAGTGAACTTTTTGGCCACGAACGTGGGGCCTTCACGGGTGCCACTCAGCAGAAAAAAGGCAAATTTGACATGGCTCATGGCGGAACCCTTTTTCTTGATGAAATAGGAGACATGAGTCTTAAAACCCAAGCAAAAATTTTGCGCATTCTTCAAGAACAACGTTTTGAAAGAGTGGGTGGAACAGACACGATCATCGCAGATGTGAGAGTAATTGCAGCTACGAATAAAAATCTAGAACAAGAAATTAAATCCGGAAGATTTAGAGAAGATCTTTTTTATCGACTCAATGTTATTCCGTTTAAAGTCCCAGCACTTCGTGATCGATCAAGCGATATCCCTATTCTTGCTAAAAACTTTTTGGATGATTTTGCTCGAGAAAGCGGTACGCGCAAAAAAGCCTTCACCGAAGAAGCATTTGTTAAGCTTTTATCATTTGATTGGCCGGGAAACGTGCGTGAACTTAGAAATTTTGTAGAGCGTGTTTTTATTCTTACACCTACTGATCTTATTGATGTGTCTGATATTCAGCAAGTCGGCATCGGATTTAGCGAAACTGATAAAACCTTTGAAGTAAATCCAATGGCTATAGAGTCTAATTATGCCCGCACGTTGCGAGAAGCTAGAGCCGAATTTGAAAAAGAATTTATTCTAAAGCGTCTCGAAGAAAATCAAGGAAATGTCAGCAGAACGGCTGAAGTAATCGGTGTAGAAAGATCCCATCTTCACCGCAAGATGAAATCATACGGCATCGAGGTTTAAGAGCAGTCATGAAACTCACAAATTATTTTTTACACACGGTGAAAGAATCCCCAAGCGATGCCGAGATTGAAAGTCATCGCCTTTTAATCCGGGGAGGGTTCATTAAGAAGGTAGCTCCCGGAATCTACAGTTATTTGCCATTAGGTCTTCGATCCATAAGAAAATTTGAAAACATAGTGCGTGATGAGATGAACCGTGCAGGTGCCATTGAGATTTTAATGCCAATGGTACAGCCTCGAGAACTATGGGATGAAACCAATCGCTGGGAAGTCATGGGTAAAGGGCTTTTAAAATTCAAAGACCGAAATGAGCATGACATGTGTTTAGGTGCAACCCACGAAGAGGTTGTGACCGATATTGTTCGTCGTGAAGTGAAAAGTTATCGTGATTTACCGGTCAATCTTTATCAAATTCAAGCAAAGTACCGAGATGAAATCAGAGCAAGATTTGGTCTCATGCGCGGCAAAGAATTTATTATGAAAGATGCCTATAGCTTTGATGTAAGTCGTGAAGCAGCCTTGAAAAGTTATGAGACTATGTTTAATGCTTATAAACGAATTTACAAACGTTGTGGGCTTGAATTTCGTACTGTCAAAGCTGACGCCGGCGCAATTGGTGGAAGTCAAACCCATGAATTTCAAGTTTTAGCATCAAGTGGTGAAGATCAAATCATGGCGTGTGACAAATGTGAATACGCCTCAAACATTGAGGTCACACCCGTTATTGAAAAACGCCAGCAATCAAAACCAAGTGGTGCAAAACCTGAAAAATTTGCGACTCCAGGTTTAAAAACCATTGATGATTTAGCAAAATCTCTAAATGTCAGTGCAAATAATTTGGTGAAAACACTTTTTTATCGCATCACAAAAGATAAATTTCTCTGCGTAGTTTTGCGTGGTGATGATGAGCTCAACGAAATCAAACTTAAAAATCTTTATAATCTTCCGATGAACCCTGAGCTCGCAAATGATCAAGAGGTATTCCAAATTACAGGTGCACATCCCGGTAGTTGTGGTCCGGTTGGTCTTAAAATCGCTGTTGTTTGTGAAGATGGCTTAAAATCATTAAGTGATTGGGTTGTAGGTGCCAACGAAGATGGTTTTCATCTCAAAAACATAAATGTCGACATAGATTTTAAATCTGCTCGTTGGGCCGATTTAAGAAAAGCAAAAGAAGGGGATCCCTGCCCTGATTGTGCTGATGGAAAATTAAAAAGTCATCGTGGTATTGAAGTGGGGCATGTTTTTTATCTGGGTGATAAATACAGTAAGAGCATGAAAGCGACGTTTCTCGATGAAAAAGGAAAAGCTCAGTATTGTGAAATGGGTTGTTACGGAATCGGTATCGGAAGAACTGTGCAAGCTGCAATAGAGCAAAGTCATGATAAAGACGGTATGATTTGGCCCCTTCCATTAGCTCCATTTCAAGTTCTTATTTGCCTATTAGATGTGACTGATACTGAAACAAATTCGGTAGCCCAGAATTTATACAAAGAACTTAGCAGTGATGGTGTTGAGGTTTTATTAGATGATCGTGATGAGCGTCCTGGAATAAAATTTAAAGATGCCGATCTTTTGGGCATTCCACTGCGAGTAAATGTGGGGAAAAAATCACTTGCGGAGAATAACCAAGTGGAGATTGTCGACAGAAAATCAAAGTCGGTAAATAAAATCACAGCTTCAGATGCAGCACCTCATATTAAAAAATGGATAACCCAAAAAGAAGCTGAGTACAGGTCTTAAACATGAATAATCCCATCATCGTTGCGCTTGATTTAGATGACGTAGAAAAAGCACGCAAACTTACAGAAAAATTAGCGCCTTATGTGGGGGGATTTAAATTTGGCCCTCGTTTAACATTGAGGTGTGAACGTAGTTTTTTAAAAGAATTGTCGTCTCAAGCCATTCTTTTTATAGATCATAAATTTTTCGACATTCCATCTACAACTGTAGCAAATGTAAAAGTCGCTGCTGAGTTAGGTGCTCATTGGGTAACGGTGCATGCGCTTAATGGTCCACATTGTCTTCAAGAATTAGCAGCCTTAGAAATAGAAATTCGTAAAACAAAAAAAGATTTTAGAATTTTAGCGGTAACTGTATTGACCAGTTTTTCAAAAGAAACACTTCCGCCAATCTGGAAAGATCAATCAATCAGCCAAAGTGTAATAGATTTGGCAAAATCTGTTCACCAACAAGGTTTGCATTCTCTTGTTTGTTCCGCTGAAGAGATTGAAGTTCTCAAAAAACAAAATCAAGATACTTTTCTTGTCGTTCCAGGAATTCGCCCTGAGGGTTCAGCAAGTAATGATCAAAATCGTATGGCTACACCTATCCAAGCTTTAAAGCGAGGTGCTTCAGCCCTTGTCATAGGCCGCCCCATTATCGACGATAAAGATCCAATTGAAGCTGCAAAAAGAATTTTTGAATCAATTCAAAATCACACCGTTCAAAAAGCAGCTGACCGATGAAGCGTATTGTACCTGGTATTCATTCTGTCACTGAGGTATTTCGCGTACGTCCTAAGGCCATCACAGAGCTGTGGTTGCGTGAGGGAGATTTGCGCGATGATCTCAATGTCTTTTATTTAGAAGCCCAAAAAAAGCATATAAAAGTGAAGCGTGTGAGTCAGGCGGGTTTAGATCGTCAAGTTGCGACGCATCAAGGTGTTATTGCATTTGTAGATGGTGGTCCACCATGGCCAACAGGTCGTGAGCTCAACGGATTTAAAGAAGGTTTAATCTTAGCTTTAGATCATATTGAAGACCCACATAATGTTGGCAGTATCATGCGATCTGCTTGGAATTTAGGAGTCCTTGGTGTCATTTTGACAAAAGACCGATCTGCAGGTTTAGCTCCTTCAGCTCAAAAAGTAGCCTCCGGTGCATTTGAACATGTACCAATTACAGAGGTGGCCAACCTTCATGCTGAGTTGAAAGCCTTACAAGATGCAGGATTTTGGGTTTACGGCTTAGATGAAAGTGCGACGCAAGCCATTCATGAAGTGGAGTTTGCGCCTAAATCTATCCTTGTGATCGGCTCAGAAGAGATGGGGTTGAGAAAACCCACGTTATCGGCCTGCGATGCCACTTTGGCTATTCCACAAAGTGAAGGTTCTAATTCTTTTAATGCCGCAGTTGCTGGTGCCATCGCGGGTTATGAGTTTTTAAGACAGCGGAACTTATCTATAAATCCAAAAAATTCAAGAAAAAAACTTTGACTGCGACAAGTATTTAAAATACAACCGCAATTCAGTGTTTACGATTCGAAGGGATTAGTGTCTGTTCTGAAAAATTAGGAAGACTTACTCATTATTTAGTTTTCCATTTTCAGTGCAAATATTTTTTTGAAAAGTAGATCCTGGGCTGGCGTAGCTCAGCTGGTAGAGCAGCTGATTTGTAATCAGCAGGTCGCGGGTTCGAATCCCATCGCCAGCTCCACGTTTTTTTGGCGTGATGTTAGCGTGAGGATATTGGTGAGGTTCCCGAGTGGCCAAAGGGATCAGACTGTAAATCTGACGGCTCTGCCTTCGAAGGTTCGAATCCTTCCCTCACCACCAAAGTTGTGGAAAAACCGTTCGAAGGAATCGAATGGATGATAAAAAATGCCGTGATGCGGGAGTAGCTCAGTTGGCTAGAGCATCAGCCTTCCAAGCTGAGGGTCGTGGGTTCGAGCCCCATTTCCCGCTCCATTTTTCAAGGACGTGCGGTGGCTTGAGTTAAACTTGAATGCTGAGCGCCCAAGTAGCTCAGTGGTAGAGCACTTCCTTGGTAAGGAAGAGGTCCCGGGTTCAATCCCCGGCTTGGGCTCCATGAAAGTAGTGCGCATAATAAGCGTAATAAA
>Ga0163151_10000687_pt1 | contig 58799 bp, 51 predicted proteins | sample OliLakLV19MP5IB2_FD_145596 | JGI IMG/M metagenome (GOLD analysis project Ga0163151, IMG submission 145596) | Freshwater microbial mat bacterial communities from Lake Vanda, McMurdo Dry Valleys, Antarctica - Oligotrophic Lake LV.19.MP5.IB-2 | ecosystem: Environmental > Aquatic > Freshwater >... | reverse complement strand
GATGCAGGCACGTGGCGAGTACGGCGCGTCGCCGTCGAAAATTTCGCTGATACTGCCGACGCCTGCTTCCTTCAAATGCCCGTGAAAACTGTCCAGCATCTGGCGCGCTTTCACCCGGTCGCGATAGACGCGCATCCAGGCGTTCAGGAACGGTCCAATGAGCCACGCCCAAACCATGCCCTGGTGATAGGCGGCGTCTCGGGACCAGCGGTCGCCTTCGTAACGCGGGTGATATTCCTTGTTGCCCGGATCCAGCGTCCGGAGACCGTAGGGCGTCAAAAGCTTCTTCGCGACCGAATCGAGAACGGGCTTCCAGTACGAACGGTCGAGAACGGAATACCGGAGCGCCATGGTGAAGATCTGGTTCGGACGAAGCGCCGGGTCGTTCCCGCGTTCCCCGTCGATGAGATCGTAGAGATGCTGGCCCGGCTCGAACCAGAAACGCGCGTTAAACGAATCGAACACCTTCTTCGCGAGAGCCGTGTATTCGTCCGGCGACTCGCCGAACTCGCGCGACCAGGTCGCCATGAGTTTAAGTGCGTTGTACCACAGGGCCTGGATCTCCACGGGTTTGCCGCGGCGCGGGGTGACGACCCATTCGTCGACTTTCGCGTCCATCCACGTGAGCGCGAGACCTTCGGCCCCACCGCGCACTAGGCCGTCCCGGGGATCGACGTAAATGCCGAAATGAGTTCCACGCTGATGGTGCTCGATAACCGTCTTCAGGACCGGATAGAGCCCCTTCACCGTCTCCTTGTCGCCCGTCACCTGGTAATAACGGTCGATCGCGTGGAAGAACCAGAAGGTCGCATCCATCGTGTTGTAGATCCCGGTGCGCTGGCCCTCCGGGAAATGATTCGGCAAAAGCCCGTCCTTCACGTAATGCGCGAACGTCTGAAGAATGGCCTTCGCCTCGTAGTGGCGGCCCGTGCAGAGAGTAAGGCCTTCGAGGGAGATCATCGTGTCGCGGCCCCAGTCGGTGAACCAGTGATAGCCGGCGATCACCGTGCGCAGACGCTCCCCCGACGCCCGGTAAAGGACGTTCTCGTCCGAGCGGGTCCAGGGGAGGACCACGAACTGGTCCGCGGCGATCGTAAGACGCGCCGCGAACGCGTCGGTCGACGCCCGCGGAGAAAGGGACAGTAGTTTTTCGAGACGTTTCCTTTCGGCTTCGAGAATTTTTTCGCAGTCGCACTCGAGCGCTTCCCACGGCTCGGTGCTCGCGACGAAGGAGACGTTCTCGCTCGGTTTCAGCTCGAATTCGAAGGCGCCGGGGCTGTAGAGATTCGTCACCGAATCGTGGCCCCGGTCTTTTTCTACGCGGTAAAGCACGCCCGAAGAAATACGTTCGTCGATAGTGAACGCGCCGTTTTTCGGCTGCAAGCGCAAGCGGAGAGTCGGCGCGCCTTCGAAGGCGTGGATCTCGTAGCGGCCGCGAGTGACGTTCATCGAGAAAGGCCACTGCGGCGCGTAACCGAGCTGGCCGTCGTGCATGCGGCACGAAAGATAGGGACGCAGACGCGTGCGGATCGTCTTTCCGGAGACGAGCCGGTAGTTCACGTAGACGGTGTTCTGCCCGTACGGCATCACGATGCGTTTCTCGATCACGCGGCCCGCGACCGAGAACGTCCAGACGGGCGTTTGCCAATCGAGACGGAATTCGCTTAAGAAACGATGAGCGTCTCCCGAAATACGTCCGTCCGCGTGCTCGGCACCGGTCAGATCGAGCCAGCTTCCGTCCGCTTCTACGGAGTCGTCTAGGCGCGGAATCATCACGGTGCGGCCGCGCGGCGCGGGCAGATTCGGAATGAAAATGCCGTGGTAACGGCGCGTGCCCACGCCCCGGAGCGAAGCTGACGCGTACCCTCCGAGGCCATTCGTCACGAGCCACTCTTTCGTGAGGAGCTCCGCGCCGTCGTTTTCGAAAGGACCGCTGTAGACGATCGGCTCGACCATCAAGAATCCTCCGATTCAGAACTGAAAAAGACGGCCGATGTGGCCGAAAGCTTCCAGCCCGCCGCGCCGCAGGGATTGACACTGCCCTGCCCTCCGAAACGCACCTCGTCGCTCGAAAACTTCATGCGCCACCGCATGCCCGCCGGCGGAGCCAGGAGCGGCTCGGAAGCGGGGGTCAGGTCGAAATCCCCGCCGAGATTCACGATGAGAAGCCGGTCCCCCTTTTCCTCACCTGCCCAGCGGAGAAGGAGACTTTGAGGACCCAGCACGGCGCCGTCGATCGCCAAACGGTCCTGCGCGGCGATGACCGCATCGTCACGGCGCAAGGCGAGAAGTTCGCGCTGATAGGCGTAAAGGCCCGCGTTGGAAAGGCGTTCGGAGAAATCGAGTCGGCACTTTTCGAACGTCGCGTCGACGTCGGGCGCATCGAGCGATCCCAGCGCTTCTGCGCCTGCGCAACTGGCAAATTGTTTCAGGAAGTCGCGCCGGCCGGCGCGAACCTTCGACGCCAGTTCCGCGTTGTGATCGGCGAAGAAAACGAACGGCGCCGACGCGCCGAACTCCTGACCCATGAAAAAAAGAGGGGTCCCGGGCCCAAGCAGAACGATAGCTGCCATCGCCCGGTAGCGCGCGAAACCCGACAGCGCGTACAGCCGTTCGCCGAACAGGCTGTTGGCGATCTGGTCGTGGTTGAGAAGATACGTGACGAACGCCTCGCCCTTTGCGAAAGGGACCGACGTTCCGCGGTTTTGTTTCTGCCAGGCGTAATACTGCCCCTGATACAGGAATCCGCGTTTGACCGCGGAGATGATTTCCTGCGGGGTGCCGGTATAATCCGTGTAATACGCTTCGCGTTTGCCTGTCAGCGCGACGCGGGCCGAATGGTGGAAGTCGTCGTTCCAGACGCCGTCCAATCCGAACCCTCCGTCCTCGACAGGCAGGATGCACCGCGCGTCGTTGGGCTCGTTCTCGGCCACGATCAAGATCGTGCGGGCCGCGGCCGATTCGCGCGCGAGCCCCGCGAGCTCCACGATGACGTGAACCGGACCATCGTCGTAGATATTCTGCGTCGCGTCGAGCCGCAAGCCGTCTAAATGATACTCGGCGATCCAATAGGCGGCGTTTCGCACGAAAAATTCGCGGACCGGTGTCGAATTCGGGCCGTCGTAATTGATCGCATCGCCCCAGTCGGTCGTGTGACGCTTCGAAAAATAATCGTCCGAATACTGTCCGAGATAATTGCCGTCGGGGCCGATGTGGTTGTAGACGACGTCGTGGATGACACCCAAGCCTTTGGCGTGCGCGGCGTCGACGAGGCGCTTCAAACCCTCCGGTCCGCCGTAGACATGTGCCGGTGCGTAGAGCCCCACTCCGTCGTATCCCCAGTTCCAGCGGCCGGGGAATTCCGTGAGCGGCATGAGCTCGATCGACGTGACGCCGAACGCCTTCAGCTCGTCGAGCTCGCCGATGACGGCATCGAACGTGCCTTCGTGCGTGAACGATCCGACATGGAGTTCGTAAAAAACCTGGCCTTTCATTCGGAGCCCGCGCCACCCGGCGTCGGTCCATCTGAAAACGTCCGGATCGACTACTGCCGAAGGACCGTGCGGGCCGTCCGGTTGCCAGCGGGAGCACGGATCGGGAAACGCGTCGCCTCCGTCCAACCGATAACGGTAGCGCGATCCGGCGCGCGCTTCGGGAACCGTTCCGGAAAAATAACCGCCGTCTTCGGGGGCGAGCGGATAGGCACGCTTCGTATCTTCGAGAACGACCTCGATGGACCGCCGCTTCGGCGCCCAGATCCTGAAAAAGACGCCGTCGGGACGCGCTTCCGCCCCGAGACCCATCTTCCAGCCCGTTCGTCCGCTGACCGCCGAAGTCATGCGCTCTTCACCTCTCGCCTTCGGCGCTTCCGGGCGTGCGGCCGGCTTCCTCGAATCGGCCGCGGTCGGCGCCAGCTTCCTTGCCTTCGGCGCTTCCGGGCGTGCGGCCAGGCTCTTCGAATCTTTCGGTGCGTTTGGACGGCTTTTTGTTTTTCTTTTTCATGGGAATCTCCTCGAATTTTAAGAATATAGAAAGTAAATCAGGAAGGACACCGAGGCCACTCTGCGTGGCTCCGCTTGGGTAGAACGGATTTAGTCGGGGGCGCCGTCGGTGGCGGAACCGGGGGCGCTTTCGGCCATGAGGCCGGTTTCGCGGATCGTCCGATTCTGGATTTCGAGCGTGTGCATGCGGTCGTGCGCTGCTTTGATGAACTCGTGCTGACGCTCCACGACGTCCCTCACTTCGATGGGAAGATCCCCCTTCAAAGCTTCCGCGTACGTCCTCACTGCCGCGTCCTCGCCGCGTTCGCATTCCTCGACCACAGCTCCTTCGTCGTGTCCCTGAGCGGCGGTACGCAGCTTGAACCATCCGCGGTGGGCCGCGCCGGCGGCGGTCCCCGCTCCGCCCGTTTTGCCGCCCAGGCGTTCGATCTCGCGGTCCAGTTCGTCGGCGAATTGGGCACGCTGTTCTGCGTAAGTCGAAAAAAGCTTATGGAGCGAATCGTGTCTGCTTTTCTCGGCGGCCATGCGGTAGCCCAGCTCGCCGTCACGGCAGATGGAAAAGAGGTCTTTCAAAACGACGAGCAGATTTTTGGAATCACCGGCGGGGTCGACCATGGCGCCTCCTTGGAAGTCTTGTGCGTACAGATAGTTATACGCCTAGAGCGATTAAAATATGGTTAAAATGAAATTAGAACTTTTTAATCAAGCGTTCGTGAGGAAAAATAAGCCGAAATACTCGTTTTCGTCGGTCCACACTTCCTCGAGCTCAAGATCCGCGGCCAGCGCCAGACGCCGGAATCCGTCCACGTCGTATTTGTGACAGCGTTCCGTCAATATCGATTCCCCTTGTCCGAACCGGAACGTCTCCCCGTCGATCGTCGCGATCTGCTCGCACGCACTCACCAGCCGCATCTCCACACGGCCTTCGCCCTCCGCGTAGACGGCCTCGTGCCGGAAATTATCCACGCGAATATCGCCGCCCAGCTCCCGGTTGATGCGAACGAGCAAATTCAGATTGAATGCGGACGTCAGCCCCTCTCGGTCGTCGTAAGCGCGCTCTAGAATCTCCCGCGGTTTCTTTAAGTCCACTCCGATGAGCAGGCCACCATTTGGATGGCAAAGCCTCGATATTTTCTCGAGAAGCTCGCGGGCTTGGGACGGTTCGAAGTTGCCGATCGTGGAACCGGGGAAATAAACGATTTTGCGCGTCACGTAGCCGCCACACGGCGGTAGCGCGTAGAAATCGACAAAGTCGGCGAACACCGGGCAGACGTCGAGTCCCGGATAGGCGGTCGCAAAGCGCCGGGCCGTCTCGACCAGCGCGCCGCGGGCGATGTCGATCGGGACATAGCCGGCGGGAGACTGCATGCGGTCGAGAAGAAGCCGGGTCTTTCTCCCGGAACCGCTGCCGTATTCCACGAGCAGGCAGTCGGTCCCCATTCGCCCAACGATGTCGTCGATGTTCTCGCGCATGATCTTCGTCTCCACGCGACCGACGTAATAATCGGGGGTGTCGACGATGCGCTCGAAGAGCCACGACCCGCGTTCGTCGTAGAAATACTTGCACGGCAACTCTTTCTTCGGAAGGCGCAGACCGGCTAGAACTTCCTCCTTGAACGTCGTCTCCGGAGGAGAGAAATCGTATAACCGGGGCCCTTCGGTCTCCACGCGCATCATGAGCGGGCGTCCCGGGCGAGCCGGATGCCGGAAAACTGCCAGCGGTCCGACGGGCGGAAAAAATTACGGTACGAGACACGGATGTGGGAGCGCGGCGTCGCGCACGAGCCTCCGCGGAGAACCATGCGGTTCGACATGAATTTGCCGTTGTACTCCCCGAGCGCTCCGTCGGCTGGACGGAACCCCGGATAGGGAGCGTACGCGCTCGAGGTCCATTCCCAGACATCGCCGAAAAGCTGGGCGATCCCGCGGCCCCCGGGGGCGCGACGCGGACGGAGCCGCCCGGTTTCGAGAAAATTTCCTACGATGCGTTCGGGACCCGCGGCGTATTCCCACTCAAATTCGGTCGGCAGGCGTGCGCCGCTCCACCGCGCGTAGGCGTCGGCTTCGTAAAAACTCACGTGGCAAACCGGCTCTTCGGGATCTACCGGACGCATCCCCTCCAAAGTGAAATGCCGCCAATCGCGCCCGTGACGCTCCCAGTACAGCGGGGCTTCCCATGTGTGGGTGCGCACTTCATCCCATCCGTCGGAAAGCCAGAGCTCCGGCCTGCGGTACCCGCCATCTTCGATGAACGCGGCGAATTCGCCGCACGTGGTCGGGCGCTCGGCCAAAAGAAATTCTTCGCAGCGGACACGGTGCCGCGGGGTCTCGTTATCGTAGGAAAAACCGCTCCCCGAGTGCCCCGCCTCCGTCTCCGCGGCGGGATACGCGCGCCAGCGCGCAGGCGTCCCGGCGGCCAGCTCCGCTTCTTCTTCGTCCGGCAAACGGTAGGCCGGCCGAAGCGGGTTCGACCCGAAGAGATGTTTCACGTCCGTCAGAAGGAGTTCCTGGTGCTGTTCCTCGTGATGGAGGCCCGTTTCGACGAGCCGTTCGAGCTCGGAGTCCGCGCCCGTGCCGATGAGCGCTTCCATTCGCGCGTCGACTGCGGCGCGGTAGCGCATCACTTCCGCGAGCGGCGGACGCGAAAGCAAACCGCGTTCTGCGCGCGGCTGACGTGGGCCGAGCGTTTCGTAGTACGAATTGAACAGATAGGCGTATTTGGGGTGGAACGGGCGGTGGCCTGAAACGAAAGGAGCGAGAACGAGAGTCTCAAAAAACCACGCCGTGTGTCCCAGATGCCATTTGACGGGACTCGCGTCGGGCATGGACTGGAGCGCGCAATCCTCGGCGCTCAGCGCCGAGGCGAGGGCCTCCGTGCGGGAGCGGACCTCCTTATAACGCGACACCAGGAGAAAATCGCAGGTGCGGGCATGCACGGTCGCGGCCATAGGGACCCCCAGATTGATATCCTTCTCTTATACGCGCCTGGCGATTAAAAGGGGGTTAGATTTGGATTAAAAGTTTTTAATCGCGGGTTCTTTCGCGGGATTCTTTTTCGATCTCCCGCCGGCCGGTCTTGGGATCCGTCCGCATCACCCACGCACGGGACGAAAGCGGAAGGCCGTCCAAGCTCGGTGCGTCCTCCTCGGGGACGTGGATGTCGACGACGAGGGGCCAGTGGTCTGACGATTGCCGGTCGAGCGAAGTCGTGGGGACGCGGATGCCGGTCACTTGGATGCGCGGGCCGACGAACACGTGGTCGATCCGCCCGAGCCCCATCCACGTGTTCTGCGGACGGTGCGCGTTGAGATGAAGCTGCGTGTCGCGCAAAACCGAACCGATCTTGCGGTAAGCCGGAGACGTCGGCAGCGCATTAAAATCGCCGCACAGGACGACCGGCCCCGAACACGCCGAATTCGCGAGCCAGTCGGCGCCGGAGAGCGCCTCCGCCTGGAGCAAACGCTCGGCGGGCCAAATGCTCAGGTGGGAATTGATAAGCTGTAGCTTGGTGAACCCGATGTCGATCGCGACCCACATAGCCCCGCGCGGCTCGAGATCTTTGCGCAGCTGCGGAAGCGGCGCGACTTTCACGAGGTACATCGGGAAACGCGAGAGGATCGCGTTTCCGTACTGGCCGTCCTCGATGAGGAAGGTCGGGTGGAAATGAAACGTCATGTCGAGCCGCCGGGCGATCTGTTCGACTTGGTCCACGCAGCCCGAGCGCGAGCGGCCGACGTCGAGCTCTTGTAGCGTGACGACGTCGGCGTCGTGCCGCGCGATCACGCGCGCGATACGTTCGGGCGAGCATTTTCCGTCGAGGCCCACGCAGCCGTGCACGTTGTATGTCATGATCCGGACGGTACGGAGCGACGCAGGGCGGAACGCGCGTTTCACGCGGCCGTCCGAGCGGCCGAGCACGCGGAGCGCGGCTTCCCGGATATGCGCGGGCCGGAGATAGGGCTTTTCGAGCGGCGGGAGTGGCGCGTCCGACGTCAAAAGCGCGAAGCCGTGCGTCTCCTGCGGTCCCGCCCCGGCGTGGCTGCCGTGTTCGAGCGGGAAACTGGACGACTGCGCTCCGTGACGCCAGCCGAGAATGATGAAGTCGCCTGCGTCGGGGTGATGAGCGAGAGCGGCGACGTCCCGCGCGGCTTCTTCGAGAAAAGGATGATCTGGTCCGAGGAGCCGCGCGGCATCGGCGGGCAAAGAAAAACGGCCGTCTTCGGTCCATACGAGCGCTTCTTCAGGCCGGCTCGGCAGCATCACCGCGGGCACGCCCAGACGAGCGGGCATCTCGGACGCGAAGCGTTCTTTGTCGCACGCGTCCATCTCGCCCGGCACGTAGACGTGCGCGATCGGACCCATCGCGGTCACGATCACGCGCGAAGGGGTCAGGCTTTCGTCGGCCGGCTCTTCCCCCGGGCGCGAGTCGAGCGCGTGCGACTCGAGAAGACCGGCCCCGGATTCCCAATGCGAAAGAGGCCCCGGATCGTCCGAATGGACGCGCTTGCCGAAAAATTCCGCGACCGCGGCCTCGAGCGAGCGACCGTTCTTCTGCGTATAGGAGTGGGCGTTTTCCTGGCCGTGATCGGAATAAACCCAAACGTCGTAATGGCGCTGCGCCGAGCGGTGGGCCGATCTCCACACGCGCCCGATCGCGTCGTCGATGCCGCGGAGCGACCAATGCGCGAACTTGGAAGTGGGCCCGCGCCGGTGCGACTGCTCGTCGTACCCGAGAAGATTCAAATGAATGACCGGCAGGCCGCGCGCGACGTCGATCGTCGCGCCTGCGATCACGAGCTCCCGCAGAAGCACGCAGACCGCCACGCGTGTCGGGACGAATTCGAGCTCCTTCCAAAAACGTTTACCCGCGAACGTTCCGCGTACGCAGTCGATCGTGGCAAGGACGAACTCGATCACCATGAGAATCGCGGTGCGCAAGAGAATGTCGAAATAAAGCACCATCAGAATCGGAAGGACGAGCGGATTCGGAGCGCAGAAAAGGGCCTTCCAGCCGATTTTCGCCGCGCAGAAGCGCGCGTCTTTCGCTCCCCCGGTGAACACGTTCGAATAGGAGCTGCCTTCGGCGAGGAGACCGGGAGCAACCTTCTCGAGTCGCCGTTCGACTTCGCTTGCCGACGCGGTGTCGTACATTTTGAATATGCGGCCGCTTTTTCGGTCGAGGTAGCTGAAGGCGGGCACGCAACTTTTGACGCCGTAGAAGATTTCCCCCTGGACGGAGGGCGTGTTGGAAGGCATGCCGGAATAATGGGAGTGGAGCGTGTAGTTTTCGTGATCGACGAGCCGCTTGAGGAACGGCATATCGTGCGCAGAGAGAGCGCGCGTCAGCTGCGGGCGGGAAAGACCGTCGATCTGGACCATGACGAGGCCCGGCGTCGTCGGCGAAGCGTTCGCGCGGGAAAGACCGAGAAGACGAATGGCCCACTCGCTCCGGCTGAAGACGCGACGGAACACCCGGACGACCCGGCTCAGTTTAAATACCATCGGGACCGAACGGACCGCGGCGCCAGGACCACGCGATGGCCGCGCCGAGATAACCTATGACCGCGAACGCATACAGGCAGAGAAAAAGACTGAATACTTCTTCGGGGCGGAGCGGATAGAGGTTCATGGGGTTGGCGGTCCTCCTCAGAACCGGTCGGGAATGACTCGGGCTTAACGTTTTTTTAAAGCGGGGCGAAACCCTCCGTAGACCCCCGGATCGATCCTGCCCAGAGAACGTTATAGCGCGGACGTAATTAAAGAGGCCTTAAATTAAGATTAGAAGTTTTTAACCCTGTCGGTGACTCCGATTGGAGCCACGAGCGAGCACTTCCACGCTCTAGGGAAATTCGCGTTCATCGCGATCTTGTTGCGGGAGTAAAGCCGCGCGTCGCGGCACTTTTGGAAAGCGAGGCGGGGGATTTGGGCGCCCTCAGACGACGACCGCCTCCGTGCTTTCTTTTTTTGCGAGCGATTCCTTCGTCGCCTTCCCGATGTTCTTGAAGATTTTCCATTCGGCTTTCAGGACGCGCATTGTCGTGGCCCACTTCCCGCCTGCGGCGTCGGTGCGGCGTCGGGACCGGCGCGTGAGACGCGAATACACTTCGAGCGCCTTGGCTGCGGAGCGCGGCATGGAATATTCGGCGGCGGTCTTAAGACACGCCTCCCGGAGGGCTGAGCGGGCCTCGGGCGAAAGATCCGCCGCCCATTCGAGCGCGCCCGCGAAGGTCTCTTCGTCTTCCGCCGGAAGGAGCCGGCCGCTCGTCAGGTCCACGACGATGTCACGGACGCCGCAGGCGTCGACCGCGACGACAGGGACACCCGCCGAGAACGCTTCCGCGAGGACTAGGCCCTGCGTCTCGCTCTGCGACGCGAACGCGAACACGTCGATCGCGTGGTAGGCGTCGACGAGCGCCTGGTCCTTCACGATGCCGATGGCATGCACTCGGTCCGAAACCCCCGCTTCATCGAAAATCGCGTGGACCGCGTCTTCCGAAGGCCCTTTGCCCGCCAGAAGGAAATGCGCTTCGGTGCGTTTTTTTAGGAACCGGGCGACGGCGCGCGCGGTGAACTCGAGATTTTTTTCCGGGGCGAGGCGTCCGATGTGCCCCACGACGAACGCGCCGGAGGGGATCCCCGCGCTCCGGCGGCACTCTTCGCGGTTGCCCGAAGCGAAGCGCTCGACGTCGATCCCCGTCGGAACCACGTCGATGGGGCTTTCCACGCCGCGTTCGCGCAGCATGTGCATGACGGACGCGCTGGGCGCGATCACGTGGTCGGCGAGATTGGAATAGCCGACCGCCAGCTCCACCACGAAGCGCGTCAGACGCTCGGATTCGCCATGGGTGACGTAATGCATGTTCTGCTCGAAGAGGGTGTGGTGTGTGAAAACGAGCGGCACTTTGTGTTTATGGGCCACGCGCAGCGCGGTGGCGCCCATGAGAAAAGGGTGGTGCGAATGAACCACTTCCGGACGAAACTCTCCGAGCGCCTCGGCCAGCACGACCGGCACCGGAAATTTGAGCGAAAAGGGCGTACCGTGGACGTTCTTCATCGAAGGCACGCGGATGACTCCGCGCTCTTCGCCGTCCGTGCCCTCGAAAGCGGGCGCGACCACGACGACGTTGTGGCCGTAACGGCGGTATTCCTCGGTGAAAGCCTCGATGGATTTTTCCAAGCCGCCCACGATCGGCTTGTAGGTATTGGTCATCATGAGAATGTTCACCGAGCGCCTCCGAGCGGGTTGACTAATACGGAACCCGCGGACGTGCGGGCCGTCGCGGGAACGAAACCGGGCAGGCGAATCGCGATCTCCGGCCCTTCGCCACGCCACTGTCCGCTCCAAGTGACCCGCATGCCTCCGTTTTCTGGACGGAGTTCGACCGAAACGGGGCCCCACGTGGTCGCCGTTTCTCCGAAGGACATCGGCTCGCCCGACGCGGTCCACTCCGGGGGAATCCCCGCGGCGATCACGAGCCTGTTTTCGGCCTCTTCTTCACGAACGAACATGTTACGGAGCATGAGAACCCATTCGGCTGCGGCCCAAACGTGCTGGCCATCCCCCATGCAGCCGCCTTTCGTCTGCGGGTGGACGGCCTCGGGCCACTGCCCCGTGGGCGACGCCAGGCGAGCGATGGCCTGCGTGAGATCGAAATGACGCGGGTCGCCCGCCCGCAGGAGGATCTGCGCCACGTGGAGGGTGAGGTAGGGATTGATTCCGGAATGGCTGATCTGCTGGAAGAAGCCGCCTTCCACGAAGTAATCGCGCATGAGAAAATTCGCCGTGTCCGTCAGCCGGGGGTCGGCCGGCTTCCAAAGCTGGAGTGGGTAACCGCCCGCGATCGAACCGATCGAACCCGCGTCGAGGCGGCGGTACGGCGACGCCGGCACCGCCGCAGTGCCGGGAAAAGTCGCCGACGCGACGCTGCGGTCGACGCACGCTGAGAAATCGGCGGATTCGCGCCGGAAGACGGCCGCGTCGCCGGAGGCGCCGTACCGGTCGCAAAGCCACGCCGCCGCCTCGAGTCCCGCGATCGACCAGAAATCGTCCCAATAGTAAAAATCGTTGGGCCCCAAATGTTCCGCGCTGAATCCCGCGGGCATGAGTCCGGCGTGGCCTTTGCCGGAATCGGAGGCCAGACGTTTACGGACGATCCATTTGCCGGCTCTCAAGATCGAGTTCTTCCAAGCGGCCTTCGGGTCTTTTCCGGTCAGCTCGCACCAGCGGCGCATGGTCCAGAGCGCCTCTCCATTCGAATCCCACTCCCCTTCCTGCGAGAGGAAATAACCGAACGGCGTTTGCCGGGAGGGAAAGCGATCGATCACCCGTTCCGCGCGGTGCGCGAGCCCCACGCAGATGAGCGCGTGGAGGATAAACGCGGCGTCCCGGAACCAGAAACGTTTGTAGGTGTAGGGACCGGGGTAAACATCGCCGGGCGAATGGAGAACGAGCGTGCGGATCGCCGCCTCGTAGAGAAAACGGAAATGCGCGTCCGGCACCACCAGCCGCGAGTGGCCCCGCAGGCTTTCCTCCCATTCCATCGGTTCGGGATCTTTCGGCGCGTGCTTGAGCGCCGACCGGAGCGCCGATTTCTTCGGGAGAGACGTGGAGGCGACGATCGTCCGCCGCTTGCCCGGTTCCAGACGGTAGAGCGCCGCGGCCGTCGCCATGCCGACGTCGCATTTGACTTCACCCTCGCTTGCGGTGTCGTCCAGGCGCCGGGAGACGTCGCCGCGTTCGTAGCGCGAGAAGCGCAACCGTTCGGGCGCCTCGCTGAGCCGCACGTAATTCTTCCCGTTCACCTTCCAGCCCGGCTGGTCTTCGGTCGAGGCGATGTGATGGATGAAGCTCACTCCTTCGGGGTTGTAGGGCCGAAGCGAAACCACGAGCCACGCGGGCACGTCGGAAAGCGCTTCGTAACGCATGCGGCACACGGTCTCCCCGGCGGCGTGACCGACTTCCGCGCGGGCGAAAAGCTCGCGGCCGGCGGAGGCTGAACGCGTCTCCACGGAAAGCCCGTCTCCCATCGAAAGTTTTTGCTCGGCGTCGCGGACGCGCGCGGGAACCAGCGGAGCAGCTCCGTCCGGGAAAATCCACGCGTCCACCGACCAGCCGTCGAAAAGGGGCGTCACGAGACCCCGGGGATCGACGATCGGCATTTCGTCGCTGTCCGGAACGCCGACGGCGGTCCAATTCCGGTGCGTGAGATTGATGTGGGTGACGTTGAAAGCGCGCGGCACGAAAGCCACGTCGTACGGGTCGAACTGGCGCTCGACCCAAAACGGCCAGATCCAGTCCAGATTATGCTGAATCGCCTGGCTGTTCATGAGACCCCGGGCCTGGAGGACGGCGCCGGCGCGCAAAAGCTCGGTCGGGGCCATCACTTCGCTGGGCTGGGAAAAACGCTGAAGGCTCGAAAGAAGCGAGATCGGGTCGAGGAAGCCCTGTGCGCGCGCCACGCGGCGCACGACAAACCTCCACGGAATCCATTTCATCCACATACGTTTGGCGGCGTCCCTTCGGTCGGAGAGAGCTCTATTTTACCACGAAAGACGCGCGGAGGCTATTGCGGCGCGGGGACGTCTAGGGGCTTCAGATTCCGCGTCGCTGGGCCGGTAAGGACCGAGCCGTCGCACCCGAACCGCGACCCGTGGCACGGGCAGTCGAAGCTTTTCTCCGCGCCGTTCCACTGGACGACGCATCCCAGATGCGTGCACGTGGCGGAGAACACGCTCAGTTCGCCCGTTTCGTCCCGGAAAGCCGCGGCTTTGCCCGGTCCGCGGCGGAAAATGCCGCCTTCGCCGGGAGCGAGGTCTTCGGGGGAGTCCAGATCCTCCTTTTTCACGCGGTCGGCGGCGAATTGGGTGACGACGTTGAGGTTTTCCTCGAGGAAGGTCATCGCCGAGCGGACGTTCTTGCGCGTCGGCTCGTAGATATCCGCCCACGCGTTCTTCTTTCCGGCGATCAGGTCCGCCAAAAGCACCGCGGCGAGCGTGCCGTACGTCATTCCGTTTCCCGAATAGCCCGTGGCGATGTAGATGCTGTCGTGATAGGGACTGCGGCCGATGAAAGCCAACGAATCGACGGGCTCGATCACCTGACCCGACCATCGGTACTCCGCTTCCCCGGCCATCGGGTAACGGGCGCGCGTCCATTCGTCCAATTCGAGGAACGGGCGCTCGTAATCGTCGTTCTGCCCCGTCTTGTGATCGCGGCCGCCGACGATCAGGTAATCGGAGGTGGGTTCCCGGTGCACGCGCACGTAGTTGTACGGGTCGTCCGTGTCCCACGCCAGCACATCCGGGACCGAGTCCTTCGGAACGCGGTACGCGGTGGCGTACGTGCGGTACGCGGATTCCTTCAGGAAGAAAAGGACGTTTTTGATCGGTGAATGCGTTGCGACGACGACCCTGTTGGCCGTGATCTTGAATCCGCCACGCGTCTGCACGCCGTCCGGCTCGACCCGCTCGACGAACGTGTCGGTGAAGATCGTCCCCTTTTGCCGGACGATCGCCTTCACGAGACCTTCGAGATAGCGCATCGGATGGAACGCCGCCTGGCGCGGAACGCGCAGCGTCGGACCCGTTTCGAAGAAAGGGTAAGGCCCGCTCGGGAGAAGCTCCGCCTCGAAACCTGCAGACCGTGCGCCGACCAGCTCTTTCTCGAGAATCTTCGAACCGTCTTCCGGATGCAGGAAAAGGTAGCCGTCGACCCGGCGAAAATCGCAGTCGATTTTTTCCTCGGCAACGATGGATTCGATCCGGTCGATCGCCTCGCACTGGCTCGCGGCCACCGCGCGCGCCGTCTCGGCGCCGTGCATCTTTTGGATCTCCGCGTAGCCGAAATCCAGAAACGCCGAAATATGCGCCGTCGTGCGGCCTGTCTCGCCGGAGCCCACCGCGCCGGAGTCCACCAAGGCCACGCGGTACCCTTCCTTCGAGAGAAGGTACGCGAGCGTCGTTCCGGTGATGCCGGCCCCGACGACCACCACGTCGACGTCGATGTCGCGGTCGAGCGTTTCGAATCGAAGCGAAGGCGCGGTGGCGGTCCAAAGCGGTTCGAGATTCCCCGGCGTGCGGTTGGAGCGGATCATGGGACGGCCTCTTAAGTGACCGAAGGCGACTGCGCGTGCACGAGCGGCGGTTCGCGCTTCACCGGCGGACGGTCGATTTCCTGCGAAAGGTTCGGACGCTTGGCCCGGCTGAATTCCTCGAGCCGGACCGTCCGGCCGGTTTCCGCCGAGCGGTAGATCGCGCGGATAATGCGAACGTCGGCGAGGCCTTCGGCGCCCGAGGGTTCCGGATATTCCCCTTTTCGGATGCAATTCGAAAAATAGAGAAGCTCCGAAGCGAACTGGTCGTGCCGCTTGAACGTTTTTTTCACGGTTTTTCCGCCGACGGTGAGCACGTGTCCCAGCTCCAGATCGTAACTGTACGCAGGTTCGACGCGCAACTTGCCCTTCGTACCGCAGATATCGTACGTCGAGAAGCCGGCGGCGCTGAAGCTGCACGTGAACGTCGCGATGCGGTCGCCGGGAAAGCGCAGGACCACGCCCGCCATCTCGTCGACCTCCCGGAAACGGGGATCGCCGGACGATTCGGTGAGCGCGGTCACCTCTAAAGGCTCCGCGCGGAAGACGTAACGCGCCGCGTTGATGCAGTAGACGCCGATGTCGTAGACGGTTCCGCCGCCGAGCGCCGCCTGCAGGCGGATGTCGCCCGGCTTCACGTTCATGGAGAACGCCGAATGGAAGAACCGGACCTCGCCGAGCCGGCCCGACCGGGCGATCTCGACGGCCTTCAGGTTCGCCTCCTCGAAATGGAGCCGATAGGCAACCATGAGGAAGACGCCGCTTTCGTCCGCGGCCTCGATCATGCTCCTGCATTCCTCCTCGGTAACCGCCATCGGCTTCTCGCAGAGGACGTGAACGCCGGCACGCGCGGCACGCACTGCGTAATCGCAGTGCAGATTGTTCGGGAGCGCGATGTAGACCGCGTCGATCTTTCCGCTCCGCATCGCCTCGTCATACTCGTCGTACGAGTACGTCCGCACGCCGTAGCGGCGGCCGACCTTCTGGTTTTTGACCGGATCGTCGGAGATAAGCGCGACGAGCTCCGAATTCTTGGAAGCGTGCTCGAACGCCGGAAGGACCGCCGCTTGGGCAATGTGGCCGATCCCCACCACGGCGTAGCGGACGCGCCCGCTTCCTGCCTTGGCGCGGACTTTCGATTTGCGGGCGACGTCGATCATAACGGCCTCCGGACGCCTTTGGGGCGCGCGGGACGAGAAACGTCCTCAAGAGTGGCGCCGGCCATGTCCGTGTCGCCGGTGTCCACCGCGAGATCGCCAAGCGAGACGATTCCAACGAGCCGCTGCTCTTTATTCAAAACCACGAGGCGTCGGATCTGCTTCTCGCCCATCAGTTTTGCGGCCTCTTGCACGTCCTGGTCCTCGAATCCGTAAACGACGTCCGGGGTCACGATCTCCCGTACCTTGGCGACATTGGGGTCCAGGCCTTCGGCGACGGCACGGATCGCGATGTCACGGTCCGTGATCATCCCGATGAGGCGGTGCCCCTCCAGGACGGGCAACGGCCCCACGTCGAGCCGCTTCATTTTCTCGGCCGCTTCCTTGATCGTGGCGTCGGATTCGATCACTTCGACCTGTTTGGTCATCACGTCTTTAAGCAACATGGTTACCGGCCTTTCGTGGGGAGCGGTGCTTTGAGAGGCGGACGGAGTCCGTCCCTTCACTTGGTTATAGACCCCAAGTGATTAAAGACCGATTAAATTCCGATTAAAAAATTTTAATCCTTGGCGGGCGAGGAGAGGCGGGCGGATCGCAGCTGGCCGCAAGCAGCTTGAATGTCGCGACCCTTCGAGAAACGGACGGTGGTGCGGACGCCGGCTTCCTGGAGAATCTGCTGGAAACGCACGACCTCCGCGTAATTCGGCGCGTCGTGCGGAAATTCCTCGATCGCGTTGTACGGGATGAGGTTGACCTTGCAAAGCATCCCGCGGAGCAGGTTCCCGAGTTCTCTCGCTTCTTTCTCCGACGCGTTGATTCCCTTGATCAGAATGTACTCGAACGTGATCGCGCGTTTGGTGACCTTCGCATACTGCTTGCAGGCTTCGATCAAAGGCTTCACCGGATACGCGCGGTTCACGGGCATGATGGCGCCGCGCACCGCGTCGTTCGGGCCGTGAAGGGACACCGAAAGCTCCACCTGCAGACCCTCCTGCGTGAGCTGCTGAATCTTCGGCACGATGCCGCAGGTCGAGATCGTGATCTTGCGCGCGCCCAAGCCCAGGCCCGCCGGCGAATTCAAGACGCGGATAGCCTTCATTAGCTCGTCGTAATTGTCGAACGGCTCGCCGATCCCCATGAAGACGATGTTCGTGAGTTTCTTGTCCGGCGAAGTGTCGCGCGCGGCGAGCACCTGCAGGAGGATCTCCGACATCTTGAGGTTCCTGAAGAATCCCGCCTGCCCGCTCGCGCAGAACGCGCAGTGGAACTTACAGCCGACCTGCGACGAAACGCAGACCGTGCGGCGGTCGTCGAGCGGCATGTACACGGCCTCGACGTAATCATTCTCGCCTATTTTAAGAAGAAGTTTCGTGCTGGCGTCGCCTTCGGAAAGCTGGCGCTCGACGACCGGCGGGATCGCCAGTTCGAACGTCTCGGAAAGGCGCTTGCGGAGATCGACCGAAAGATCGGTCATCTTGTCGAATTCGTACACGCCTTTCTCGAAGACCCATTTCAGAACCTGCTCGGCGCGGTACGGCTCGACGCTCATCTCCTCGAATTTCTTGCGGAGCGCTTCGGGGGTGTGGTCGAGGAGGTTGGGTTTCGGTCTAGCCACGGACAAGCCTCTTTCTTTCGTTGAGATGCGCGGTGTCGTTGATGGAAAGCAGTTTCACGCGCGCGTCGGTCTCGTTGGCGAGCGTGACGCTCGTGTTGTCGATTTGGACGTTGAAAAGGACCGCGTCGAAATCGGCCTCGAGCCATTCGGCGATGAGCGCGGTGATCGCGCCACCGTGGGTGACGACGAGCACCGTTTCTCCGCGGTGCCGCCGCGCGATGCCTCTAACGCATTTCACGATGCGTTTCCGGAACGCCGAAACGCGCTCCGCGCGCGGGATCACACAGGCCGAGGGCTTCCGGAGCCAGCGCTGGTAGCCTTTCGCGTAGAGGAGGTCCACCTCCTCGGGTGTCATTCCTTCCCACGCACCCAAATTGATCTCGCGCAGGAGCGGCTCGCGTGCGATCCTGAGGTCGAGCCGGCGGGCCACCTCGAGCGAAGTCGAATACGCGCGGCCCAAATCGCTCGAATAAATCCTGTCGATCTTGATCTTTCCGAGTCGCTGCGCGAGCCGCTTAGCCTGACGCAGCCCCCGCGCGGTGAGGCGCGAGTCGTAATGGCCCTGGATCCGGTTTTGGAGATTGAACTCCGATTCCGCGTGGCGGACGATGACCAAGTGCGTCATGACGAGAGAGCTTTAACCGAGCGCTTTCTTGTACTGCGCCGCGTATTCCTTGTAACGCCGTGCCTGGTCTTTATGAAAGGAAGCTTCCTTTTTGGTGAGGGTCCGGACCACCTTCCCCGGCACACCCACGACGAGGGAGCGCTCCGGAATCCGCGCGTTCTCGCGCACGAGCGCTCCGGCCGCGATGAGACTGTACGCGCCGACGCGGGCGCCCGTCAGCACGCGTGAGCCGATCCCGAGGAGTACGTAGTCTTCGACGTCGCACGCGTGCGCCACCGCCTGGTGCCCCATGATCACGCCGCGTCCCAGGACCGCGCCTTTGCCGTGATCGCCGTGCAGGACGCAGCCGTCCTGGACGTTCGAATCCGGGCCGACGCGGATCGGGCCCATGTCGCCGCGAAGGACCGCGCCGAACCACGCGCTCGAGCCCGCTTCCAGGCGCACGTCGCCGATCACGTGCGCTCCCGGAGCGACGAACGCGGTCTTGTGGATCACGGGCTTTTTGTTCTTGAAAGGAAAGATCATGGACTCATTCTACCAGAAAGGTCAGTCGAGAAGCGTCGTGTCGATCTCCTCGATCTCGCCGACGATCTCCTCGAGAAGATCTTCGAGCGTGACGAGACCGACGGTCTTCTGCGTCTTCGGATCGCGGACGATCGCGATTTGGATCTTTCGCGTCTGGAACTCACGGAGGAGCTCGGCCACGCGCTTGGAAGGTGCGACGTAGAAGGGCGTCGAGAGAAGGTCCTCCGCGCGGATCAGCGAGCTGTTCTTAAAGAGATAAAGGAGATCGCGAACGTAAAGGATCCCGATCACATTGTCGCGCGTGTCGCGGTAAACGGGGATGCGGTTGTGCCCTTCTTCGAGAAGCACCCGCTCGAGCTCTTCTTCGTCTATCGTCACGGGAACGGAGATCATCTTCTCGAGCGCGGTCATGACGTCGCGGACTTCGATCTCGTCGAAACGGAAGATCCGCTCCAGCATCTTTCGCTCGTTCTCGCCGTAGAAACCCTCCTCCTTGCCGATCGTGATCATCATCTTCATTTCTTCCTCGGTGATGATCGGCGAACGGTGGTGCGGATTTCCGCCCAAGAGGCGGATCACGGCGTTCGAGATCACCGTCAGGATGCGCGTGAGGGGGCTGAAGAGCGCGATAAAGAATTCGATCACATAGCGGAAGAGAAACGCCGTGCCTTCCGGGTGGTTCGTGGCCATCACTTTCGGAGTAAGGTCGCAAAAAATGACGATCACGATGGTCGTCAGGACGGTGACGAAGAAAAGATCGATCCCCTCGCCGCCGAAATAGTGCGTGAAGATGACGGTCGAGATCGCGGCGATGGCCGTGTTGACGAGATTGTTGCCTACGAGGATCGTCGCGATGACCTTGTCGAGCCGCGAGACCATGCGGTAAATGCGGGTGGCGCCTTTACGGCGCCCTTCCATCATGTGGCGCAGGCGCACCTTGTTGATAGAAATGAGCGCCGATTCCGAGGCCGAAAAGAACGCCGAAAAAAAGAACAGCACACCCAGCGTGATGGCGAGAGCGGAAATGGATGGAGTCATGAGTCTTTATTCGCGTTGTCCATGAGCGCGAAATTATAGCACGGAGGTCGGGATTAATCGAGTCTCGCGGGGATTCGTACTCGGAGTGACTTCGAACGGCGTTTCCTTTTATTGACAAGGCCGTAAGCCCGCCTCTACAATAGTCCCTTCTCTATGCTTGAGACGGGACTCTTTTACCTCATTTCATTCGGAATTCTGTTATCCGCGATCGGCGTCATCACGTCTCGCTCGGCCGTTCACAGCGTTCTGTGCCTGGTCGCGGCGATGGGGCTGATGGCCGGCCTGTTCGTGCTCCTGAAGGCCTTCCTCTTGGCGACGGTGCTCATCCTCGTTTACGCGGGCGCCATCCTCGTCCTTTTCCTCTTCGTGGTCATGCTGATCGACTTCCGCACCGTTTCGATGGACTGGAAGGGCTTCGGGGCCGCCCCCGCCTTCGCGATCGCCGGTGCGGCGCTTCTTTTCTTCCAGACGTTCCGCGTCATCCGCACGATCCGCCTGGAACCCGCCCCGTCCGTGCACGGCACGACGGCCGCGATTGGCGAGACCCTCTTCCGCCAGTACGTACTCCCCTTCGAATTGACGGCTTTCCTGCTCCTGGCGGCGGTCGTGAGCGTCGTGGTCCTGGCTAAAAAGGGCCTCAAATGATCGGTCTTCACCATTATCTCGCGGTTTCGGCGCTCGTGTTCGCGATCGGCCTCGTCGGCCTTCTGACGCGCCGGAACATCCTCATGATTCTCCTTTCGATCGAGCTGATCCTCAACTCCGCCAATCTTTCGTTCGTCGCTTTCTCCTCATACCGGGGCGATCTCTCCGGCCAAGTCGTCGTTTTTTTCGCGATGATCGTGGCGGCCGCCGAAGTGACCGTCGGCCTCGCGGTGGTGGTGCTCCTATATAGGAAGAAGGGCTCGATCAACGCCGACGACGCCGCGGAGTTGAAATGGTAGAAAACCTGCCCCCGCTGCCCTGGGTGATCCTCTTCGCGCCGCTTGTGGCGTGTGTCCTGATCGTTCTTTTCGCGCTGAAGCGTCCCGGGGCGGCCGCGGGAATCGCGCTGGCGGGCATCGTGATTCCCTTCATCGCGAGCGCCGCGCTCTGCTGGTTCAACACGGTCGAGATGCACTCGGCGGTGGCCACGATCTCGTACGACTGGGTCAAGATTCCCGGTTTCAAGATCGGTTTCGGCTACCTGATCGATCAAATGACTCTCGTCATGCTCCTCGTCGTGACCGGGGTGGGAAGTTGCGTCTTCCTCTATTCGTCCTCCTACATGAAGGGCGACACGAGCTATCCCCGCTTTTTTGCCTCTCTTTCCCTCTTCGCTTTTTCCATGCTCGGGATCGTGCTCGCGGACAACTTCCTCATGCTCTTCATCTTCTGGGAGCTCGTGGCCGTCAGCTCGTATCTTCTCATCGGCTTCTGGTTCGAGAAGCCCTCGGCGGCCGACGCGGGCAACAAGGCGTTCATCGTCAATCGCGTCGCCGACTTCGGGATGGTTCTGGGTATCTTCATGGTTTGGATGCTCTCGGGGATGGGCGGCGCCGAGCGCACGTTCCAGTTCCAGGAGCTCGCGCACCGCATCCCCGCACTTCTCCACGCGGGCACGATCCCGCAGAGTCTCTTCGTGATCGCGGGGCTCCTCGTTTTCTGCGGTGTGGTCGGTAAGTCCGCGCAGTTCCCGCTCTACATCTGGCTTCCGGACGCGATGGAAGGCCCGACGCCGGTCTCCGCGCTCATCCACGCGGCCACGATGGTCGCGGCGGGCGTTTACATGCTGGCGCGCGTTTTCTTCCTCGTCTCCGGCGTCGAAGCCGCGATGACGGCGATCGCGGTGATCGGCGCGATCACCCTCGTCCTCGCCGCCGGCCTCGCACTCGTCCAGAACGACATCAAAAAGATCCTCGCCTACTCGACCGTGAGCCAGCTCGGCTACATGGTGCTCGCGCTCGGCCTGGGCGGTCGCACGGAAGCGATGTTCCACTTAACGACCCACGCCTTCTTCAAGGCGCTTCTCTTCCTCGGCGCGGGCTCGATGATCCACGCGCTTCACACGCAGGATATCTGGGAGATGGGCGGGCTTCGGAAAGAGATGCCTATCACCTCCTGGACGTTCATCATTGGCACGCTCGCACTCTGCGGCATCGCGCCTCTTTCGGGCTTCTGGTCGAAGGACGAAATCCTTGTCCTGGCCAAGCGCGAAAATTGGGTCCTTTTCACGGTCGCCACCCTCGGCGCCGGGCTCACCGCCTTCTACATGACCCGCGCGGTCTGGGTCGCGGTGCTCGGCGAGCGAAAGAAGAAGGCGAAATCCCACGGCAAGAAAGCGCATGCCCACGACGCGCACGACGCCGGGCACGACGGCCACGCGCACGAGTCGCCGCTTCCAATGACGCTTCCGCTCATTTTCCTCGCGGTCCTTTCCGTCACGGCCGGCTTTTTTGGCCTGCCGGCTTTCCTGAATTCCGCCGCGGAGCACGGCGCCCCCCACGGCGAAGCCGTGCATCACGGCATCGACTGGTTCGTCGCGGGTCTCTCGACCGCGGTGGCCCTGGGCGGCATCGCACTCGGCACTTTGCTCTACAAAAACGCCAAACCCGGCCATGACCCGGTCGTGAAGGGTCTCGGCGGTCTCTATCACCTCATCGTGAAAAAGTATTATTTGGACGACTTCTTTTCCGCGCTGGCCGGATTCGTCCAGAACGCGGTCGCGGGCGTTCTTTACCGCTTCGACGTGAAGGTCGTCATCGAACGCGGGGTAAACGGCACGGCCGCGCTCACCCGCTCGGCCGCCGACCGCGTGCGCCGTGCGCAAACCGGACGCGTCCGCACGTACGCCACGGCGTTCGCGTTCGGGATCGTCGCGGCTGTCTATTTCATCCTGCTGAAAGGCTAGCCGAATGCTCTCCCTCGGACCGATTTCCTGGATTCTCCTGTCGCCGGCCCTCGGCGGTCTGCTCGTTCTTTTGGTTCCTCAGAACCGCCCCGAGTGGATCAAACGGATTGGCGTGGCGGCGGTGTCCGTGTCACTCGCGGTGGCGCTTGCGACGTTCCTGCGCTACGACATCACGGCGGGCGGCTACCAGTTCGTCGACAAATTCGAATGGATCCCGAAACTCGGCATCTCCTACCACGTGGGCGCCGACGGCATCAACCTCACGCTACTTCTCATGACCGCCATCGTCTCGTTCGCCGGCATGCTCGTTACCTGCTCGGTCACCGAGCGCGTGAAGGAATACGTGACGTTCTACCTCTTCCTCATCGCAGGCTGCTTCGGCGTGCTTTCCGCGCTCGACGTCTTCTTCATGTATTTCTTCTACGAGTGCGCGGTCGTTCCGGTGTTCCCGCTGATCGGCGTGTGGGGCTCAGGCAACAAGGAATACGCGACGATGAAGCTCACGCTCTACCTCACGCTCGGAGCGGTGCTCGCGCTTCTGGCCATCCTCGCGCTCTATTTTGCGACAGGGCTCAACACGTTCGACTTCCCCGCGATCGAGAGCGCGCTTCGGGCGAACCCGCTTCCGCTGGCGTTCCAGCGCTGGGCGTTCCCCTGTATCATGGTCGGCTTCGGCGTGATCCTCACGCTCTGGCCCTTCCACACGTGGTCTCCGATGGGTTACGCGGCGGCTCCCACGTCGGTCTCGATGCTGCACGCGGGCGTCTTGAAGAAACTCGGTGCGTATCTCATCATCCGCCTCGGAATCTCGCTCATGCCCGACGGCGCCGCACAGTGGATGCCCTACGTCGCGTGGCTCGCCGTCATGAACATCGTCTACTGCGGCCTCGTCGCCTTCACCCAGCGCGATCTGAAATACATCCTGGGCTATTCCAGCTGCAGTCACATGGGCTATATCCTTCTCGGCCTCGCGTGCCTCACGCCGGTTGCGCTGAACGGCACGGTCTTCTTCATGTTCGCGCACGGCATCATGGCCTCCCTTTCGTTCGCGCTCGTGGGCTGGATCTACGCACAGACGCACACGCGCATGCTCGACGAATGGGGCGGCCTCGGCAAGAAAATGCCGTTCATCTCCGTTCTCTTCGCGATGGCAGCGATGGCGTCGGCCGGTCTTCCCGGCTTCGCGAATTTCGTCGGTGAAATGACGATCCTGGCCGGCGCGTGGGACAAATACCGCTGGCCTGCGGTCTTCGCGGTGGCGGGCCTCGTGATCACGGCCGGCTACATGCTGCGGACGGTCCGCGGGGCGATCCAGGGGCCCCTTCCGGCCCGCTGGAACGCGCTCGAAGACGCGCGCACCCTGCGCGAGCGGGCTCCCTATCTTCTTCTGGCCGGCGTTCTTTTGGCCGTCGGCATGTTCCCGGCGCTCATCATGCCGGTCGTCGAGTCGGGCACGCGCCCGGTGCTCGACCGCACGATCCAAAGCGTGGAAGTCGTGGAAGGAAACGTGGCCCATGTTTAACGCCTTCTCGGCCGTCTGCCAGGTTTTCCGCACTGAGATCGGCGTCGTGGTCCTGGCGCTCGGCTGCCTTATTTTCGACATCCTCCTTCCCGACACCGAAAAGCGCGCGAAGACCCTGGCCTCGATCGCGATGATCGGCGTGGCGCTTCTTTTCGGGCAGCTCTGCTTCCAATGGGGAAATTTCGGCGCCGCGTTCGGAGGCTCGCTCGTCCAGGACGGCATCTCCTTCTACTTCAAGCTGATCTTCCTCCTAGCCGCGTTCTTCACACTCTTCATGGCGCGCGAGTACCAGTCGAAGCTCAAGCGCGGGCGCGAGGAATTCGTCCTCCTCATCCTTTTCGCGCTGGTCGGCACGATCTTTCTCGCCTCGGCGAACGATTTCCTTCTCTTTTTCATCGCACTCGAGACGCTGACGGTGTCTCTCTACGTGATGACGGCCTATCTGCGCGACCGCGAGTCGTCGATCGAGGCGGGCGTGAAATACATCGTCCTGGGCGCTCTCTCGACGGCCGTCTTCCTTTACGGCCTGAGCTTCCTCTACGGCGCCTCGGGTACCACGTCCTTTACCGAAATGGGCGTTCGCATCGCGGCGATGCCCTCGGTGCCCGTTTCGTTCCTCTTCGGCATGGTGCTCGTCGTTTCTTCGCTCGGATTCAAGATCGCCGCGGTGCCGTTCCACCTTTGGGCGCCGGACGTGTACCAGGGCGCGCCGACGCCGGTCACGGCTTATCTCGCGATCGGCTCCAAAGCCGCGGGTTTCGCGGGCCTCGTTCGCCTCTCCATGACGGCATTCGCGCCCGCGCAGGAATCGCTTTCCGCTCTCTTCGCGGTCCTCGCCGCCCTCACGATCCTCTACGGCAACCTCGGTGCGATCCCCCAGACCAACGTGAAGCGCCTCATGGGTTATTCGAGTATCGGCCACGCGGGCTATCTCCTCATCGGCCTCGCGGCCTTCTCCGCGGGCGGCGGAGAATCGCTCCTTTATTACCTCATGGCGTATCTCTTCAGCACCGGCGGCGTCTTCTTGGCGATCGTTGCGCTTTCCCAGACCGCCAAAGCCGACGAGGTGGCCGATTTCGCGGGCCTTTCGCGCCGTTCGCCGCTCCTGGCCGCGGGGATCATGCTCGGCCTCCTGTCGCTGGCCGGCGTGCCACCGTTCGCGGGTTTCTTCGCAAAGTTCTATCTGCTTTGGACCGGCGTGAAAGCAGGCCTCCTCTGGCTCGTCGCGATCGGCGTCTTGAACGTCGTGACGTCGCTTTTCTACTACTTGAAGATCGTAAAAGCCATGTACGTCGACGCACCGGCGGACACGAACCCCATCCGCCTTTCGCCCGACCAAAAGATCATCCAATATCTCTGCATCGCGGGCATTGTGGTCCTGGGTATTTGGCAGGGCCCGCTGGTCCGGCTCGTCGAAGCCGCTTTCGGCCGCTAAAAGCCCTCTAAACACGAAAAAACCGCCCGCACCGGGGTTCCCGGTGCGGGCGGCTCTTTTTTCGGAAAGACTTTAAGAGAGGCTGACGCGGTCTCCTTCGTGGAAGAGCGAGAGGAAAAGCAGCATGTAATCGCGCAGGTGCCTCGTGAGGAGGAAGTTCTGCCGCACGTGCTCGCGGCCGTTCTCCCCCAGCTTTTGGGCGAAGGCGGGTTCCTGAAGGAGCTGTTTCAGCCAGTAAGCGGTTCCCTCGATCGAATGCGTGAGAATCCCCGAGTGCTTGTGCGTGATCTGGAGCGGAATGCCTCCGACCGCGCTCGCGATGACCGGCTTTCCCTTCCACAAGGCCTCGGTGATCGTAAGCCCGAAACCCTCCTTCAGCGATTTTTGGAGGATCACCGTCGACACCCGCTGGATCGCGTTAATTTCGAGATGGCTCGTCTGCGGCAAAAGCATGATGAGGATGTCGGGATTGTTCCCGACCTCATTCTTCACCTCGGCCAGCACCTCGGCGCCTTCGGGATCGTCGGCCGCCGTGCCCCCCACGAGGAGGAGACGCGCGTCGACGTAATCCTGAACCTGCTTGAACGCGCGCACCACGCCCACGGGATCCTTCAGCCGGTCGAAACGCGAAACCTGCGTCACGAGCGGCTTGTCGAGGGGGATGCCGAGGCGACTGATGATCGCGTCGATCTCCTCCTGCGGCAAATCGCGGTTCTTCTCCGCGAGCGGGTCGATGGACGGCGAGATGAGGGCCTGCGGAATCGAGAGGCTTTGCGCGAAGATCGGGGCCGAGAAAACCGAGCTGTCGTAGGACTCGATGAACTGCTTTAAGAACGACCAGAGCCCGGGATCGGGGTTCGAGACGTCCACATGGCAGCGCCAGACCCATTTGTTACCCATTTTCTTTTTCCTCTGGACAAGCCCCGCGGGCTGGAGATCGTGCACGAAGATGATGTCTTCGTCGAGCGGCATGGCGGCGAGATTTTCCTCCTGCACCGCCATGAACGTGTCGTAATCGCGTAGCTCGAAGTGCTGGGGCGTTCCGTGAAGCGCGTTGTGCATTTTTTTCGTGACGGCGTAGAAGGCCTCCCCGCCCTTGATTACGTCCCACTTGGCGTCGACGCCGAGTTCCTGAAAGAGCGGAATCATGCGGTTCAGGATCTCCGCCACGCCGCCGCCGACGGCGGTCGAATTGATATTGAGTATCCGTTTCCCCTGGAGCTGCCGCGCGAGAAGCCGGATCTCGTCCATCACCTGCTTGCCTACGATCGGCTCGTAATCGCTTAAGGTCGGTTTAAGCCGTGACATGGGTGGCCTCCTCCTTGAGACGCTTCTCGACGAGGAGGAGGATACGCTGGCGCAGGCCCTCCATCGTCTGGGTATAGGGGTCGAGCTTGTCGATCTGTCGGGCGAGTTCGTGCTCGCCGTTGTGGTTCAGCCAGTCCGAGAAATCGTTCACGCCGAGGGGTTGGCGCAGGCGCCCAGTGAAGATGTGGTAATAGAGCGAGCTGATCGTCACCTTCCGCAGGCAGTCCCGGAATTCTGCGAGGTTGCGCGCCACGAGCTCCGTCGGCAGGTCGAAGAGGATCGATTTCATGAAATGAAACTCTTCTCCGGGCGGGCACTCGCGCACGGTAGGATTCTCGTGCAGGAACCGGTCGATGGCGCCCGCGATCGCGGTCCGCAGGTCTTCGAGCGAATCGAAGCGCACGGTGTCGATCGCGGCCAAGCGCTCGCCCATCCTGTCTTCCTGAAGAACGTTCGTCGTCCAGAATGCAAAATCGTTCGGCGGCTCCGGGGTCAGGAACTGGTGCTGCTGCAGGAAATGGTGCGTGTGGTAGTACACCGACGATTCGGGCACCACCGAGAGATGGTCCCGCAGCTCCCGCAGGTTCTTCGCCTTGAGCCCCGTCAGCATGACGAGACTGAGCTGGGTCTTGAAATAGAAGGGTTTTTCCGCCTTTAACATTGGCTGAGTTCCTCCAAAAATTTGTCGACCTCTTTTTGGGAATCGAGGTAATACTGTGCGTGCGATTTCCGCGAGCGGCCGACGCGGATCGTGAGTCCGAAGCGTCCCATAGCCTTGAACATGTCCTCGTCCGTGCGGTCGTCGCCGATGACGATCGGCAGCGAGCCGGGATACTTCTTCAAAAGATGCACCGCGGCGAATCCCTTGTGCCAGCGGATCTTCGGAAACACTTCCCAGACCTTCTTGCCTTTGCGCCACGCAAGCGGATGCTTGGCGTAATGTTTTTTGAAGAACTCCACCATCTGCCCGAACGCGGGTGTGTGCTCCTTGGGTAGATTCCGGAAGTGGAGGCTGATCGTGAGTCCCTTGTCCTCGATCAGGATGCCCGGGAGGTAATAGAAATCGGCGTTCAGCTTCTCGACCAGGAGCCACATCGTGAACCTGAGGCGACGCGCCTTCTTCGCTTCCAATGGAAGGGCGAGCCCTTCCATTTCGAGCCCGTGGTTCCCGACGTAGACGACATTCTTCAGGTCAAAATACGTCCGCAGGTTCTTCAAGCTCCGGCCGCTGATGATCGACACACGAAAACCAGGTTTTTTCACGAGCTGACGGAGAAGCCGCTTCGTGCTGTCGCAGAAACTCACTTCGTCGGGCGTGGGGGCGATCGAAACGAGCGTCCCGTCGAAATCCAACATCAAGAGCTTCTTCTTGTTTGAAAGAAGCCTCTTTTTGATCGCCGGCCAGTCCCGCCAAAGTAAACGCATGGCTAAAGGATGCGGACGTTGACCGCTTGCGTAGGGTGAAGATCGAGGCGCACGCCCGCCAGCTCGTGGATGAGGTCGGCTGCCCAGCGGTACACGTTACGGTCCTTGAGAAGCGCGCGCATGCGGCGCATCCGCTCTTCCTGCTCGTGGGGCCGCATGAGAAGCGCGGTGCGGATCGCCTCGGCCGTCTGCGCCGTGTCGTAAGGATTCACGATCACGGCGTCGCTCAGCTCCCGGGCCGCCCCAGTGAACTGGCTCAAGATGAGGACGCCCCGCTCGTCCTGCCGTGCCATCACGAATTCCTTGGCCACGAGATTCATGCCGTCGTGGAGCGACGTCACCATGCAGACGTCGGCTCCGGCATAGAACGGGGCGATGTCTTTCTGGCTGTGATGTTTCTTGAGAAGCAGGATCGCCTTCCAATTCTTCGCCTTGAAGCGGGCGTTGATGCGTTCAGCCTCCCGCTCGACCTCGTACACGAATTCCTGGTACTTCTGAATGAGCGACCGGCTCGGCGCCCCGAGCTCGACGAACGTGAAGCGGCCCTGGTATTCGGGGTTCTTTTCGAGGAAGTGTTCCACCGCACGGAAGCGCTCAAGGATGCCCTTTGTGTAATCAAGCCGGTCGACGCCGACTCCGACGAAGTCCGCCGTGATTCCGTAGGGCTTAAGGAGCTCCGTTTTCGAGACCGGCGCCGTCGCCGGGCTTTCGCCGCCGGAAAACGCGATGCTAATCGGGAACGGCTTGATCCAGGTCGTGTGTCCTTCCCGGTTGACGTTGAAATGCTCGTAATCGATGCGGCACTCGAGGATCCGGTCCACCGTTTGCACGAAGTTGTTGCAGTGGTACTGCGTGTGGAAGCCGATGAGGTCGGCGCCGAGCATGCCGTCCAAGACTTCCTGCTGCCACGGGCAAATGCTGAACGATTCCGGGTTCGGCCAAGGGATATGCCAGAAAATGGCCACGCGCGCGTCGGGGCGCTCGGCTTTGATGAGCCGCGGCAGAAGCGCGAAGTGGTAGTCCTGGATGAGCACGCAGGGCTCGGACGTGCCCTCGAGCTCCTGGAGAAGCGCCTTTGCGAATTTCTTGTTCACCGCTTCGTACGCCTGCCAGTCCGTTTCGCGGAACGTGGGACGCGTGTGGGCGACGTGGCAAAGAGGCCAGAGCCCCTCGTTCGAAAATCCGTAATAGTAGCCGGCCTCTTCTTCTTTGGTGAGCCAGACGCGGCGGAGGGTGTACTGCGGCTCCTCGGGCGGCACGCGCAAGCGGTCCGACTCGTCTACGGTCTCGCGGTCGGCGTCGCCGTTGCCCTCGGCGATCCAGGTACCGCCGCACGCCTTGAGAACGGGCTCGAGCGCGGTCACGAGTCCGCTCGCGGGGACGACGCACTCGATTTCCTTGCCCTTCTTCACGTGCTGGTAGGGCTCGCGGTTCGAGACAACGAAGAGCGGGCGGCCCTGGAGCTTCAAGCGGACGAATTCCTTTAAACGTTCCGGCGTCCAGAGTGACTCCGACGACTGGCGCAGACGCGCTTCTTCCTCAGCCGCCTCGCGGGCTTGGACGAGACTGATGGCGAGCTTCGAGATTTCCTTGGCGATTGGACCCAAGAGGCGCTCTTCGGCCGGCGAAAGCTGGTCTGGCTTCGCCTCGCCCATGCGGACTTTCTTGATCCAGTCGGCGGTCTTGCGTATCGGACGCATCACGTTGAGATAAAAAACGCCGAGAGTCGTCGCGGAGACGAGCACCCAGATAACCGCGATGCGGAGCAGGTTCATGAGCCAGATGCGGCGCAGGCGCTCGTGGATGAAGCCCGCTTTGTGAAAGACGGTGACGGCGTATTCGCCGGCGCCGGTTAGGACCGGCGTGGAGTAGGCGTGGATATCCCGCTCGCCGAGACGCATGAAATCGCCGGCCGGACGCCCCTGGCGGACGGCGGTCTGAACGACGTCCCGCACCGCTTTGGGCGATTCGGCCGCGCCGAACACGCCCGAGGACCCGGCCACGAGGCGACCGTCCTTGTCGTGCACGCAGAGCCCGAGAAGATCCTCGCGGTTCGAAAATTCGTCGGCGATGGGCGCCAGTTTCTCGAGGTGCCCTTCGGCGAGCGCCGGACGGACGGCTTCACGGAAGCTGTCGGCCAAAAGCCCGGCGTTTCGTTCGAGCTCCGACTTGAGCCGCGCTTTTTCGGTCCGGACCTGCCAGAGCGAAGAAACGATGAAGAGCGCAGCGAGAACCAGGAGCAAAGTTACGATAAGTTTTAAAGTAGCCCGCACGGCACTCCCGGGGAAGGAAAAATCGGGTTTGTTTAACGCGCGTTACGAGGTTCGGTCAGCGCGTCGTGAATCTGTACGGTCGTTTCCTTGGAGATCGAGAACGTCCGCGTCGGGTAAGGGATCGTAATCCCCTCTTTGCGGAAGCGTTCGTGAACGGCCTTGATGAACTCGTGTTTGATGAGGTATTGGTCGGTGAATTCTTTGCCCTGCATGATCACGCTAAAGCCGATTCCCGAGTCGCAAAACGAGTGGAAGCGGATGAACGGCTCGAAATCGGCCACCCCTCCCGGCGTCGCCTTCATGATCTCCCGGGCCACGGCGGTGACGACCCGCTCGACTTTCGGCAGATCGCTTTCGTAGTGCACGGACACCTCAACGAGCACCGCGATCAGCTTCGTGGGGGCGTAATAGTTCGTGATCACGCTCGAGACGAGCTTCGCGTTCGGGATCACGATCATGTTGTTCGAAGGCTCGCGGATGCGGGTGCTGCGCCATCCAACGTCGGTGACGTACCCTTGCTGCCCGGCTTCCAGCTTCACGAAGTCGCCGATCGCGACCGGCTTGTCGATCGTGACGTAAATGCCCGCGAAAAAATTAGAAAGAGTGTCTTGGAGCGCGAGTGCCACCGCCAGCGAACCGATACCCAGCGAGGCGAGGATCGGCGTGATCGATATCCCCATGAGGTCGAGGAAAATCAGCGCGCCGAGGCCAATGATGAACCCGCGGACAAGGCCCTTCGCGACCCCCTGAGAGACGCTTCCGAACACGGGGGTCGAATGCCGAGTCATGTACCCGCGCACGAGCCGATCGAGGAAGAGGACGACCGCCAAAACCACGGCTCCCTGAAGCGCGATCCGCGCGAGCTGGCTCGCCTTTTCCGGAAGCGGCAGGAGCTCCATGAGGAGGGCCATGCCCGACGCGAGAATGATGAGGTTGAGCGGAAACGACAGGGCGTCGATCAGGATGTCGTCCCAGACCGCCGTGGTGCGCGAGGCCCAAACTTTGAACCGCCGGAACAGGATCTTCTTGAAAAGCCATAGTATCAGGAGCCAAGCGACGACGACGGCAGGCGCGAAAAGATAAGCGGGCAGAACCTGATTCAGGGAATAAAACCAGCTGGAGGGCTGGGACGGCATCGGCTACCTTTCGGGATGACTTAAGTAGCCCTATTATATCAATTTCCGACTGTCTTTTCCCTATAAAAGGGGCCAGGTAGGATAAAAAGGCGGGGAGGGGTCTCCCCCTCCCCGCCAGACTTCTTTTCTCGCTTAACCGATGGCGACGTTTTGCGTCTCGCCGGTCCGGATACGCACGCACTGGGCCAGGTCGACGACGAAGATCTTGCCGTCGCCGATGTTGCCGGTGCGGGCGCCCGCGGTGATCGCCTCGACGGCGTGCTTCACGAACTCCTCGTTGACCGCCACTTCGATCTTCACCTTCCGGAGCAGGCTCCCCGCTTCCTTGTGACTGCGGTAAACCTCCGAGATGCCCTTCTGGCGGCCGCGTCCCATGACTTCGGTCACGGTGACGAGGTGGATCTGCTTTTCTTCCAGCCGGTCGAGCGTCTCGTCGAGCCGGTCGGGCTGGATGATCGCGATGATATATTTCATTATTTTTCTCCTTAGTCCAGGGTCGTGTAAGCGGCTTCGCGGTGCTGCGTCAAATCGAGGCCGATCCGCTCTTCCTGCTCGGTGACGCGCAGGCCGCAGATCAAGTCCACGACCTTAAGCAGGATGAACGTGACGACCGCCGAATAGACGACCGTAATGAGGACCGCCTTGAGCTGGATAAACAAAAGGCCCGGGTTGCCGTAAAACAGCCCGTCCGCGCCGGCGGAATTGACCGTCTTGTTCGCCCAGAGACCGGTTGCGATGGCTCCCCAGATGCCGCCGACGCCGTGCACGCCGAACACGTCGAGCGAATCGTCGTAGCCCATCTTCACCTTCACAACCGCGACGAAGAAGTAGCAGATCAGCGACACGCCGATGCCGATCCAGATCGCGTCGATCGGGGTGACAAAACCGGCCGCGGGAGTGATCGCGACGAGGCCCGCGACGACGCCCGTGATCATGCCGAGCATCGTGGGGTGCGCGTTGATCTTCCAGTCGAGGAGCGCCCACGTGAGGCCCGCCGCGGCGGCCGCGACGTGCGTGACGAGGAACGCGTTGACGGCCAGGCCGTTGGCTCCGAGCGCGGAACCGCCGTTGAACCCGATCCAGCCGAACCAGAGAAGACCCGCTCCGAGGACGGCGTAAGGAAGGTTGTGCGGGGGCGACATCTTCTTCGGGAAACCGGTGCGCTTGCCGAGAACCAGCGAGCAAACGAGCGCCGCGATGCCGGCGTTGATGTGGACGACCGTTCCGCCCGCGAAGTCGAGAGCGCCCATGGTGCGGATGAAACCGCCGACGGCCCAGACCCAGTGGCAGATCGGGTCATAAACGAGCGTCGCCCAGAGGACGATGAACACGCAGTAAGCGGCGAATTTCATTCGCTCGGCGAACGCGCCCAGGATCAGGGCGGGCGTGATGACCGCGAACATGCACTGGAACAGCATGAAGAGCGTGTGGGGGATGGTCGCAGCGTAGTCCGCGTTCGGCTCGGCACCCACGCCGGCCAGAGCGAGGAAGTTCAGACCGCCGATCAGGCCTTTCACGTCGGTTCCGAACGAGAGTGTGTAACCGATGAGGATCCACTGGATGGTGATGATGCACGCGGCCATGAAGCACTGCATGAGCACCGATAGGAAGTTCTTCTTGCGGACCAGACCACCGTAGAAGAACGCCAGCGCGGGCGTCATGAGGAGAACTAGGGCGGAGCTGACGATGATCCAGGCGGTGTCGCCGGTATCGATCGTGGGCGCTGCCGCTTCTTCCGCAAACGCGATGGCCGGCACAAGCGCCGTTCCGGCCAGGACGAACAGGGCCGTGAACAGCCCTTTAAACCCTCTCCATGCGTCTTTCATTCATTCCTCCTTTGGCGAATCATACGTCGTTCAATCCGACGTTATTCTGCCCGGGGAATGTTTCGGTGATGTTACGGAGGAGTAAAGTCTCGGGGACGGCCGTTTAACGGTCAGCGCCGCTTGGAGGAGCGCTTCTTCTGGTTCCGGTGCCGCAGCTCGGCCTCTTCGATGATGCGCAGAGCGGTCTTCCGGTCGTGCCAGCCCTCGACGCCGGTCTTTTTCTTCTCGAGGTCCTTGTACACCGTGAAGAAATGTTCCACTTCCTTCAAAAGATGCGGCGGAACGTCCGAGAGCTGCTGGATGTGGTTCCAGAACGGGTCGTTTAGCGGAACGCAGAGGACTTTTTCATCCGGACCTTTCTCGTCCCACATCTTGAATAAACCGACGGGCTTCGCCTCGATGATGCAGCCCGGGAACGTAGGTTCCCAAACGAGCACGAGTGCGTCCAGCGCGTCGCCGTCAAGCGCGAGCGTTCCGGGAATAAAGCCGTAATCGCTCGGATAATGGACCGACGAGAAGAGCATGCGGTCGAACTTGAGCGCCTTGCGCTCCTTGTCGTACTCGTATTTGTTGCGGCTTCCTTTCGGAATCTCGATGACGACCGTGAGGCTCTGGATATCGCGGGGTTCCTTCTGGACTTTCACGCTCCTGGCCTTTCCCTTACGCTTTCCCGGCATTCTTCTTTTTCCTTTCTTCACGCTTTTTTCCTCGCGGCGAGGCCGCAGGCTTTCGTGTTGAGGTGCTGCACGAGCGCGGTCGCCAGCATGGCGAGGAGAACCGACGCGCCGAAATAATAAACCCCTGGGAGCGGTTTCGCTTCGGCGAGCGCGCCGAGTTTGACGGCCACGATCAGGACGGCCACGATGAAGACGTCGAGCATCGACCACTTGCCCAGCAAAGATAGCCCGTTGATCACCCGGCTGCGCAGCGTCTCCCCGAGCGGCACGAACCACGCGCACGTGAGCATCGCGAGTTTCGCGATCGGAAAGATCACGGAAAAAAAGAAGACAAGCACCGCAAGGGAGAGGTGGCCGTCGTCGCGAAGCGCTTGGATGCCTTCCAGGATGGAGAAAGTATTCTGCTTCCAAAGCTTCCTGACCGTGAGGATCGGCATGTTGAGGCCGCGGTACAGAAGCCAAGCCGAAGCTGCGAGAATCAGCGGCACGTCGGGGCGAAGCGGAAAAAAACCGCAAAGCGGGCGCTTTGCGGTTTTCATCGGATCGCACCGGCCGAAGCGGCCAGGCGAAGCTTTCCCGTACGGTCGAGACGGCGTATCTGCGCTTCGCGTTTCAAGGCCGCGGAACGGTCGGGGACGTCTTCGCGGTAAACCACGCGTAGAGGGCGGTTATATGCGGTGTAGCGCGCGCCCCCTTTGGAGTGCTCTGCGAAACGCCGGTCGACGTCGGTGGTTACGCCCGTGTACAGCGCGCGGTTGGCGCATTCGATCATGTACACGTACCACGGGCCGCCCGGCACCCGGCGGCCTACTCGACTCCGTCCGCCGGAACGCTGGTGGCGCCACTCATCGCCTTTGCCACGAATTCGTCCGCTTTCGTGACGGCCATCCAGCGCCGTTCCGAGAACAGCTGGAGGACGATCACCAGCGGAATCACCGCGCAGACGATACCGAAACCCAATGCCGCCGCCACACGCGCCGGAATGCTCCACGGCGCGTAAAGCAAAATGGCGAACTGGATCACGCCGAGCATGTTCGCGAAAATGATCACACCGAGGATGACGAGCGTCGAGATCATACATTCCTTGCGGATGATCTTGATGGCCCGCACGTAATAGCTGGCGAGTTCGATCTTCGCGAGGTCGACGGTGGTGCGCTTGTATTGTTTCAGAAGCCCGACGGAAACATCGTAAAGGACGTCGCCGAAGCGCCGGATAAAGCCTTGAATCATCGCCGGCTGCTCGTGCCGAGAATGAAACCGAGCAGGACCGCACCGGCCGCGACGCCGCCGATATACGGCCACGGATTGCGGTGCACTTCGCGGTCCAAGTCCTCGGCCGCCTGTTGGATTTTTTCCTGGCCCTCTTCGAGACGTTCGGCCGCGACGCGGCGCACCTGGTTCATCACGTCCTTATTGTTGACCGCGACTTCGGTCAGCGTCTCGCGGATCGTGGAGTATTTTTCGCCCAGAAGCCGGCGGAGCTCGTCTTTTTTGTCTTTGGCGGCTTCGTTGAGGAGCTGGAGGGCTTCGTCGATCTTGCGGTTCGAATTTAGAGTTTCAGACATGGCTTTCTCCTTAGCGTGTTTGAGAATGGATCCTGTCCTGACTTTCCTTGGTGCAGACCCCTATTTTACACCCCGAGGAGGGTTTACTCAATCGAAAAGGAGGCGGAAAACCCTGAATTTGCTGCTCTTACGAAACCACGACCCGTAAGGGCTTGCCGGTAGCGGCAATTTCGAGTTCGGAGCCGTACGGAAAGGCGTGGCGCCGGTGAGCGCCGTCCGGAAAGATCGCGCCTTCACGCATGAGCGACCTAAGAAGTATCCTTCGGTCGGCCCCCAGAACGCCGCCACGCAGGCGGTAACCGTAACGATTCGCGTAATAAAGCTCTCGGGGAACGTATTGGAAGTAGCTCGAAGCGACTGCAAGGGCTCGGCCGCCGGCCGAAAACGCGGCTCCCGTGGACCCAGCTGCGGTGGCGACCCATACCCCGGAGCTGCGATGCTGTTCGCGGCGCTTCCCTACGGCGATCACGTAATGGCTCATCGCGGCCGGATTCGAATGCGCTACGAGAACGTCGTTCAGGACCGGCTCCTTCAGCGGACGCCCGTCGAGGCGAAGCGAGAGGCGCGCGGCCTCGACCACTTTCGCCTTCCCGTCCAGAAGCCGGTCTAGGATGCGCGCGAACGAACGGCGGTCGGCACGGCATAGTTTGCCGACGCTGTGATTGGGGTCCGAATTCACGCCCAGAACAGGCTGTCGGTCCACGGAACGCGCCGCCTCGAGGAGCGTGCCGTCGCCTCCGACCGTCACGATGAAACCGTACCGCTCGACGCCGTGAAGCTCCCCGCGCGTTTTGGCTTCGACCGAGAGTCCGCGCTCCTGAAGAGCCGAAAGCACTTCGCGGACGGTCCCGTAGTGCTCGGCGTGCGAACGCTTAAGATGGGCGAGGTTCACGTCCCCCGCCTCGAAGGCGCGTTTCAGCCCCGAGGGCTTGTACTCGTCGAAATAGGCTTCGTAAGCGCTCTTCTTGTAAGCAACGAGCACGCGGCCGGGACGGAATTTGGGCATACATCAGTATCACAAAGGAGGGGTTGCGAAGTCAAACGGGAGCGAGGCGTAAGCTCTCGCCGTCTACGGAACTCCGAATACGTCGTTCCTTGTACGACGGCGAGAGCTTACGCCTCGCTCCCTTCCGCAAAGGGATTCGACATGGGCAGAAGGAACGGGTGGGGTGTTTCGGCTTCGTACGAGGAACGACGTATTCGGAGTTCCGTAGAAGCCGAAACTCCCCACCCGTTCCGGAACCTATTTTCTATGCGACTTTATATTTTTGAATTTCGATTAGAATTTGAATTCGGCCTGCTCAGGCGGGTAGAGAACGCGTTCGCGGTCGAGTTTCGCGAAAGGGGTGAGCTTGTGTTTCTGTGCGGTTTTTCCGGAGATGACGTGGAACACTTCGACGCCGCGCGCCGTCAGCGCGTCGGACAAGAGTGAACGGTGGCAGCGCCACGGCACGGACTCGGCGCACAGGACGGCGGCCGGACCTTTATCGGCGTTGAAGGAAAGGAGCGCGTCGAGAGCGCGGCGGAACTGCGGGGTTTCCATGTGATCGGCGTAGCCGCGGAAGGAATCGCTCTTCCATCCCCCGTTGGGCGAATCGGGCCGGGGACGGCGACGGCCGCCGAGATCGGGGAAATGTAGATAGGCGATGCCAGAGGGAGCGAGCTCTTCCGGAAGGGTGCGGATGTCGTACTGCGGGTGGCGCTTCGAGCGGGGAATCAGACGAACATCGGCCAGCGCCTTCACGCCGCTCGCTTCGAGGAGCCCGACGAGCTCTCCGAGCGGGCGCGTGGAATGGCCGACCGTGTAGATCAAGCCGCGACGGCGGCGGTGATCTTCGAGAGTTCCGACATTTCGATCGGCTTCGAAAGGCATGCGGTGGGGCGGATATTGAAGCGCTGGAGGAACATTTCGTTCGCAGTCGACGCCGTGAGAACGACCACGGGGACGTTGCGGAGCGCGGGATTGGCCTGGATCTCGACGATGATCTCGAAGCCGGTGCGCTTCGGGAGATACAGGTCGAGAAGGATGAGGTCGGGACGGTTGTCTTCGGTGAGTCCCTGCACGAGCTCGAACGCCAATTCGCCGTCCTGGATGACGTCCAGACGGTTGACCATGTCGCTCTCGCTCAGCGTTTCGCGGGTCATTCGCACGTCTTCGTTGTTGTCCTCGATCAGCAGGATGTTCATTTTACGGGCCATGGCGTGGGACCTTTCTTTGCGGGTTGACCTTGAAAGGACGGATCGTCTGATCGTTAGCAAAAGGCTTTAAGAAGGAGGAAAACTGCGATTTTCAGATTCGGTACCGGATCGAGCAAAAAAGACGGGAGTCGTGCGGCGGATCGACTTACGGACGATATTATATCATCCGCGGGTCGAAAAAGAAACCGGATTCTAGGGGGTTTTTAGGCGTTTTGCGGAGCCGGAGCGGGCGCTTTGCGCGAATAGACGTGGGTCGCATGGCCATAGAAGGCCTCGGCGCATTCCATCAGCGTCTCGCCGTACGTCGGATGCGGGTGCACGGTGTTCGCGAGGTCGAATGCTGTCGCGCCCATCTCGATCGCGAGCGCCCCTTCACCGATCATCTCTCCCGCGCCGGCACCGACGATGCCCACGCCCAGGATACGCTCGGATTCGGCGTCCACGACGAGCTTGGTGAGACCTTCTTTGTCGGTGGCGAGCGCGCGCCCCGAGGCGCCCCACGGGAACTTCGCGACCTTGACGGCGAGGCCCTTGTCGCGCGCCTCGTTCTCGGTCACGCCGCACCAGGCGATCTCGGGTTCGGTGAAGACAACCGCCGGAACGATCACGTCCTTAAATTGGTTCTCTCCGCCGAGGATCACGTCGACGGCGACGCGCGCCTCGCGCGCGGCCTTGTGCGCGAGCATGAGCCCGCCGACCACGTCGCCGATGGCGAAGATATTCGGGTCCGAAGTGCGCTGCTGCGCGTCCACCTTGATGAAGCCCTTCTCGTCGCGCTGCACCTTCGTGTGCTGGAGGCCGATATCGGAGCAGTTGGGGGTGCGGCCGACGGAAACAAGCACGCGGTCGTAGAGTTCGTCGACCGATTTGCCGCCGAAATCCATGTGCACCTTGATCTGCTTGCCGCTCGTGGACATCTTGGAAACTTTCGCGCCGAGGCGCACTTCTTTGAAATTCTTTTCCGCGTATTTCACCACCGGACGGGCCAGATCGGCGTCGGCGCCGGCGAGAATCGAACCCATCGCCTCGACGAGCGTGATCTTGGAGCCGAGCGATGCGTACACGGTGCCGAGCTCCATGCCGATGTAGCCGCCGCCGACGACGAGGAGCTCCTGGGGCACTTCTTCGAGCTCGAGCGCCTCGGTAGAGGTCATGATGCGCTTGTTGCCGAGGTCGAACGCCTTGGGAAGCGCGGGCTTCGAGCCCGTCGCCACGATCGCCTTGTCGAACTGGAGGAACTTCTGTCCGTCCGGAGTTTCGACGCGCAGAATCTTAGAATCTTCGAACACGCCACGCCCGATCACGACTTCGACGCCACGGGCCTTGGCCAATTGCTGGATGCCGCCGCCCAGTTTCTCGAGAATGGATTCCTTCCAAGCGCGGAGCTTGTCGATCTTGAGGACGGGCTTGGCGAATTCGATGCCGCGCGCCGAAGAGAGCTCGGCCTCGTGGATCATTTTGGTGGCGTGGAGATACGCCTTCGAAGGGATGCAGCCGCGGTTTAAACACACGCCGCCGAGACGTTTTTCCTGCTCGATCAGAACGACCTTTCGGCCCTTGTCGGCCGCGTAGAACGCCGCCGCGTAGCCGCCGGGGCCGGCGCCGATGACGACGACGTCGACCTTCTGGGAGCCCTTCATATCTTCACGTCCCCTTCTTTAAATTCTTCGAGGAAACGCACGATCTCCTGCAGGAAACGCGCGCCGTCCGCGCCGTCGACCGCGCGGTGGTCGTAAGAAAGGCCAAGAGGCAGGAGAAGCTTGGGTTCGAAAACGGTCTTGTCCCCTTCCTTCACGGCGACGGGCTTGATCGACCCTTTGCCGACTCCGAGAATCGCGAGCTCGGGAACGTTCACGATCGGCGTGAAGAACGTGCCACCGATGCCGCCCAAGTTCGAGATCGTGAACGAGCCGCCCTTCAGCTGGTCGACCGAAACCTTGCGCTGGCGCGTCTTCTCCGCGAGATCGCCCAGTTCCTTGGCGATTTCGAAAAGGCTCTTCTTGTCCGCGTCGCGGAGGACGGGAACGATGAGGCCGGTCTCGGTGTCGACGGCCACGCCCAGGTGCACGTAGTCCTTGAGGACCAGCGTTTCGCCGTCGGCGTCGAGCGACGCGTTGACCTGTGGATACTTTTTAAGAGCGGAAACGGCGGCCTTCATGATGAACGGCGTCACGGTGAGTGCGGCACCCTTCTTCTCGTAGGCGGCTGCGTACTTCTTTCGGAACGCCATGAGCTGGGTAATGTCGGCCTCGTCGAACTGGGTGACGTGCGGGACGGTGGTCCACGATTCCGTCATTTTCTCCGCGATCTTCTTTCGGAGCGACGAGAGCGGCTTCTTGGTGACCGGACCCCACTTCGAGAAATCGATCGATTCGCGCTTCGGAGCGGCCGGAGCCGAAGGAGCGGCCGGCTGGCCACCGCCCGAGAAAGCCATCTGCTGGAGGTTCAGGACGTAATCGCGGAGATCGCCGACCGTAATGCGGCCGCCGGGTTCGGAGCCACGCACGCGCGAGAGGTCGATGCCGAGGTCTTGCGCAAGCTTGCGGACAGTCGGAGAAGCGGCCGGCGGAATGCCGGCAGGAGACTGGAACGAATACTGTGCCGGAGCGGACTGAGCGGGAGCCGGCGCGGGGCGTGCGGACTGCTCGGCGCTGCGCGCGTTCGGAGCCGCGGGAGCCGGCGCGGAAGACTCCCCGGCGCCGTCGAGCTGAACGATGACCTGGCCGACCGAAACCTTGTCGCCGACCTTGACGAGAATTTTCTTCACGACGCCGGCATGCGTGGAAGGGATCGGAGCGACGGCCTTCTCGTTTTCGAGCTCGAGGATCGTCTGGTCCTTGGCGACGGTGTCGCCTTCTTTGACGAAAATGTTCACGACCGACCCGGTGTCGGCCCCTTCCCCGAGGTGGGGAATGCGGATGTCCATTCCAAATCTCCTAAATAAAAAAAGCCCTTACGGGCATATGGGGTAAATCTTCTCAGGATCGACGCCGAGGTCGCGTACGGCCTGGGCGACGACGGACGCGTCAATCTTGCCCTTTTTATGGAGGGCGAAAAGCGTGGCGATCACGGTGCATTCGGCGTCCACTTCGAAGAAGCGGCGCAGGTGCTCGCGCGTATCGCTGCGCCCAAAGCCGTCGGTGCCGAGCGTCATGAGGCCACCGGGGACCCAGGGCGCGATCTGATCGGGCACGATGCGCATGTTGTCGGAGACGGCCACGAAAACGCCTTGCTCCTTTTCGAGCACCGTCTCGACGTACGATTTCTTCGGCTTCTCGGTCGGGTGCAGCATGTTCCAGCGCTGGGCGTTCGTCGCGTCCACGCGCAGCTGCTTGTAATTGGTGGCGCTCCAGACGTCGGCCGAGACGTCGTACTTCTCGGCGAGGATCTCCTGGGCGCGCAGCGCCTCGCGGAGGATCGAGCCGGAGCCGAGGATCTGGGCCTTGTGCTTTTTGCCGGCCGCGCCGGGGCGGAATTTGTAGAGGCCCTTCAGAATCCCCTCTTCAACGCCTTCGGGCATCGCGGGCTGATGGTAGTTCTCGTTATGGACCGTGACGTAGTAATAAATGTCTTCGTTGTTCACGTACATGCGGCGCATGCCGTCGCGGATGATCACCGCGATCTCGTAAGAGTAAGCGGGATCGTAGGCGATGACCGTGGGGATCGTGCTCGCCATGATGTGGCTGTGTCCGTCCTGATGCTGGAGGCCTTCGCCGTTCAGCGTCGTCCGGCCGGCGGTCGCGCCGATCAGGAAACCGCGTGCCTTGATGTCGCCCGCGAGCCACATCATGTCGCCGACGCGCTGGAAGCCGAACATCGAATAATAGATAAAGAACGGGATCGTCGGCGCGCTCAAATTCGCGTACGACGTGGCCGCGGCGATCCAAGACGCCATCGACCCGGCTTCGGTGATGCCTTCCTCGAGAATTTGGCCGTCTTTGGCTTCCTGGTAATAAAGGAGGGATTCGCGGTCGACCGGCTCGTAGAGCTGGCCCTTCGGGGAGTAGATGCCGATCTGGCGGAAAAGCGCGTCCATGCCGAACGTGCGCGCCTCGTCCGGGATGATCGGAACGACGCGACGGCCGCTCTCGGGATGGCGTAGGAGCTTCGTCAGGATACGGACGAACGCCATCGTCGTCGAAGCCTCCGTCTCGCCGAAGCCCTTCAGGAACTCGGAATAATAATCGGATTCGGGAATCCGAACGGGCTCGTGCTTCACGACGCGCTTCGGGAGGAAGCCGCCGAGCGCTTTGCGCCGGTCGAGGAGATACTTCATCTCGACCGAATCCTGCGCGGGTCGGTAGAACGGCGTGTCGACGATTTCTTCGTCCGAGATCGGGACGTTGAAGCGCGCCCGGAATTCGCGCAGTTCTTTTTCGTTCAGCTTTTTCTGCTGGTGCGTGATGTTGCGGCCTTCGCCGGCTTCGCCGAGGCCGTAGCCCTTGACCGTCTTCGCGAGAATCACGGTCGGGCGGCCCTTCGTCTCGACGGCCGCCTTGTACGCCGCGTAAACCTTCTTCGGATCGTGGCCGCCGCGGAGCATCTTCTGGATCTGCTCGTCGGAAAGGTGGTTCACCATCTCGAGGAGCTCGGGGTGCTTGCCGAAGAAATGCTTGCGGGTGTAGCTGCCCGGCTCGACTGAATATTTTTGGTAGTCGCCATCGACCGCCTCTTCCATGCGCTTCATGAGGAGGCCTTTATGGTCCTTCTTGAGGAGCTCGTCCCAATCGGAGCCCCAGATGACCTTGATGACGTTCCATCCGGCGCCGCGGAAAAGACCTTCCAGCTCCTGGATGATCTTGCCGTTGCCGCGCACGGGGCCGTCCAGGCGCTGGAGATTGCAGTTCACGACCCAGATGAGATTGTCCAAGTGTTCGCGGCCGGCGACGGTGAGCGCGCCGAGCGACTCCGGTTCGTCCGATTCGCCGTCTCCGACGTAGCACCAAACCTTCGGTTCACGGCCTTTCAGGAAGCCGCGCGCGGACATGTAGCGAAGGAAGCGCGCCTGGTAGATCGACATGATCGGCGCCAGGCCCATCGAGACCGACGGGAACTGCCAGAAATCGGGCATCAAGTAAGGGTGCGGATAAGAGGAAAGACCGCCGCCCTCGGCGAGCTCCTGCCTGAAATTATGGAGGTGTTTGGCCGTGAGACGGCCTTCGAGATAGGCGCGCGCGTAATTGCCGGGAGACGCGTGGCCCTGGAAATAAACGAGATCGCCCGGACCGTCGCCGTTTTCCCCGCCGCGGAAGAAGTGATTGAACGCGACCTCGTAGAGCGTGCAAAGCGAGGCGTACGTCGAGATGTGTCCGCCCAGGCCGCTGTTGATGCGGTTGGCCTTCACGACCATGGCCATCGCGTTCCAGCGGACGTAGCTTCGCAGGCGCTTCTCGATCGCCATGTCGCCGGGATAAGGCGGCTCTTGTTCGACCGGGATCGAATTCACGTACGGCGTGTTCACCGATCGCGGGATCTGAACGCCCGAATCCGAGAGCCGGCCGATCAGCTTATCGAGAAAATAGGGGTTGGTCTGGGACGCGTACTCGAGCATGTGCTCGAGCGAGTCCAGCCATTCTTGCGTGTCGTTGCCGTTGGCCTTCGAGAGGTCCACGGCCTTCAATTCTTTAGGATCCATTTGGGATGTCCGTCCGCCTGTTTTCCGCTATATTATACTCAAGCGGACGCTCATTTTACTACACGGGGAGCCTGTTGCAACAGATGAAATTTATAGACCACACGTTCGGAAACCCGGCGGAGGACCTCGCCTGCGACGAGGCGCTGCTCGACGCGTGCGAAACCGACGGCGGGGAAGCCCTGCGGTTTTGGGAACCGCACGACGCGTTCGTGGTCCTCGGCTACTCGAATCGCCTCCAAACCGAGACGCGCGTCGAGGCTTGCCGGGGCCTCGACATCCCGGTCTTCCGCCGCGCCTCGGGCGGCGGCACCGTGCTTCAAGCCCCTGGCTGCCTGAATTACGCGGTGATCTTGAAAAACGAGCGAGCCCCTTCCGTACGCGCGGCCAACGGCTACGTGATGGAACGCCACCGCGCGGCCCTAGAATCTCTTCTGGGTGAAACGGTCGCGGTGCGCGGTCACACGGACCTATGTCTCGGGGAGCTCAAATTTTCCGGCAATTCCCAGCGCCGGAAACGCTCACACTTCCTCTTCCACGGCACGCTCCTGCTTTCGATGGACCTCTCGCTCGTGGCGCAGGCGCTCGCCGCCCCCTCGGTTGCTCCCGAGTACCGTCGCGGGCGCGGGCACGAAGCCTTCCTGCTCAACTTGGGAATTCCTCCCGCTCGCGTGAAGGCCGCCCTCGCTGCCGTCTGGAAAGCTTCTCGCTCCGAAGAGCCCCCGCACGCGCTGACCCGTGAGCTCTCCGCCCGGTACGCCGACCCCGCCTGGACCCAGCGTCTCTAAAAAAATCGGGGACCGCCCGAAGGCGATCCCCGAAGAATAGCGCGTTGTGGTGCTTGTCTTACATCGAGCTGCCGGTAGAACCGGAAGCCGAGGTCGAACCCGTTCCCGCGGAACCGGTCGCCGAAGCGTCGCCCGACGTGGAAGCGCCCATCGAACCCGCATCCGCCGAACCCGTCGCGCTCATCCCGGAGTCCGCCGAAGCGGTGGTGCCGGAGATGGCCGAGGCGTCGACCGAGGTCGCGTCCGAGGACGTGGCCGTCGTCGAAGCGTCGGAAGCGTCCGCCGCCGCGCTCAGCTCGACGGAGCTGGCCGTGAAGGCGCCGTTGTCTTCGTTCGCGTCGAGCATAACCATCGAGCCGGACTGAACGTCCGCCGCCGAAGTGCCCGTGCCCGAATACTTCGCGTCCTGGTTCATCTTAACCTGGACTTCCTGGCCGTCATCCTTGCGAACCGTCATCATCCCCGTCGAAGAATCGAAGTTCGAAACGGTGCCCCTGATTTCGTCGGCGGACGCGGTTCCCGCGACGAGCAAAAGCCCGACCATCATAAAAGCGTAGTTCTTCATTTTAAATCTCCTTTGTCTCTCGTATTCTCTAAAAAACGCCGTGGTCCACCTCGGACAACGGCGACCTTCTTAATAACGGGCTTCTACGCCCGTTTCCATGAGTTCCTTGAAACGGTCAAGGTCATGGTCGATCTGCTGGGACGGTTCGTCGCCGAATAGCCGCGCGAACGCGACTCCGACGGCGCCTGCCGGAGGATTATAGGCGAGCTCCACCTTTACATCCGTGCCGCCGTCCGGGGACTTGTCGAAGCGCACCGAACCGGTGTGCTCGATTTGCGAGCCCTCGATCGACTTCCAGCTGATCACTTCGTTCACGCGGTCGGTCACGATCTCGGCGTCCCACTCCACCTTCACACCGAGCGGCGCTTTCGCCACCCAATGCGACCGGGTCTCGTCGATCATCTCGACGACTTCCAGATGCTCCATGAACCTCGGAAGATTCTCGAAGTCGTGCCAGAAGGCATAAAGCTCTTCGCGCGATTTATTGATCCGTACAGTCTTTTGAAATTTCATGTCGTACGATTCGATATCGCTCGGTTTTCTCGACATTTTCGATCCTCCTTACGTGCGCTGCCGCGGGTCCGCGAAAGAGCGCCGTCCCCGGACAGGTTCGTCGTGCGTCGAACAATCGGTGGCGAGCTTCACGAGAAGAAGCGCGCTGCCGGCCACCGTGAAAAAAAACGAAGTGGGGCGGTGGTTGAAGTCCGCGAGCCACGGAAGGAGCATGGATGCGACCGCGGCCGCGGATTCCATCGCTCCGTGGACCCCACAAGAAATCCATTTCACGAGGCCGAAGGAATAGGCGGTAAGAAGCGAAAGCGCCGCGTGAGCGAACGCGATCGAGTACGCGATACGGGCCGCGTCGCCTGGAAAATCGAATATCGTTGGTGCGGCGGTGAAAGCGAGAACCAGCGTGAAATCGACCACCGCGTGAGATACCGAATTAAGCTTCAAAATGATCTCCGTAAAAGAACGGTCTTTGTGAATACAGGATAGCGCTGGAGGAATTAGAGAACGGTTAGATTGGGATTAAAAGTTTCTAAGCTCTTAAGGGGCTATCGAGAAAACGGATTAGAGCGGGATTAGATTATTTTAAGGATTTTCGGGAGGTTTGACGGGAAAGCGGACCGTGAAAACGGAGCCCTCACCCGGGCGGCTGCGCGCGACGAGCGAGCCGCCCTGACGCTGGATTATTTTCTGGCAGATCGCCAAGCCGATTCCGGTGCCGGGGTACTCTTCCCTTCCGTGCAGCCTCTGGAAAGGTTTGAAAATGCGGTCGAGGTATTTTTCGTCGAAGCCGATGCCGTTGTCGGTGACCGTGATCTCGTGGAAATCGCCGTCGGCGCGGCCTTCGACGCGGATGAGCGGCGTCACGTCCTTTTTCGAAAACTTAAGTGAGTTCCCGACGAGATTTTGGAAGAGCTGTTTCATGTAGAGCGGGTTCGCCAAAACGACGGGAAGGGCGTGGGTTTCGATGATCGCGCCGGTCTGCGTGATGCGCGCTTCGAGGTCCTGTATCGTCTCGCGGAGGGTTTGCTCGAGGTCCACCTCGCTCACCAGCGCCTCTTTCGAAGTGACGCGTGAGAAATTGAGGAGGTCCTCGATCAGCGTCTTCATACGGAGCGCGGCTCCCTGCATGCGGTCGAAGTAATCTTTTTCCGTCGCGCCCATTCCCGGGATCTCGCGGGCCTTGAGCCGGTCCGAGAACGCGATGATCTTACGGAGCGGTTCCTGCAGGTCGTGCGAGGCGACGTAGGCGAACTGTTCGAGTTCCTTGTTCGATTCGACGAGCTGCAGCGTCTTCTCTCTAAGGCTCTCCTCCGCCAGCTTCTGGCCGTGGATCTCCGTGCACGTCCCGAACCATTTGACGACGCACCCGTGTTCGTCTTGCTGCGAAAATCCCCGGCCCAGATGCCACCGGTAGGTCCCATCCGAGCGGCGGAGGCGGTATTCGACGTCGTACGCCCCTTCACCGTGGACGGCGGCGAGCCAGGATTGGATCGTTTTCGCCTTGTCGTCCGGGTGCAGGACGACGAGCCAACCTTGGCCCAGGGAGGCGTCCGGGGAAAGCCCGGTGTACTCGTACCACCGGGCATTGAAGTAGTCGACGTTGCCGTCGGGCCGTGTGGTCCAGACGATCTGAGGGATCGCTTCGGAGAGCGTCCGAAGCGATCCTTCGTTCTCGCGGGACACCTCATAGAGGCGCGCGTTGTCGAGCGCGAGAGCCGTGCGGCGCGCAATCTCGCGCGCCACGGAAAGGTCGGTCGCGTCGTAGCGGCGGCCGGATTCAGACGTGACGAACGTGATCGCGCCGTACGCGCGGTCCCGCGCAACGAGCGGCACCGTCATACCGGAAACGAGCCCGAGCGATTTGAGCACGGAAAGATGGTGCGCATCCTTCGCGACTGCCTCCAGAAATTCGCTTTGTATTTCCTGAATGAATTCGGCCTGACCCGTGCGGATGACGTGGCCGGCGCCGTGCGGATCGCCGGGCGACGGCGGATAACGCCGCACGAGGTCCCGGGCGATCTCCACTTTCGCGGAATCGCCGTGCGCGATCACAGCGTGTTCGATCGACCCATCCTCCTTCGTGAGATAGACCGCGCACCAGTCCGCGAAGTGAGGCACGATGACCCGCGTCAGATGACCCGCCATCTTCTGCGCGTTGAGCGTCCGCGAAAGGATCTCGTTGGCCTCCGCGAGAAGACGGAGATTCTCCTCTTCCCTCTTTCGCGCCGTGATGTCGATGACCGAACCGATCATCCCGGCGAATTCGCCGTCGCGGAAGCGCGGCTCGCCGTGCGCGAGTACCCAGCGGTACTGCCCGTCGTAGCGCCGCAAGCGGTATTCGTAGCGGAATTTACCGCGCTCCCTGATGGCCGCACCGTAAACCGAGACGAGCAATTCAGCGTCGTCGGAATGGACGAATTGAAGCCACCCTTCACCGGCGTTTTTTTCAAGCGACGCGCCGGTGAAATTAAGCCAAGGTTTGTTGAAGTAGTCCCGGCGGCCGTCGGCCCGCGAAGTCCAGATCATCACCGGTGCCGAATCGGCCATTGTTCGGAAGCGCTCTTCGCTCTCGGCGATTGCGATCTCCGCGAGCCTTTTCTCGGTCACGTCGCGCGTGAAGCAGCGCGTGTGGACGAACTTGCCGTCCTCCCAATAGACGTCCGAAGAAATCAGTACGTGGCGGATCGAACCATCCCTGCACTTGAGACGCGCTTCGCGGCTGTGGAGCTTCTCGCCGCTGGTGAGCCGCTTCAGGATGTCCTCGATCACGTCGGAATCGGCGTGGAACTCGGCGATGTGCCGGCCGACGTATTCGTGGGGCTCGTAACCGAGCATCTCGAGCTCGGTGCGGTTGGCGCGTAGAATCGTCCCGTCCGGGCCGACCCAGTGCAGGCCGACGGTGGCATTTTCGAAGAAATCGTTCAGCGCGCGGTAGGCCTGTTCGAGCTCGGCGGTGCGCTCCCGGACGTGGCTTTCGAGCTCGCGGTTCGAGGCCTCTAGCGCGTCCTCGATGCGTTTGCGCTCGGTCATGTCGCGCAGGATCATGGCGAAGCCCAAGAGTTTCTTGTCGGCGGCGCGCAGGACGGTGAGGGTGGCGTGGGTCCAGAAGCGGCTGCCGTCCTTGCGGAGCCGCCAGCCTTCTTCGCAGTACACGCCCTTACGCACGGCGACCCGGAGCCCCTCTTCGGTTCTCCCCTTGTCTTCGGGCAAGTAGAACACCGAGAAATGACGGCCGATGATCTCTTCGGGCGCGTATCCCTTGAGACGCTCGGCACCGGCATTCCAGGTGGCCACGTTGCCGTCGGGATCGAGCAGGAAAATCGCGTAGTCTTGCACGGTTTCGACGAGTAGCCGGAAACGCTCCTCGCTCTGGCGGAGTGCCTCTTCGGATTGCCTTTTTTCCGTGATGTCTTGGCCGGTACCGATGAGGCGGCAGACCTTGCCCCCCGTGTCTTTCACAACGCGGCCGCGCGCTTCGAGGATTCGGAACGTGCCGTCGGGCCGCAGGATGCGGTGCTCGAGCTGAAACGGCTTGCCGTCTTTGACCGCCTGTTGGACGCGCTCCCGCACGGCGGAGGCGTCGTCGGCCGGCAGACGCTCGAGAAAAGAATCGAACGTGAGCGGCCGGTCACCGGGCTTCAGTCCGTAAATGCGGTAAAGCTCGGCCGACCAAGCGACCTTGCTGGTTTTCACGTCCCAGCTCCAGCTTCCGACCCGGGCGACCGACTGGGCTTCGTCGAGTGCGTTGCGGGATTCGGCCAGTTGCTCGAAGCTCGATTTCAATTCCGCATTGCGCGCGCTAAGCTCCTTATTGGCAGACTTGAGCTCCTGGTTCACGGGGTCGCGTAAGAAGCTCGTGACGCGAATCAGGAGATCCTGATAGAGCTCCTGGGCTTCCGCGGGATTCTTTTTGAGGTAGTCGAGGTACCGCTCGAACTTTTTGATCTTGCGGAGCGACATGCGCCGCTGGATGCGGCGCTGGATCGTGGGAGACTTGTACAGGCGGAAATCGACCCCGCTCGTCGTGTGGAGAAGGGTGAGAATCCCCTCCACCCCCTCTTTGGCGGGCAACTTCTTAATGACTCTGCCATTTTTAAGCGAACTGCGGCGCCGGGCTTTCATGTGGAATCCCCAGGGTTAGAAGGAAAGATTTTAGCGCTTTTTCGGACGGATGGAAAGGCCTTAAACGAGGTCGAAGATCAGAATTTCGGAGGGTTCCAGAGCCTCGAGAAGGAAACTTGTCTCTTCGCTGACGGCCGCGCCGTCGCCTGCCGAGAGGAAGGTCTTTTCCAAGCGGACCGCCCCCTCCTCCCCGCCCCGCGATGCGACTCTGCAGAGCCGGTTCCGGCGTTTTTCGGCCGCGAAGTTTTTTTGCTCGTAACCGGGGGAGAGCCCCGGGCGCTCGGGAAGGATCCATATCTGGAGGAGGTGCACAGGCTCCGACGACGACGCGTTGAACTCGCTGTGCGTCACACCCGTGCCCGCCGACATTCGCTGGACGTCGCCGGGACGGATCACAGAGCCGTTTCCCATGCTGTCCTTGTGCTCCAGCGCCCCGGAAAGGACCACCGTGACGATCTCCATATCACGGTGGGCGTGTGTGCCGAATCCTTTTCCGGGCTGAACGACGTCCTCGTTGATCACGCGCAGGGACCGGAAGCCCATGGAGGCCGGGTCGAAATACTCGGCGAAGGAGAAGGTGTGACGCGTATCGAGCCAGCCGTGGTTAAAGTGGCCCCTTTCGTCGGAGTGCCGAAGACGAATCATGGTTCTACCATACCACGCAGACGAACTTCATTAGAAGTTCTTAAGAAAAACGGCTGAATAAGCCGCCCCGGAAAGGATTAGGCGGACGAAGCGACCGCGCGGAAAGCCACGTAGGCCCGGTAAAGCTCTTGAGAGAGCGTCTGGAGGGCGCGGACGATGAGGCCCTTGTCCTCGTACGCCTGAGCCGTCGTGCCGGGCGCAACTTTCTGGAGGAACTGGATTTCGTTCGCGCTGACGCGGGAGGCTTTGGTGAGGCTCTTGACCATCTGCTGAAGAATTTCGTCCTCCGCGTCCGTTACCGCGGCGGCGATGGCGGCGCGGATGTACTGTTCGTGCGGCATCACGTTGAAGTTCTGCGCGTCGGCGACGCCTTGTTGGACAGGCAGGTAACCCGCACCGAGCTCCGCGGCGCGGTCGATGATCCCCTGATTCCGCACGCCCGAGAAGAATCGCTTCGCTCCCCGCTCGATCTCGGCGCTGAGCGCGTCGGACTGCATCCCTTCGAAGTTCTCGAGGCGTTTGCCGTCCTTGTCCGCGAACTCGATAAGGACGTTGAGCTTGGACGAAGCGTCTTTGAACTCTTGCTTGAGTAGTTGGACGACGCGAGAAATCTCCCTCGGATCCTGGCTTTCGACTCCGAGCGTGTAAATGACGGTCTTCGACTCGTTGAGCCGGGAGACAAGCCTCCGGAGTTGTCCTTTTGACGTCCGGTCGCCGGCAGCTGCTTCATCCAGAGCCATGCGCACGATCGGGTCGGCGGTTTCGGTGCCGGCGGGCGCCGGAGCCGCTTGGCGAAGAGCCGCGGCGCCGAGGGTGACGGCGGCAGTTTCGGCGCTAGCTCCGGTCGGGTCGTTCAAATCGACGCGATAGCCGGCACGCTGCTTGACGAACTCGGCTCCCGTGAAGCCTGTTGAGACGGTGATGGGTAGAACGCCGCGCCCGAGAACGCTTGAGGCGTCCTGAGCGGCGATCGAAGAGAAAAGCGCTTGGTCGGCGGCGTTCGTTTGGACGGTAAAGTTCTGCGGCAAACGTCCGGAGACGCCGTAAAACGCCTGGAAACTGTCCGCACGAGCCCCCGACCCGACGGCACCGGCCTCGGCGTCGATCCTCGAGAACAGAAGGTCCTGTTGCCGGGCGATCTCGCTGAGCGCCTCGGCTTCCGTCGCCAAACGAGCCCCCTGCATCGACGCGAGCTTCGCCTGAGCGGCCTCGATCTGAGAGCGGCGCTCTTGAGTGTCGGGGCCTTCGGCCAGAGCTTTCTTTTCTTTCTCGAATTCGCCGGAGGCGGCCTTCAGGGCGGCGACGGCAAGCGCGCGGGAGTCGGGGGCGAAGACGCTCGTGTAATACTTTTGGGCCACGCGCTGGGATTCGTTGGCCGGAGCGAGCGTCGGAAGAAGCGTCGCCGCCGCGTCCACGTCGGTCAAGGCTCCGAGCCGGGCGAGGCCTTGGGCGCCGTTCTTTGCGTATTCGTAGAGGAGTTGTCCCAGATTGGCGACGAGAATGTTCTTCACGTGATTCTTCGAGGCGTCGAGAAGGCCCGCGCGGATGGTTTCGCGGAGCGCTTGGACGGTCGCGAAGTTGGGGTCGATGACCCGCGTCTCTTGGTAGATGCCGTCGATGATCACGAAGTCGGCGGCGGCGTCGGCGACGTGGCCCGAGAAGCCCTGCGTACGTAAAGTCTCAAGGAACGCGACGGCGCTGGCCTGGGTGCGCTGAGTGGTCTCGATGAAGGAGACGACCTCGGCGTTGGGGACGCCGGGCTGGAGGCGCGTCTTGTCTTCCAGCATCGAGCGGACGTTGTCGAATCCGAAGTACTTGGCGGTATTGACGCCGGCGTCGGCTTCCTTGATGAGGCCCGCGGCGTTGCGGCTGTAGATTTCAGAGACAACGAGAGCGGAGAAGTCGGTGATGTTGGAGGTGATGACCTTGGCGCGTTTCAGCCACTCGCCGTTGCCCGGCACGATGCGGTCGAAGCCGTAGGCGAGCGCGGAGGCCTGGACGATCGTATCCACACCCTCTCCCCTTACGCCGAGGAGCTCGGCGGCCCTCAAGGCGAGCGCGCGGCGAAGGTCATCGGCGGAGGTCGGGGTCGAAGTCGACTGGTCGATGAGAAGGATGGGGTCCAAGCCCTTGGCCGTGATCTCGGCGGCCGCGCCCTGGAAGAGCGGCGAGGGAATGTTTTTCAAGACGATGTTCTTCACGAAGTCGATCGGGAAGCCCGGATGGTGCGACGAGAAGAGGACGGCGAGTCCCCTGGCCTGGTCGCTCGAGAGGCCGAGCGCCTGGAAGCGTTTCACGGCGACGACGGCGCTCAAAGAGCCGTGGCCCAGGATCTTTCGCACGAGTTCGCGTGTGGGACCGGCGTCGTGCTTTAAGAGGAATTCGAAGGTGGCTTGGGCGCGGGCGCGGGCTTCGGTGGGGTCGAGCCCCGCAGCGAGGCCGTTCTGCGTAAAGGCGTCCAGGATCGCTTCTTTCTCGGTGCCGTTTTCTTTCTCGGCGCGGGTCAGGTCCACTTCGGTGCCGCTGTAGGCCAGGTCGTGGAATTCGGCGAAGTAGGTCATGAGAACGGCGGTGCGTTCGTCGAGGCGGCCTTCCATGAGGAGCGACTGGACGACGCCGTTGTGCGAATCCAGGTGCAGTCCCACGATTTCGTCCGAGCCGCCGATCAGGAATTCGGCCGGACGCTGGGCTTTCAAGAGGGCGTTCAAAGCGCGCACGCGTTCGAGCGGCTGTGTGTCGGCGGGCAAATTCGCAACCGGAGCGGCGAGTTTGGCGTAGACTTCGGTGGGCAGATCCACGCCGATGGCAAGACGAGCCCCCGAGACGCCCGGTACATCGACGTTTGGCCCGGCCTCGGTGACGCGGACCCTTGAAATTTCAGAAATTTTATCGACGACGACTTGGGCAGCGAGCGAGACCGCATCCGCTTTTTCGACGCCCATCGCCATGGCGGCGTCCCGTGCGAGCTCGTAGAGAACGATCTGATTGTCGGTTTCGGCCAGGTACTGCTCAATGTAACGGCCGCGGTCGGCCGTGAGCTGGGCCTCCGTGATTCCGCGCTGTGCCGCCCAATCCAGGACGAGGGCGGGAACCGCCGCCGCGAGCATCTCTCGGACGCCGTCCTGACGAACCGCTTTCGCGGAAGCGAGCTTTTTCTGGGCCGTGAGGGCGACTTGCGTTTTCATCGTCTCGGTGTCCACGCGCTCGATCCGCTTACGGAAAGGCGAAAGAAGCCGCTGCTCGTACCGCTTTTGATTGGTTTCCCGCGTCACGCGCGGCGTGAGGACGACGTACGAGTAACCCTTCTCGCGGAGAAGCTTCTTGAGATGCGGCGTGTGGTAGCCGCCGGAAATGAGAACCGCGACCTCCTGCTTTTCGCTGCTCAAAGAGGCCTCGACGTTCCTCACGAAAGCGAAGTCGCGGTCGCTCACCGACGCGTAAAAGGAAATGAGCGCGTCGCGCCCCTTGTCGAGCGACGGGTCGTACGTGACCAGATCGCCGAAGAATCCCGAATCCGTGAGTTTTTTGTTCAGGAAGGCCAGCATCGGCATCGTCTTGAACTCGGACTCGTTCGCGGTGAACAGATTGAACTCGTCGGTTGTCATCCGGATCTCGTACGCGTTGCCCAAAAGCTCGAGATAACGGTCGACGCTCCGGAGGAGACGGTCGTCCTCGCGCGTCAGGAGACGGCGGTACACCTCCTGCTCGATCGCCTGGAACTCGTCGAGTAGCACCTTGAGGTCGAGCTCGGTGAAGCGGCGCAGGTACTCGCCGTAGCGGGAGAACTGCTCGTATTTGGTCAGGGCCACGCCTTTTTCCTCGGCCAGGCGGGCGATCGCGCGGAAGACCACGTACTGGGAAAGCTCGGCGCTCGGCCGCGACACGATCTCGCGGAGCTCGCCCATCTCGCTCTCGGCGCCCTTTTTGGAGAGCTCGTCGAGAACGGCGGCCTGCTCGAGCTGAGCCGCGTCGAAATCGAGCGACTCTTCCTTTTTCAAAACTTCGATGAACCCGGAGAGATTCGGATAGGCCAAAAGGCCGATACCTTCACCTTCGGCGAGTCGCACGAGCGTCAGGAGACTCTTCTTGTCGGAGAACGCACCTAGTCCCCGTTCCTTTTCGTAAGCCAGGACTTTGGGCGGAAAGGTTTTCTGCTTAAGGCTTTGGACCGCGCGTCGGATCTTGGCGATGTATTCGAGGTTGCTTTGCCTGGAATCGGCCAGCTTGCCGTAATTCATGACGCTCTTCGAATAGAGCCCCATGTCCTCCAAACCGACGATCTTCATCGGTACGTCCGACGTGAGATTGAGATACTCCTCGCCGGAGATCTTTCCCTGGACGAGGAAGGACTTCGCGAGCCGCTTCCAAACGGGACCGGACGCGATCTTCTTCAGCGGGGTAAGCGAGCAGTCGTTTTGACCGCCTTCGGACAAAATGAGCGAGATACCGTATTTCCGCATCAGGCGTTCCAGCGCGCCGGCGATGTTCTGCTGGCCGCTCAGGTTCGCGTGGGGGTCCTGGATATGGACGATGAGAGCCCTGCCGCTTCCTTTATAGATCTCCTCGATGTCGACGAAGTCCATCGGCGGCTCCAGGCGCGAGGGATCGGCGGTGATCAGGGCTTGTGCTTGGGGGGCGGGGATCGGGCCCGAAAAGACCTCGGCGTAGGTGGAGATGTCGACAAGGCAGAGGGATAAAATAACGGCCAGCGAGACGTTTTTTTTCACAGCACGTATCCATATTTTATCATTAGTTATTAACTTTAATCAAAATTGTACATAACGAGCGCCCGATATTCAAGGCCTCGGAGGATTTTTTTAGATTTTAATTCGTGGATTTTCGTGCGGAGAAACGCTCGATAACGCCGCGCAGGACGCGCGTGTCGTCGGAGTCCATCGGTTTTTTCAGGAAGGCCGCCACTTGAAGCGCGTCGTTCTTCAAATTCTGCGTCGACTGGCCCGTAAGCACCACGACGGGGATTCTGCGGACGGCGGCGTCCATGCGTATTTCGTTCAGCGCCTCGACGCCGGTCATGCGCGGCATATTGAGATCGAGGAGGACCACCGACGGCGTCGGGGACTCATCGGGGTTCGTGTAGATCCCCCGGCGAAAAAGGTAATCCAGAAGCTTTTCGCCGTCGCGAACCCAGCGCAGCGTCGCTTCCGGGTATTCGCGCGAAAGAGTTTCCCGCACGAACACGTAATCGTCGGAGTCGTCTTCGGCGATCAGGATGACTGGGCTTGTTTTTTCGTTCGCCATCGCGCCATCATGCCCGAGCGCGACGTGAAATGCAAGCTTCTAAAGATTTGAGTCGCTTAAATCTTCGGCCTGGTCGCCCAAAACGCAAAAAAAGGAAGGCCGCCGAAGCGGCCCTCCCGAGATTCGCGTTTTATTTGGAACGATCAGATATGGTCGAAACGGCGACAAGACGTGACGAGCCGCTTCGAGCCGGCCGATCCGCCCAGCGCCGCGGCGGCGAGACCGAGAAGACCGCCGAAGAAGACGACCCACAGGGCTCCGGCCGAATAATCGGCAGCCTTGTCGGCGATTTGCTTCGCGCGAGCCTTGGCTTCTTCCGTCTTGGCCGAAAGGCCGGCCACGACGCGATCGATTTCCTGCCAAGAGAGGTTCGTATTCACGACGAGCTGGTTCTTCGCGCCTTCCGCATCGCCGCGCATCAAGCTCGCGGAGATGGCCGCGAGGGCCTGGCGGTCGATGTTCTCGACGGTACGACGCGCTACCTGCGGATTAACTCCGCCGGGGACATTAAAGAGGCATTAATTTAGGATTAGCGCTTTTTTAACTTTTTTGCGGGGATGACGGAGCGGCTCCCTTTAGCGCGCGCGATACCTGCGCTGATTGGAGCTGGAGATTACAATAACCGTTGGGGGTTTTTTTGAGGTACTTTTGGTGATAGTCTTCCGCACGCCAGAATTCGGACGCGGACGTCACTTCGGTCACGATCTCCGAGTGGAAAACCTTCGCCTCGTCCAAGAGACGCTTCGTACGTTCGGCTTCTCGCCGCTGGGCATCGTCGTGATAAAAAACGGCGGAGCGGTACTGCGTGCCTACGTCGTTGGCCTGGCGGTTCAGCGTGGTCGGATTGTGGTGCGTCCAGAACACTTCGAGAAGCTCGGTGTAAGAAACCTTCTCGGGGTCGTATTCGATCTGTACGGCTTCGGCGTGTCCCGTGCGGCCGGTGCAGATCTCCTCGTAAGTGGGATTGCGCCGGGTTCCGCCGGTGTAACCCACGGCCGTTGAGACGACCCCGTCCATTTCGGCGAACACTTTTTCGACGCCCCAGAAACACCCGGCGCCGAACGTCGCTTTCTCTATTTTCTTTTCCATCGCGTGCCCTCCGGTTGCGGCGAGTACGGCGAGGACCGCCGCTAAAACCGCGCGTTTCATTTTTCCTCTTCCCTGGAATCGACGTCTTCGCGCCACCGCGCGAGATCCTCCGTGCGGTCGAAGAGCGTCGGCATGTCCGACGCCTTCATCTCCTCGGAATCGTCGAGAAGAAGACTGCAGGCGTCGCAGTCGAACGAATCGGCGAAGAAATCCAAATGCTCGCTTCCGTCGGCCTCGCAGCGTATCTCGGTCCAGCCAGCCAGAAATCCCCAATTTTTACAGACGGGGCAGCGTGTCTCGAACGCGTCCCACCCTTCGCGCCCGGGCGGCTCGTTGAAGGAGATATCCACCTTGAGCGCCCCGGCTTTTTCCTTGGCGGCCTTCGTTTTCTCGCGAACGCGGCGCGCCCGCTCTTCGTCGTAAGCCTTAAGGAGCTTGCGGTCACGGTCGGTCGGGGCGTACGCCGCCGGCTCCCGCGCCGAGAGTATATCTGCCACCTGAAGAGCGAGATAAACGCTTTTTTCGAGCTCCGCTCGCTGTACCTTGACGAGAGCTGCGCGCACGCTCAAGACTCGGAGCTCCGAAAGCGCCTTGAAATACGTCCGCAGGTCGCGTTTGCGTTCCGGAAAAAGCGCGTAAAACGTGCGCACCGCCTCATCGAACGAAATCGTGTCGTAGGCGAACTCGCGCAAGTCGAGATCGAAAGGGGTCCAGTTGAAGCCGGCTGGAAGCTCATCCGGCGCGTGGAAAAAGACCTTCGCCTCGAGCGGGATATCCTTGAAGAGGAGGCCCGGATTCGCCGCGGCGGCGAGAGCCTTCAGCATGAGCTCCACCGCCACGCCCGCTTGGCCGATCGCCGCCTGCGCTTCGGCATCCTGCGCCCGGGGGTCGTCGTGGCAGCGCGCCAGCGCCGACTTTAAGTACGAGGCGGAGGCGCGGGACAAGTGCTCGACGAGATGTTTTTTCAGCGAATCGTAACGACCGGACATGGGTTCATTCTATCACAAAAAGAAAGCCCCCGGCCGTGGAGCCGGGGGCTTTAAAACGGGAGTGCTTTAAGCGGACTTGTAGTCCGTCAGGAGCCAAGTCAGGAAAACCGCAACTCCGAAGCCGACGTAGAAATTACGCGCGGTTTCTTCCCCCGAGAAACCCAGCACCCACGGGAGGGCGACCAGGAGGACGGAAACCAGGAGCTCGATCGAACCGTGCACGGTGAATGGCACCTTCTTTAGGATGCCGTATGGATACGCCGTGACCAGCACGAGACCCAGATGCACGAAAGCGAGCACGTAGCTCAGCTTGGCCGGAGTTTCCGACAGCTGAAACAAAGACGGCGCCGCCAAAAACGCGATCACCACGCCGAAATCGATGATGCCGTGTACCTTCGCATTAAGGATCTTCATCGTTTTCTAGTCTCCTTTTATGGGACGTCTTTATCCCACTTCATTCTAGCAGAGCGTAGGCTCTAAGTCCATGCCTAAGAATGGCTTAGGACTATTTTTCTAGCTTAGAGACTTTCGTCCCCTCGAGCGTGAGGTTGTACATGAGGCCCTTCTGACCCAGCACGAAACCCACAACAGGTTCCTTGAGTTTCGAGGTGTCAAGCTGTCCGCCCGCGCCCACCGTGACGAGCGCGACCGACGCGTCGACGCCGGCTTTCCAGCCGTCGCTCGACTGGAACTTCCGGAGCGCTTCGTCTTCCATGAAAAGGATCATGATCGCCTTCTTCTGCGCTCCGAGCTGGAAGCCGAGCGACGCGGCGGCCGTGCTGTAATAATCGACCGTCTTTCCTTTCACGCGAAGCGCGCCTTCGCCGTATTCTCCGCCGATACCGATCCCCGCTTTGAACACACGCGGGAAAATAAGTGCGCCCTTGGCGTCC